>Ga0065720_1019240_pt1 | contig 31586 bp, 29 predicted proteins | sample Thericmetagenome_FD_59107 | JGI IMG/M metagenome (GOLD analysis project Ga0065720, IMG submission 59107) | Thermophilic microbial communities from the Joint Bioenergy Institute, California, USA of rice/straw/compost enrichment - eDNA_2 v2... | ecosystem: Engineered > Solid waste > Grass >... | reverse complement strand
CGGGCGAACGTGGGCATGCCCACGAGTCTCGCCGCCCGCCGGCGATTCATCGGGCCGCCGCCGCCACCGCATCCGCGCACAGCCGCCGCGCCGCCCCGATCACCCACGTCAACCGCGGCGGATCCGGCGCCAGCCCGGCCAGCAGCTCGTCGACCCCGCGCAACCCGGCCCGGGTGAGCAGCGTCTTCTCGTTCGTCACCCATTCCCCCCGCGCAGCCAGCACCGCGTGCGCGGCCTGCGTGGCCGCTTGGGCGACGAGCCCCGCGACCTGGGCGACCCTGCCGTGCGCCGCGTGCCCGGTGGCGTAGTCGAGGGTCATCGCCGCGCTCTGCCACCACGCCCGCCGGGCGGCGGCGCGCAGCGCGGCCGGGTACTCGTCGACGACGGGCAGGCTGCCGTGCAGCATCCGGTTGATCGCCACCTCGGCGACGATCAGGTAGGTGGGGATGCCGGCGAGGTGGAACAGCAGGTGCTCGATGCGCACCCGGCCGGCTCGCGCCTCGGCGATCTCGTGCTCGACGACGTCGAGATCGCGGTAGTGCACGTCGGTGTGCCGGCCGTCGATCTCCAGCCACGCGCCGCCGTTGTAGACCCCGCCGCCCCAGCCGCCGATCGGGGAGACTTCACCGGGCCAGCCGAGGTCGCGCAGGTCCTGCGGGTCGAACGGGCCGCGGTAGTAGATCGCGAGGTCCCAGTCGCTGTCCGGGCGGTGCGTGCCCTGGGCGCGAGACCCGCCGAGCGCGACGGCCTCGACGTGCGGGAGGGCGGCGAGCCGCTCGGTCACGTGGTCGAGGAACACGGCGTCGTCCATCGTCGGATGGTCTCAGCGGGGTCCGTGTTCCGCAGCCGCGATGCGCTGCACCGCCCGCAGCAGGGCGAGGTAGGCCAGCGGCATCGACGGGTGGGTGGGGTCGTAGCAGTCCCAGGTCAGCTCCACCTGCACGGCGCGCCGCCCGGCGCGCTGCAGCGCCGCGGTGACGGTGCGCTTGCGCGCCGGGAACGGCCAGTTCACCGCTGTCCGCAGGCCGGCGGCGACCGCTTCCTCGACGAGCGGCTGCCACAGCCCGTCGGCGAGGTCCGGCACCGGCCCGAGTCCGACGCACACCTCCACGCCGCGGTCGCGCATCATGTGCAGGTCCACGACCGGCGCGTCGGGGCTGAGCCGGGCCAGCCGCGCGGTGTAGGGGTGTCCGGTGTCCCAGTTCGGGTCTCCGGCCTGCGGGCCGTGCGTGCGGATCCCCGCCGCGCCGACCGCTCTGGCCAGCGCGAACGCGAGCCGACCTGTGCCGCGTTCGGCGCGCTTCTCGGCGCCGTCGCGGACGTGGTCCACCTCGTGCGGGGCGGACAGGACGACGCCGTGGCCCGCCGTGGTCTCCCAGCCGCCGGTCGGCCCGTGCTCCACGACGCCGCGCATCCCGCCGAGCGCGCGCAGCGCGCCGACGTCGGGAACGCCGGATCGGGCCGTGACCACGGTCAACGCTAACGCGGCGAACCGGGGTCCGCGCCCGAGTCACTCGTCGGCGCGCCCGGCACGGGCTATGGTCGGTCGGGTGCACGCGCCGGTGCCGCCGCTGCCCGCCGAGGACCATCGTTGCCCGTCGTGCGGGCTCGCGTACGCCGAACTGACGGTCGAGGCCGCCACCGCGACGGTGGCGGAGGCGTCGGCCGCGGCCGCCGCGGCGCTGACCGAGGTGCCGCCGCACCGGCTGCGGGTGGCGCCCGACCCGGGCACGTGGTCGCCGCTGGAGTACCTGTGCCATCTGCGCGACGTCGCGATCACCTCGACGATCCGCCTGCACCGGGCGCGCACCGAGGATCGGCCGGTGGCCGAGCCGATGCTCGCCGATCTGCGCGCCCAGCGCTTCCGCTACGCCGAGGCCGATCCCGCCGCGGTGCTCGACGAGCTGCACCGCGCGGTGGCGGGGTTGGTCGAGGAGATCGGGCGCCTCGGTGCGGACGACTGGGCGCACACCGTCACCCGGTTCCCCGGCGAGGAGCGCACTGCGTGCTGGCTGGTGCGCAACGCCGCGCACGAGCTGCGCCACCACGTCGCCGACCTGCGCCACGCGGGCACGGTCGAGATCGTGGTGCGGCCGCGGGCCGAGGCCGACGTGGCCGTGCTGATCGCGGTGCTGCGCGACGTGCGCCGCCGCGACGGCTATCCGCTGCACATGCAACACGACCTGGGCGACTGGCTGTGCGGCACGCCCGTCATCGGCGCCTGGGTGGCCGATCACGGCGGCGGGGTCGTCGGGCACGTGGCGCTGCGGCTGCCCGAGCCGGACGATCCGGTGGCCGCGCTGGTCGGCGAGCCGGTCGCGGTCGTGTGCCGGCTGTTCGTGGCCCGGGATGAGCGGGGCAAGGGGCTGGGGGAGCGGCTGGTGCGCGCGGCGTGGCGGGAGGCGGCCGCTCGCGGCCTGCGACCCGCGCTGGACGTGCTGACCCGCGAGGCCGCGGCCGTCGCGCTCTACGAGCGGATGGGCTGGCAGCGGGTCGGGGAGATCACGCACACGATCGACGGCGGGGCCGTCCCGGCGATCTGCTTCGCGCCTCCCTAGCGGCTGCGCAGACCGTCCATCAGCAGGTCGAGCAGACGGTGGGCCTGCTCGGGATCGGTGGCCGTCAGCGTGAGGCCGTGCACGGCGGCCAGCACGTCCTCCGCCGCCACGTCGGTGCGCACGCTGCCCGCCGCCACCCCGGCCTCCAGCAGCAGGCCCACGGTCGTGAGCAGCCGGGTGCGGCTCTCGGCGAACGGGTTCTCACCCGCGCTCGCGACGGCGCGCAGGGCGTCGGCCAGTCCGCGCTTGGTGGCCACGTAGCCGACGAACCGGTCCATCCACGCCCGCAGCGCTGCGTCGGCGGGCAGGTCGCGCAGCAGCGTCGCGGCGGCCTCGCAGAGGTTGCACAGCTCGTTGCGGTAGACGGCCTCGATGAGTGCGCCCCGGGTGGGGAAGTGCCGGTAGAGGGTGCCGATGCCGACGCCCGCGTCCTTCGCGATCGACTCCAGCGGCACGTCCGGGCCGATCGTCGCGAACGCGCGCGCGGCCGTCTCGAGGAGGCATTCCCGGTTGCGCCGGGCGTCCGCACGCAGCGGACGTGTGACGGGCGCCACTATGACTCCTTCCCGGGAACTAACCGGAGGTTCCTCCACTTGTACGAGGGGAAGCGGAGGTACCTCCGCTTCCAGAGTACCGCGGGAGGAGCATGACATGACCGCACTCGCCGATCGGGCCGGAAGCCTCCACCCCCTCGCCGACCAGCGCCGAAGCACCCGATTCACCGCTACCTCCACTGCCTCCGAGGTCGTCGAGGGCCTCGATCTGCGGGGCCGGCGCGCCGTCGTCACCGGCGGCGCCTCCGGCATCGGCCTGGAGACCGCCAGGGCGCTCGCGCTCGCCGGCGCGTCGGTCACGCTCGCCGTGCGCGACGAGTACGCGGGCATGCGCGCGGCCGCCGACATCGTCGAGAGCACCGGCAACACCGACATCCTGGTCGCCAGGGTCGACCTCGCCGAGCTGGACTCGGTGGCCGCCTTCGTCCGCACCTGGGACGGGCCGCTGCACATGCTCGTCGCCAACGCCAGCGCCGTCCCGGGCCCGCTCCTCCGCACCTCCCGGGGGCACGAGCTGCAGTTCGCCGTGAACCACCTCGGGCACTTCAAGCTCGCCACCGGGCTGTGGCCCGCACTGGCCGCCGCGGGCGACGCCCGGATCGTCACCCTCAGCTCCAGCGCCCACCTGCGCGCCCCGGTGGACCTCGACGACCTGCAGTTCACCCGCCGCCCCTACCACCCGGGCGCGGCGTACGCGCAGTCGAAGACCGCCGCCGTGCTCTTCGCCGTGGAGGCCACCCGCCGCTGGGCGGGCGACGGCATCACCGCCAACGCCGTGATGCCCGGCGGGGTGCGCACCGCGCACCGCCGTGATCCGCACGGCACCGCCGACTACGACGGTGCCGTGCGCTGGAAGACGGCCGCCCAGGGCGCCGCCACGCCGGTCCTGGTCGCGACGGCGCCCGAGCTGACCGGGATCGGCGGGCGGTACTTCGAGGACTGCGCGATCGCCGAGGAGAACGTGCCGGGCTCCCGCACCGGCTATGCCCGGCACGCGGTCGATCCCGAGACCGCCCAGCGGCTCTGGGACGCCTCGGCCGATCTCGTCCGCTGACGGCTACACCGGCTCGACCTCCACGCGGGTGTCCGAGAACGTCGGCGCGTTGCCCAGGTCGGCGAACGCGAACGGGTTGACCGCCGCGACCGTGTGACCGTCCTTGGCGTTCTTCGGCCACGTCCCCAGCGGGCACACGACCACGCCGGGTGCGACCTCGTCGCTGACCTTGGCCAGCGCGAGGAACCGGCCGCGATCGTTGCGCACGCAGACGTACTGCCCGTTCTCGATGCCGCGCTCGGCCGCGTCCTGCGGGTGGATGGTGAGGGTCTGCTCGCCCTGCACGCGCTTCTGCATCGGCTGGTCGCCCGCGCTGGAGTTGAGGTACGCGTGCGACTTCGGCGAGAGCAGGTTGAGCGGGTACACCTCGCCGCCCTCGCGCGGCGGGACGTAGTGCGGCAGCGGGTCGACGGTGCCGCCCGGCTGGTGGTCGTCGGAGAGCTGGCGGAACAGGTTGAGCACGAAGTTGCCCTGCGCCTCCAGGATGCTGGAGCGGAACTCCACCTTCCCCGACGGCGTCGGGAAGTTGCCCTCGCGGTGCGGCGCGTACTCGTCCTTCGACGGCAGGTTGAGCCGCGCCCAGCCGGTCCTGCGCAGCGATTCCAGCGTGATGCCCTGCATCGCCGGCGCCGACCAGTCGTAGGCCTGCGCGAGCAGCTCCTCGTCGGAGCGGTACAGCACCTCGTCCTCGAACCCCATCGCCCGCGACAGCCGCCGGAACAGCTCGGTGTTCGACACCGCCTCGCCCAGCGGCTCGATCGCCGGGGTGTTCAGGGTGACGTAGAAGTGGCCCCAGCTGAACATCAGATCGTGCTGCTCGAGCGCGGTCGTCGCGGGCAGCACGATGTCGGCGTACTTCGCCGTGTCGGTCAGGAAGTGCTCGCTGACGACGGTGAACAGGTCCTCGCGCTGCAGCCCGCGCTCCACCTTGTCCTGTTCGGGGCAGACGACCATCGGGTTGGAGTTGTAGACCATCAATGCGGTGATCGGGGGGTCGAGCGCGAGCTCTCCGGTGAGTGCCCGGCCGAGCAGGAACTGGTTGACCACGCGGGTGCCGGGCTTGCGCAGTTCGGGCAGCATGAACGCCGGCCAGTTCACCGGGTGCGCCCACAGCGGCAGCTGCAGCAGGCCACCGCCGACGTGCCGCCACGCTCCGACGAGCGCGGGCAGGCACGCGATCGAGCGCACCGTCTGGCCGCCGCCCGCGTGCCGCTCCACCGCCACTCCGATGCGGATCATCGACGGGTGCGTGGTCGCGTACTCGCGCGCCAGCGTGCGGATGTCGTCCGCCGGGATCCCGGTCTCCTGCGCCGCCCACTCCGGCGAGTACTGCTGCACGCGCTCGACCAGCTCGTCGTAGCCGAGGGTGTGGCGGGCGATGTAGTCGTCGTCGGTCAGGCCCTCGTTGATGATCACGTGCATCATCGCGAGGGCGAGCGCGCCGTCGGTGCCGGGCCGGATCGGGATGTGCCAATCGGCGCGCTGCGCGGTGCGGTGGCGCATCGGGTCGATGCACACGACCTTGGCACCGTTGCGCTGCGCCTCGGCGATGATCGGCCACAGGTGCAGGTTCGTGGAGATCGTGTTCGTCGCCCACAGGATGATGTAGCGGGAGTGGACGATGCTCTCCGGGTCGACTCCCGCGGTCGGCCCGATCGTCGTCGCGTACGCGGTGCAGGCGCCGGAGTCGCAGTAGGTGCGCTCGGTGACGGTCGCGCCGAGCCGGTGGAAGAACCCGTCGCCGACGGACAGCCCGTTGAGGATCCCCTGGTTGCCGAGGTAGCTGACCGGCATCACGGTCTCGCTGCCGTACTCGGCGATGCGCGCCTTGAACTGGGCCGCGATCTCGGAGAGGGCCTCGTCCCAGCTGATCCGCTCGAACCGGCCGCTGCCCTTCGGGCCGGTGCGGCGCATCGGGTGCAGCAGGCGGTCCGGGGCGTAGGTCTTGTCCTGGTAGTTGTTGACCTTCACGCACAGCCCGCCCCGGGTGAACGGGTGGTCGGGATCGCCCGTCACTGCGGTGGCGCGGCCGTCCTCGACGGTCACCAGCATCGCGCACGTGTCCGGGCAGTCGTGCGGACACGCGGCGCGGACCGTGGTCGTGGTGGGCGTCAGCGGCAGTTCGGTGGTGGTCACGCGGCAGCTCCTCGGGTCTGACCTCGGGTCCGGCCTGCGGTCGGGGTCCCGCCCCCGGGTGCGCGCCCCGGCCGCGTCGCCCGCCCATGCTGGACCCGGCTGCCGGCGGCGCGCTTGTCGTTGCGTGCCAGATGTGTGGACCTCGCGGGCCGAGCGGCCCTACCGTCGAACGGTCATGTGACCCCACCACCCGCCGGAAGGCGAGGCCACCATGACGGAGGCGCTGCGCGTCGGCCCGTTCCCGCTCGTCGGGCAGGCGGGCGGGCCCTGCACGGCCACCGACACCGCGTCGCGCCTCGACGACTGGCGCGACCTGCTCCGTTCCCACTTCGTGGCGCTCGACGTGGTCGATCCCGATCTCGACGGCCCGTTCGACAGCCGGGTGCGCAGCACCCTGCTGGGTACCGTGTCCGTCGCCGAGGTGAGCGCGCCGCCGCAGAGCGCCGTCCGCACCCGCCGCCTCAGCCGCGACGGCGACGCGTACCTGCAGATCGGCCTGCTCACCAGCGGCCGGGCGGTGGTCGAGCAGGACGGCCGGGAGGCCGAGCTGGTGCCCGGCCGGTTCGTCCTCTACGAGACCGACCGGCCGTTCGCCTGGCACCTGCAGGACCGGTGGAAGCTGCTCGTGCTGACCTGGCCGCGCCACCTGGTGGACATCTCACCGGACCGGTCCCGCTCGGTGACCGCCCGCCCGTTGGGCACGGACCGGCTCGGGGCGCTCGTCGGGCGGATGCTGGCGGAGACCGCGCAGTGCCCGCCGCAGCACGTCGACGGGCGCCGGCTCGCCGCCGAGCTGGCCGCGTTCGTCACGACGATGCTGGGCGCCTCCGACGACGACTGGCCGCACACGCGCGCGGCGGCCGACCTGCGCCGCAAGGTCGCCCGCTACATCGCCGAGCACATCGAGGACCCGGCGCTCGACGTCGAGTCGATCGCCCGTGCGCACTACATCTCGGTGCGCGGCCTGCACCGCTGCTTCGCCGGGGCCGAGCTGACCGTCGGGGCGCTGATCCGCAAGCTGCGGCTGGCCCACGCCCGCAGGCGGCTGGCTGATCCGCGCGACCGCCACCTCTCGGTCACCGACATCGCCGTGGCCTGCGGGTTCGGCGATCTGCCGACGTTCAGCCACGCGTTCAAGCAGGAGTACGGCGAGACCCCGACCAGCTACCGGCGGCGCAGCGGCGGTGACCCGGCGCTCACCGTGTACGGAGCGCTTCTCCCAGCCAGCCCACCACCATCGCCGCATCCACCTCGGCGAGCTCGTCCGGGTAGCGGGGCAGCACGTCGTCCCACATCGACAGGCACGATCCCCGCAGCTGCAGCTGTCCTTCCGGGCGCGCCCAGAAGAACACGTGCAGGTGCGCCCCACCGTCCCCGAAGCGCGTGACGTGCGCCCGCGCGACGTGCGGCAGTGCCTCGATCGCCCGCGCCACGTGCACCGTGAGCACACCCAGCTCCCTGGCCAGCGCGTCGGGGAGATCGGCGAGATCGTGGTGGTCGCGCGGGTAGAGCACCAGGAGCAGCGGCAGACCGCCCCCGGCGACGCGCTCCAACCGCCACCGCTCGTCGAGCCAGATGCCCTCGTCGCGGCGCGCGCACGTCGGGCAGCGGGCCGGGTCGGCCCCCTGCCGCGGCGGCTCCGGCACCGGCGGCGCCAGTGGCCGCACCCGCATCAGCCCCTCGAACGGGAACGAGTACCACTCGGCGACCGGCGGGAGCGGCAGCCGGCCGTCGTCGTCCGCCGCGGCGAGGACGTGCGCGTGGAACTCCTCGGGGGACAGGGGCATGGCGCCTCCGGGGACGACCGGGCTGGGAAGACGCCGCCATTCAACCCGCGCCGCGCCGCGCCGCCCAGCACGATCGCCGCCACGCCCGGGTGGCGTCCCTGCCTCCGTCCGTACGTCCGTCCGCGCGCCGAGCCGTCAACCGCGCCGGCGCGCCACCGCCGCCGCCAGCTCGTCGAGCAGCGCGGACGTGGTGTCCCAGCCCATGCAGGCGTCGGTGACGCTCTGCCCGTAGGCCATGTCGGGGCCGAGGTCCTGGCGGCCGGGCACGAGGAAGCTCTCCATCATGATCCCGGTGACGTCGCGGTCGCCCTCGGCGATCCGGGCGGCCAGGTCGGCGACGACCTCGGCCTGGCGCACGTGGTCCTTGCCGCTGTTGCCGTGGCTCGCGTCGACGATGACCCGCCGCGGCAGCCCCGCCTCGGTGAGCCGGTCGAGCGCGGCGGAGACGTCGGCCGCGCCGTAGTTCGGGCCCCGCGACCCACCGCGCAGGATGATGTGCGCGTCCGGGTTGCCGGAGGTGGAGATCAGCGCGGCCAGCCCGTCCGGGTTGATGCCCATGAACACGTGCCGGGTGGACGCGGCGCGCACCGCGTCGACCGCGACCTGGACGTCGCCGTCGGTGCCGTTCTTGATCCCGACGGGCATCGACAGCCCGCTGACCAGCTGGCGATGCACCTGGCTGGCGGCGGTGCGAGCGCCGATCGAGCCCCACGTGACCAGGTCGGAGATGTACTGCGGGGTGATCGGGTCGAGGAACTCGCACCCCACCGGGAGCCCGAGCGAGAGCACGTCCAGCAGCAGCGCGCGGGCCGTGCGCAGACCGCGGTTGACGTCGAACGACTCGTCCAGGCCGGGGTCGTTGACCAGGCCCTTCCACCCCACGGTCGACCGCGGCTTCTCGAAGTAGGTCCGCATCACCACGAGCAAGCGGTCGGCGAGCTGCTCGGCCCGCGCGGCGAGCCGGTGCGCGTAGTCGAGCGCGGCGACCGGGTCGTGGATCGAGCACGGGCCGACGACGACGAGCAGGCGGTCGTCGCGGCCGTCGAGGACGTCGACGACCTCAGCGCGCGAGCGGGTGACGCAGTCGGCGACCAGCTCGTCGGCCGGCAGCTCGTGGCGCAGCAGGGACGGGGACAGCAGCGGGCTGATCGCGAGGGTGCGGTGGGAGTCCAGCGCTGCGACGGCGGGCTGCGCCTTCACGGGTGACATCTGCGGGCTTCCTTCGGGCTTCTCGCACCGACCCGCCGTGGGAGACGCCGAGCCGGCACTTCTCTTCCGGCTCGGGCAGGGTGGTCAGCGCAGTGGTTCGCCGGCCGACCCCACACGGGCCGGGCGGGTAAACCAGTAGTAGAAGCGCTGCACGTGTTCCACGTTACCGCACCGTTCGTCGTCGTCGAGCGGGTGGAGGCCCGGATCACGCCGGTCGCCACTGCTTCGGCATAGGCTCGGCGCATGCGCGTCGCCGTCGCCCAGATCGCCTCGACCGCCGATCCGGTGCACAACCTGTCCCTGGTCCGTGACGGGATCCGCGAAGCGGCCGAGGCCGGCGCGGCGCTCGTCGTGTTCCCGGAGGCGACGATGTGCGCGTTCGGTCATCCGCTCGGCCCGGTCGCGGAGCCGGCCGACGGCCCGTGGGCGAACGCGGTGCGCGCCGCGGCCGCCGACGCCGGGATCACCGCGGTCGTCGGCATGTTCACCCCGGCTGACGAGGGCCGGGTGCACAACACGCTGCTGGCCACCGGGCCCGGCGTCGACGCGACCTACGACAAGATCCACCTCTACGACGCGTTCGGCTTCACCGAGTCGCGCACGGTCGCGCCCGGGGCCAAACCGGTCTCGATCACCGTCGACGGGCTGCAGGTCGGCCTCGCCACCTGCTACGACGTGCGGTTCCCCGCGCTGTTCCAACTGCTGGCCGCCGACGGGGCGCAGGTGATCGTGCTGCCCGCCTCGTGGGGCGACGGGCCGGGCAAGCGCGAGCAGTGGGACCTGCTCGTGCGGGCCAGGGCGCTGGACTCCACCGCCTACGTCGTGGCGTGCGACCAGGCCGATCCGCGCACGGTCGGCCGCGACCCGGGCTCGGCGCCCGCCGGGATCGGGGCGAGCCTGGTGGCCGGACCGCTCGGGCAGGTGGTCGCCCAGCTGGACCGGGAGCCCGCGCTGCTGCTGGCCGATCTCGACCCGGAAGCCGTCGCAGCCGCCCGCAAGACCGTGCCCGTCCTGGCGAACCGGCGGATCTGACCGGTCAGCTCGATCCCGGCTCGGGCGACGCGGAGCGCGCGGCGGGCGTCTGGTGCGTCGCCTGCTGGGCGGCCGTGCGCGCGGCCTCCGCGGCGGCCTCGGCGCGCTCCCGCTCGATGCCGGTCTCGGTGCGCAGCGGCACCTCCCGGATGGCCAGGATCGCGATCAGCGACACGAGCGCGAGCCCCGCGGAGACCAGGAAGATCAGCGCGGTGGCGTCGCCGTAGGACTCGCGCACGATCGTGGCGATCGCCGGGGGCAGGTCGGCGAGGTCGCCCAGGCCCGCCGAGCCGGATCCCGCCGGCAGCCGCTGCGCGATCAGTGCGGTGACGTGGTTGGCGAGGACGGCGCCCAGCACCGACACGCCGGCGGTGCCGCCCAGCGAGCGGAAGAACGACACCGTCGAGCTGGCCGCGCCCAGGTCGCGGGCAGCGACGGAGTTCTGCACGGCGAGCACGAGGTTCTGCATGGTCATGCCCATGCCGGAGCCGAGCAGGAACAGGTACGCCCCGAGCAGCACCATGTCCGTCGTGTGGTCGATGGTGGCGAGCAGCCCGAACCCGACCAGCGTCAGCACACCGCCGCCGACGATGTAGCGCTTCCAGCGACCGAACCGGGTGATGAGGATGCCGGAGAGCGTCGAGGACAGCGTCGAGCCGACGATCATCGGCAGGGTCAGCAGGCCGGAGACGGTCGGGGAGTAGCCGCGGGCGATCTGGAAGTACTGGCCGAGGAAGACCGCGCCGCCGAACATCGCCACCCCGACCGCGATGCTGCCGATGGTGGCCAGCGTGGTGGTGCGGTCGCGGAACAACCGCAGGGGGATGATCGGCTCCTTGGCCTTGGCCTCGACGACCAGCGCGGCGGCCAGCAGGGCGATGCCCAGCCCGGCGAGCAGGAACGACGTGGGGGAGTCCCAGGCGAAGTCGGAACCGGCCAGGGTGATCCAGATCAGCAGGTCGCTGACGCCGCCGGCGATCAGGGCCGCGCCGAGGTAGTCGATGGAGACCTGGCGCTTGATCACCGGCAGCTTGAGGGTGCGCTGCAGCACCACGAGCGCGATGACGGCCAGCGGCACGCCGACCCAGAAGCACCAGCGCCAGCCCAGGCCCGGTGCGTCGACGATCACCCCGCCGAGCAGCGGGCCCGCCACCGGCGCCACCGACATGACGGTGGCGATCAGACCGGTGTAGCGGCCGCGCTCGCGCGGGCTGATGATCGCCGCCATCACGATGACGATCAGCGCCTGCAGCCCGCCGAGGCCGAGTCCCTGCAGGGTGCGCCAGACGATCAGCGTCTCCATCGACTGCGCGAACCCGGCCAGCACCGAGCCGACGGTGAAGATCGTGATCGACAGCTGGACGAGCAGCTTCTTGTCGAACAGGTCGGCGAACTTGCCCCAGATCGGGGTGGTCGCGGTCGACGCCAGCAGGGTGGCGGTGACGACCCACGTGTACTGGTGCTGCGTGCCGTGCAGCGTGACGACGATGGTGGGCAGCGCGTTCGCCACGATCGTCGAGGAGAGGAACGCGGTGAACATCGCCAGCAACATCCCGGAGAGGGCCTCCAGGGTCTGTCGGCGCGTCATGCGCCCGCTGTCGATCGATGGTGCAGCTGCCGTCACGGAACCCCCACGAGCGATTGGTTGATACCTGCAACCATACGGGGGCGTCGGTCATTCCCACGAGTGCGTGGGGGTCATGCGATCCCGGACTCACCCAGCTTGGCGAGCAGCCGGGTGAGCGTGACCACGTCCTCGCGTGACCACTGCGACAGCGCCCGGTTCCACGCCGCCCGGCGCCGCGCCTGGACCGCGTCGAGGCGCTCCCGGCCCGTCTCGGTGAGCTCGACCAGCCGGGCGCGCGCGTCCGACGGGTCCACGGAGCGGCGCACCAGGCCGAGCCGCTCCGCCGTGTCGACCTGCCGGCTGACCGTCGACTTGTCCAGGATCAGCCGCGCACCCAGCTCCGACATCCGCAGCGGGCCGCGCCTGCCCAGCACCGAGATCAGCGGGAACACCGCCGGATCGAGCTCGGGGTGCAGCTCGCGGGCGGCTTCCCGGCCTGCTGCCCGGGACCGGCGCCAGAACGCCGCGAGCTCCTCCTCCAGCGCGGGCAGGACGTCCTCGTGGGGCACCGCAGCATCGTCGCAGGTCAGCCCTGAGCGGCCGCGACCTGCTCGTCGATCTTGCGCGCCAGCTCGACGTCCAGCTCGGTGATGCCGCCCGCGCTGTGGGTGGAGCAGCGGAACGTCAGCGTGCGCCAGCGGATGTCGATGTCCGGATGGTGGTCGGCCTCCTCCGCGATCTCCGCGACCCGGTCCACGACCGCGATCGCGGCGGGGAAGCTGGGCAGCTGCGCTGTGCGCACCAGCGAGCCGCCGGCGCGCTCCCACGCCGGCAGCGTCTGCAGAGCGGCCGAGATCGAGGCGTCGTCCAGCAGCTTCGGCATGCCGGCATCCTGCCGCACCGCGGTTCAGGCGTCGCGGCGGAGCATCCGGGCGACGGTGACGCCGGCTCCGACCACGAGGTAGCAGAGCGCACGCAGCGTCGACTCGCCCAGCCCGTCGAGCGGGAGCGGGTCGCGCAGCACGTCCGCGCCCGCGGACCAGCCGGTCGTCAGCAGGTAGGGCTGCAGCCACGACAGCGCCGGGATCGCGGCCAGCACACCGGACACGATCACCCCGCCGAGCACCGCGGCGAGCACCACCAGCGGGTGCTCGGTCAGCGACGAGACGGCCAGCGCCACCGCGCCGACGGCCAGGAGCTGGCCGGTCGTCCACGCCGCGGCGAGCGCGACCCTGCCCATCGCCTCGCCGAACCCGAGGGTCGTGCCGGAGAGCGTGACCATCTGGCCCTCCGCCCAGCCGACGACCACCAGCCCGCACAGCACGCCGAGCACCGCGATCACCAGCGTGGCCGCCGCGGCCACCACCAGCACGCCGAACGCCTTCATCACGACCAGCCGCAACCGGCCGACCGGGGCCACGAGCAACCCGCGCAGCGTGCCGGCGGCGCTCTCGCCCGCCAGCGCGTCGGCCGCCGCCATCGCCACAGCCAGCGGCAGCAGCAGCGCCAGCGACACGGTGAGCGCGGCCACCGGGAGCACGAGCCCGTTGCCCGCGACTGCGCCGATCAGGCCGCGGCCCGGGCCCCCGGCGCGGTCGGCGATCGCGACCCCGGCCCCGATGACCACCGGCACCAGCGCGAACAGCACGAGGAACGCGATCGTGCGCGGCCGGCGCAGCACCCACCGCAGCTCGGCGCCGAGCAGCCTGCCCAGCGGGGCCCCACGGACGGTCGCTGCGGGACCGGTCGCGGTCGCAGCGGTCATGATCCGTCCTCCGTCAGCTGCGCGAACAGCTCCTCCAGGTTGGTGCGCCGCCTGCGAGCCTCGTGCACCGGGATCCCTGTGCGCACCAGCAGCGCGATGATCTCCGGCGCCGGCGGCCCGTCGTCGGAGACGACCACGGCGGGCTCGCCGTCCCGCGTGCGGTAGGCGGTGGCGCCCGCGGCGCGCAGGGCGCGCACAGCCGCGTCCGCCTCCGGGGTGACGACGATCAGCCCGCCGGTGCCCGCGGCGAGCAGCGACGCCAGCTCGCCGGTGGCGACCAGTCCGCCGGACTGCAGCACCGCGACGTGGGTGCAAGTCGCTTCCACTTCGGCCAGCAGGTGCGACGACACGATCACGGTGGTGCCGGCCGCGTGCAGCTCGGCGATGATGCGCCGCACGTCGCGGGTGCCCGCCGGGTCGAGGCCGTTCGTCGGCTCGTCGAGCACGACCAAGCGGCGCGGCACCAGCAGGGCCGCAGCCAGCCCGAGCCGCTGCTTCATGCCCAACGAGTAGCCGCGGTAGCGGCGATCGGCCGCCGCCGTGAGCCCGACCCGCTCCAGTGCGGCGGCGACCGCGGGCCTGATGTCCGCCGTCGCCAGCAGCGGCTCCGCGGCGGCGAGGCGGCGCAGGTTCTCCCGGCCGGTCAGGAACGGGTGGAACCCCGGCCCCTCCACGAGCGCCCCGACGTGCGGCAGTGCCAGGTCGGCCGCAGCGGGCACCGGGTGGCCGAGCAGCTCGACGGTGCCCGCGGTGGGGCGGGTCAGCCCGAGCAGCATCCGGATCAGCGTGGTCTTGCCGGACCCGTTGGGGCCGAGCATGCCGAGCACCGACCCCGCCGGCACCTCCAGGTCGATCCCGTCGATCGCCACGGTGGAGCCGAAGACCTTGCGCAGCCCCGACACGCGGGCCGCGGGGGTGGCGACCGGTCCGGTGCCGGTCTCGGCCGGCCCGATCACCGAGTGCGCGGTCACCGCGGCCCGGCCTCCGCAGTGCAGGGGTGGCGTCGGCTCATCGGGTGAGCGCCTCCGTCAGCACCTGCTCGGGCACCGCACCGGCCGCGATGCGCCCGTCGTCGGTGACCAGCACCGAGCCGACCACGGAGGTGATCAGCCGACCGGAACCCCACGGCCCCGACACGCGGGTGCCGATCCGATCCAGGTCCGGGATGTTCCCGGGCGCCTGCGCGCCGCGCTCGGCGACGTGCACGGCGTCCCAGCCGTCGCCGACGGTGCGGACCTGCGCGTTCGGCGCGCCGCGGCGGTTGCCCGGCCGCTCGGCCGGTGCGGTGCGCACGGTGGAGCCGGGCGGCGGGGTGAACGTGAACAGGGCCGGATCCTGCGGCCCGAACGCGACGTCGGTGAAGCCGATCCGCAGCGCCGGGTCGGGCGAGCCGTTGGCCAGCACGACCAGCCGCAGCGGCATCCGCTTCTCCGCGTCGACGGCGATGCGGATCTCGCGCAGCAGCGTCCGCTCGGTCGGCTGCGGCGCGAGCACCAGCTCGTAGGCGGGCCGGCCGGCGACCTCGGCGGTGCCGTCGACCGCGAGCGTGCTCGATCCGCCCAGCCGGTCGATCAGTTCCCCGGCCGCGGTGGCCGGGTCGACCGCGGGCCCGCGGCCCGGCTGCGCGGCCCGGCTGCCCGTGGTGACCTCGCGGGTGTCGGAGTCCCACGTCCAGAACGTGGCGCCGTCGGTGACGAACGTGCGCTCGCTGTCGGACGTCGGCAGCTGCACGCGGCCCTGCCGCTCGTCGCCCGCCCACACGCGCGCCGTCGAGGTGCCGTCGGCCGCGGCCGCGGGCAGGCCCGGCAGCGCGGGCAGCCCCAGCGCGTTCTCGGCCTCCACGGTGCCCGCGAACGGTCCCGGCTTCGCCTCCAGCACCGATCGCACCAGCTCCTCCGGCGTCACCGGCGGCAGCTCGGACTGGGCCCCGGCGCCGGCCGGGACGGCGAGCAGACCGAGCCCGACGAGCCCCGCGACGGCGACGGCCGCCGCGACAGGGCGTCCGAACCTGCGCATGGGCCTCCGTGGGAGCGACGGGCTTTCGGGACGGATGGGACGAGCCATGGGTGAAGCGTGACCCATCGTCGCTGAGAGTGTTCTGAGGTGCACCGGGCCGGATGCGCGGTAGCGTCCGATGTCGTCATGGCACGCGTACTCGTGGTGGACGACGAGCCCGGGATCCGCACGGCGGTCGCCCGCGGGCTCACTGCCGAGGGCATGGAGGTCGTCGCGCTGGGCGACGGCCGCTCCGCGCTGCAGGCCGCACTCACCGGTGGGTTCGACGCGATCGTGCTCGACATCATCCTGCCCGGGCTGTCCGGCTACCGGGTGGTGGAGGAGATGCGCGCCGCGGGTGTCGACACCCCTGTGCTGCTGGTGTCGGCGAAGGACGGCGAGTTCGACCAGGCCGACGGGCTCGACCTCGGCGCCGACGGCTACCTCGTCAAGCCGTTCGCGTTCGTCGTGCTCGTCGCGCAGCTCAAGGCGCTGCTGCGCCGCCGTGACCAGGCGCTCGGCCGCACCGGGCAGCGGGTTCGGCTCGGTCCGCTCGTCGTCGACCCGGTCTCCCGGTCGGTCAGCTGGAAGGGGGAGAGCATCGAGCTGTCGCCGCGCGAGTTCGCGCTGCTGCACGCGCTGGCCAGCCGGCCCGACACCGCCGTGGCCAAGGACGACCTGCTGCGCATGGTGTGGGGCGACGAGCAGGCGGCCAGCCGCAACGTCGTCGAGGTCTACGTCGGGTACGTGCGCCGCAAGCTCGACGCCGTCGGCGCGGGGCACCTGCTCAAGACCGTGCGCGGCTACGGGTACCTCGTCGGCACGCCGTGAGACCGGTGGCCGCCCTGCGGGACTGGTGGGCCCGCCGGTCGCTGCGCACCCGCATCACCCTCGTCGTCGGGGTGGTCGCGCTCGTCGCGCTGGCGGCGCTGTCCCGCCTCGGCGGCAGCCTCCTGGTCACCACCGTCATCAACGCGGCCGACGTCGAGCTGGCCGCGAAGGCCTCCTCCGTCGCCGACTCGGTGCGCGTCGGCGTCGATCCCGCGCTGGTCCGCATCGCCGGTGTGCGGATCGTCGACGTCGCCGGCCGGCCCGTCGACGGCGGCGCCGCGCTCCCGCTGTCCGACGCGCAGGTGCGCCGGATCGCCGGCGGTGAGGAGCTGACCACCGGGGGCGGCACCGACATGCGGCGCTGGCTCGGGCTGTCCACCGTCGGCCCCGACGGGGCGGTGCGGGTGGTGATCGCCTCCGCGGACCTCGTCGGGTCGGCGACGATCCTGGCCAACGCGGCCAGCTGGTTCCTCGTCGGCGCGCTGCTGGTCGCGGGGGTGGTGGCGCTCGCGGCGTGGTCGGCGACGCGGGCGGCGCTGCGGCCGGTCGACCGCCTCCGCCGGGCCGCGGCCACCCTGCCGCCGGGGGAGCGGCTGCCCCTGCCGGCCGCCGACGACGAGCTGCGCGCGCTCGCCGCCGAGTTCAACCTGCTGCTCGCCCGCCGCGACGACGCCGTGGCTCGGCTGGAGCGGTTCACCGGCGACGCCGCGCACGAGCTGCGCTCGCCGGTCGCGGCGATCCGCGCGCAGGCCGAGGTCGCCGTCGCCCACCCCGACCCGGCGCTCGCCGAGGAGACCCTGAAGTCGATCGCCGACGAGGCCGCCCGGCTGAGCAGCCTGCTCTCCGCGCTGCTCGCGCTCGCCCGCGCCGACTCGGGCCAGCGCCCGCCGGCGCAGCCCGTCGACCTCGTGGCCGCGGCGCGCGCAGCGGTCGACCGCGCCCACTCCACCGCGCCCGAGGACGGGCCCGCGATCACCCTCGCCGCCCCCACCCCGGCCGTGGTCGCCGCGACGCCGTCCGAGGTCGCGCTGGTGCTGGACAACCTCATCGGCAACGCCGTGCGGTACGCGGCCGGGCTCGTGCGGGTCGGGGTGCTGCCGGCCGGGCGGTGGGTGCGACTCGTCGTCGAGGACGACGGCCCCGGTATCCCGCTCGCCGACCGCCGCCGGGTGTTCGACCGGTTCGTGCGGCTCAACCCGGAGGCCGGGGGCGGTGCGGGGCTGGGACTGGCGCTCGTGGAGGCGTTGGTGCACGGGCGCGGGGGCACCGTCTCGGCGGGGGAGTCCGGAGCCGGCGGGGCCAGGTTCGAAGTCCGCTGGCCCAGCCCCTGAGGCGGGGGACGTCCTCGCCCCGCACCGCCCCCGGCCTGCCACCATCCCTCCCGTGATCGTCGTGGGAACTGCGCTGGTGCGCGACGGGCGGCTGCTGGTGGCCCAGCGGACCCGCCCGCCGGAGCTGGCCGGTCGCTGGGAGCTGCCGGGCGGCCGGGTGGAGGCGGGGGAGTCCGAGCCGGCCGCCGTCGCCCGCGAGTGCCACGAGGAGCTCGGCGCGCTCGTGACCGTGACCGGGCGGGTCGGCCCCGATCTCCCGCTGCCGGTGGGGGTCCTGCGGATCCACGCGGCGGAGCTGGCCGCGGGCAGCCCGGAGCCGGTCGCACTGGAGCACGCCGCACTGCGCTGGATCGGCCCAGACGAGCTGGACGGGCTGGCCTGGGTGGAGGCCGATCGCGCTCTCGTCCCGCACCTGCGCAGGCTGCTCGGCTGATCGGGGGATCCGGGGAGCCGCGGCCGGGCGGGTTCCGTCCGATCCGGTGTGCTCGACGTCCTGCTCGCCCGCCAGCGCGGGCTGCTCACCCGGGCTCAGCTGATCGCCGCCGGGGTCCCCGCCGCGCACATCGACGAGCGGGTGCGCACCCGGGCGTGGCAGCCGGTGCTGCCGCGCACCTACCTGCTCCGGCCCGGGCTGGGGCCCGATGAGCTGCGGGTGCGCGCGGCCGTGCTGTGGGCCGGTCCCGGCGCCGTGCTGACCGGGGTGGCGGCCGCCTGGTGGTACGGGATCGTCGCGCGCCCGCCCACACCGGTGCGGGTCGCCGCTGCGCACCGGCGCCGTCCGCTGCGGCGCCGGGAGGTCGTCGCCGAGCCCGGCCGGCCGCCCGAGGTGCTCGAGATCCGCGGCCTGCGGGTCACCGCGCCGCTCGTCACCCTGCTCGACGCGGCGGTCGAGCTCGGCCCGGCGGGTGTCCTGCTGCTGCGTGACGTCCAGCACATCCGGGCCGGGCAGCTCGGCGCGCTGTGGCCGCGGACCGGCTGACCACCGCGGGACCGGGGGGACGACCCGGTTGAGCTGCTGCTCACCTGCACGGGGATCGGCGCGGCGCCCGGGATACCGTGTGGCGTGAGCATTTCCACCATCGCGGACACCGCGGATCGGGCTCGCGGCGACCGCGAGGCGGGTGCGAGCCTGCGCAACGTCGCCATCGTCGCGCACGTCGACCACGGCAAGACCACCCTCGTCGACGCCATGCTGCGCGAGTCCGGCGCCATCGCCTCGCGCGGCCCCGCCGTCGACCGGATCATGGACTCGGGCGATCTCGAGCGCGAGAAGGGCATCACGATCCTCGCCAAGCACACGGCCGTGCGCTGGCGGGACATGATCCTCAACGTCGTCGACACCCCCGGCCACGCCGACTTCGGCGGCGAGGTCGAGCGCGGGCTGTCCATGGTCGACGGCGTGCTGCTGCTGGTCGACGCGAGCGAGGGCCCGCTGCCGCAGACCCGGTTCGTCCTGCGCAAGGCGCTGGCCGCTGCGCTGCCCGTGGTGCTCGTGGTCAACAAGACCGACCGCCCGGACGCGCGCATCGCCGAGGTCGTCGACGAGACCCTCGAGCTGCTGCTCGAACTGGCCGACGAGCTGGAGCTCGACGAGGACACCACCGCGCGGCTGCTCGACCTCCCGGTCGTCTACGCGTCCGGCCGGGCCGGGCGCGCGTCGCGGCAGCGCCCCGCCGACGGTGAGCTGCCCGCCGATCCCGGCCTGGAGGCGCTGTTCGACGTCATCGCCGAGACGGTTCCGCCGCCCGCCGATGACCCGACCGCGCCGCTGCAGGCGCACGTCACCAACCTCGACGCCAGCTCGTTCCTCGGCCGCATCGCGCTCTGCCGGGTGCGGGCGGGCGTGCTGCGCCGCGGCCAGCAGGTCGCCTGGTGCACCGCCGACGGCGGCACCACCCGCGTCAAGATCACCGAACTGCTGCGCACCGAGGGCCTGGAGCGGGTCCCGGCCGAGGAGGCCGTGGCGGGCGATCTGGTCGCCGTCGCCGGCATCCCCGACGTCATGATCGGCGACACCCTCGCCGACCCGGACGACCCGGTGCCGCTGCCGCGCATCCACGTCGACGAGCCGGCCATCTCGGTCACGATCGGCATCAACACCTCCCCGCTCGTCGGCCGCGATCCGCAGCCGGGCACCAAGCTGACCGCCCGTCAGGTCAAGAACCGGCTCGACGCCGAGCTCGTCGGCAACGTGAGCATCCGCGTGCTGCCCACCGAACGCCCCGACGCGTGGGAGGTGCAGGGCCGCGGCGAGCTCGCGCTGGCCGTGCTCGTCGAAACCATGCGCCGCGAGGGCTTCGAGCTGACGGTCGGCAAGCCCGAGGTCGTCACCAAGATCGTCGACGGCACGGTGCACGAGCCGTTCGAGCGGCTCACCGCCGACGTCCCCGCCGATGCGCTGGGCGCCGTCACGCAGCTGCTCGCCTCCCGCAGGGGCGAGCTGGTGCACATGGTCCACGGCGAGAACCGGGTCCGGCTCGACTACCGCGTGCCGGCGCGCGGCCTCATCGGCTTCCGCACCGAGTTCCTCACCATCACCCGCGGCGCCGGCATCGCCAGCCACGTCTTCGACGGGTACGGGCCGTGGGTCGGCGAGATCCGCGCCCGCCAGCGCGGCTCCCTCGTCGCGGACCGGGAGGGCGCCGTCACCGCCTACGCCGTCGACCAGCTCTCCGACCGCGGCACGATGTTCGTCGGTCCCGGCACGATGGTCTACGCCGGCATGGTGGTCGGCGAGCACACCCGGCCCGACGATCTCGAGGTCAACATCGTCCGGGAGAAGAAGCTCACGAACATCCGCCAGTCCACGGCGGAGGCGTTCGTGAAGCTCACCCCGCCCACGATCCTCAACCTGGAGCAGTCGCTGGAGTTCTGCGCCCCCGACGAGTGCGTGGAGGTCACGCCGCAGTCGGTGCGGATCAGGAAGGTGGAGCTGGACGCGCGGGAGCGCGCGCGCCAGCGTGCGCGGGCCAAGGCGAACAACTCGGGCTGATCCCCGGCCGGGGACAACCCCCGAGCCGGCCTCCTGCGCACGCTGATGCAGGATGGACCGACCGCGGGTCGGTCCCCGGCCGCACCCGTCGCTGGGGAGGTGATCGTGGGTCGCCGGACGTGGATCGTCCTGCTAGCGCTGGTCGCGATGGTGGCGGCGGCGTGCGCGAACGAGCCCGTCCCGCCGCCGGAGGTCACGCCGACCCCGACCGCGACCCCGACGACCCAGCCCGGCACGCCGACGCAGATCGTGGTCGGCGTCGACGACCTCCCGCCCGGGTTCAACCCGCACCTGCTCGCCGACGTCTCCCCGGTCACCCAGGCCCTGGCCACGCTGGTGCTGCCCTCGGTGTTCCGAGTGGACGAGAACGGTGTGGCGCAGCTGGACACCACGATCGCCACCAGCGCGAAGGTGACGTCGTCCGAGCCCTTCACGGTCAGCTACGAGCTGAACCTGGAGGCCTCCTGGTCGACGAACGCACCGATCGCCGCGGAGGACTTCGTCTTCCTCTGGGAGCGGATGCGCGCCGAGCCGGGGGTCGCCGACGCCGCCGGTTACCGGCTGATCACCGCGGTGCGCTCGCGCGCCGGCGGCAAGGCGGTCGACGTCGAGTTCGCCGAGCCCTACCCGGCCTGGCAGTACCTGTTCAGCGGGCTCTTGCCCGCCCACCTGCTCAAGGATGCGCCCGGTTCCTGGGTCGGTGCCCTGCGCAACGGCCTGCCGGCCTCCGGCGGCCCGTTCAAGGTCGGCAGCGTGGACCGGGGCCGCGGCGAGATCGTGCTGGTGCGCAACGATCTCTACTGGGACGCCCCGACCGTCGTCGACGAGCTGGTGCTGCGCCGGCTCGACCCGGAGGACGTCGCCGCGGGCCTCGCCTCCGGTGACATCGATCTCGCCGTCACCACCGCCGGGCCCGAGCTGCGCACCGCGCTGGTGGGCCTGCAGCCCGCGCCGCGCACCCAGCCCGTGCCCCGCGCCGAGGTGGTCACGCTCGGCCTGCGCGCCGACACCGGCCCGCTGCGCAACCTCGCCGCCCGCAAGGCCGTCGCCGCACTGATCGACCGCGAGGCCATCCGGGCGGAGGTCGCACCGGAGGCGCTGCGGGCCGACGCGTACGGGCGGGCACCGTCGCAGCCCGGGTACACGGCGACCGCCCCCGAACGGCGCGCCGACGCCGCCGAGGTCGCCGCGCTGTTGCAGCAGGCCGGCTGGACCCGGACGTCCCCGACCGCTCCCTGGATGGCCGACGGCGCGCCCGTGCGGCTCACGATCGGGGCGGGCGCCGAGCGGCCCGGCGATCTCCGCGTGGCCGCGGCCGTCGCCCGGCAGCTGAGCGGGGCCGGGATCCCGGCCACCGTCGTCGCCCCGCCGGTCGTCGACCTGTACTCGGCCGAGACCGTGGCCCCGACCCCACCCTCGACGTCGGCCGCCCCCACCTCGGGCGCCACCGCGACCCCGGCCGCCGCGCCCGCGACCGCGGCGACGCCTACGCCGACTCCCACCGAGGCCGCCCCCGCCGTCCCCGCCGCGCCCACCGGGATCGCGGTGGACCTCATGGTGCTCAACCGGCCTGCGGCCGGCGATGCGGCGACCGCCGTCGCGTCCGAGTTCGGCTGCATGTCCGGCTCGGCGACCGGCCCGGAGCAGGTGCCCGGCCCGACCGGCTTCTGCCAGCCGCTGCTCGACGCGCTCATGACCGAGCTCATGACGCCCGATCCGCGCCCGGACCTCGCCCAGGCCGTGCAGCAGGACCTGTGGGAGCAGGCCGCGGAGCTACCGCTGTTCCAGCCGGTCGACGTCGTGGTGAGCACGCCCGAGTCCGACGCCGCGACGGGTGTGGGCCCGGGCCCGCTGCTGACCGGGCCCTTCACCGGCGCGCAGCGGTGGCGGCCGCTGCCGTCCTCCTGATCACTGTCCCTGATCGCAGCCCCTTTCGGTCACGATCAAGCACCCGATGGTTGCGCACTCAAGCGTCCGTCTATCGTGATCTGCGCCGCCGTTCAGGCCAACGGGGAAGTCACCCTTTGGTCACGATCGGGGAGCTTTGCTACCGCCCGGTAGCCGCCGTTCCTACGGTCCCTGCTGTCCGCGTCACCGGCCGTGCACATGGCCGGGCGCACCGGGGTGGATCGGCCGTCCGAACGGGACGCCGAAGACAACAGAGAGTTCAAAGGAATCCACATGAGGAGATCGCGCACGGGCTTCGCCGTGGTCGCCCTCGGCGCCGCGGCGGCGATGGTGCTCACGGGTTGTGCCCAGCGGAGCAACCAGGGAGCTCCGGAGGGAGGCTCCGCGCAGCCGAGCGTCGGCTACCCGGAGACGCCGCCGGTCGAGGTCGTGCCCGGCAAACCGGGCGGGGTGTTCCGCCTCGGCATCACCGAGCCGACGGCCATCGACCCGTACAACGTGCAGGAGTCCGAGGGCACCTCCGTCGCGAACGCCTTGTTCACCGGCCTGGTCCAGGTCGAGCCGGACGGCACGGTCGTGCCGGGCGTCGCGACCGACTGGTCGGCCAACGACGACTGCAGCCAGTGGACGTTCAACCTCAAGCCCAACACCCACTTCCACAACGGTGAGGTCGTCGACGCGACCTCGTTCAAGCGCGGCTGGGAGCGGGTGGCTGCGCCGAACTCCGGCTCGGAGGTCTCCTACCACCTCGACGTGATCCAGGGCTACGAGGAGTTCCAGGCCGGCCAGGCGCCGGAGATGACCGGTGTGCAGGTCGCCTCCGCCAACCAGCTGGTCGTCAACCTCGTCCAGCCCGACTGCGAGTTCCCGCTGCGGACCAACCACCCGGCGCTCAGCCCCGCGCCCGCCGCGGTGGGCCCGACCAGCGACCCGAACTACACCGACGCCCCCATCGGCAACGGGCCGTTCAAGATGGACGGCAAGTGGGAGCACGACAAGGGCATCCGGCTCGTCCGCTTCGAGGAGTACGACGCGGGCCCGAAGGCCTACCTCGACGCGATCGAGTTCACGATCCTCAACCCGCAGAACGGCGTGCAGCTCGAGACCGACGGCTTCAAGGCCGGCACGTTCGACTGGGCCCGCATGCCCACGCCGCTGATCGGCCCGAACCGGGCCGAGTTCGAGCCGCAGGGCAAGTGGCTGTCGAAGAAGACGAACGGCATCAACTACTTCGTCGCGATGAACGCCGAGCCGCCGCTCAACTCGCCCGAGGCGCGCAAGGCGGTCTCCATGGCGATCGACCGGGCCGCGATCGCCGAGGGCGTGTTCAAGGGCGCCCAGGCGCCGGCGGACTCGATCGTGCCGTCGCTGTTCCCCGACGCCTACCAGCCCGGGGTGTGCGACGCGTGCGTCTACGACCCGGTCAAGGCGAAGGAGCTGGCCGAGAAGGCGGGGCTGACCCCGGGCACGGAGATCAACCTGTCGTTCAACACCGGCGCCGGGCACGAGGAGTGGACCGCCGCCGTGCGTCAGCAGCTCGAGCAGAACCTCGGCCTGAAGGTGAACTACCAGGGCGTTCCGTTCACCGACCACCTGAACAACATGGAGGCCAAGGGCGCCTCCGGCCTCTACCGGCTCGCGTGGGGCGCCGACTACCCGACGCCCGGCAACTACCTGATCCCGCTGATGGCCACCTCGTCGATCAAGCTCGACGCCGAGGGCAAGGTCACCGGCAACAACTACAGCCGCTACTCCAACCCGGAGTTCGACGCGCTGGTGGCCCGTGCCTCCGCCACGAAGGACGAGGCGGCCCGCAACGAGCTCTGGAAGGAGGCGGAGCGGATCGCGATCGGCCGCGACCTCGCCGTGATCCCGCTGTTCCAGCGCCAGCAGTTCCGCCTGGTGGACCACTCCAAGTGGGGCAACGTGAACATGGACTTCAACGAGGACCCGACGTTCGACCAGATCTTCCTGAAGTGATCCGTCGCTGACGCCGGCCGGCGGGCCCCGGTGACCCCGGGCGTCCGCCGGCCGGCGTCGCACGGTTCACCAGGACGGTCCTCTCCGAGAAAGGGAGTCCTCGTGGGCAAGTTCATCCTGCGCCGGATCGGCCAGGCCGTCCTCGTGGTACTCGCCACCACGCTGCTCGTCTTCCTCGGCACCTTCGCGCTGGGCGACCCGTTCGCGTCGACCGGCGACCGGCAGGTGCCGCCCGCGATCGCCGAGCAGAACCGGGCCATCTTCGGCCTCGACAAGCCGCTCTACCAGCAGTACTTCACCTACCTCGGCAACCTCGCCACCGGGAACCTCGGAGTCGAGTACGACCAGCGCCGGCCCGTGGCGGACATGCTGATCGATGTGCTGCCGAACACCGTGCGGCTGGCGCTCGTGGCGATCCTCATCGACGTGATCATCGGCGTGATCGCCGGCATCATCGCCGCGGTCAAGCGCTACTCGTTCTCCGACGTGCTGGTCACCGTGGTCTCCACGGTGGCCATCGGCGTGCCGACGTTCGTGCTCGGCGTCGTGTTCCTGGCCTACCTGGCCGGCTGGGGACCGTTCCCCGCGGTGCCCAGACCCTTCGGCTCGGAAGTGCCGTGGTACCAGGAAGTGCTGCTGCCGGCGTTCACGCTGGCCATCGTGGACGCCGCGTTCGTCGCACGCCTGATGCGCGGCTCGATGCTCGAGGTGCTGCGCGCCGACTACATCCGCACGGCACGGGCGAAGGGCCTGTCCGAGCGGGTCGTGATCGGCAAGCACGCGCTGCGCAACTCGATCATCCCCGTGGTCACCTACCTCGGTGTCTCCCTCGGTGTGCTGCTGGGCGGTGCGCTGATCACCGAGTCGATCTTCCAGTACAACGGCGTCGGGTACCTGCTGTTCCGGGCCATCGCCGGCAACAACGTGCCGATCATCGCGGCGGTCGTGGTCTTCGCGGTGCTCGCGTTCGTGGTCCTGTCGCTGATCGTCGACATCCTCTACGCGTTCCTGGACCCGAGGATCCGGCTCGACTAGCCGGCCCCGCGTTCCCGACGTCCCACAAGACATCAAGAGGCGATCCCTCATGACGACGCTTCCCCCGCCCCCCGAGGGCACCCCGGCGGCCGGCATCCCGCCGACGGAGCCGTTCGCCGACCCCGACGGACTGCACAGCGCCGGTCAGACCGATCAGCGCGCCGCGTCCGCGGTGGAGGGCAAGACCGTGGCCACCCGGCGCCGCCGCCGCTCCGGCTCGCCGGGCGCGCTGGCCGACATCTGGAGCCGCTACAAGCGCAACAAGCTCGCCGTGGCCGGGCTGGTCATCGTCGCGGTCATCCTGTTCATGGCGATCTTCCAGCCGTTCCTGACACCGTACGACCCGTTCGAGCAGAACCTGCTCAACACCACGGCCCCGCCGAGCGCCGACCACATCCTCGGCACCGACGTCCTGGGGCGGGACATGTACTCCGCGCTCGTCTACGGCGCGCGGCTGGCGATGGTCGTCGGCATCGGAACCATGCTGATGTCGGTGATCGTCGGCGTCGCGTTCGGCGCGCTGGCCGGCTACAAGCGCGGCTGGGTGGACGCGGTCATCATGCGCTTCACCGACATCCTGCTGGCGTTCCCGCTGCTGGTCGGCGCCATCTTCGTGGTCCGCATCTTCGGCCAGGGCGTGCTGCCGGTGGTGATCGCGCTGGTGATCTTCGGCTGGCCGACCAGCGCCCGGCTCATGCGCGGGCAGACGCTGGCGCTGCGCGAGTCGGAGTACGTCGAGGCGGCTCGCTCGATCGGCGCCTCCGACACCCGCATCGTGTTGCGGCACATCCTGCCCAACGCGATCGCGCCGGTCGTCGTCTACGCGTTCACCAGCGTCGGCGTGGTCGTGGTCGCCATGGCCTCGCTGTCGTTCCTCGGCGTCGGTGTGCCGGCGGACGTGCCCGAGTGGGGGCGGCTGATCTCCCAGAGCTACAACTTCATCCGCGTCCCGGGCAACGAGCACCTCTGGCTCGCCCCCGCCATGGCGATCGTCATCACGACGCTGGCGTTCGCCTTCGTCGCCGACGGGCTGCGCGACGCGCTCGACCCCAAGCTGCGCGGGGGTAACTGACGTGCCCGACCTCACCACTGCCCAGGAGGACGTCCTCGCGGCGGGCGACGCCGCGCCGCGCGAGCGCGTGCTGGAGGTGCGCGACCTGCGCGTGCACTTCGAGACCGCGGCCGGCGTCGTCAAGGCCGTCGACGGCGTCTCCTGGCACGTCGACGCGGGCGAGACCCTGGCGATCGTCGGGGAGTCCGGCTCCGGCAAGTCCGTCTCGGCCATGACGATCCTCGGGCTGGTGCCCAGCCCGCCCGCCACCTTCCCGAGCGGGCAGGTCCTGCTGCACGGCCGCTCGCTGCTCGACCTGCCGGACGCCCAGCAGCGCAAGCTGCGCGGCAACGAGATCGCGATGATCTTCCAGGACCCGCTCACCGCGCTGAACCCGGTGTTCCGGGTGGGCGACCAGATCGCCGAGATGGTGCGGGCCCACCAGAAGATCAGCAGAGCGGCGGCCAACAAGCGGGCCGTCGAGCTGCTCGCCGAGGTGGGCATCCCGAACCCGCACGTGCGGGCGCGGCAGTACCCGCACGAGTTCTCCGGCGGCATGCGGCAGCGCGCGATGATCGCGATGGCGCTGGCGAACGACCCGAAGGTACTGCTCGCCGACGAGCCCACGACCGCGCTCGACGTCACCGTGCAGGCGCAGATCATGCAGCTGCTCGAGGAGCTGCAGGAGCGCCGCAACACCGCGATCGTGCTGATCACCCACGATCTCGGGCTCGTCGCCAGCCACGCCGATCGCATCGCCGTCATGTACGCGGGGCGGATCGTCGAGACCGGCACGACCGACGAGATCTTCGGTGCGCCCCGGCACGCCTACACCTACGGGCTGCTGTCCAGCCTCGCCCGCATGGACCACGCCCGTCCGGCCAAGCTGGAGCCGATCCCCGGCCAGCCGCCGAGCCTGTCTCGGGTGCCCCCGGGGTGCGCGTTCCACCCGCGGTGCGCGTTCGCCACCGAGGCCTGCCGCGCCGAGGTGCCGCAGCTGCTGCCGATGGCGCCCGGCTCGGACCACCTGCACGCGTGCTTGCACCCGGGCGAGGTGGCCGCGGCCCTCGCGGCACCGAAGGAGGTCGCTCCCGCGGCGGAGCGCTCGCCGAGCACCGGCGCGCCGCCGGTCGTCGAGGTGACCGATCTCGTCAAGCACTTCCCGATCCGCTCCGGGCTGTTCTTCTCGCGAACGGTCGGGGCGGTGCAGGCCGTCAACGGGCTCTCGCTCGAGATCGAGCCGGGCACGACCCTGTCGATCGTCGGCGAGTCCGGGTGCGGCAAGTCCACGGCCGCGCGGGCGATCCTGCGGCTGCACGAGCCCACGTCCGGCAAGATCGTGATCGGCGGGCAGGACATCACCGCGCTCGGGCCCACGGAGCTGCGCAAGGCCCGGGCGGACATGCAGATCGTCTTCCAGGACCCGTACGCGTCGCTGAACCCGCGGCTGACCGTCCGCCAGATCCTCACCGAGAAGTACCACCTGCTCGGCGGCGAGCTCACCAAGGACACGATCCCCGAGCTGCTGGAGACCGTGGGGCTCTCGCCCGAGCACGCCGACCGCTACCCGCACGAGTTCTCCGGCGGGCAGCGCCAGCGCGTCGGCATCGCCCGCGCGATCGCGCTGAACCCGAAGTTCGTCGTGCTCGACGAGCCGGTGTCGGCGCTGGACGTGTCGATCCAGGCGCAGATCCTCAACCTGCTGGAGTCGCTGCAGGACGAGTTCGGGCTCACCTACCTGTTCATCGCGCACGACCTGTCGGTGGTGCGGCACATCTCCGACCGGGTCGCCGTGATGTACCTCGGGCAGTTCGTCGAGATCGCCGACCGCGACGACCTTTTCGAGCGCCCGCAGCACCCGTACACCCAGGCGCTGATCTCGGCCGTGCCGATCCCGGACCCGGCGGTGGAGCGGACCCGTGAGCGGATCCTGCTCGCCGGTGACGTGCCGAGCCCGGCGAACCCGCCGAGCGGCTGCCGCTTCCGCACCCGCTGCTGGAAGCACCAGCAGCTCACCGAGACCGAGAAGCAGCGCTGCATCGAGGAGCCGCCGCCGCTGGCCGCTGCGCCCACCGGCGGGGAGCGGCACGAGGTGGCGTGCCACTACGCGGGCACGCGCGAGGTGCTGCATGCCTGAGCGGCGGTGAACGGTCTGCACCACGTCGAGCTGTGGGTCACCGACCTCGATCGGGCCGTGGCCGAGTGGGGCTGGCTGCTGGGCGAGCTCGGCTGGGCACCGGATCGGGAGTGGGCGGCCGGGCGCACCTGGCGGTGCGGCGACGTGTACGTCGTCGTGGAGCGCTCGCCCGCAGTGGCCGGGGAGCACGACCGGCTGCGCGCCGGGCTCAACCACCTCGCGTTCCACGGCGGCGATCGCGCCGCGGTCGACGCGATCGCCGCTGCGGCGCCGGAGCACGGCTGGCGGCCGCTGTTCGCCGACCGCTACCCGTGGGCGGGCGGGTCCGGGCACTACGCCGCGTACCTGGAGAACACCGATGGGTTCGAGGTGGAAGTGGTCGCGTCCGGGTAGGGCAGTGCGTTCGCGGACGACGTCGCCGCGGACTGGAGCGACTCGACGTCGCGGGGAGGTCGGCCGCGACGGGCGCTCGTCTGGAGCTCGACGGGCGGGCGGGGCGGAGAGCGCCCGCTCCGCCCGCCTAGGGTTGGCCGGGTGAGCTCTCCCGCGCGGCTGCTGTTCGTGCACGCCCACCCCGACGACGAGACCCTCGCGACCGGCGGCACGATCGCCCACTACGCGGCCCGGCCCGACGTCGAGGTCACGCTCGTGACCTGCACGCTCGGCGAGGAGGGTGAGGTCATCCCGGCGGAGCTGGCGCTGCTCGCCGCCGATCACGCCGACCAGCTGGGTGGCTACCGCATCGGCGAGCTGGCCCGCGCGTGCGCCGCGCTCGGCGTGACCGATCACCGCTTCCTCGGCGGCCCCGGCCGCTGGCGCGACTCCGGTATGGCGCTGGCCGGGCACGGCACCCGCGCGGCGACCCCGGAGGTGCTGCACCCGCGCGCGTTCGCCCACCCCGACGCGTTCGCCGACGAGGTGGACGCTCTGGTGGCGGTGCTCGACGAGCTGCGCCCGGACGCCGTCGTCACCTACGCCGCCGACGGCGGCTACGGCCACCCCGACCACGTGCGCGCCCACGACGTCACCGTGGCGGCGGTGGAACGGGTGCCCACCCGGCTGTTCCACGTCGTCACACCGCGCAGCGCGCTCGACGCGGGCGTCGCGGAGCTCGACGGGCACGTCGCCCCGCCGCTGCGGCTGCCGGAACCCGACGAGCTGCCCAGCGTCCCGGACGACGTGGTCACGACCCGGATCGACGTGTCGGCGCACCGCGCGGCCCGGGTGGCGGCGATGCGGGCGCACGCGACGCAGATCGTCGTCCAGTCCGGGGGCGAGGACGGCGGCCCGGTCGTGTACTCGGTGTCGAACCTGGTGGCGCAGCCGTTCCAGGAGGTGGAGTGCTTCGTCGCGGCCTCCGGTACGGTCGCGGCTCCCGACGACCTGCTGGCGGGAGGTGCCTGATCCCGTGTACGCGGCGATCACCGCTCTGCTCGGCGTGACCGGTGCCGTGCTCGGTGCGTTCGGGCTGCTGTTCACCCCGCTGTACGCGGGGGCGATCCCGGTGCCGCTCGGCATCGTCGTGACGCTGCTGTCGCTGCCGTGGCTGGTCCGCGCCGCAGGCGAGCTGGACCCGCGCCCGCTGCGCGCCGCGGCCCCGCTCATCGGCTGGGCGATCGCGGTGTTCGCGCTGGCGTTCATCGGGCCGGGCGGGGACACGATGCTGCCGCCGACCTGGCAGTCGATGCTGTTCGTGCTGGTCGGGCTCGGCTCGGGGCTGTGGGCGCTGCGCTCGGTGCTGCTCGACGAGAACGGGCTGCCGACCGGGCGGAGCCGGGAGCGCGACGGCCACCTCTAGGTGCGGCCCGGGTGATGGCAGCAGAGCTGTCTCCACGCCAGGAGAGCCAGGAGTGCAGCTCCCGCAGACGCGATCCGCTGCGCCAGCGCTCAGGCCTCGCACCCCGGACCATCCCACCCGCGCCGGACCGAGCCCCACCGGACCCTGACCACAGCGCGATCCCGCACTGCTGTCGACACCAAGGCGCGCGAGCCCCGATCCGGCACGGGAGCCGGGCGCGATCAACACGGCGTGAGGTAGCGGTAGCGGTGGTGCTCCACCATCCCCAGCCGCGCGTACAGCGACCGCGCCCCGGAGTTCTTCAGCGCCACCTGAAGCACCATCCACTGCGCCCCGCGCTCGAGGCCCCACGTCGCCGCGGCGGCGAGCAGACCGGTGCCGATCCCGCGCCCGCGGGCGGCCTCGGCGGTGTGCAGCTGCGCCACGTGCACGTGCCCGCCGACGAGGCAGGCCCGCACCCGGCCCACCACCTGCCCGTCCGCCCGGGCGATGCCGAACCCCACGGGCGGCGTGCCGCCGGGATCGAGGACCGCCCGGGCCGCGGGCGGGTAGGGCTCGCGGAACCACTCGGGATCCGGTCGCTCCGGCAGCTCGACCGGAACCGGGACCGGAGCCTCGGCGACCGCCGCCAGCTCCCCGACGAGCACCGCGACCTCGGCACCCGCCGCGTGATCGGCGTTCAGCACCCACCCGGCGTCCTCGACGGCCCGGTCCCACGGCGAGCCCACGGGCACGTGCACCCGTGGCCGGATGCCGTGCCGGCGGGCGAACTCGACGACCGCGGCCAGCGCGTCCGGCACCGGCGTCCCCGGGTCGCCGAGGGCCAGCGCCGAGTTGGCCCGGCCGGTGAAGCCGCCCGCGGCGCG
>Ga0065720_1019239_pt1 | contig 31587 bp, 27 predicted proteins | sample Thericmetagenome_FD_59107 | JGI IMG/M metagenome (GOLD analysis project Ga0065720, IMG submission 59107) | Thermophilic microbial communities from the Joint Bioenergy Institute, California, USA of rice/straw/compost enrichment - eDNA_2 v2... | ecosystem: Engineered > Solid waste > Grass >... | reverse complement strand
TGCTCAATAATCTGAGCAACAACATCCGTCTTAATATCTTTCATATCTGTAACAAGACTAGCAAGTTCATTCATGATCAATTTCTCCAGAGTCTTGATTCTTGTCTTCTTCAGGAGATAAGTTCTCTCGAACCAGATCATTATTTCAGTGATTAATTCCTTTTCCTTGAAAAGCAATCTCCAAAGAGCGTCAAAATCCTCCAAGAGAGTATCCTTCTGTCTAAGAATTACTGGACCCGTTTCGCTATTATTACTTCATCTTTATGGTCTCAAGTTCAACTGCAATTAGTTTCTTGTAATAAGCAGAAAGCTCTTTGTGGAGTCTCTCGTCAAATCCAAGCATACAGCTTGTCTCAATTTTCTAATTTCTTAGGAAGGAGGTGTAAAATATACTTCATAAAGCTCTTGATAAGTAACCTCGAGCTCTGGGCCTCTTCCGTAGATTGAATTTAGGAATGCTGCAATATCATTCCATATATTCTCGAAATAGTCCTTTGGGATTTGAGGAGAAGCTATACAATTAAGAAGTCTTAAATCTTATTACTTATATTGCACTCGAACTTAAAGGTCTGATTTGCATAGTGGATACTATTCAACTTTTTTATCATTTGACCGGGAGAGATTTCAATATTTTTTATTTTTTAAATCTAGTTCAAAAAAAGTTTAAGTACAGCACGAAATCGAGTCTAAGTTTTTTTCTTTCTCACTAAGATATATTTTCTTTTCTAGGAATTTTCTTGTTTTTGGAATTTTACCTTTTTCTTTCTTTTTGGAGGGAAATATTTAATTTTACAAGCAATAATTTTTCCCATTATGGATATCAAGGCCGAGAAGCCAAACACAATAGGAGGTAGTCCATAGCCACAATTGTAAGAAATCTAGAACTTATGATTGACATTGCGAATTTTCTTGAGACAGCAATACATCAGATCCTCTACGTAGCGACTAAGAATAATGGATTCCTAAGATTTAGGGAGAAAGAGTATATCCTGAAAGTATCTTTGAACCCAAGCACCTCTATGGTCTCGAAGTAAAAATACTAAAAAGAAATGCCCTCTATGACTACATTCATGAGGTAACTAATTGTCCATAATGATCTATTTCTTGGATTGACGGAGTATATTTAAATTTTAGCTTTGTTTCAAGCTGGAAGACTTTTTGAGAAGAGTACTTCTGGCTCCTTAATTTGTCTAATTTTAGGACTTTTTGGAAGCTGTACAAATAAAGATAAAAAAGGAAGGAGAGCCAGAGATCATATATGAGTTTGAAGTATTTTGAAATGAAATGGGGCTGATTGTTGTAGATTGAAAAAATGAAAAGATTTGAAGATATGGATCATCTTCCAGATAAATTCGAGTTTGACTTATATTTGAAGACATTCCTCTTAAAAATAATTGAGAGGAAAAAAGCCCAAACTTCAGAGACAGTTTCCTCTAAAAGTAAGTATCAAAATTCTTTGTTTTTCCTAAGAGAATGTGCATCGGGAATTTCTTGCTTAATTAGTTAAGGTAGTTAAATAGTGTGAATTAAAGTCATCTTTTCTTATTCTTTGAAAATTTTTGAGTGATCTGAGATGTCTTATATGATATGGAAAGAAAGACATAAAGATAGATAATACATCATTAATGCATAAGATATATGATAACAGAAGTTAGCTTATGAGCAGACACAAAGACAAAACTGATCAATAAGTATTTTCTGGAATTGAACATTTTTTAGAAGAAATTGCTCAAGAATCTCATCAGCTGGGTAAATATAGTATAGATATCAATATAGATGTCAATCGCCGCCAGTACATAATCGTCAATGGCATATTTCAATTCGAATCTTCCCAGCAGTGTCTGAATATCGTAGGCAAGATAGAAGGCAAAAGCAACTGCAAACACAGCTCCACTGAAGACATACACAAACTGGGTTGGATATATGATACCAAGTACGATCATTATAATTAGAATGGTTGGAAGGGAGGCAATCACAGGTCCTTGTTTAGTAAGATCATTCTTTGTTTTATATGCATATAACGCAATAGAACCGACAGTGGCACATGTCATGATTGAGGCAACCATAACGACATCTCCACCAGTCATTGATGCTATAGCTCCCAGTACGTATGACATAGATAGAGTAAAGACGCCATATATGACGTAGTTCTTTGGAACTTTTCTCACAACATCTCTTCTACAGATCAGAATGAGTATTATGGCAATTGAAAGCCAGATTGCAAGGATATAAAGGCCTTCATGTCTTATCATGAAGTCCTTCACACCTGTACTTTCAATGGTTGCACATGCAACCATTATGACAGAAACTGATAGCTGTATCATGAGTAAGATAAGAACTTTTTGAATGAATGACTTCCTAATTTTGGCACGGTCCAAAGCTGAGTATCTTGAGAAGTCGACGTGGACTGTGCTTTGTGGTTCTTCGACTCTAATGATATTTACACCTTCAGTGGGACAAGGAGCTTTGTTACCATCACCTGCAGCACTCTCAATGTCTTTGTCGGGAAATACGAGGACAGATTCCTTTTCTGGTTTTAGTTCCTCTGTTGCCTGGACTCTTTTGGTTTGTCTTCTTTTTGAATGCCTAGACTTGGAGCGTTTTTTTCTTCTTTCTATGGGTTTCTCTTCAGGCTTTGCCTCCTCTTGTGTAGGCAATTCCTTTTCAGGTGAGTCTTCATCAAAGTGTAACTCGATAATGTCGTTATCAGTCATGGTCTAGCTTTATATGATTTTTCTTTGTTTGAAGGGAAATTAATTGAAATTCTTAATGAAAACATAAGCATCGGAACATTAGATATTTAATTTTTTTAACAAAACTCTAATATAGTTCCCAGTAAACAAAAAATCCACTTATTTCTCCTTTTCCTTTCTTTGTCTTCTGTAGAACTTAGCTCTCAATTTAATCATGTGCCACATCATAAAGGTCAAAGCTAAAACAATTAATGTAAAAATATTTATTTTACCTGGGTAAACAACAATTCTATAGAAACCTAAGAGATCTGGGATGCTGAAAGGTAGCTTGACTCCATAAAGCTCAATGTTAGCAGTTTTGTGAGCACCCTCCAAGACTTCCTTAGCAGCCCCGCAGGTTAAAAACTCTCCGGTAACACCAGCAGGATACAACACAAAGAAGGCATTGTATCTAATATTTACAAATAATAACGGTTAACAATACCTGATATGCTTGAGCCAATTCTGTCCGAGGTTCAGGCCGTCATTAAGATATGTTCCATATCTAATGAGCTCAGCCAAACTCCAAGGAATCAAAGTCAAAATAGGATACCAGCTCTTTACATTAGCAATAAAAATAATCGAATACTTTAGTGGCATCAGGGAAGGCTCCGAGTAAGCAAATGACTCTTGAAGTAATTTGGATAAAAGAGACGAATGGGTTGGATGGGATGAGGCCAACAAGAGCGAATAAAACCTTCCAGTCATATACAAATTATCAAATTACATCAATATATTGAGTAAGTTGAGCCACTCTGACCATATCCATGACTGATCTGTCTTGGAGGACATTGAAATTATTTGCAGCAATATTCTTCAATACAGCAACCAAGACTAAGAGCCTAACAAATTAGAACCACGATATCTTTTTGAGATAATTCCTAGCTCAACTTTCCTTGTCATTCTAGCCCGAATTCTTTGCGTTTAAGGCCCGTATCAATTTGTCTGGACTTTAGAAGGAAATAGAATCACATTAAGGATTCAATTTTGAGCGAAGGAATTATCAAAGGAAAAAGAAGATAGGGAAGGTTCAATGCTCTTACCAGGCAAGGAATTGTGAGATGTTGTAGAAGGTCTTGATGCCTTTTGTGAGAAGAGATTCAGATCTTTTGGCTTTGGCTTCTTTCATATCTGCTTACAAAATAATTTTTATGCGGTGAAATTGGATATGAATCTAATCAAATCATACTTATAGAAAATAATGGGAAAGATACAGTAGTTACTCCATCTTAATACAGTTCCAATATCTGACCTTGTAATCATAAGAACCAGAAACGACAAAATTATCCAAAGTCTCGATCATTGTCTTGACTGATTGATCGAAACCATACAAAACATTTATCACAGTGGATTCTCTCATGTTATAAATAACCACATTTGCCTGTTCTCCATAACAAAATAGAGTCTCATTATCATGTGCCACTAAAACACCCCAAACAGGATTCTGAATGTTAAGTAATTGCGCAATCATTTCTCCCGTCTTCCAATCCCAAAGCTTTACTGTGTTATCATCACTGGCACTGATAAGCATATTTTCTTGGTGAGTGACAATCTGATTGACCTGGTCTTTATGTGCTTTGATTCTTCTAATGGCCTCAGCACTCTCATAATCCCAGATAATAATTCTTCCATCTGCGGAACAACTTGCCAGCATTTCTGGTTCTTGTAACCCAACAACACACCAAACAGCATCACTATGGCCATACAAGACAGCCCTTGGAGTGTTCTTGCCCATTTTCCATATCTTTATAAATTTATCATGGGAGGATGTTGCAAAAATATCATCTTCTAACCTGGCTAGCCCGAATATAAAGTTCTGATGGGCTTTGATAGTCCAAATTGGTTCTTCTTGGTCAAGCTTCCAGCCTTTCAAATATTGATCACATGAAGCACTAACCAAAGTTTGCTGAGCTGGCATATACATCAAAGCTGTAATGGATTTAGTATGTCCTTTCAGCTTCTTTATGACTCCTGTTTCTTTGGTATTGAATATTTCAATACAATATTCTGGGAATCCATAACCTGCTGCCACAATTCCTGGTTCCATCTCACAAAGTGCGAGGACTGGAGCTCCTGTATGATGGTATTTTATAAGCTCTATTGACCTGGGATTCCACTCATACTCGGTGACCTAATGTTTAAAATGAATAGAATGATAATCTTTACTGTATCAACCGTACGATCAGCTTGGATAACACTGTCTATTAACTTGTTTATGTCCTTCTTAACCTTATTTTGGACATATTTGAGCCTTCTATTATAGAAATTATCCTCTAAGCTTTTGATTTTTGAGTTGAGGTTAGTAGCAAAGTTAATGATTTCTTCTCTCTGTTTGAAATTGGGGGCCTCTATAATTTCGTGACAAACTTTTTCAAACTCCACATAATCGTCTTTTTTGTTGAGGATAGCTTCCTGTAATTTGGCATCTACCTCAAAATAAGCCTCATTGAATTTCTTTTCATATTCTTCAGTGCTTCTCTTGATTTCCTCGTATTGTTTCCTCTTAATATCTATGACTTTTTCTTTGACTTGCATTAGTTTCGACCAGATAGCATCTTTGATGGCTTCTACTTCCTTATTAATAGTTTTGACGATCTTGTCATAGTTAAAATTCAGATTCTTCAGGAATGTTTCTTTTTGCTGTAAGAATTCTTCAAACTCTTCAATTTTTTGATCCTTCACAACTTCCATATTCTGAGCCTCATTGAAAAAGTCCTTGTAGGGTTTGGTATATTCCTTGCTATCAACATGATCCGTTTCAAGACATGTAGGACAAAGCAATCTTTTGGGGCATTCCGGCAATGTGCATATATGCGTAACTTCTTTTTCTTCATGGCCTTCTTTGGGACACTTGAACACAGGAAAATCTTCTGGCTTAAGTTTAGCAACAGCCTTCTTGGAACTCTTCTTCTTTTTCTTGAATCTCTGTGGGGTTTGATTATTTCCTTCACCACCTTCTAAGGTTAACCTAACTTCCTCAGCGTTAGCTTTTGGTGTATTTATATCTCCAGCGGTCTCTTCAAATCCAGGAAATGTTAATTGTTTCACTTTTTCTTGCATTTCATTCTTCTCTTCCCCTACATCCTTCAAATCATCATTATCAGATTGTTACCATTGATATCTAATTGATTTTCTCCGTTCTGTTCCTCCTTTTTTTCGGGAATATCCAAAAGGACATCTTCTTCACGTACTTCGTTGGGTGTATTCATTTTACTAAATTTATTAACCTATCTTGAAAAAATTATAAACATGATGTACAAAACAGAATTTTAGCTGGAAACCCCATTCGAAAAATCATGTTGTTACAACTCCCCAATACCGTTATAGAGTTGTATCTCACTAGTCCAAAGCATTTATGACCAGATTTTCACCACTCAAATTCAATAAGAGTTGTGTTATTTTAGATTCTATTTTTAAATTTTTTAATACTCCCGATAGCACATTCTCTATGTAGAACACTCAATAACTTTTATAGATACATTTGAAGTAACAATCTTTTCTAATGGCAATGAAGACCTGGATGAGGCAGCCAAGCTCCTGCTGATGCAAGACTGGGCTATGGTGCTGAAATCAGATGAAAGCCAGAAAACGAAGAGAAAAGAAATGATTGAATCTAAAAAAGACATGAAAATTATAGAAACAGCCCATTTTGCAGAATTCGATTTAGGACTTTATGTCTATCAATAATACCTTCATATTATGCAGCAAACCGAATAAAAAGGATATATAAGTCATGAGAACAAAGAGTAAACATCTAAATGAACTCTTTTGCAACAGTTTGATTTTCATCGCTCTCGTTAGGCTCTTGAGTTACCTCAGTAACAGGTTTCTCGTCTATCTGTGGGGCAGATTCTTCCTTATTCTCAGCTGGGCCCTGTACAGGCTCTTCATTTTTGATTATTTCCTGTTGTGGGGTGACTTCCTCCACTTTTTCCTCTGTAGCCTGTCCCTTAGCAGTAACTTCTTGTTGGTTAATGATATTAGTCAAGAGTGGTTCTTGCTAATCAAATTAGAAAATTAAGAATAACTCTTACAGTGTAAATAGATCTTGTTATGATCTCCTTCTTAATTTGGTCAATCTTCTTCACTTGAACCACAAAGTATGCCACCACTGGCCTATGATCTGAAATGAGTATTTCTCTTCTGGTATAAAATTTCTGCTCCACAGAACCAGTTTCTGTACTCCACAAGACACGATCAGTCCTAACAATGTCATATTCTCTTTTTTTAAATCTTACCATGAGGGAGTTCTTTGCTTCTTAGAAGTATCATACACATTTGAGTTAGCGTCGTACTTGTAAGTGGGCAAGAATGTAATTTTTCCTTCTTGGTATTTCTGCAAGACCTCACTTTCTTTAGATTGATTAAGCTGATCATAGGTCAAAAGCATATCTAATATGCCCTTTGCCTCCTCGACCTTGCCACTGTTCATATAATTGATATACTCATCAATAGCAATTCTGGTCTCAGCATTTCCGTAGCTGATTCTAAAGTTAGTATCTCCACACAAGAACTTATAATCCAAGTTCATTATCTTTTCCTCCTAGTCTGTTAGTAAATTCTTTATCATAATACCTTTCTCTTTCCAACTCCAACTCCCGCTTGGAAAGCTCTATTGTGAATATCAGATAAATTCGACAATCTTTCCTTATTGGCCTTATTACCTGCTTCTAAGTGAACATTGATAAATACAAAGGATGTATCATCAATGTAGAACTTAATAACAGCTCCTCCCTTATTGCCAACAGTACCAGCAAGTCCAGTCTTTACCACATCAGCCTCAACTCTAGTCAATCTTCTTGCAAGGTGTTCCTTAACGAGGACAATACTGAGAATTCCAACCAGATTTTGGTGCTTGACGAAGATGTACTTATCGAATTTCTTCAAGTTGAAAAGAATGACTTCCACCCATTGTCTGAATTTGTATTGATCTCCAGCTATGATATTAGTTGTATTCAATTCCACAAATTCCTGGAAACCCACCACTATGATATCAGGAGATTGGTTTCCCTCGAAATTGAACAATCCAGATAAGTCAAAGTCAGGGGCTGGTTCATATCCTCCTAGGTTCCAAGTTGCAGTGAACACAGTAACTTGATCATATGAAGTGTATTCCTTTTCATGTTCCTTGATTTTCCTCTCAAAAACATCAGAAAAAGCATGTATGGTGTCAGCATGTTGGCCAACAAGGAGGTCAATGCATTCTTGTTTGACCTGATCTTCAAAATTGCCTATGTAGAACCTGCTGATTGATTTTGAGGCGTGATCAATGAAGCCAAAGAAGTCCTTCTTGCCTGTTCTTGTTACGCTTGAGATGATAGAGCCGGTTCCTGCATAATGCATGCTCATATAGTCTGCGTGATCAGCCCAGATATTTTTATATGATAAAGCAAAAGGATGTTGTTGCTTGATGTTGTCATTATCCAAATGGGTCATAACTTCTTGTCCGAATAGTGCCATCAAGTCCACACCTAGCTGTTTCATCTAGGAAATAAAGAAAATTTGTGGTATAAATTTACTTGAAGATCGAGTATGAGCATGCCCAATTTGCTCTGTACAAAGTTGGTTCTATCCAAGCAATCCAAACAGTTTGTTCTAACCACACCTGAGATTTTAGTTTTTATACAAACTTTATACCTTCTTGAGAAAGTAACTTAGTTCCTGATTGAACATCCTGAGCGTAGAACTTAAATCTCTCAACCAAAGGACTGATTTTATAAATCAGAGAATTGACCTTATCAAATCTGTTTCCTTTGGTGTGGAAGTGGAAGTCAAAGAATTCATATCTAACATGAGGGTTATTATTATTTTTGATATGAATTTCGAAGGCCTCGGTTAACATCTGCTCTTCAGTTTTCCCTTTTGACATCAAGTTTATACAAAGGATATATCCATAAGTCTTTATTAGCTCTTCAAAATGTTTGGTATACGCCCCATTGGTCAAATCAAATGTTCTGTTGATCTTTGTTGCTGCTGTCATTCCCCTCTGCTGGAAGAAAATAGGAATACTTCCTCTTATTTGGACAAATGCACAGCAGTATCCTCCATAATAGACCATTTGTTCAGTTTCTACAAAGTTTGCCACATTTCCATCATCATCTATTCCTCTTGCACTATAACGAGTACCACCTTTATAACTGCTTCTTCTTGATATCAGGAAATATTCGACTTTCTTTCCTTGGATTGGCAGACTGAACGTGCCCACAAAACCCTACTTCTTAGAGGAATACTTCATTTTTTACTTGAATTAAAGGAACAAACCATTTTCTATCGATTTGGAATTTGTTCAGTTCTTGCAGTAAAAATCTGTTCCATTGGAACTGCATGTCAGTTTGCCATCCTTCAGCCTGTTTTGACTTGGAAAGAGTCAAATCATATGTATAGGAAAAATAGTGTCCAAATCCCAAAAGCTGACAATGAGTTGAAATTACCAAATGATTACTTTTCTGATGTTTTGCATATGTCCTATTATTTCTCTCGCAGTGGGAGCATTGTAAAAAACGTTGTCGGCCTATTTTCTAAATACACGGGGGTCATTATTACTTCAAAGGGAACAAAGTTTGTAGCGACAACTTGATAAATTTCCTTGTTTTCAATGGTACAAACAGTCTGAACATCTTGGCACATCAATAGAAAGACTTTGTCAATAATAGGGATTATGCCAAAGAAAGCACTGTATGATCTTGAATTTTCATGTCCTGATGGCCTTGGTTCGGACAAGCCTTGATAATATTATTATAAATATTTAACTGATACTCTGTTCGCAGGCTCTTCCTGTTGTTCTATCAATTATTAGCCTTGTTTTGACTGGAAGGTCTTGATTGGGTTCAATCTAGGAAATTATATATGAGGAATTAGGGAATGTAACAATAAAGAAATTTTTGTAGGTATAGAGAGTAATTGCTTGTAAATTCTTTGCTCCTTTGGTAGTTTCGCCTCCGAATAATAAGGCCTCTACTGTAAGAACTTGATTTTCTGCTGTTGTTGTATCCATATTTATTATAATTTATTGATAAGATAAGAAGTGAAAATATATTAAGAAAGGCACGATATATAATTAAGGGGCAAATTCTTGGAAAGTCGAACTAGAATAAAAATCTAGGGAAATTGAATATGGCAGGTTCTGATTTGATAATTTCAGTATTTAAGCATTCTGTTCTAATTATCTAAAATTTTATGAACCTTTAGCCGAATTAATTAGTAGATGAATCAAGATGACTTTGAGCAAATCTTTCACGAGCATGAAAAGTTGTCCTTTCAAATTGGTCTCGAGCAATGTAAGAATATTGGTTTAGTATTATCACCTAATTAGTGATTGAAGAAGTTACGAATCAACAGCATCAATCAGATCAAAGCCATCATCACGCCTATGCCTTTCCTCAGGATCAGTTTAGACTACCATTCACATTTGAACAAGGTAACTCACATCATGATGGTGAGAGAAATGCCGAATGGATCTTCAGAAACAAAGTCATTCCAGGACTCTCTGGTTTCATCACTCTGGAAGATTTTAGTCATCCAGAAGATGAAATGAGAGCAGCTGAGTTCAACAAGATTGACGTCGATGACTTAGTCCATGGAGACATGAATTTCAATCTCAATAAGTTCTTTGAGGAGACAGAAGGGAGGAAGCAAAACGACTATCACTCAAGAAAAATGACTCCTGTTAATGAACCAGTCCAAGCCAATCATATTAATGTGCCTCAGAATGAACCAATCCAAGCTAACAAGATGTCTTTCTTCAAAGAATTTCTTCCTAATATGTTTAATCACCACTGGGCAGATGTCGTCTCAAATCCCACTCACTTTCTTGAATTTGAGAGCGACTTCCCAGTGGTAAAAAACATAGAAAATCTTCTCTACTTAGAAGACCACAAGAAAGAATGTGGGGACAACTTCGAATCACTCTTTTCTAATTCTTACAAAGAGATAATTGAAAAAATTCGATCACTCTTTTCGAGCAATAGACTCACGGCTGAAGGTCTTATAAAGTTGATTCATGACAGTGCATGCAATCTCCTTTATAATGTATTCAACTTCATTAAAGGCTGTGATAGTGAATACTGCTTCAACTTAATGAAACAACAAACCGCTATGGCTAAATTAAAAATAGCCAAGCAAGAACTTACCAAAAAGCCAGAACCCGTATTCAGCCCCCAGTTACAAAACTTTTTAGTTCCTCCAAGCAAGCCAATTATCGAGGAGAATAAGAAAGTCGATACTACTATGACTAATGAAACTTCTGACTTCAACAATTTTGACTTTGTAAGAAGAGAAGAAATTCGAAGTGTAGCGTCTCAGCAAACTGACGTCAGCGAGACCGATAGTGTTCTCTCTGAGTCTACAAAAAAGACTCAAAGGAAATATTGGTCCGACAAGGAACTAGAGGAATTAGATCGGTTGTATGCTCAGTATTATCCGAATAGCATCCCGACAGAAAGACTTGAAGAGTTTGCGAGGAAGTATGGAAGGACTTTGAACTCAGTCCAAAGCAAAATTAGCAAGACAAAGAAAGGACGCTCATCTAGAAAGTCCCCAGAGATGGAAAATGAGACTAGTGCTACTCCCCCAGCATCCCAACGAAAATATGAGATAGGGCTTGAAAAGATGATATGTACAGCATTAAAGCATATCCCAGGAGGGACAGCATCAAAACCTGAGATTCTTGACAAAATAAGAGCCCTCTTTGCAAATGGCCAATCATACTTTAATGAAGAAAGTTTTGAGAATTCAGTTTCCCAGATTCTTTCTTCAAGCAAGAATATTCAGAAGATCAAGGGAACTTATGGACTTAGATCACCAAGATATGCCATTCATGATATTTCTCATGCCAATACTACTAGGACTAGATTACAATATGTTCTAGCACAACTCCCTAATTTTAGAGGGGATATTGGGACAATTAGGAAATATTATTGGGAATACTTCCAGGATGTCTTGAAGAATGATAAGGAGAGATTATGGGAAACTACTGTTGTTAAGATCTTGAAACAATCTGATGAATTTGACTCTAATGACTCAAAGACAAAATATAAACTTATTAGAGATTCACCCTGAGACAAATATAATCGGAAGAAGATTCTGTTGAAATCTAAATAGACGTACTGATTTTAATTTTGAAAGGAAATCTTTCCTTGATCTTCAAGGACAATGCTTTTAAGTTAAAATGAAAACTTGTGAAACCTTTTTAAATTAAAAAGTTTAAAAAGGTACTGGTAATATTATGTATTCTCATTTGATTGTAATGTTGATATTTAAAAGACAGAGACTCTGGCACTATGTTAAGATAAGGTCAATTCTTTTTCTTTTAATTGTGTAAGTTTTAAATAGGATTAATCTCAAATTTTCTCAAGAAATAAGCCTTTCTCTTCTAATAAAGTTGAAGTAGTAAAAGAAAGTCCAGTCTTCAATATCCTCTAACCACTTAAACAGAAAATAATAATAAAGAAAATCGTTAGTCAGCTCTTAGAACTCTTTTGTTTATGAGTTAACAAATTAATTTTATTTCTAAATATGACAAGTTACATTATAGCTGGGTCCTCTGACTCCCGCGAGATGACTAAGGTACGAGAGTTCATGGTCTATTCATCTTGAAGTGCGAAAATCTCGCCCGCAAAATAAAATCCATCTACAGCAATATTGAGTTCAATTTTGTTCTAAAGCATCCATCTGAATGGGAGAATTGTATCAAGACAGTAAGAAATATAGTCATAATTTTGACGGGTGTAGTTGTGCAGACACTATGGGTTCAAAAAAGCCTCAAATCCTATCATTTTCGCCAAGACAGGAACTTTGATTGGCACTATTGAGGATTTCTATCAATTAGCCAGGGAGAAATTCGATATTGATCCAAACACAATTAGGCTTGAGATAGATCATGCCGTACTGAGAAATATAATGGCTCTTTATTGTGATAGGTCAACGTCCAATTTGCTGAGCACGAATATCAAGAAAAGCACAGGGATAAGACTCTGCTGGAAAAGATTGAAAGCAAATATCAAGAGTTACTTAAACAACAAAAACTATTCAAGACCAACGGTTACTATGAATCTGTAGTGGACCAAGGAATAGAAGTAAACTTGGAAAAATTAAGGCTTAATGTATAGTATTACATCAAAAACACAAAGCAGGCTGCTGCAAAAATTAATATTCCCAAAGTTATTGAATATCAGCATGAGCCAGAAGAAGTCTTCGAAGACCTGGAGATAGATTTTACTTTTAATACAATGAAAAGTAGGAAAATTTGGCTTTTGTAAATTATTAAGGAGCAGAGACTATTAGCGATCCTAAGGCTTCCAATACCATTCATAAGAGTGAAGTCACCAAGAATGAAAGCAATACTCTGACTACTGAAGAACACTCCGTTAAGAATGAATTGAGAACAAGAGAGCCACCCATCAGTATTGTGGATGAAAGTGCAAAGAAACCTGAAGATGAAGTGGTTCATGATCAAAAGCCTGAGGAAAATCCTGAGAATAAACCTGAGAATACACTTGAGAATAAACCTGAGAATACACTTGAGAATAAACCTGAAGAAGGTGAAAATCTGGTACTTGTTGAGGAAAATGCTGAAGAGCCTGGTAATGAAGGTCTTGCACCTGAAGAGCTTAAAGAGGAAGTTCAACATGAAGTATCTGAGAAGAAAGTCACTGATCTAAATTTCAATTTCACTGTCCTCAATGAGCATATTGTTAAAGATGTAATTTTCCCTTTATTTTAATAAACAAATTAGCTTGGTGATGGATATTATCTTGCCTTGCATCCCGATCCTTCATTTGAAGGCCAAACTATACTTTTCTACAATGGCTGGAATGAATTTAAGACCACTTTTGCCAGCCAAGAAACTGAGGAAGACCAGGCAGAGATTACTGCCCAAGATAATATTGGTCTTTTTGATTTCAGCTTGCACGGAAGAAAGAGAATTGGTGACAAGGAAAATAAAGAGAAGGAGAACCAGCAGGAAGGAGAGGAAGAAGGTAGAGGCAGCTATCAGCCTACATCTCGCAGTGAAGAAGAGGAAATCGATAGATCTATTGATCCTAGTGCAGGTTCTTATCTCAATAATCAGACTCTGAATATATATGAGCCTCTTTCAGAGCAAGATTGGGACAAAGTTGCGCACGTTATCGAGGAGCTTGAATGCTATGTGACTCTCCAAATTTTACCCGAAGGACAAAAGCACTATAGATACTTGAGTGAGGGAGTCCTCACGGTTCTTCCTAGAAAGTTCCTGCTATTAGAACACAAAAATCATGGTATTCTAAATCAACATGTAGAGCCCAGTGAATTCATTCCCTTCGAAGGAATTCTTGAAAGAGCTCTTGAATCTTTACAGTCCAACCCCACTTATAAGAGAGGACTCTTTGAACTTGGTAAATTTGAGATTTCTTGAGTTAATTCGATATAGAGGCCTTACCTTTCCCACATGTCTTCTGTATGCTAAACAGATATAAAAAGGTTAATGGAGCTTCCTTGAAGAGAATCTACTTGGATACACTTGTTCGTCTGAATGAAAAATTAAAGTGGAGTAAGTACTATTATTGAATTATCTAATTTGTTAGAGCTTGGAAATGCTGGACTTAACATAATTATTAGTCCAATCTGGATTATGATTGTTCCCATCTACAGACCATATCTTCAGCAAAGAGATGTGTCTATCCATCTCCATCCTATGGCCTACTTTGGATATATGGTAAAGCCAATTGCAGAAGACATCTGGCCTCAGACTGGAAAACTTAACCTTGATGTCTATTCACGCCCACCTTCTAAGATATTATATGACTGTAGTTGTATAAACTAAAACTAAGAGTATAAATCTGCATAAGCGTATACATAAATAAAATTACTTAAAAATCGGATATCTTTAATGGAACCCCAATACATTAACGACAAAGAAAAGAAGGCTATTGAGATCCTCTCTAAGATTGATCAACAACATCTCTACCAAAACCTTGACAAATTCTCCAAGGAAGAAAGAGAGAAGTTTGCTGACCAAGTTTAAACCACATTTCTAGATTTAACTATTAATAGGTTCTTCGTCTTGACGAAACTTATCCCGGAGGATTGGCCAACTATTATAACAATGCCCTTAGATGCCTCAAGGATGCTGTCTCTGGTGAAAACCCATATGATGGCTATGTTCCCAAGATTCCTCAAGGTAAAAACAAACATTGCATAATGATTAATGAACAGTTACCAAAATCGTTGATTTCCACTCTCAAGATATTGACGAGCTTGAAGCTATTGGTTTGGAGGAAATCAAGCATGCTGTCTTTGTTCTTGGTAAGGTCTGCATAGTCAATTTGTGATGTGTTAGTTGCTGGAGGTCTCGGTGAAAGATTGGGATATAATGGAATTAAGGTCAACCTTCCTTTCGAATTGATTACCGAAGAATGCTTCTTGAATTACTATATTGACTTCTTGATGGCTTACCAAAGAAGAATCGGTAAATTATGCTGTTGCTATTCTGAGCTACTAGGAAATGAACACAAGATCCTTCTTTCCATCATGACATCTGATGATACCCATGATAGAACTGTCAAGCTTCTTGAAGAGAATAACTATTTCGGAATGCCCAAGGACCAAATCTCCTTCATGAAGCAAGAAAAGGTCCCTGCTATGCTTGACTCCAAGGCTCACTTCGCTCAAAAGCCCAACAGCCTCGAAATCGAAACCAAGCCACATGGACATGGTGATATCCATACTCTTATTTATCACTCTGGAAACTCCAAGAAGTGGCTCGATGCTGGAAAGAAGTGGGTCTGTTTCTTCCAAGATACCAATCCTTTGATCTTCAGAGCCTTCCCCGCCTTGATCGGTGTCTCCAAGAAGCACAATCTTGAACTCAACTTTGTCGGAGTCCCTAGAAAGGTCGGTGAAGCTGCTGATGTCTTCGTCATTCTTCACAAGGAGTAATAGACCTTGAAATTAATCGCTAATCTAATAGAGGAGAAAAGGACAAGACCTTCATCATTGAATGGGGTTATGCTGATGTCTTCTTCAAGCCCCACGGTAATAAAAAGGAGGATTTTATTAAAAATAATAGGCGGTGAACCTGTCCAACCTGATGGCTGGTCCTACTATCAAACCAACATCAATGGTATCTGCTTGAGTCTTCCTGAATACCACGAGAATCTTTGCAAGACCCAAGGTCTTGTTGCTGAATTCATCAATCCTAAGTATGAAGGTATTCATTATCTGAATTCATTTAATCCTAAAGATGAAACCAAGACCAAGTTCAAGAGCTCAGCCAGACTTGAAACCAAGATGCCTGATTACCCAAGACTCTTGGAAAACCACGACAGATTCGGTATCACTAAGATTGACAGACTCTTCAGTTTCACAACCTGCAAGAATGATCCTAAGGGAGCTGCTGACAAATGGAAGAAGGGAATCCCTCCTGAGTGTGCTGGTACCTGCGAATTGGAATATTACTTGTCTAATATCGAACTCCTCAAGATCGCTGGAGTCGAAGTTGAAGAGCCTTCCCCAGAAAACAAGAAGAACTTTGCTGGAATTGAATACAACTTCCCTGCTCGTGTTGTCTTGAAGCCAGAATTCGGAGTTACTGTTAAGGAAATTAGATCTAGATTCTCTGGTAAAGTGAATAAGAAGTTTAGTTATCATGTCTAGGTAAGAATAAGATCAGTGCTAAATCCACTCTCGTTCTTGATGGAGATGTTCACATTGAAAATCTTAATCTTGATGGTTCTATTATCATTAGTGCTAAGGAGAAGAAAGAAGTCAAGGACTTGACAGTCACTGATAAGAACTATGTTGAGTTCGTTCCTATTGAAGAAAACGAAAATAGATCAGAACACAGAATGAGAGGATATAAGGCTATAAATCTTGATAAAATTAAGCATATTTAAGTATTTAGTTCACAGGGTATAAGTCGTATATTTCAAACCTTCAAATCTTGATATGAGAAATCATGAAAGCTTGTCATTTAAAATTTGTTGGTATAGACTCTGTTGAAACACTTTAGCAACTTCAACTTGATCTTCTGTTTTGGAAAGAAGACCGAATAGAGTAGGAGTATTTTCTATGTATTCTTGCGAAAGAAGATTGTTTTGAATTGTTACCAAAATATTTGAAAGAGAATGAGAGAGTTTGGGAACGAAGGTATAAGAAATTAAATCAGCTGTTTTGGTAGTCTTACTAAGGAAGTTTCCATGTGAAGCTAGAATTTCCTGAAAGTGATATGCTCTCTTCAAAATTGTTTCCTCGAAAACCGCCTGAAAATCCTGCTTATTAATGTTAAAAACGCTATTTTCTGGCTGAGTTTGTGAGGATATATTAAGGTTTAGAAAGAATAAAATCTGAAATGGAAAGTTGATCTGATGACCAATCTTTATCTCCCAATATATTGCTAGTGTCTTCCTTTTCTTGATATTCTGTGTTTGAGTTGAAACGAGCTTCACTTTAATCTTCTCACTATAGACATAGAGGAGAATCTTATGGAACAAGTCCTCAATCTTCTTGATAGTATTGAACAGGACATCATCATAACCGATCTCTATTTCCGGTTGATGGTTTAAGAATGTCTGCGTTAACAAGTAATTATTTTCGTTCTGCAAGGAATTGAATGTAATACGAACTCCAGAGATTAAGTCTATTGTGATGGTCTCATTGATGACTATCGTATCCAAGAAAGTGCTATCGCCAATAAGGTCGAACTCTTTCTCGAATGAAGTAAGAAAATCATTTCCTTGTTGAATACTCATAAAATACTCCTGTGTCTCATAAGAATTATTTCCTTCATAACCCAGATCTCCAAAGATCAAGATCAATTCTGCTTCAGTGTTCGGATTGACTGGTAATCTGTAGAGAGGATCCAATATATTCTCAAATAGCCCTTGCTTTAGTTTGTCAAAAGGTATGAGCTCATTCAAGAGGATCAGGTTTTCTGGGACATGTCTAACACTGAATTTGATGTGAGAATGAAAAATTGCCCAAAATTTGATCAATTCTACAACGAAATTGAAATTGAAAGGCTCCTCCAAGGCATAGATGACACTCACAAAGTTTCCATGTTGGGTTTGAAGTAAATTTTTATCACAAGATTGTTGAGATGGAGGAAAGTTAAGAACTCCCTCTGGACAGTTTAGCATGAATTTAGATATCTTCATCATCTTATCATACTTAAAACAATGATAAAACATTCGAATATTGCTATATTTTATCATGAATTGATCAAGTATATCAAAATCATTTGGGTGAACACCTTGGTTATCTTCACCCAAGCATCCTTGGCTATTATCAAAGTATTTTATAACTAGCAAGCTTTGTTTTGGAGGAATAATGGAAATATATTCTCCTAATTTCGGTTTTAAAGTCTGAATCAATGCATTATTATCTTTTAGGTACAAAAAATCAAGTTCAATTCTTCTTTCTTGTAAGCTCCAGCAGCTCACAAAGTTGGCTGTCCCAAGGCTAATGAGATCCTTTGTTAATTTGAGATTTTCCATTTTATTTATCAAAAGATTCGCCAAAACATTTAAATTAACTGATCTTTTGAGTTCAAAAAGACTAAAGTTACTACCACATTTTCTGCAGCTAAAATGATAAAAAGGCCTCAAAGTTCCTTCAATGTCTTTCCTATTGGAAGATATTTTCAATAATAGTAATAATCCATCAAGTGATTTGGCTATTTTTCTCCAAGATACTTAGTTCTAGTACAACCTTCTGCTCATGAGTCTGAGATAGGCTTCCTTTGAGAGTGCTAGAATATATTGCTATAGAATTTGTGAAGGACAGTTGACACTCCATTTTGACTAAACTTTACTTGAGATTAGCAGTTAACTTTTAAATAAAATAAATATATCGAAAAACATTCGAAATGGCAAACAAGCTTGTTCAACAACAACTTAAGAATATCATCAGATCGCTCAGTGATAGAGAATTGGAGAAGGTTCTTTTGAATTTTGAAAATGTTTCTTCAACCAAACTTGAAAGATCCTGCAAGATGATCTCATATAAGTGGTATTATTATGATAATTTTTGTTGACCTCTCTAGCTACGAAGCTACAATCTCCAGCAAGAACAGAAAAGCGAATGGTTAAATTATCTATAATGTTCTCATATTTTAAGGCTATGGAAGAAGCGAAAATGAAGCTAGTATGAATTGCATAAAAAACTTTTTGGAGTTTGTCATTGAGGAAGATTCTGGTGTCCAGCTCGTTATGAGATCTCTAAAGAAAGGTATTTTCCTCTCTTCTTGCTTTAACAGTCTCAGATTCAAATGAGATGACTCAAGGAAATGAGAACCAGAAGGCTAAAGTTGAAGAAAAGTATGCTGATCGACCTCCTCAAAGCTCATTCAATCCTCATAGGTCAATGGCAGCAAAGGACAATGACAAGATAAATAACACCCTTGCACTCAATGCATCATATTTACAAGCCGAGAATAATCTCAGCTTCGATTTAAAAGGAGATATTGAGGCCTTGAGCAAGAACATTGGAAATATTTCCATGATCAATAATTCCAAGATCAATGACCCCAATGCTAATGTCAGCCAACTTGAGATGGATGACCTGATTTTGAAGATGATGCTTGAGGATCCAGGAAATAAAAAGGGATTACCACCTAATCCCCATGCCCACCACTATACTAACCAAAATCACCAAAACTTTGGCAATCCTCAAGCACACCAGCCTGCTACAAATGAAAATAAGTATCAGATGCCACCTAAGGACCCCAAGAATCTCTTCCAAAAAGAATCTACAACTCTTCAAAGAACGAGTAGTAAAACCAATTTCCATGAGGAAAAAGAACCTCATGTTGAGAAAACTTCCACCAAAGCTACCAGTAGTGTTCAAGAAGACTTTAGATTTGATTCTGGACATGAAAAGAAATACGAAAATTATTCATCAACTAATAAACTGAAGAGCTCTGCCAGTTCAAAATTCCTTGAAAGCACAAGTGTACAACAGCAGCATTTTGCTTCTGTTAATGAGAACTTGAGCAAGCAGTAATAAGTCCAAGTTTCATTATTAACTTATTAGCCATTACAGCACCTCAAGTAATCATTGTACATGCAATTGTGCTGAGCAATTGCAAAGAGCCAATCTCAAGATTGAGAATCTTGAGAAGAAAATTAAGCTTCTTCTTGAAGAAAATAAAGTAATCTACCCCGAAAATCAGCTTATCCTTTAGATATTGAAATATTTAGCTGCTGACGGAAAAGAAAAGGAACTCAAGACAGAACCCAGCGTCATCCCATCCAAGGTTCTGTCAGAAAAGCCATCTGTTCACAACGAAATCGTTCAAGATAATTGTGAAGTTAGCGAGATCCCAGAGAAGCAGCCTGTCGATCGTCAACCAGTCTATAGGTTCTTAACCAAATCCAATAATACTAAGGATGTTGCTGAAAAATCTAGAAGTGTCTCTGTAGATACTTATTCTAAGAGATTAAATACCTATCACACTAGCCACGGTAAGTTCTTATTATTGTGAATTAATTTATTAGATGCATACAATAAAGAAAATCATCAGAGTGTGGAGAAAAAGGATATTAAGAAGATGATTCCAAGATTAAGACTTGAAGTGCTTCCTAATTATCATGGCAAGACTAACCCTCCCCAAAATGAAAATGCAAGCTTGACCAAGACATATTCTTCCACAAATACACAAATGGGAAATATTGTGAAAACACAATTACAAAAGACCTATTCGACTGCAGTTCCGAATATGATGACAGAGAATATTTTATATTCCCAAAGTAGTTTGGGAAGCTCAAACTATTTAAAGTGAAGCTCTAATATTGCAGCCAAACAAACTTAATTTATCTCAGATATTCATATTTATACCTTGTATTTGTAGTTTTATATCAGTTTTCCTATTGTTTGAAAAGGATTAGTTTCTCCAGCTAATTAACTATTTAATATACACTTTTCCATCAAAAAGCATAGATACTTGATATCAGGCTTTTAATAGGTCTTATTTCAAAAATAAATCTGTTTAAATTTGTAAATGAACTCCGCTCCTCGATGCTATTTGGTTGATGGGTTTCTGGTCAAACTCAGTAAGGAGGAATCTTCTCTTTCAATTGAAGCACAAGATCTTACCAAGTCTATAAACTATTTCAAAAAAGTCAGAGAAAGTGATGTCAAAAAGATTACAGATGAGCTATTTTCGGATATTAAGGGAATGTATCAAGGTCTTGATAATGCCCTTCATGGAACATTCAACGACATCTCCGTCTCAATGAAAAAAGATGGTGTTTTGGTTTACCACTACCAACCAGTCCAGGAAAATGTCAATAATGAATTCAAATTTGAGATTCCTCTTGATGAAGTAAAGCCCGATCCCTATCCCAAACTTGAAGAGCAGCTGAGGACAATCACAGAAAAACTGGCTCGATTTGAGAATGCTCTCCCTCTTATTCAAGCTAGTTTTGCTGAGAAAGAAGATATCGGAAGGATGATCTTAGACAGATTGAGTATTTTAGAGAAAAAGGTCGAAGATATTGAAATCAGACTAGATTGCCCTAGATTTGACCCACAGGGATATAATTCATCTTCTTTTATTTATTCTAATGGCGACAGAAAAGTCACAAAGGCAACCTCATTAGGCTGGAGTGCTGTATTTGCTAAAAAGCCTATTAAGAGAATAGGCGAATCAAGATTCTCTGTAAAGTTGAGAACAGCCTCAGAAAGTCTTGGATATACTTGTGTAATGATAGGTTTGGCTCCTAGCATGTATTTAAAATCAGCAACATGTGACTATTCAGAAGGATGCTATTTTTACTGTTCTAAAGGTTCGATAATTGCTAATGGAAAGGAATTAGAGAAGGAATTTCCAAAGTCCCGTCAGGGATCTGTAGTTACTGTTGTTGCTAATTTTGAAGAAGGAATCATTTCTTTTGAAGTGGAAGGCAGCCAAGTTTTTGAAACAGGGCTGGATAAGTTCAAACATCATGAATATTATCCTTGTGTACAATTATATTTCAGTGGTGATAGTGTCAGTTTTACATTGGATTTGTAACTTTCAATTTTAGCATTTTGTCCTTGCCATGATTCCTGATTATTTAGTATTATATCAAACTAGAAGTTGACATGCAAAAAGAAAACCTAATAAATCAGAAGATCAAGACTATGTTAGGATGGCATGTAATTACCATATTGAAATAAAGAAAATGAAGAAAAACAAACTAATTCGATCAAAAGACCTATATTAAACTGAGAAAAGCCTAATGAGGGTTAAGCTTCAAATTTAACATCACTATTTGAATTATTTTAGATATGTAATTCAATTTCCATGTCTCACAATATATTTATTTTCTTTTGCTCATGTGTTTTCTAGGACCATATTAACTAAAGATTCAAGATGCCTAAATGGGGTTCTCTTTGTATTGCATATCTATCTTCGTCTGAAAATTTAAGATAACTTTATGCAATGCTTATTTCTCACAGTTAAAAGCTTATTAATTTAAAATGAAATACTATAAAATCTCCTTATAATGGGCCTGGCCTAAACAAAGGTCTAACGAAGAAAAATACAGGGATGCATGTTCTGACAGGTTCAGCTCTTTTGCGCTCTATTTTTCTTCTAAGCTTTGAATTCTACTAAGAATCTCGCTCGCATTATTAGAAGTTTTTTGCTTTTTCAAACTTTCGATCTCGTCTTGCATATTTTTAATTGTTTGATCCTTTTCAGCCTTGATCTTTTCAATTTCACTCTGAAGTTAGGCCTCCATTTCTTGTTTTTGCTGTTTCCAAGTCTCTGCCTCCTGAGTGATCTTCCTAATTTGTTCTTCATTTCTTTCAAGTTGTTTGCGTTGTGCTTCTGTTATGTTCTCAAGAGACTTGTAACTTTTTCTAACAGCTTCAAGTTCCCTTTTGTGCTCCTCTAACTTCGATTCATAAAATTCCTGAAGCTCTTTCATCTCTTTAGAGGCTAGGAATTTCTTAACTGATTGTGGATCATGAACATCCAAATCTGCTGCAATTTTTGGAGTGTATGCAGGGCATTGCTTGAGTACTTCATTTAGTCTCTTGAGAAATGGCTCAAAGTCATCAAAGTCTGAAAATAGAATCTTTGAAGAATCGAAGTCTAACCCACTTTGCTCTTTGAGTAGTGGAGGAAGTTCTGTCTGAGCTCTTTTAATAATTTCTTTCCTCTTCTTTTCATTGAACTCATCTAGCTGGGTCAAAACAATGAAAGTATGATTAAAACAGTCATCTCCCAGTAGTCTCCCTAGAAGTGTTAGCTCATCTTGATCATGTCTGTCGAATCTTTGCTTTGAGGAAGGGAGTAGATATAGGGCAACGTTAAATCCACCCTTAAGAGTAGTAAGGAATTCAAGAATATTTTGTAGAATATTGGCAAAGTCAAGTCCTTTGCGATTATCCGCAAACCCTGGGGTATCAATTACTGTAACATTTCTCGTTTTGTCAAGGCGAGTAATTCCTGTATACGATGTGGTTTGAAAGGTCTCTGAAGTAAGAGTATCACCCTCGACAAAGAACTTCTGACCCACGATTTGGTTTGCTAGGGCTGACTTACCAGCTCCTGTTCTTCCAAATAAGACAATAGTAGGGGTTTGTCTTTTTTCCATTTTTTTTTTTTGTAAATTATTATAAATTGATTCGGCAGGTTCTTTATATAACAGGTAAATTGTTCTAGAAAAATGTGTGTTTGAATCAAAACACTCAGAAAACTCTGACTTGAGAGAAATTGACACATAGAAAATAAATTTTTGAAGAAGTGGTTGTTGGGTTTCTCTCTCTTTTGTAAAGTTGACTTCTAATAAGGCCAAGCATAGCATATACATCTATATAGAACATTCTACCTTGAAAGGAACGATTCTACGGGAACAGAGATAATCAGAGTCTACACTTAGGCTCAATTAAAATTTCGTAGACTGATTTTTGGAATTAAATTTCCCAAAGAGCCAACCTTTATAATAAATTTTCAAATGCAAAGCAAAAAGAATATCTCAACTCCAATTATAGTCTCTTCGGAAGAACTGGTGCAGGCAAATTTGCGCTTGCTAACAAGATTCCTAACACGAAATACTTCACAGAAGGAGGAAGTCTTCACTCAGAGACATTCAAGACCCAAGCTTGCATAGGTCCTTGGCCACTTAATAAGGATCTTAATGTGTGCGTAGTGGATACTCCAGGATTTGCAGACACCAGGAAAAATGTGACCCTCGAAAAACTCTTACAAAATATCCTGTCTTTCCTAACCAGTCTTAAAGATGGTTTTACGTTATACTCAGGCAGTGGCCAATTGACTACAGATGGAATTGTACTTGGGAAATGAACCAATAATCAAATGAAGGTGACATTATCATATATAAAATCCAGCTTCACAAATGAATATAAAACAATATATATTTTCCCCTGAGACTTTGTTTCTTCTCATTCCCTATTTCTAGTGAACTCGGGGCTTGTGACTTGAACTTTAAAAATTTAGGAAAAACTGAATTTTTGTCAGAATGATAACTTTATGAAGGTTGAAGCTAACTAGATCATTTTCTTGAAATTAGTTGTGAACTATACTTGAAATATTTTTTTCAGTAAATATTATTATACAATAAAATTCCACCTGTTTATCTCTTAATATTGCTCTCTACTTGTTGCCCATTACAAAGCAAAGATTCGATAAGCACGATCAAGATGAACTACATCTTATTGGAAGCTTGCTCGGACACGAAGTTTTCTCTCGGACATTTATTGTGCTAACCTATGCTGATGAACTTGACCCGAAGCATAGCTCCAGAGTAATTGAAACTTACAAGAAGGACTTGCCTGCTATTATCGAACAAGAGTGTTACTTAGACTTTGACAAGTCAAAAATTTTGGTCTCAGACTTCAACAATTTTGAACCATTTTTAGAGAGCTTGGGGAATCACCTTGGACAGACACCTAAGTTCAGACCAAAGCTAGCTAGTGGCCTAAATCCTAGTGATCCTGAATCTATTAAACAGTTTTTGCTCTCATCTCAGATCAAGGAAGTAATGAAGGCCTATGAAATGAAGCTCCAGGAAGAAAGGAATCGATTAGATCGAATGAAAAGCCAGTACAACGCTCAAGCCAATGAAAATGCGAGAATAAATCAAAGGTTAGCCCAAGTAGAACAACAGAGAGCCTGGCTTGATCAACAATTAGAGGATTTGAAGAGGATGAAAAGCGAAAGAGAAAGTTACCTCTCAAGAGAAATTAGCAGATGGGAGGAAATAAGTGAACAGAGTAACTTAATAAATGAAATCTCCCGGCTTAAATCTGAACGTTCTGAGAAAGACTCATTGATAAACTCACTGAGCCAAAAAATCAGTCAATTAGAAGCAAAGGTTGAGAGCCAAAAATCCCACGACCCAATAGAACCTCTTTTTATTCCAGGAGGTTTCCCTGGCGTTAGAGTTGTAAGGCTACCATTTGGAAGTTTTTATTAATGCATAACAATTAATATTCAAGGACAATTTACTTAGTATGAAGTATGCTTCTCTTATTTTTACTTGACATTCTTCCAAGAAACCATATTAGAAGATCCAGGTTAGATTTCTTTTTAGTCAAGAAGCTATTCTATTGTATCAGATGCCTCAAATACTTTAGAAAAAAGAGGGTAAATTCTCAATTTCATTTTCTGAAAAACACATTGAAAAATCAATAAATTCTTTAGAACCTCTAAGACTTAAAAATCTAACTAATTAGAAACAGCTACCACTGTTTCTTCAAGCCTGAGTTTCTAACTCTTTTGACAAGGTACTCTCAATAATTTTCTTTCTTAATTCCTTATGCACAGGATTCTCGTTTAGATATCATAAAGCTAAAAAATAGTTCTTAAGTAAGCATCTTGAGGAAAGGAAAGGATTTCTGAATGCGAAATTGGGTTTGCAGGTCTAGAATCATTGATTATAATGAGAGGCTTGAGTAGAAGAGAAAAAGATATAGGAGATTTAATAAAATATCTCTGTTATTATTTCATATCTGTTTCTGTTTAAGTATGAATTTTGAAATAACAATAACTTTTTAAATTTAACTATTACGAAAATGGCAGACATTCGTGACGAATATAATTACCAAAGCGCAGACAGTACTCCTATTCATGCTATCATCTAATCACCTTAGGTGGCTACTATCAGCATAGGGACCTTAAGCGATCTTTCGATGAGATCGATATGAAATTAAGAAATTTACAATCAGAACTTTCATCTATGGGAAGGAAGAGCAACGTTTCTCCTCTTAGTCAAAGAGGAGTCCTTGAAAAAAAGTCATATGAAAATGTCCCTTACGAATCATACGCAGAAAGACAAGGACATCATGAGAATAAAGTGAATAATTATCCCCATCCTTTTGATAGTGGAGCTGGAATGCCTAGAACCCACTCTGCCTCCGCCTTACATGGATCATTCCAAGATCAGCAACAATATGCTATTCCTAAGCAACCTTCTCCTAAAAAGTCCAAGATGACTGCTAAACAAGAAATAACGATCACTGAAGTCAGAACAAGACTGAGAAAAGTTTTCCAGTTTTACACTTCTTTTGGAGACAGATGTAATGCTTCCTCATTGAAGTCCAATAAATTCCATAAAATGATGCTTGACGCCGGAGTAAGAGAATACTTATCTCAAAAACAATTGGACCTGTTATTTGTTGCTGAAAATAAGCATAAACCTAATATGAATTTCGACACATTCTTGAACTTGCTTGCCAAGATCGCTAAGGCCATGTTCAAAAATGAAAACATGCCTGACAGTAAATGTCTTGACCTCTTATTAAGACATCATCTTTTCCCTCTCTATGAATCTCTCCACAACGAAACTGAAATGGGCCTTGACGAGCAGAAATTCAACGAAGAAATTGACGAATTTGTCATAGTCATATTACGCTCTGTTCATACTCTGCTTATGAAGATGTACCAAGTTTACTTCCCTTGGGAAATCCAAACCAGTCAGCAACTGAACGTTGTGAAACAGAGAACCGAAAATGCCTTATTCATTTTCTTGAAAGAATTCGATATCTGTCCCGCCTTAATCACCAAGTCAACAGCCTTCTTAATCTGGACAGAAGTTCTCGATACACCAGTAAACAAGCTGACCAAGAGTGCCAGAAACCCCTCCATCATTCCTTTCCTTGATAAAGACTTTGGTACCTTATTCACCTTTTCAAGATTCTTGGCTTTCTTAGCAAGATGCGCTATCATTGCCTATGATAATCAACTCGGACCAAACTCAAGAAAATTCAGTAACGCTGAGCGTCTTGCCCTTATGCTTGAGAGAATGGAACTCTCTCCAGGTATGCTCAGCTTTGAAAAGAAGACTTGCATTCCCCACAATAGCAAGACTTCTTTGATTGTTCCAAAAGAAATTCTTGAAAAGATCCTTGGAGGTCCTGAGCATCCTGAGGATGTGGTAAGCACAACAAGAATGCCAAACCATCCTGAGCCATCAGAGAGCCTTCTGAGGGACAAAAGAAGCAGAAGTGAAGTTCGTCTTCACAGCATGCTTCGTGATCACTCTGCCAATAAATCAGCCAGAAATGAATCCAGTCGCGCTCGCTCAAGAGATAACTCAAGATATCATGGTGATGAATCTCACACTTTCCTTAAATTGACTAAATATCAGTTTGAAAGCCCCGAATCTTTGGAGGTCTTTGACAAGTATAAGGATAACTTGCAAAGAGTTTTCCAATATTACTGCTCTTTTGGTGAACCAATGAACACTACTAAGCTCAAATCTATCAAATACATGAGAATGCTCAAAGAGGCTGAACTTCTTCAGCCTGGATTCGGCAAGCAAGGCGGTGATCACTCCTTCAGAATCCTTGATAATGTCAGATTCTATGAAAATGTTGGCAACAGAACCTTAAGCCAAATCGATGCTGATATGGTCTTTGTAAGCTTGACCGGATCCAAACAGCTTAAAGAATTGAACGAGAAGAACCTAGGATACGACAAAAATGTTAAGAGCCCCAATATTGGTTACTATAACCATTTGACTAAGAGCGCATCTCAAGTTCAGGTTACAAGCAAGTTGGACTATGAAGGATTTTTGAGAGCTATCGAAATGATTGCTATGAAACTCTTCCCAGAATGGGAAGTTGGAAAGGGAGTGAGATATCTCGTGGAAAAGCATTTCTTGAGATTAGACCAACAGATTACCCAGATTGCCTTAGAACAAAATAAGGCTGTTAGCGGCCAACCTCTCCAACTATTGGTCGATATCCTCAAGGATCCCGAAATGGTAAATTTAATTGATTTTTAAAATAAAATAATAGGTTTCTTTCTTAGGGATGGTCCATAAAGCTATGCTTGTCTATTACAGCCATTATGCTGATATTAAAGGGCTTATGAACTTCGAGAGATTCGTCAAATTCTGCAAAGACTTTGGCTTATTCCCAGATATTATCGCCAAAGGAAAACTCACCAATTTCTTCTATACTCTGGCTGCTATTCATGCTCAGGCTGAGCACACTGACCCACATGGTGGTATGCTATTTCTAATCGGAAATAATCTGTTTTAGCAGAAAACCCTATTTACAAGAAGGGCACTTCTAGATTCGGATCCTCTCGAGAGAGGGGCGATCAAGACTTGGAGGTAATCGATCAGCATCTTTTTATCGAAGCTATTGCTTTGTGTGCTTTCGAAATCCCATATAGCGAGCCTCAGCCAACTGCTATTGAGAAGGTAATCCTCTTAGGATCGAATCATGACCTATTAGATTTGCTATTTACTTGAAAGAATGAACCAATCGAATGGCCCTAGCATAGTTCAAAAGGAGCAAGGCCTAACTAGGTAATATAATATGCAATGGTGTTAATTTGAGTAGAAGCCCAAGCGGTGCATCATGGGATATTTTAGCACAGATTAGAAAGAAATACCCTCATATTTTCGGACTAGTACAACATGAACAGGGACCAAAGAACTCCTTCGATCACCTTGTTAAGGAGTCTGTAATCTACAAGAATTAAATTATTTATAATGGATTGTGAAATTTTGAGATTAGATCATTTTGTATAAACAAACACTCTTTATTATACAATATTCCATAGTATGTCTATTTTACATAATAAAGAGACAAATAAGACAAAAAAGATCACCATTGATCTAATTTTTCACTTAGAATATATCAACATATTTGAATTTTTCTTTAATTAGAATGAACCCTTTAGTAATCTGGATTCTTATAAGTCTTGGCAGCAATTATCGCCTTCTGAGAATAAGGACTGACATAATTCTTCTTAATATCATTCATCTAAAAATCAATAATCAGTAAAACATCCTTTACTTTCTTTGTATGATTAGGATTGTTAAGAGCTTCAACTAGATATGAGTTCATTTTGTTTGTGGGCTTTCTGGGCACAGATCCGTAAATAGGTTTCTTACATATTATTTAATAAATGATATGAAGTACCTTGATGGAAGTAGAACCATCATTTCTAATAGGTGGCAACTATTTTGTCAAAAACTGAAGGCAATAACTATACGCTGTGTTCGTTGTCTGAATCTTCTGAGTTAAGAATATTAGGCTTCATTTTCTCCACAACACTTCCTTTCAATTCAGGTAAACGCTATTCAAATTATGAAAAGTTGTAATTCTATACTGTCTTATCGATTCTGTATCTGTGATTCTTCATGAAACTGATATTGATATTATTGTGGTTATTTGATGAAGAGTTTGTGTTGATATTGATATTAATATGATTAGATATCTGGCTTATATTATTATGATCTGTAACACTGGCTGCATCTGAATTAATATCACTATCAGGCTTCAAGCTTCTCTGGGAATTTGTGAAGGTTCCTCTGGGGCCTGTATTCATCGCATAATGAATTCTCTTATCTTGCTCATATAAATCTCTAAAGTAGGGATGCCTCAAAGCCTCTTTGGCAGTAAGTCTTTCATCAGGATTGTAGGCCAATAGCTTTTCTTTAGAAATAAGGAATTCATTTTTAGTAATAAATACCAATAAGATCGATGCATTCTGGCGAGACATGAGGAATTAATTTGCTGATACCGGTTCCTTCCTTATAAGGGAAATTAAAGTCCATTTGGGGTGAACCATTCCTGATCAAATTAGGATTAACTATTCATTTTTACTTTTTGAATCTTTCTAATAGGTCTTTACTCGGAGTTCCGAGAATATTGTGAATCTTATGGATTTGATCGACTTCATTGTTTCCAGGGAAAAGAGGGAAGAGGCTCAGGATTTCAAAAAATACACATCCATATCCCCAAATATCCATCTTATTGGATAAGCTAAATTATGACTCTTTACCTTATAACTGTAATATCCGTCTGTTAGAAGACATTCTGGAGCTCTGTACCAACGAGTTGATATATACTCTGTATAAGGCTGCTTAGAATAAATTCCTCTGCATGAGCCAAAATCAGCTAGTTTGACTGTATCATCTACAATAAGAACATTTTCACTACTTATGAGAATGAGGAAACAAGTTGTACGGCTTGATGTCTCTATGGAAAATTCCATTTTTATGCATATGTGCAATTGCTTTGAGCAACTGGTACATATAATTTTTAACTTTTTGTTCAGGTAAATAGTTTCTTCTTCCTGTGAATATTAGCAATCAAAAATTTTGGACAAAGATACCCTTGATGGCTTCATACAAATCCATATCCATTAATTCAAAGACCAGAGCCAATCTGCCTGTTGGTTCATCACTTGAAGTGGAATTAGATTTTAAAATTTGAATATGGTACTATAGAACCTCGAGTAATTTGACTATATGTGGATGAGGGGATAGTTTCCTTAAGGCTTGGATTTCTCTTAAATTATTAACCTACTCCTAAATAATTTGCTAATGTAACTACCTGCTCAATAGACTCAAAATGGCTTTTCATACACTTAATGGCACAATATTTCCCTGTTTTGATTGATTGGGCTTTGATAACTTCAGAAAATGCACCTTCTCCTTTTTTACTTATGAGACGATATTCTAACACATTAAAAAAGTTAAGTTCAAGGACTACTGTGCATAGTATAGTTTCAATAAATAAAAGTTCTATAATTTTAATCTCTATAAAATTTTCTTAAAAAAACAGCAATTTGAACTGACGCCAAGTCTCTGGCCAATCTTCTCCATGTTCCCACAAAACCATGTTCCAGAATGACATCTTCAGGCTCTGCTTATTAACCAATGGCATAAATAATGACCTTTCCTCGAGAACATGTTTCTAAAGACTCAGTAACAGCTCTCAATGATCCTCTCAGCTTCTGCTAATAAAATTCATTCAAATCTCAGGCTGTTATCCGCAGTTTTCAAGAGCCTTCCAAGTCTGAATTCAAGAAAATATCGATGTTTCACTTAAAACCCCTCTAAAGCCCTTAATCCTGCAATAATAAAGATGATTTCAGAGAAGAAACTTTCTTCTATAGTTTTCCATACTTTTCGTTGGAAATTTATGGTGGGTTTATGAGGGATAGTGGTCCTTTATTTTTCGTGAAAAAATTGAATAAAACTACGAAAAAAAGGGTCCTGGCACTTCTTCCCGCCAAGACTTTTCCTCTCGCGCTCTAACTCCTCCTTTTTTAAAACTTTAGTTAACATCTATATATTTTGAATCTTAGTCTTATTTTCACATTCCCAAATAAAAACTGCTAGTAAAATTTAATTAGGGTCCCTGTGACTTGATGAATCGCTCTAACACCTTATCTAGCTTCTTCATGAGGGAGGAGACCAAAAGTACCGAGCCTAGTGAACTCTCAACCTGGGAGAATCTCAGGTGTGAGGCACATCCTAACCTAAAAATAGATGTCTTATGTGTCAATGATGCCGAGGATGAAATCAAGTTGCTCTGTATTAAGTGCATCATTAATGCTCATAACTATGATGTTTCAAAGGGCGACAAGCTAATTGCAATTAAAGAGGTTGTGCAGAAGTGTG
>Ga0065720_1019238_pt1 | contig 31588 bp, 24 predicted proteins | sample Thericmetagenome_FD_59107 | JGI IMG/M metagenome (GOLD analysis project Ga0065720, IMG submission 59107) | Thermophilic microbial communities from the Joint Bioenergy Institute, California, USA of rice/straw/compost enrichment - eDNA_2 v2... | ecosystem: Engineered > Solid waste > Grass >... | reverse complement strand
AAAAAAAAAAAAAAAGGCTAGTCACCGTTCCAGGAACCCTCCGTTGGTAGGCCAGGGTGTGGTTTGAAGTTGCCAAGAGAACGACAACGGAGCTTGCAGAGACGTCCCAAAGGAGTGGGCGGGAGACCTTGCGACTTGCTCGTGGCAGCCCAAATGGACCAACCTCTGCAGTGAGGTCAGTGTAAGCTCATTAAACTCACGGCTGGCTTGAAGTTCAAGACAGCCGATGGACAGAAAGATATGAGGAGAGTTCAGCAGAAGGTCTTTCCTGGACCGTCGCCGAGGCAGCAAGGAGTATCACTCCTGTTGCTCGTAGGACGGGACTGTTAGGATGAAGATACCAAATCAGGAAATCATGGTGCGCCTGTTGGCGAGGGAGATAACATCACGCAGATAGTTGACGAGGATTTGAGAAGTCGAGGTGTTGTAACGCACGGGTAGTCAAAGCCGAGTGAAGCTAGCCAGCTGATAGTTGTTGAGGGCATCTGCCGTCATCGAAGTGTCATACGAGATACGAAATTAAGATTGAGGAGGTTGAGACTGATGGAAGGGGGCCGCATATTTGGCGGCCGAACTGCACGTCTTGGACATAGAAGCGGCCGAGTTCGGGTGAGGGCACCAAAGTAAGCCATCTACTGCGCAGGGAGTTGACAAAAATTAATCAAGAGGGCAAGGCTTTGGACCGAATTCTCCCAAGGATCACCGAGTTGAGCAAATCAACATTAGCCTGGAACGGGTAGACCCGCGTCATGTAGGCACTATGAGCCATGCCAAACGAAAACCAAGTGCTAGGAGACGTTCTCTGAAGAGACTTGTTGCTAGAACCAAGCGATGCCGTGACATGGTTCGTCTCCCTGTAGAACAGTTCCTCGTCAAGGTTTTCAGCAGCCAGATTCAGACATCACAGACGCTAAACCTGTTGGTGCGTGATTCCTTCGGCAGAAATAACGCTCCCTGTGTGTCTTTCAAAAGCTCCAGGAACATGAAGGATATCTATGGAGAATGTAGAAGGTTTGGTTGGCTTTAGGCACAACAGCCAATGAGAGGAGGCAATCCAGACATAGCCTAGGGTGGGGACCAAACGCTGCTCGCCATTTACACAGTACGGGTTACGTGCTCTGCACGGACAGCACTTCCATACCTCTTCTTCGAGTCCTCAACCTAACCTTCCTCCAGCAAATGATATATATGCGCCTAGCATTCAACAATCCGCCTACCGGCGTACAGACATCCCCTTGCTGTGGCACGCAATTTGCTACGGGATAAAGGGATTTCCTGTTACACTTCACGCAGGAATGTCCTCTGAAGGACGATATCTCACATTCTCTCCGCTTATCGTCAGTTGACTGTTCACGGCTGAATTTTCCAACAACCCCATTTTGCAGATGTAAGCAAGACCAGGGCTCTGCCTGAAGGACTGCTCATAGGGAGTCAGGCTCAATCCATGGTTGTGAAACTTCTCCATCCAGAACGCCTTACTCGGCCTGTTGTTACGGCCAACTTAGCAGTTGTACAGCATGTTTGAACACAGCCAAACTGCCTGCATATAATAGGCCGACCAACATTCCAAACCAGATCAATGACTTCGCCATCTTATGATTTGGACTGGAAATCAGACTTAGATTTCCATCAATCAGTGGTCGGGTACTCTGTCTTTCTACTTGCTGGCGAGTCACAGCCTCTGCCAGGTTGTCTTCATCTCTGCTCCGCATGGTGGGCTGACCTGAGGACATTGGTCTACTGGACGCCGTTCCAAACCAAACTCCCACACCTGTCCAAAGACTGCACCATAATCACCCAGCAAGTTTCGTAAGGTAGCAAAGTACATCTTAATTGGGTTACCTCAAAACTTCATGTTCGGTTCCCTTGACATTAATGATTCCCGACATCGATCAATCCGGAAAAGAACGCTTGCTGTAATTGCTTAAAACTCTGGTTTTGTTAATTAATGCACAGGGTTTAGTTTTGGGCAAGAATATAACACTGTCCACACGTACATCTTGATACTTTTCTTTATAGTGTGTTTCCCTTGTCAAGGACCTTGACTTGGCTTTTCACAACTTATCCTCCCATACGCCTGGCAGAACCTATCAAAGGCCAAATAACAACTGAAAATGCGTCTAAAATTGTTAATTCAAATCTTTAGGGCTAAGGATTGCATCATCGGGGTTCATAAAACGTTGCAACGGTGTCCAACTGTACTGGAACAACCTACAAAATCCCGGTGTATCAACTGGTGTTTTGTTTCCCCCATATGCGCGACAAAACTCAGCCAGACGCAAACAATACTATCTCTAGTGCCATACAAAGTACGACTTGGACAATTTTTCTTACAGCCATAAAGAGCGCCGGCGGTTTTCGAGACAGCGTTGTGATGGCGACATGAAAAGCGCAGTAGTTGCCAATCAGGAAGCTCCTTTAAGCGCCAGCAAAGGCCAAGTCGGTAAGCACTCCCGCCTTGCCGTGGGCATACCAAGTCTATGGAGGTCAGAAAAACACCTAAGATATGGCTTACTTGCCAGTTTTGTGCTGGATAGTAAACGAAGTTGAGTCGGGTTTTGGTCGCTGAAGCTGTGTAAACATAAATGTTGCTGTTTTCCAGCCGCGGTTTCCTCAGCCAGTTTAAGAGCCACCATTGCAATTGAATACCTTGACAGCACCACGAGTGCCGCCAAGTTTGCCGACAAGGTTTCCGCACCAGAATCTCGCTTGTCAGCAAGATTCCTCTGGGCGCAATGTCACTAGTATATATCGTTTCATTCTTATGGCATCTGAAAGGAAAAGTTCACTCTCGTGTTATGCTCATTCCTCTTTACTTCAACGCCATGCCCTCGCCGCATCCCTCCACCCAGTTTCGGGATAATATATATATGGTTCAGTCACCTACATACTTACCGGCATGGTTGAGTTCATCAGCAGTAGCAGCAGCAGCAGAAACAACCAGAAGAAATTCTTAAAAATAACACCCCTTTGTCTCCAGCGTTGAATCATTTGGGACAAGGGAATGAAGGCCTGATTGGAATGGGAAGTAAGTCCGGTCCAATCTGGTTAACCCTCTCATCTTCCAGTGCTTCTGTGTCTCCACATTCTGGCACCCAGGATATAAACTGAAGTTTCTTAACACCAACAGCGCCTCTTTGCAACCATGAGTGACATACTTAGCTCAATGTAAGGTGTATTGTGGCTAGTCCGAAGGGTACGTCAAAAACTGCAGCTGAAATACAACAAAGCTTTTAGCTCGAGAATTGATGTCAACTTTCCAAGATGCCAGGACGTCCAAGTACTTTCGAGTCTGGGGTCACCAGCAATACGTGCTTCAACCATAGTTCCATATTCTTAGATGCGCTCGCCAAGGAGTTATTCATAGACCTCCCGCATTGATATCGAGGTGACAGCGGCGATATGTCGACCCATTAGATCCCGAGATGCAATGCAAAGTCAGTTATTGCCATGGTTCACAAAAGCGGAGAGAGGTTGGACGACGTCGGTTGTGCTCTTTCACAGGCAAAAAAGAATACTTGACCGGGAGGAAACACTCACCGGGCCAAACTGTTGAAGGGAGTCGAAGATGTCTTCATGTTGCACCTCATAGTCCCCTTGGTCGAACCTCAAGTGAGGATGATCGCCACCGCTGCGAACGTGGCGATTGTCCGTACCCTTCTGCCACACGATGGGCTTCGGAAAAGTGGTGGAATGGCGAGACCTCTCTTGATATCGCCGTTACAATCTCTCGTGGACTCGTTGACTGGCCAAGTTGGCCCGACTAGTTTGCTTACCACGGCCCCGGGACTCTTCTCGTCCGGCGAGGGATTTAATTCTGGACTGTTGGCGGTGCTTTCTTGGCTGGGTCGCTAGTCCCAAGGCCCTGTCACATTACCCTGTCTAACAAGTGTCAGTAAAAAGTCTCAAAAAACCTAACAGGCGCCACTGCGAACAACAAGTGGTGCCAGCTATTGTAAAGTGGGATGCGTCGAGATTGGAAAAGTGATTTCATCACACGGCGTTGCAGCAGAGCCAAGTCATGGATGGGATATGTGGTATAGCGAATTGCCAATTTCGTGCTTCGAGATTCTACTCAGATAATGCTTGTGTGAGATCACCTGTCTAATGGAAACTGCAGCTTGCTCCGAAGTCCGAACAAGTCACTATCGGGTGCTTGTTTCTGGAAAAGTTCTGGCTTCGCAGATTCGCTGTGCTTCGGTGCATCACCAGATGTGTTACGAGGCTTGTTTTCAGTGAAGATTGACGATGGGGTTATACAGCACAGAAAATCTCCCAGCCCAGTAAGGCGGGAACGCCAAATCACTTCTTCGATGGCCCGGCTAACCTCGGAATTCTTATCATCCGGCGGCCACAGACAACCAACCAGCCATCACATAGTTAATAATACCTGCACAGTGAACCCGGACATCTTCGGGCATCACAGACATCAGGAGGGATGCTCTGCAAACGTACACTATGCAGCTGAAGAGGCGCACTATGCGCGGCCAATCCCGAGAAGCCCCGCTGATAGCTGGAGCTTCCCCGCGCCCCGCCAAAGTTCTCGTCCGCCCTGCTTGGGGCTTGGGTCCCTGGAGCTTTGACAGGTACATAGCAGCGACTCCAACTGCTCTCGACAGCTGGGCTGGAACCCGAGACCAAGCTCACGGCCCCTCCGAGAAATCTTCGCAGGGTTACCGGCGGATCCAATCATTCGTAAACCAACGGCCGAGGCCCGACGTCATCGTTACCTACCGAGCCAGGAGCGAATCTAGAATTTTGCGTAGATTCCAAGGCCAGGCACGCGTGCCTGAGACAGAGCCGCTCTGGAGATCCACACTTTTCACCAAGTTCCATCCTGCCGATGCGGTCATTGCAGTGATGCATCGTGCCGGCATAAGAATCAATCCCTTTCTTGATCTCTATCTGCGACTTCTCCTAGAATCAGTTCATCGTGGGCAGAATTTTTCTCCGCCCCACTAGCGTATTTTCTATCTGCATGCTGCAAGAGCGCGGATAGCGAAGGCAATTTTTTGCGTCGTTTGCGTCTCTTTTGCTGACCTCCGGCTCGCCCTCCAACTTCCATTCATCTTAACAGTAGACAGCATTCCCTCGGTTCAGCCCAATTAGGAATTCACGTGGCGTGGGCGCGTTGCTGGGAGAAAACTGATTTGCTGGATCCCCTGCCTACACTTAGCCCCGACTCCAATCATCAGAATTAGAGGGGCCCGCTTGACGTAGGTCTTTTGATCACACGCAGCCTTGAAGCAAAGTGTGGGCTATCCAAAAACTACAAGATCTCGGCGGCTCATGTGAACACTTATTGCGGAGCACAAAGAAACGGGCCAGGGGTGGGTGGGGGACCAGGGTTTGCTGCTGTGGAGCCAGGCGCGTGGATGTGGAGGAGCCCGCTGTGCAGGTTGTGGGGGCGAAGATCAAGAGGTCAAGCAGAGAGGGGGGGTCTTGCTCAAACATATAAGCTCAAGGCGTCCACACCACCTCATCTTCTGCTCATATTCCCTTGTTTTCATTCCTCATAACGATTCTTTCTCCCCAAACTCCCCAATCACCCAGCCCCCTCCATCTCGAGACCTGACAAGAAGACTGTGTGCTTTTCTTTGCCTTTCTTCCTCCTCGACCTCTATAATTGAAACCGCCAGTTCTACAACCTGTCAACACCTACAACTTTTCCTTCTAATACTTCTTTCTCAACGGAAACGCCAGTAAGACGGTTTTAATAGAAAAACCAACGATAATAAACACGATGCTTTCTCTCACTGCTACTGAAGAAATCCGGGCCCTCACCGAGCAGCTCCGCCAGACCAACATGCCGCCCACAGCGTCCGAGCTTCTCCGGCTGAGCGAGCAGCTCCGTGCCCTGAGCGACCAACTCCGCGAGCTGAGCGAGCAGGCCAGGGCAACTGCAGCCACTGCTTCTAGTCGTCGTCCTTCCATGTTTCTGGAGCTGACCCCGAGCACGTCCGATTCGTACCCTCGCCCACCCAGGGTTGATTACAGGGCGCCCACTCAGGCCCAGCCGCATCCGGTGCAGAATTCCATCCAGTCTGTCAAGCGCCGTACGTCCAGCCTTAGCAGCGAGGACTCGTCGACTGCATCTCGGGCCCGTCTTCGCTTCCTCAAGCTCAATCCCGTCCACTGGGGTGAGCACCTGGATGATCACAAGGGCGACTTCCATGATGTTGCTGTCGAGTGAGCAAGCTACAACAAAGAGAAGCATGACAAGCCACAAAAAGTCTGTTCACAGAAGCATTGGTCTTGAGAAGTGAGGGGGGCATCACTTTTCCAAAGATATGGGGAGTTACTGGGAATCATCTGTTTTGTTTTGGCGTTGGAAGCGGGGGGTCATTTGATGTTTAATCTTTGGATCATTTTGAGCACATACCCGGGTGGGCATTATCAGACTAGCATGGAGCAGTTCTAAATGAAATGCAAAATGAGATTGTTTTCCGTTTCTGACTACCTCATTTCTGTTTTCCAGTAACGCTGCTGCTGGATTAGTTTTGATGCAAGTACTCTGTATGCCAACACTCCAAAGATGTTTTCGACCGCCTTTTTCTCCAGACTCGAGTTGTCGAAAGACTCTCTCGTTTACGGCATGTTGTACCTATGTTGCTCTATGTTTTCTATTCCGTACCCCGCCGTGGAAGGTGAAATATTGTTTACGTATCATTTTTTCTATTTCTGAGGGGCCCGGAGTGTTAGACTTTATAATGTTTATCCCTTCCCCTTTTCTGGTTGGATGGTGAAACATTAAGCGAGCGGAGAGAGTGTGCCTACTTTCTCCAGAAGCGGGGGGACCAACGGGAGTGAAAACTGTACCATGGACCGTCCTAACAAGGGTGTTGAGCCGGTTTCTGTTACACGACCAAATTTTGGCGAGAGTGTGGGGGGCGGGATGTCATGGGTGTGACTGATGGACGAAGAAGGCTTAGGTCTGTGCCAGCTAGTGTTGAGTCTCTGCCATTGGAAGACGAGGAGTTGGATGGAAGTGGATGGAACCCGTTCAGCACTCGAAAAGATTGTTTCTACAAATGCATGCTGACTGAACCGGAGCCCAAAGGGAGGGCAGTCAAGCTGTCAACCAGTCTAGAGCGTAGAAGCTATAGTATATTTGCTGACCATCAGTTGATGGAGTCCAAGGGTTCCCACTGGCTTGGGAAGCGGTGTAGCAGGCAGGACGTCTTTCCAATGCGCCAATCTGCTCATAATACTCATACATATCTGCTGGAGCCGTCTGGCTCTGAATGCCGGGTGTAATTGAACGAATGCACTGCTGGGAGTTGAGGTAGTATCGTAGGGTTGCGATTGAAATTGCTTGATGCTCCTGTGTTGCTTGGTGATTCGCCAGGGTGTCAACGGCTTCTCAGCAGCTTGCTGGCTGCTTAACAAGGGAGCATGACTTGGTTGAGTGCGGCTTGTGGGAGGCGAGTCTGCTGTGTTGTAAGGAGACACGATGTTGCTGTCATCTTTGCGCAAGATACAGCACGGAGTGTATCTGTTGTCCAGGGAGCGGGGTAGGAATGGCAGAGACTAAGAGTAGTGGCAAAGTCCCACGTTGCATAGTTGAGGGAAGCAAGAGGAGAACAACTTGAACCAGGCTTGAACATGACATATTAGTATAAATGGCCGGCATTCTCCCAAGGCTGATTGAAGTATAATATTCCTCGGTTGTGCCTCTCTTTCGGTCTTGCTCGCAAACTTGGGCATCATCAAGATGTTCGCCTCAAACGATGCCGCGCTGCATGCAGTCCTATGCAGCCCCATTTTAGGGAAAATGATATTGATGAAAATGGTATGGAAATGATGTGTCCAACACAACCGTGGAGTTACAAAAGCGAGATCTCTTCGAGGTCCGGACACAAACTGATCCCACCTTCCACACTCGCCAAGAGTTTCCCACACTGAAGGTTGTGGGAGAACCCCGCTCTCCAAGTTAGCGTGGTGACCAGTGGCAAGGGTGCCGCAAAGGGACACCGCTAAGGTTGGGCACATCAATACCTGGTATCAGTTCAGCCCTCCACCCGATGATCTAGAAAATGCTTTATTCACAGCTTCTCTGGGGGAACTGGGCATGCTGCATGTGAATTACTGCATGGTTAACACTCTCTTGCTGTGGTAACCAAGCTACATACCGTGGTAAGGAAACTCTGGATCTAAGATCAGGGGTTCGACGGGCGATGACGCCCCACTTGCCCCATCGCTAGGCTCGGCAGCTCAGGGTGGGACCTCCGGTAGCATTCCGTCTTGGCATTCAGGCCTTAATCCTCCAACAGGAGAGTTGATTGGTTGTCATTGCTCCGCAATGGTAGGAGCTTCTATGATTGGAATGGTGGCTCCCATCCCTAGGCTCGTGAAGGCAAACCAGTTCAATGATATTGATCTTTCTCCATCCCGTTGCCATCAATTGGTCGCTGCTATCCTTTGTCAAAATTGTTATGGCCATATATATTATTCCACCTCGCCCAGGTTGATCACACACAGCATCTCCCTCAGTTGTAAGCCTGTGTTATCTTGCCCCTACTTGAAGATCAAGCAGAGTAAGCAAAGTTCAACCTAAGATCACTTCAAGGTTCCCAAACCACAACAGTAAAATATGTAAGCGCTAGCATGCCCCTCGCAAACCCTGCCCGCTATGAAAGGTGATAGGGTTTCGTGGTTGCGTTTTGGAAAGCGAAATGAGCTGACGAAGAACTGGCTGATCAAATGAACATATTAGGGATGTTGGAAGGCATAGGGTCACAAAAAGCATTATAGCAATGAGGTATAACATGCTGAAAAGGATATAGCTATACAACTAAAGACATGGAATTATGGTTCCCTGGGAAGGGTTCAGACTATATCTAGACGTTCTATAGCAATCACACCTGTCCCATTCATCATAAAGTTCAGGAAACCACATGGTTCGCAAGTTGGAAGGCAATGACCAGTTGTCGAGTCAGAGCTGGAAAGTTTAGAGATAAATGTTTGGTAGCTCGGCAGGTTGCACTTGTAAGCAAACTTTACGAAGCAGGCAGTCGTCAGATACAAGAAAGTATACCAAAAGACCAAATTACAAGAAAATTCTTGGTTATGACAAACAAGACGCATGCATCTTGTGTGATATATCCAAAACGTATCAAAGGATACTGTTTTAATTACCACCATCACCAGAGTCTAGATGTAGTACGCCAAAGAGATTTTGGGTCATGACCACCAAGAGGAAAACCCCAGTCATTGCAATTTAGACATGTCCCGTGCCCAGTTGAGCATTAAATTCTGCTCAAAGCCAGAATCCCTCTAACTTTTATGTCCTGTCATGAAAACGAGATACCTAGAAGACGCCTGCCACCAGACCCACTACATGCGACCTGTTGTCTGCAGGCCGGCTAGCCACTGAGTACCTGAAAAACCATGGCTTCATATCTACCCACCTCCCATGTGTCCTTTTCCCCATGCGAAAATGGCCTAAATCTCCCCCTTATAAACTAAGCATCACACCATTTAACGAGAGGCCATAGCCTTGGTGACCAGACGCTTGAGAGCCAGCTCCTTCTTCTTGAGCTCGTCGGCGGTCGAATCCTCGATCTCAAGCTGAGCCATGGCCTCGCTGAGAGCCTGCTCAATCTTGTCCTTCTGACCGCGCTTGAGCTTCAGCGACAGAGTCGGGTCCGAAATGATCTCCTCAACACGGGAGATGTACGACTCGAGCTGCTGCTTGGCCTCGAAGCGCTTGCTGAAGGCCTCGTCCTTGCTCTTGAACTTTTCGGCATCTGCATGATGACGTCAGCTCTGTTCCAGTTTTATGCTGAGCACTACGCACGGGCACTTACCGCTGATCATCTTCTCGATCTCGTCCGTCGAGAGCTTACCAACCGAGTTGGCAATTGTGATGTTAGCACTGCGGCCGGAGGTCTTCTCGGTGGCAGTGACCTTGAGAATGCCGTTGACATCGACCTCGAAGACAACCTCGAGGACGGGCTCGCCAGCCTTCATGGGAGGAATGGGAGCAAGAGTGAATTCACCCAGGAGTGTGTTGTCCTCACAGTTGACACGCTCACCCTGGTAAACAGGGAACTGAACGGTCTGCTGGTTGTCAGCAACGGTGGTGAAGGTCCGCTTCTTGATTGTAGGAACGGTTTGGCCACGAGGAACAACAGGGGCGAAGATGTTGCCCTCCATAGCGACACCAAGGGAAAGAGGGACGACGTCCAAGAGGAGGAGGTCCGAGGTATCAGCAGAAGTGGCCTTGCCGGAAAGGATACCAGCCTGGACGGCGGCACCGTAGGCAACGGCTTCATCTGGGTTAATGCTTTTCTCGAGCTTCTTGCCGTCAAAAAACTCGCTGAGGAGCTTCTGGATGCGGGGGATACGGGTCGAGCCACCAACAAGGACGATCTCGTCAACCTGGTGCTTCTCAATACCAGCGTCCTTGAGGACCTGAGCAACAGGCTCAAGGGTACCAGCGAAAGCCTTGGCGTTCAGATCTTCGAAACGGGCACGAGTAATCTGAATGTTGAAGTCCTCACCATCGAAGAGAGAATCAATCTCGATGGTAGTCTGAGCGCCGCTGGACAAAGTGCGCTTGGCTCGCTCGCAAGCAGTGCGCAGCCTCCGGAGAGCGCGAGCGTCGCCGGAAAGATCCTTCTTGGTCTTCCGGGTAAACTCCTTCTTGCAGTACTCAAGCAGGTTGGTATCGAAGTCCTGACCACCAAGGTGGGTATCACCAGCAGTAGCTTTAACGGTGAAGACACCGCCCTGGATGTTGAGGAGCGAAACATCGAAAGTACCACCACCAAGATCATAGATGAGAACGTTGCGCTCCTTGTCCGACTTGCCAGAGCCAAGACCGTAGGCAATGGCGGCAGCTGTCGGCTCGTTGATGATACGGAGGACATTCAGGCCAGCGATGGCACCAGCATCTTTGGTAGCCTGGCGCTGATTGTCGTTGAAGTAGGCGGGGACGGTGATAACGGCCTTCTCGACCTTCTTGCCGAGCTTGGTCTCAGCAATCTCCTTCATCTGTTGTCCAGAATGTTAGCTTTTTGCCCTGAAATGATGGTAAATGAGTAGAAACGTACCTTGGTGAGAACCATGGCAGAGATCTCCTGGGGAGAGAAGGTGTGGGTCTGACCCAGATACTGAACCTCGACCTTGGGGTTGCCATTGTCATCAACGACTTTGAAGGGCCACGACTCCATATCCTTCTTGACCGTAGGGTCGTCGAAGCGGCGGCCGATAAGGCGCCTGGTAGCAGGAGGTCAGCGGGCTGCCGGAGCCATTCTCGTGGAATTGAGTGGACGTACTTAACATCGAAGATGGTGTTGGCCGGGTTCATGGCGGCCTGGTTCTTGGCAGCCTCGCCAATCAACCGTTCATTCTCGGTGAACGAGACGAATGACGGCGTAGTGAAGTTACCCTGCTCGTTGGCGATGATCTCGACATTGGTGCCCTCATAGACGGCAACGCAAGAGTAAGTGGTGCCTAGACATCATCGCGACCGTCGTTAGCACGTCTCGCCCAGCCAGTGTCAAAGTCCACACAGACGTAGCCAGCGCGGGAGGGGCACAGGGGCTTTACCAAGATCGATGCCAATGGCACCGTCGTAAACTTCTTCCGCCATTTTGTTGATTGGGTTGTGTGAGGAGGCTTGAGATTGAGCTGAATCTGGCACAGAGGAGGAAAGACCGAGTCGGCGTGGGGCAGGCTGGCAGTCTTTAAATTTTGAAAATTTCACCCGCTGTGAACTTTTTTTTTTCTTTCCGCCAAGTGCTCCTACCCCACCAGCTTCTCTGCGTTAGGTCCAGACTCGAAACGCTCTTATCAGCCCCTCACCTCGTGATAAGTCACGTGAAACAACCAACTTGAGGCCCCGAGTGTGGGTGCGGGGCTCTAGCACAGTTGCGACAAGCGTTTGGCGAGGCGCAGAACTCGGCGCATACCCAGACCAAAGTCTGCCTGCAAGCCGTCAGAGCATCTGATTGACAGTACCAAGCCGCAGAGGTCGCGACATTTGCCTGGAGCAAGGTCGCTGTTTCCCATATCCACTTCGACCAGAACGTTCCCAACCTCAACTAGCGACCGCTGAGTTCAGCTGCAATCACACACGAAACTTGCCGCTTCCTCGTGCCATCCCATAAACCGACGATCAAAGCCCATTCAGTCGCTTTTTCCTACCACACCTTTCACAAACCGCGAGCTTCGACACAGCATCACATCGTCGCCTCAGGTCTCAACAACTGCCATCTTCGAGATATTTCGCTTTCCTACACAAACCACGCCAAGCCTTGCTAAACTCATACATCCAATCCGCTTCCAACTCGGCGAAGTCTCAATCCATCATGTCGGAACAGGTCGACCTCAGCACCATCCCCGTCTCCCCAGACGGAGAGAACAAGAACGATACCAACGGGTCTCAGACCGAGGAAGTTCCGAAGCCTATCACTGTTTTCCACGACAAGGAGAATTTCAACGTCAAACACCCCCTTTCCTGCAGGTGGACGCTCTGGTTTACTAAGCCTGCGAGTGGAAAGGTATGTGGCTGTTGATCTTTCCGCGCACACACCGCACTCACGTTGGTTGTGGATATTTTCACTAATGTGTTATACTAGGGCGATAACTGGAACGATCTGCTGAAGAAAGTCATCACCTTCGAGTCAGTCGAGGAATTCTGGGGTATCTATGTATGAGTTCGGGAAGAAATATATATTCACGGGGTTCAGTACTAACGTCAAGGGCTAGAACAACATCGCTCCCGTCTCTGAACTGGCGGTAAAGTCGGACTACCACCTCTTCAAGGAGGGTGTGCGTCCCGAATGGGAAGATCCGCAGAATAAGCATGGTGGCAAGTGGGCGTATCAGTTCAAGGACAAGCGCTCCGTCAACATCGACGAGCTTTGGCTGCACACAATGCTCGCTGCCATTGGCGAGACCCTTGAGGATGAGGAGGACGGCGAAGTCATGGGCGTGGTTGTTAATGTGCGCAAGGGCTTCTACCGCATTGGCGTCTGGACTCGCACGACCGGCAGGCACATCGCTAGCCGCGGCGATGGCGATGTCGCCGGCGGTAAGGGTCGCTCTCTCGAGAAGAGCAAGGAGATTCTCATGAACATCGGTCGCCGGTTGAAGGAAGTTCTCAAGCTCCCTCCCAACGAGATGGTTGAGTTCTCGGGTCACACCGAGGCCGCTCAGGCCGGCAGCACTCGTGCCAAGGCTAGGATGGTGGTTTAATGCCCTGCACTGGGCTGGACCCCAGATTCTTTGCCGGCCTCGTCAGCATGCCGTTTAACAAATTTCTGAGCATGACGGAATCATGATTACATTTCTCGATGAGGGTCATGAGGGCGGTCATCACTGGGTAATCAAGAGAATGGGAACGGTTCTTTCTAGGCAGTTTTCCATTTATTGCGCGAAAACGGGCCCTGTTTAGTTTTCTTTTTCCCGGTTTGAGCTTGGGGCGAGGAATGCAATTCCCTTTGTACGTCCTCCGGCAAGACTTGTTGGCTGGGAGCAGAACATGCCGGGGGCAAAGGTTTATCATCTAGGTTTCCCAAAAATGGTGATGGCCAAACCATTTGTTCACTTATTGTCGAACTAAGAGAGAGTGATCCAGCCATTCTTGATCGTTTTCTTATGTCGTGAGTGCGGTGGCAGTCAGCCAGGCTACTTGGTCCTAGCCAGAGAAGCCCCTGCCATCAGTGGCTAGTTCAGTTTGGAGCCTGCAACAAACATTAAAAAGCCTTTCGGAGCATAGTATTCCATGGAAATACACAGCAGGAAAGCTTCCTTCTATAAGTTTACAAAACCACACCCTCATGCTATGCTTTGTACAGTATCTTGTACGCCCGAACCATATAATCTACAGGCCCAGCTGCTTACCCAGATGCGCTCTCTAGCTCCGAAACCACCTCATCGGTTACAACTATACCCTTTTCATTCATGTCGCTCTCCTGGCCACCACAATAGAGAATTTATGCATCCCTAGGCATTTCGTCCTCTATCAAAGCTCATCCCCGCTAGCTTCATCCCTGAATACCTCTTTAACCAAAACCTTCTTATTTATCTTGCCCATCGCGTTTCGCGGGATGTGTTCCACGATCTTTAGGACCTGCGGGATCTTGTAATTTGCAAGTCGATCCCTGAGCGAACGCCGCATCTCAAGCGGCGACCAACCCTTTCCCTCATACTCCTTGCTTAGGACGACCACGGCACCGACCTTCTGTCCCCACTTCCCACTAGGCACGGCCACAACTGCGACCTCAGCCACTTGCGGCAGGGCAAGCATCTCCCGCTCGACTTCGAGAGCAGACACCTTCTCGCCTCCACTCTTGATGATGTCGGCGCTGCGCCGCCCTAGGATGAAGTACATATCCCCACGCGCCCACTCCCGCTGACTGGGAAGTGTGGACTGGCCTGCCCCTTCGGGGGCTGGCCGGCGAACGGCGACATCTCCCGTCTTAAACCAAGGCCCTTTTCCGTCGTTCTTGCCATCATCCACAAACTCTTTGGCCGTTGCCTCCGGATTGCGCCAGTACCCGGCGAAAATGGTGGGGCCGCGTAGCTGGATCTCGCCAACACGCTCACGGCCTGTGGCCGGATCACGCTCAGCGCCCGGCTCGATGACGGTTTGCGTGTCGACGTCAACCAGTCGTGCCTCGACGCCCGGCAAGGGCCACCCAACCGAACCGTCTACGCGGTCGGCGACATCCAGGCCACAGCTGATGGCCATGCCAACTTCTGTCATGCCGTAGCGTTCGAGAAGGACGTTGCCTTCGCTCAGGTCACTCCAGGCTCGCTTGATGGGGGTTGGGAGGGCCGCAGAGCCTGATATGGCCAGTCGAAGGTTGGCTGGGCTGATGGCAGTCCGAGCAGCTCTTTGGAGATCAGGAGGAAGGGATTTATATGTCGTCAGGAGACGGGAATAGATCGTTGGGACGGCGGTGAAAAATGTGATCGGCTGAGGACCACTTGGATCTGGGCGCTGGCCAGATGTAAGGAAGGGGGAGGCAAATCGCTTCCAAACAGCGTCGGCGTTGAAGGGGAACATAAACTCGATCGTGCTGCCAGAAAATAGAGGGGTAAAGATGGCATTGATGGTCCCGTGGATGTGGTGCAAAGGGAGGACATGCAGAAGATAATCTGATGGGCTGTATTCCCAGGCTTGCTGCAACGATCGGGCCTGTGCTGTCATGACCGATTGCGGCAGGAGCACTCCTTTCTAGTAAAACAGTTAGCTCGCTCCCATTTATGATCGACTGAATGGCCGATGGAGCATATGCGGATGCGTCATCCTTACAGGTCGATTTGTGGTGCCGGATGTGTATAGCATCATGCCTGCTGCGCCGGGATCGGACTTCTCTTCCAACTCAACGTGCTCATGGGGTCCTCCTCCCTGAAACTTTTCCAGTTGGACAAATGTGGGTTGAACATCCAACTCAGTTTTCAACACCTCCTGCGCTTTGGAAGAAAACTTGGCTGAAGACAGTAGTAACAATGCCTCACTGTGGTTGAGAATATATTGGAGCTCGGGGGGCGGGAAGGCCGGAGACAACGGCACAGCAATAGCTTTGGCCGCTAGGATGGCTAGCCAGATCACTTAAAGGAGAAACATTACTGGTCAGCTATGGTATTGAGGACTCTGATAGCAAAAATAATGGATATTATGGTGGCTGGCTTACCAACATAGTCGTAGCTATTCTCAACCAAGAAAGCTATGCGCTCACCATCCAAGTCGGACTTCTTGGAAGCCTCGTAAAGGCGGTTCCGGACCCTGCGGACATCGCCCAATAACTCGCCATATTGAAAGCGGCGCCCACTATTGGAGTGGACAACGACCGTAGATTGGGGAGAGTGGCCGGCAATGGCCTCGAAGACCGGCAGTCGAGGAAGCGTGGACAACATCTTTTTGCCGTAGCAGCGGGACCAGCAGTTGGACAAGCGAGGAAGGGGACTCGACGAGGAAAGCAGCAATGTAGCTGAGCGTGGTAGCTGGCCAACTAAGACTCTCTTGCCAATGACGTGGCTAAGAGACAACAAGGACATTGGAACGTGGAAATGCCGGTGATGCCCCGGAGGCGCCCCAGAGAGGTGGTTCAGGCTGTGTGGTGTGGGGGAGGAGAGGCCGAACTAAACTATTAGCCACCCAGGTGGTACCCGACGAAATGCGAGCACGTCAGGAGAGCGCGGGGGAGGTTCCGATCGGGTCGGGGGTAAAACAGGAAGGCCCCTAGCAACAGCCGGAGCAGCAGGCGACTAGAATGCCGAAAGAGCAGGGTGGGACACGGAGATGCGCTTGCGTATCCCGACGGGCTTTGCCGTGTACACGGAACCCAGCCGGATGTACGTGCGTAAGATTTAATGCACCGAGCATGCGTGTAATATTACAGGCGTCTCGAGGATTGGACAGGTCGAGACTACAGAACCTAAGGGACTTCAACGGACTGGATGGACGTGCTAGAAGGCTGTGAGAAGTCCGGCGCATCCTATTTCTTTCTCCGTGGCCCGTGACCGCTGCCTGTTCGGCAGCAGATCGGCTCGCCGACAGCCAGCTGTGGAGCGGGGATCAGGGCACAGCAGGTCATCCATAAACGACAGGGGGTTTCTCTTGCGATCAACGCGATCAAAGTGCGATAAATTGATTAGTGCTTTTCTTACCTTTCCTCGGATCTTGGGTAGCAATTCGATCGTGGGGCCTCGGGGTGGGGAAGGTGGGGCATCATGGCTTGGCTTTCTTGCGATCTTGGATCCTTGCAATTCCGGTGCCAAATGGGGCAGGAATTTGTCCTGCGGTTGGCACGCAACGAGCGCGCACAACCAGGGAGGGCGACCGTTTCATCTTGGCGGTCGATTTGCGCGCTGCCCCACGGTTTCGCTCAGCGATTGATGATATCCCGCAGGTGCTGCAACTGTTGCTGAGTGTCGCATCCACTGCCTTGAGTTTACCTTTGATTCCCATTCGTCTCGCTGCCTGACCGGTGGTTTGCCTAATAGAACGTGCTCCCGGTCCCTGGTAGCTTCATCCATTCTTCCCCAACCCAACTGAGGTGCACACCAGCACGGACCAAACCACAGCACACACCTATGCTACGCCGCACCGTCGTTGGCTGCGTTAGAGCAACGAGCTATAGGCCCTTTTCAGCCATGGCGTCGAAGACTCCCGTTGAAGATGCGATCCGGGAAAAAGTACGTGAGCTTCCTCGCCGTTGTGACGACCGTATTCCTCGGCTTACACCTCCCTTACTGCTGTTCAGATCAACGTAGCGCTGAAGCCCACCCGGCTCGAGATCTACAACGACTCCCATTTGCACCGGCACCACCAAGCGATGGTGGGAAACACCTCGACAGAAACTCACTTTCGTCTTGTTATCACCTCGGATGCCTTCCAGTCGAAGATGCAAGCTGCCCGTCACCGCATGGTGTATGCCCTTTTGAAAGAAGAGATGTCCCGCGAGGGCGGCATCCACGCGCTGCAGTTGACTACTCGGACCCCCGAAGAGGACGCAAAGCTTGCTGCGCAAGAAGCTGCCGTGACTTGCAAGACTTGAAATAAAGCCCTTCCAAGGAAATTGGGAATAGCGGTGTTTATCTTAGACTGATACCGAAAGATCAAGCGACATATTATATGGATAACGGAATATTCCATATTTGTGTCAATATCCGTGAGAAAACTCAGAAGAATGGCGAGTATAGCGATACTCCTTGCAATACGGAGGAGCTCGACGCAACCTTCGTACGCTTTCATATCCCAAGTCTCCTCGAAACTACCGGGTTGCCACCAGCCTGTACTGGCCATACATGATATCACAGCGCGTGCGACACCATTCTATGGCTTTGCTTTTCTTCACATCGACGGGCTGCTCCCTAATTTCCCCTCCGCCATTCTACGCCGCAAGTACTTGACAAAATTTGGCTCCTGATCGCCCGAGCTCTGCTTTCGCTTTTTGAATTGCCTACCGGGCTCCCTGGCTCCAATTGATTTCCGAGATGAAGACTTAGGTTTGACAGTCGACTCCGGTATGGCCGAGAAGTTGCTTTGCTGTGATAACAAACCACCAGGCAAGCCGACCCGTTTAGTGTGGGTTGGTATGTTTGGGGTCTGTGTTTGTTGAACTTCGGGCAATGACGAATCGATCGGGTCGTCTTCTAGCACTCTGGACCGACTGGAAGCGAGTTTTTCTCTGCTTGCTGATCGAAACCCCTCGATACTAGGCCGACGATGTCGAACACTGGATCTAGAGGCACCGACGGTTGGGAGTTGCTTGGGCGCTCCGCTGACTCGATGTGTCGTGTCTAACTCAGGAGATGGCTGATCCGCGGAGCTGTCTAGGTCATTCTGCTGCTGAACTTTGGGCTTCAATGGTCTTCTCGGAGTTACTACTTTGATAGCCCCTTCAGAATTCCCTCCGCTATGGCTAAGTTTGCACTCAATCGCGCGTACTTGATTTGGGTACTCTTCTTTCACTTCATGGATGTTTTGTTTGTTCAGGATCTTCTTAGTATAGCGTGGCTCTGAAACGTTTTCATTGTACCATTTAATGGTTGGCAGAGGCGTCTCCTTGCCATCCACGGCGCTGATGTAGTCCAGGTAGTCGCTGCAAAAGACGCGGACAAAATCGTCATACAGGAACTCTGGGAGTTCCTTTGAGCGCTGAAGTTTTGAGATTATGATGATCGCTCGGACGAAATCAGTTTCCGTCCCTCGAAAATCTGGATATGCAACTTTAAAGGCCGTATATGGCGCTTGAGAAGGTGGTTTATTTGGTGAAGGCTTGTTCGAATCATCGGATGATTTTGGGGATGCTTCAGGCCTCACGACAGGCAAATCGCCGGTTCTGGAACTCTCTTGTGGAATGATTTCTGCCGCTGTGGGCGCACGTTTTCGCCCTGGAGCGAAGGCCGCAGATGGTTGCATATGCATTGCCCTGCGTGATGGGCTTGTCGGCAGAGCTGACGAGGTAAGCTCTGGATTAGGAGATCGGGCTATCCCAGACAATTCTTGGCCAGGTCCCAACCTAGAAATATCCCTTGAATTGGAGCGGTCGTCTCGGCTGTTAAAGAGGGCAGCAGGGGGCTTCATAAGTCGGTTCCGTTTTGTCTGAGTAGGCTCGGTTGGAATTGTAGACGGGATGATCTGGGCTGAAGGGGGAGTAGAAGTGAACTGTGGTCGACCGGTGGCAGACATAGGAAGGGGGGCAGGTGTGGGATCGGCCGCATGAACACTGGTTGCTTCCAAGTTAACTGGCTCCAGAGTATCTGTGGCAGCTTTTGGGACCTCTATGTCCAGACTTGCTTCAGAAGCCAAGCTACTGTGAGGAATATTGCTAGGAAGTGGAACCTGAGAGATGATATTAGAAAGTGGCCTGGCCACGGGGACCTCTGGTAAGCTCTCGCTTGGCGAAGGTGCGTCGGGGTCCAAATCTTGGCCCTTGAAGCGTGATTGAGGGTGGAGATGTTCAGATGATAAGGTCATACAAGACCTCAACGGCTGATCTGAAGGTTCGTCTTCGGAATCATCGTCTGCATCATGTGCTCCTAGCTGGCCATCTGGGGTGGCTGCATCAATCTGAGTAGCAAATTCGTATCCAGGAGTAGATGGCTGCGACTGAAAGCCCTCTACTGCAGAAGGTGCAAGACGGGAGGGGCTTCCCTTCTGTTCTGGAACCAGTTCATTGTTTTGAATTTCATACTCCTTTATTTCTTTAACATGGCTTCTTCTTAGTTCCTCGAGAACTTGCGCTGGGACCTTGGGGGTTCCACGAACATCCCAAGCGTCAGACCGCTCGAGCAGCTTCTGTTGGTCCTTTGGCACTTGGATCCATCGACGGCTAACGCGGTGTCCTCTAGAGAGGGATAGAAGGAGATCCGGTGACCAATCGCACGGCACCGGCAATCCTGCCATGTTGCTGTGGCTTGATGAAGGCAGCAAGGATGTTGGTCTTCGAAATAGCTAGAAGAATCGAACAAATCTCGGTAGTTGGAAACTACCTTGGCATCGTTAGTTATGGAAGAAGAGAATCAGCACGCCGGTGGTTGGACCTGGAACACAGTGATGCTGATACTTCTAAAAGCAGAAGTGTCAGAAGACGTCTTGCCGTTCAAGATCCACAAGATCTTACTTACAGATAAGCGTGGGCTCCATGCAACAGAAACAAACCAAAATGGGTATGGCTGAAGGTGATTGTTGTCACACAAGAGCTGCCGGTTCAACCAAGTTAATAGTGGGCTTCGCGTGCTTCCACGGACCACGACAAAGGCGCGATCTAAGAACGCCAAATCACATGACAACAGGCACGAAGGTCCGCAAAGGACAATGCTTGCTGCAGGAGAAGCAGCCAATCATAAATGCCCCCTTCCTTTTCTATCGATAGAAATGGTCGGGGGTCTCTTTTGGCCTCGGTGAGCCCCACCATTGGCGTCGCGCCGGGCGATGCCCACTCAACGTCATCCTCCAGCGGTCATCAAGGCCGCAGCCAGGCGAAGCAAGAATCTGTTTGCTCATTCGCCCATTTCAATCGCAAACCACCCCGCTCAACTGCCCATCAACAAGATCCAACCTCTTTACCCTCCTGGCGCCTATTGTGACAACGTCGATTTGGAGGCATTTTCGCGGCTGCTTGTTTCCTGAACTTGTCGATGTCTTCTGGCGCTTTATGCAGAACCAAAGCATGACATCCGATTTCGTTGAGATCATCGTCTCTTATCCTTTCGCCCATCTCTAACAAGAGAGTCTGGCGCGATGGTAGACTCCAACGGGTCTCGACAGCCCTCCCTTGCTGCTTCACTGCCGCCATCCCCGGTGGACGCCCGGCCACGTCGCGACTCCATCGTCTCGCTGCCCGTCTCCCCGCCCATCGACAGGGAGCAACTCGCCCTCGCTCTCGACAAGATCCATACCTCTGCCAGCCAGTCCGATGCTCTAACAACCTTCAACGACTTTGCGCCGCCCCCAGGCTCGCTTCCGGTCCCTGAACCCAAGAGTACGGCGACCGAGATTGTTCAGCAGGGTTTGAGTGGCCTGTACAGCCGCCTCAAGGAAGCTGTCGGCGCCGTGAGCAAGAGTGCTTCTTCCCATGAAGCTGTGGGGGATGGCGACAACTATGAGGCCGGAACAAGAAGCACAACCTCACCCTCGGCTGGCACATCCAAGGCACCTTTTCTTCCCCGAGGAGAGGGCAGCGGGTCAAGTTCTTCTACCCTGGAACCAGTTCGGCTGTCTTCAGACACCCATACGTCAGGCGCGATGAGTGCTAGCTCACAAACGCATCTTCAATCATCATCTAAGGCATCATCCATTGCGACAACCACATCTGTCACCGCTAAACTATCGTCGCCTGCCCTTCAGGGGTTATCCAAACTTAGCAAAGCGGTACTTTCAGTCACAGCTAACCCTGCCGTCGCGCCTGTGACAGTCCAAGGGCAGGTTTTACTAGATAAAGAAGCAGCTCGAGGAATCACCACTCATGTTGATGATGTGTCGGTAAGGCCTGCTGGGAGGAGGAGCATAAGTAAGCCGACAGCAACAGTACAAAGCCCGATTCTCTCCGCAAATGGAAGCCTGGACAGCATTTCTACGATAGATCGCATCATGATCCCCGCTCGCACCACACGAGACGAAGCTCTCAGCACAGATGGTGGTGCGGACACGCCACGAAGCCCAGTCCAGTCGTCTGTTCCTGAACGACGCGCTTCAGCTGCGTTTCGACTCGCACCGTTAGATGTCCTAAGGAGGCCTGCAGTGATTGATCGGCTTGCTTTTCCAAAAGGAAGTAGTCGCTCGAGATCCTCCTCTATGGAGCCTGGGACTACGGAAGCAAGCCCCATCAGCACTTCAGCTCACAGTTCTCTCTACCATGAGTCCTTTACCCAGAACGAACGCCCCCAAATTCTGCAATCGGGTATCATAAGGATCCCAGGGACGACGACCAACGAAGGAGCCTCTGACGCGGTCAGCGCAAGGCTAGAACGCATGCGCAAGCAGGTACTAAGCAAGGAATTTTGGATGGCCGATGAAACCTGCAAAGAATGCTTTCGTTGTGGCGCCGCCTTTACTGCTTTTCGGCGCAAGCATCATTGCCGGACCTGTGGTTGCATCTTTGACTCCAAATGCACTTCGCAGATCTCTGGTCAGAAATTTGGTGTCCAAGGCTCCTTAAGAGTTTGCAAGACATGCTTGGACGTTATCAATCGCCGGTACGACAGTGCCTCCGATGATTCGGCTGATGAGTCATATCTGCCTGCCATCTTCCGTACCGGTCAAGCGAAGCACACCCCTACATCTGTCAAACAGCGGACTGAGGATGAAGGAAGCACATCAGAGAGGACCGAGCAAACCGATCAAGCAGACGATGGCAAGGTCGCGGTTACTCCTATGATGGCCATACCTGCCACACGCAGAGTGGGCAACAGTAATCGCAATTCCGCCGTCCTGGAGATCGATTTACCGCAGCTTAGTAGGCCCAGCTCGTCGCGGTCCTTAAAATCGCTGGCGGCTGGTCGGCCACAATCGTCAGGGCATCGTCGTCATCACTCTAAGCACAACTTCCTTACTAGGCTCAAGGGTACCATGGATGACAGAGCTCCGTTTCGTGCAGCAAGTGGAGATGAGGTCGTGAAAAAGGCGAACACAAATGCCTTTCACGACGACAACATCATTGACCCAGACCTTGCTGAGTTCATGTCTGACGATTCGAGTGATGACGAACAAGTGAGCGACATCTACAGTGTGATGAAGACGGATGAGTTCCAGCCAGGCAGCGTGGACCCAGATCGAGCAAGTTTCGGCAACTTCATGGGCAGTGGAAGAAAACACCGGTTCCGCCAAGGCGATAAGAGCATGAGCATTAGCGGGCTTTCTCACATAAATCGCGGTTATGAGGAGGGTGGTGGCCTCCAGAGTTTGACGATACATCATGGTCGACCGCTACGGAGGAGAAACCTCAGCATTGCCAGTGCGAGCATCCATCATCTCAGGTCCCCACGGCCAAAGTCTGCTGTTGCCAAGGGCCCCACGGCGTCAGCTGACGCTTTGTCCGTCTTTGATGCCATGGTCGGCGACATTCCCGGTCTGAAACGCACCGAGTCTACTCGCAACGGTCAGTCGACTGAAGGCGGTCTCAACCCTGCGAGCTGGCAGCATGTGAAGAAGTTGTTTCGTCAGTTGCTGGATGACGATAAGATTCCCAATCCGGAGAGCTGGGAGAAAGCTCTTCTCCCTATCATTGACCAATGCGCAGATGATGTCGATCCGGACATCCGGAGCGGCGATGTAATGGATATTAGACATTGGGTGAAGTTCAAAAAGATTCCTGGTGGGAAGCCGAGCGACACCGCGTATGTTCACGGAGTGGTATTCACCAAAAACTTGGCTCTCAAGAGTATGCCTCGCAGGATCCGCAACCCGAGAATCGTAATCATCACTTTTCCGCTCGAGTATCAACGCCACCCAGAGCAGCATTTTATGAGTTTGCAGCCAGTTATCGAACAGGAAAAGGAGTACCTGAGGATGGTGGTTAACCGCATCCTCAATCTCGAGCCAAACGTGCTATTGGTCGAGAAAGGCGTGGCCGGAGTTGCTCTGCAATATCTCGCCGAAGCCAATGTTGCCGTCGCATACAACGTCAAGCCATCCGTCATCGAAGCGGTCGCTCGTATTGTAAACATGCCTGTGATCTCGTCCATGGACATGTTGAGCCTGGGTGCCCGAGTCGGCACATGCGAGAACTTTGAAGTCAAGACATTTGTCAACAACGATATCAGGGGAAGGAAAAAAACCTATATTTTCATCTCTGGCTGCCCCAAAGACCGTGGTTGCACCATTGCCCTTCGTGGCGCTTCGACCGAGATCCTCGCGCGCATGAAACGCATCACCGAATTCATGGTCTATGTCGTTTACAATTTGAAGTTGGAGACCTGTCTCATGCGTGACGAATTCGTCCAGATTCCAACAGAGCTTGATTCATTGATGTCAGCCGACTCCTCAAGCACACAAACCAGTCATGGATTGCTCCCGGTTGTTGGGCCGGCTCCCAACTCCTCAATCAGCTCCTCTGCTTTCACGGCACAGCAGAGCAGCACAGAGCCCTCCGATCGTTCTCCGACTAACATGAACGCAGGTAACCTGAGCAGCAGCGACAGTACCGGTGCTAATTCTGAACTATCAACCTCCGAAATAACAGCTGAAACAATTTTACGACCGGCCGTGCAACAACCAGCTGTTGAAGAGGTAAATACAATAACTTCTGCGCAGGACTCACAATCTCCGCTTCAAGTGCCTGAAGATATCCCCATGCCAGCCTTCTACAGTGACATGGTGGCCAAGTACGAGACAAGAATATTGTCTGTATCTCCGTTTGTGAGGTTCACTCAGCCATACCTTCTCATGAAGGCACGCGAACAGGAAAGGCGCTTGGAGTACCTGAAACGGCTTCGCGATCAGGATCAAATTCAAGAACCCGATCAGCCCGACAAACCAGAGGAGTTTCAGCTCATCAAGCCCGAGATGATACACCAAATGGGCCAGAAGGCTCCGCGGAAGATCATGGAGGTAATCCATGCTGTCCATGATGCCGAGTATGACAAAGCGCTGCACAACTACTTGACCCAGACGAAGCAGTGGGAAACCTATCTTCAGAACTGTCTAGATTTGTTCGACCCTTATGCACACCAGAATATCGTCGTCCTCTCTTCGGTTACTTGCACCGCTACTCAGATCCCGTGTGTTGAGCCTGCCTTGATGGCCATCGAATTCTATAACCAACATCCGGATGAAGGGGGCTTCCTGGATCAGGACTTTACACTAGGCCAATACATTGAGGATATATGCGACACAGCCAATTACGTGTGTACTGCAAACAACTGCGGCCGCAAGATGTACGAACATCATCGGACGTTCGTGCACGACAATGCCCGACTCACTATCATCTTGAAACCATCACCTCAGTGGCCTGAGAATTTTCCAGAAAAGCCGCAGGAGCGAGGAGGAGGAGATGACGAGGGCACTGGTATCTGCATGTGGAACTATTGCAAAGTCTGTGATAAGCACTTTGGGTTGATGCCAATGTCCGTCAGCACCTGGAAGTACTCGTTCGGCAAATATCTTGAGCTCTCATTCTGGAACACGGGCCTCCGGCTGCACCCAGAGACTGGATGTCCCCATGACCACAAGAAGGACCATGTCAGGTATTTTTACTATACATACCTTGACATTGCAGTCAAGGTCCATTACGACCCCATCGACCTTTACGAGATCATCGTTCCCCGCAAGAGGATCACTTGGAAGGTCGACATCGATCTGAAGCTCAAAAATGATGTTTTCACAAAAGCAGAAGAGAGATGGAATCGGTTCATCAACTCAGTCAAAGCTAGGCTCAAGAGCATCAAGATTGATAGCGTACTCCCGGAGAAGGCCGAAGACTGCAAGGCCGAAGTGGATCGACTTCTTGAAAAGGCTGAAGAAGACCACAAAGAGATGATTAAAGTCTTGCAAAATGCATACATGAATTCAAAGTACTACGAGATCATTCCTTTTAATGTGGTTTTCAGACAGATGCTCGAAAGGGCCACGGAATGGGACAGCGCCTTTACTCAATTCGAATCCAAGTTTCTTTCTGACAAGGATGTCCGACAGTTGACACTGATCCAACTCAAGAAAATGTTCTCCGATCACGAGAAGGATCCAACGAGCACTGATGGAACAACAGTCGGGTCAGAGTCGGAGGAAAAAATGACGCCCGTGACGTCGCCAAATGAGAGTTCTGATGTTGGGGAGAAGCTGTCTCCATCATCTGAGGAATCGTCAGTCCCTCAGCTGCCAGAAAAGACCACTCAACAGGAGCAGCTATCGCAACCATCTGAGCTCGGGGACAGTCAGTCTCACGAGGAACTGTTATCACCTTCCCTTACAACACAACCAATCACTAATCAGAAGGAGGAGGACTCCGTGAAAGCTGAGGAACAGCCAGATGCCGTCAAGGCTGGAGAAGCTGAGGCGCAGATTCCATCGGCACCACGGATGCCCACCTCCACTTCGGTTTCCGAGGTGGGAGCTAAAGGGATCAAACCACCTAGCAACCAACCAGCTGGTTTTTCATCCTCTGCAGGAGTGGCAAACAGCCCAACGCTATCCCGGAAATCAACAATTGTTTCCCATAGTTCTCCCACGGAACCATCCTCGGCAGCCAAAACTTCCCATAAGGAACCTTCGCTATCAGAAAAGGTTGAGCAAATCCGACGGCAAAATCGGGCACACGCCAATACCAGCTCGGGTTCGGGAGCTGAGGCACCGACTGAAACCACATCCCCGTTCTCGCCCGACCGTACCATGCTTCCTCGACGAACAGGCACTAATGTCTCGCCTCCAATGCTTCGCACTTTTGGTCAACAGTCAGGAACAGTGTCAGGGCCATTACCTCGCACGCAGTCTACCATTGGTAAACTGTTGAGAGATCAAAAGGTTGCGCAAGAGGCGGCAGCATCAACAGACGCACAGAAGGGACAAACTGGGGATGACACGTTGAAAGGAGACAAGAAATTCCTCGGTACGCTGAAACCACACCGCAAAGCTGGACCGTCCAACATTCCGCGATTTGTTCACAACAAAAGAGACTCTAGAGTGTCGAAGCTGGCCTATCATTTCGAGCAACTGAGTCGGGAATTTGAAAAGGAGCGACTGAAGGACCGGAAGCAGAGAGCGACCAAGTTGCATCACACCCGAGCTTTCTTGCCACGGTCTTCAACCAAGACGATCGTCGAGGTATATCGGGATGTCGATCAGGCTGTTCAAGAACCCGGCCCGTCAGATGAGGATCATCTCGGCAGAGAGTCAAGTGAAAAACAATCTGTCGAAACATCAACTCCAGATATCACTCCCACTGAAACACAAAACAATCCTCCCGAGACAGAACCAAGCTCGCCAGCATCGCCTCCGTCGCAAGAACGGAGAGATAAAGTTTTTGCTACAACTGAAGCTGAAACAGAGGAGAATAAAGTCCAAGAAGAGAATCGTGTTAGCACGGACGATGAAGCAGGCAGCGATGTTGAGGGCACTGGTCTTAGCTTCGATGACATCTTACCAGACGTCAACGAGATTGCCGAGTCTTTAGAGCAGAATGCGATCCCAGAAGAGTTGCCCAAACATCAAAAGAAGAGTCTCATGGATCGGTTGGCTAATTTCTGGGCCGAGCGCTCCGCAAGCAGTTGGCCGCAGCTCGAGTATCCCGTCAACATGGGCGACCACGTCATGTTTGATTCAGACGTTATCGTCCGGGAAGATGAGCCCAGTTCACTCGTGGCGTATGCTATGAGCTTAAATGACTACAAGGAAAAGCTCGCTGCCATCCGGAGAGACCTCAGGATGTCGAACTTCGGTGAGACTGATGTGAGCGGCGATAGCCTGGAAGACAACATGGGAACGCCGGTGGACCCAGAAGCGGCGAAGGAAAGGGCCAGAAAGATTGACATGGAACTCGAAAAGACCCTCCTCCGGTCGACTGGGACACACGTCAAGTACCAGTTTGTGCATGGCACAGCCAAGATGATGTGCAAGATTTTCTTTGCGGAACAGTTTGACGCCCTACGGCGCAAGTGTGGTGCGGCTGACAGATTTGTCGAATCACTGTCGCGCTGCCTGAAATGGGACTCGAAGGGCGGCAAGACCAAATCTGTATTCCTCAAGACTTTAGATGATCGCTTTGTGCTCAAGTCTCTGTCGGTCCCTGAGACCCAATCATTCTTGAAGTTCGCTCCCGATTACTTCAACATTATGGCCGAGGCGCTCTTCCACGAGCTCCCATCTGTGATCGCAAAGATGCTGGGCTTCTTCAGAGTTCACATAAAAAACCCGGTCACCAATACCGATATCAAGCTGGATCTGTTGGTTATGGAAAACCTGTTCTACGACCGGACACCCAGCCGCACGTTTGACCTGAAGGGCTCAATGCGCAACCGGAGAATACAGTCCACTGGCGAGCGAGACGAGGTCCTTTTGGACGAGAACATGGTCGAATATATCTACGAGTCGCCGCTCTTTGCCCGTGAACACTCGAAACGCCTGCTCCGGGCCTCGGTGTTCAACGACACACTGTTTCTGGCTAAACAAGATGTGATGGACTACTCCCTTATGGTAGCGGTCGACGAGGCAAAAAAGGAACTCGTTGTGGGCATCATCGACTGCATCCGGACGTACACGTGGGATAAACAGCTTGAAAGCTGGATCAAGCAACGCGGTCTCGCTGGAGGATCGCGTAACCGTCCCACTGTGACCAGCCCGAAAGAGTACAAGAGTCGGTTCCGGGTGGCGATGGCGAAGTAAGCGTTTTCTGGACCCACAGCGATGAACATGAGCTGACTTAATGTGTCACAGATATATTCTCCAATCCCCCAACTGCTGGCATACTTTTGGGACGCAGCGAATTGCTCCAAATACCCCTCACGAACCGAGGGCTCGGTTCGAAGCGTAAACTGCAACATACACCCCATCCCTCGAGGTTCGTTGCTTGTTTGGCTCCATCATGCACAGGGAGGTGCTTCTTGAGGCATGGTTTGGCATGTTTGATGCATGTATGGCGGGCATGGTTAGTGGACGGATAGTCATGGTGTTTCGGGAAGCAATGGTACCTTGGTCTTGATATGATTGATGCAGTGAATCTTTCGGTTCATGATCCGGTTTCAGTGCTGGGTGCTTGCATGTTGGCTCATTCGGTGCACATTTAGATATCGTCTTACTTAGACGCCTTAATTACAGCTAGGTACTTAACGAACAGCGCCACTGACAGGAAAAGACCTCTTCCAGATAGATCTATGACACAAGTGCCACATTTCAAAATGGAACCTCCTTTAACATTGGGTCCTTGCGACAACCGTTGCATATTCCCAATGAACCCTTGGGCTATTAGTGAAAGGTTCACATCATGATCCTCCGCTTCTCGTTTACTACTTCAAAAGAGTGCACGATTATTGCGACTTTCCTGTGCCAGGACGCGAACACCCGGGAAGCTTGCATGCCTTGGCAGGGGACAGCTTAGCCTTGAAACTCTCCATCTCAAGGGTCCACGGCGGCTGTTGCGAGAAAGAATTGAGCAGAGATAGCCTCTCAGCAAGAGCAGGTCGGAACAGTTTGTCGCCACTTAGAGGACTTCTGGGCCGGGCTTTCGATTGGTTGCGGCCTGAAGACATCGTCAAGGATGAAGCAGACCGCACCAATCCTATCCACATCGAGACTCATGCATTTAACGCCTTTGCAGCCGACAACAGCATCGGCTGGGTCTGTCATGATCTGGATAATGGATTGGCCCTTTTCCTAGATGACAACCTTGCTGTTCCTCAAAGCATGGCAAACCATGTCCGCAAGCATGGAGTGCTGCGGGCAGGATTCCAGCAAGCCCTGCGTTTGCTCGGCTCCCCCATTGATGCCAGGTATTGGACCACCTATCGGGCATTTTGAAAAGGCCGGGGTTCACGGCAATGGCTAAGGAGCTTCTCAAGGTTATCAATGCCGGGTAGGAAGCATCGCCGTCGATAAGTGGGAGTTTAAGCCTTACGACGTATGTGCCTGGTTGGATAGGTTGGACAAAATGGGAATAATTAGATGAGAGCCTTCGACCTCTCTAGCCTTGCTAGGTTTTTCTCACTCGAGAATACACTAAATAGGTTTGCCTATTCTCTTAGCTTTGAGCTAGAAAGACGCGGCTATGGGATAGTCAAGCACCCAGAAGCCGAACACTTCCCTGAACATTGGGTGATTTGGCCAAGTGAAAAAGATAACTGCCGCTAACCAGAGTATTCTCAACATCTTGCTGGGTGGAAAACTATTATCAAGGATGGCAAATTTCCCAACATCAATCAGGGCGGTGCCTGCTGGAACTTCTTATTGTGCTTAGCCTACTGCTTAGGCCACATGATCTATGTGCTGGAAAAGGTCGACAGCGTCCGCAACAATCTTGTTGTTCCGCTCAGAGCTTCCAGAGTCAATAGAAGTATAGACAAGTGGACAAAGACGTTGAGACAACTTGAGGACTACCAAATGCCCAAGGAGCCATTCTAGCAGGAGCTGCAAGAAATCCGAAACCGCATCATAGATGAATCTCTACCAACAATATTGTGCTGGCTCCGGCATATGAGCGCTATTACCAGCCAAAGGACGGCAGCTTCAGGACTGTGTGATAGCATGATTACAGCTGGGATTGGGCGGATACCAAGCTGCGTCTCTCAATTTCGCATAAGCCACACCGATATTTTTCTGCTGATTGTTGGCCTTCTGACAAAGCCTCAGTTGATGAATGCGTCGATCCAGCCCAGACATTTGACCCAGAGACATCAGACTCTGCAAACAAGGAGTATGAGCGGAATCAGCTCCGGCCATTCCGGAACGAGCCTGTCAAGTTCCGTCCTGGGTCAGCTGTCTTCACTGTCGGAGACACACGACTGCAGCATGAAGCAGTCAAAGGGACGACAATGCAGATGGTTGCTCAGGGTAAGTCTTCCATTACAAGCCTTTCCTTTGCCTTGACAAGGTCTTAGTCATGTTGGATGATAAATGTACTGACATGCACGATAGATATAGGAACCGACAAGTTCATGAGCCCTTTGTCTTGAAGTCATACTCTCCGATATCTCCATGCGTCAAATGCACAGTGTCCATGGGATGCAACGTGAGAGGCCTAGGGAGCTTCCAGGTTCAACACCTGGTATGGAGGCTGGAAAAGTCGAAAATCCGTTGCTGCCCACCATTCAGCCGTGTCGATTCAACTTCAACTGAGCCTCCTCAGTGATTCAGTTAAGCTCCAATGGCATTGCTTTAATTGGTGCGCTCCGAACAGTGCATGCGTTTAGGCTGCAGTAACCGCCGCGTTGAACATGATCCAGGTTTGGACATTGGCTCTTTGCAGCTGACCCTTATCGTCATGGAAAGCAAGCCATTCTAGGTAAAAGACCACATTCTCGAGCTTCTGCTTCCAGATTACACAACGGTCCGCATTCTCGTCGGTTAAGAAGTTGAGAATGTTCTTGAGACGCATGTTCAATGGCGGCTGAGGTTTGCCATTATACCACGATTCGACCTGCTATTCAGATCCAAGGCCCACAAAAATTTCATACCTGCCAGCAATGATGTTCCAGACATTGGAAGTCCGGATCGCTTGTGACCGGCGGTGCAAACCAGTCAGGCTCGCCTGGCCATCGGTCAAAACTGCATTTTTCTTCTCTTGTTTCGCTATAATGACCGGATGTGGTAGTACCGAAGAGGTGGAGGTTCCTCCATTGTGGCAGGGGAGCTTCAATAACTCACTCTTCACGAGCGCTTGCAAAGACGGACTCTTTATCATCCATGTGGATATCAAACTCCGAGTTAACGGCAGCTACTGCATCCAAGTCGGACATGGGTGCATCTTCTACTACTCAGTGGTCATCTTTAGCCTCTGTTGCTTCTCCCCTCTCTCTTTTGTCGAATGACAGTCAGGTTGGCGGAAATAGATGTCCATAGAGCTTGTGCCGTTTGAGTTCTTCTATGAGTCTAGTCTAGACCAAAGCCCGTTTTTCTTTATTTTTGGATTGCCAAGGTAGTTGTCCACCTTGAATTTTAAGTCCTCGTCTGGCTTTAGCTTATTTTTTTTTTTTTTTT
>Ga0065720_1019237_pt1 | contig 31602 bp, 28 predicted proteins | sample Thericmetagenome_FD_59107 | JGI IMG/M metagenome (GOLD analysis project Ga0065720, IMG submission 59107) | Thermophilic microbial communities from the Joint Bioenergy Institute, California, USA of rice/straw/compost enrichment - eDNA_2 v2... | ecosystem: Engineered > Solid waste > Grass >... | reverse complement strand
ATAATCAATTGCTGTAACTACTTGAGAAAAGATCCACTTTGCTACTAACTCAACCTTTTCTTCTTCAGAATAATCTATCGATTATATTCTCTCAATAAATAACCTACTTTCCAGATTCTTCGACTTTGAGATAATTGAGAGGATAAAATTATAGATTTCCTTATTTCTATAATAGGTATTATCCTCCCAGCTATATTTCATAATCTGTCCTTTACTGGCAAGCTCCATGATTAAAAACATCCTGTCAAAATCTTCATCATCGATTACCTATTTCACTTAAGAAACATATATAGAACAGAAACTTCATATAGCTTTATGATATTTGGATGTTTCAATAATCTCCAGACATCGATTTCTTCATAAATCTAGTTTTCTAGATGAAAACAAAAAGTATTCACTTTATCGAGATTGTTAATCATAATAGGAATTCCATCCGCACCATATCTGACATTTCTTTGCTTGAATAGAGAATCTTTGTTTATTATTTTGACTGCGAATTCTGCTTCTTTATCATCAATAATCTTGGTTGCTCTTTTAACTTTAGAAAAAGCACCGTGGCCAATTTTTTCATGCAGGATATATTCATTAATTATTTTTTCTCCCTTAAAATTAGTTTTTGTAAGAATACGCAACTTTCTCTGTTCTTTGATAGTTCGCTTTATCGCTAAAAATTGGAAAATTGTCAGATTCCTTATCCATTTCTAAAATAAAATTTATTGAATCTAAAGTATGCAAAAATTTCTTACTCGTCTTTCTAGACTTGCAATTAAGAGTCCTGCAGCTAAAAATTTGAAATATTTGCACTCTGCAGTCTATTTCCTAAACCATCTCCAAAGTAAATTATTTTTTCCTAAGCTGAGTACGAGAAGATTCCCCACAGAACTTTAATTACATCCCCAAGATGAACTTCTCAATGTCAAATCATGAGACTCCACAACAAAATTTATCAAACGTAAAGATGAGACAACATTTCATGAGCTATAGATCTTTGAGATAAGAACTGTGCAGGACTGGCAAAAGTTAATAAAAGAATCTTCTTTACCAATCGTACTAGATTGCTATGCACAGTAAACAAATTTGTTGAAAGCTGAGAATTTAAGATGGTGTGGACCTTGCAGAAAGCTGGCTCCTATTCTAGAAGAGAAGGCCAAAAACGCTGATGGAAAATGGATTTTAGCCAAATTTGATATTGATGAGATTCCTCAACTTGCTAGTGCATTACAAGTAATTTTTCCCTTATTGTCATGATTGGAAAAGTTAAAAAGTGTTCCAACAGTTGTACTAATTTATGGAGGGAATGCTATCGATGGTACAAGAATCCTAAATTATTGATAAATTGATTAGCTTTTGAGGGTTTCCCAACTGATCAAGTTTTGGACTCCTTCTTTAATACCCTTGAGAAATTAATAGGATTAGGATACAATGAAGAACAAAGCCAAGTAATAAATACTAATGCTTAAGAGCTAATATTAGTAGAATGTCTATTCTGAAGCAATCAAGAATATTCAACAGGGAAATTATGGTGACGCCATCAAAAGCCTTAAAGGAGTAGATAGTTTTTAGCATACTTTTAACATTCAGTTAGCTGAGATTGAACAATGGGTTGAGAAATATGGTGGAAAAACCTATGCAGCATTGGGTATACAATTATTTTCATAGTTTCAAACAAAATTAGCTCTGGCTTCAATTAAGAGTGGTGATGAGGCTGCTGGAATAAACTTTTTAAATGATTTGAAAACTAAATTCGAGCAAGACTTAGAAAATGAAGAAGTAATTGAGATGAAATTATCATTGAAATGACAGGTCAAATCAATTGTTCTTGAGATAGAAAAGGAATTTGATAAAAAGCAGCAACGATCCTCAAAGCTTGATGAACTCAAAGAAGAATTAACGAAGAATCCCCAGGACTTAAACTTGAGATATTCCCTAGCCCAAGCCGCTTTTGAAAGTGGGGTTTATGATCAAGCTATCCAGGCATGTCTAGATGTAATAAAATTCCAATTTGGTTTTAATATTAGATTATGAAAATTGATCGTAATTGGGAAAATAGGAAGGCACAACAATTCCTATTGGATATTTTTGGAAAACTTGGAGCAACTAATCCTCTTGTTATTGATGGTAGGAAAAAGATGCAGAGAATTTTATATTAAGCTCATATATACATATCAATAGTGGGATGTAATTATTGTATATAAATCTTATCAAAATAATAACACTTGAACTCTTACATTAATCAGAGAATGTTCTACAAGTTCTTCACATGCTTTTTGGCTGTTCCAATTTCACAAGATTTCACCTTAGCTGCAAACCTTAAAGAGCAAAGGGTTTGATGATAATTTGAGAGCAAAGGAGAGATGTTGACCAACATCAAAGTTTTAGAATCACCTCCTGAAAAAATTAGAGAATCGAGTAAACGAATTACCTAAATAGGGTTGCAAGACATAAGTTAATTTTGAGTTCCTATAAGGAATATGCTTCTCTTTATTAGCTAAGGAAATTATTTCAAAGAATTAGCAATTTACCTAGGGCAGTAATCACATCACCTAAAGCATGCAAACTTCTATTAATGGCTTGGGTTTCTTTAAGCCTTTAACTTAATTATATGAACCCATTGAATTACCTTTCTCCTTCAGCTTTGGAAATGGACAGTCTTTCGGAACCAGCTAAATCAATAAGATTTAAAGTTCCATTTGATTCCTGTTTGTTGACATGATTTTTTCCATGTAACTTCAACTGGAAGATACTTCAATTTGAGAAAATAAAAGATCAATTGTTACCTATGACTTCTTGATGAATGTTCGTTACATTGTGTTTCAGCGACAGCCCTGTTTTCTGAAGCTCTTTTCAGGAGTGGATATAGCTCTTTTTCATTCGTAACTAAGACTAAACGTTTGAAGAAAGATACTAATAAGTTTACTTGAGCTAATTTCACTCTTGGTGTCTGGTATGTTGGTTAATAAATCTCTTGCTTGTTCATTATATATCTGAGTATTAATTTAACTATTAGTAAGGCTACTTCTTGGAAGCTGACATATGTCTTGAATTCCCATCCGAAATTTTTCAAATAGTCTATCTGATTGAATATTAGTTCAACAGATCGTGGGATAATTCTAAAGATTAATACAGCATTAGAATTTTGGTACCCCCTGTTTTCAATATTTTTATAATCTCCTTCCATAGTATAAGTTTTTCCAGATCCAGTTTGTCCATATGCAAAGATGCATACATTATATCCATCAAGAGCACTCTGAATCAGTTGAGATAGTTCCAAGAAGATTTCTGATTGCTTAGAGTTTTGATCAAAGATGTGCTCAAAATTGAACTTATACTCTTTCACATTGTTTTCACTTTTCAAGAACTAATGATTCATTTTCTTCTATAGTATTATTACGCTTGGAGGAACATTAAGATCCAGACCAGTTAAGCCGTTTAGTTTGAGCATTGTTGTGGACTTTTCTTCATCTGGTTCATGCTCTATTTGATCACTAACAAATCTAATTCTTTTACCAAGATATGGGCGGATTCTACAATAAACACGGATATTTCCCTTCAATTCCTAAAGATATGATTTCAGTACTATTCATTTTTACTTGAAGCTCATTATTCAAATATTTCTTTCGATTGAAAATATTTTTGATATCTTCTTCCAAATCATGCTGGAGCCTTTCATAGTGAGCCAAAAGCTGTTTAAGTTGATCCAGATAATTCTCACTTTCCGTCAGCTTATCAGTTTCGATCTATAATTTAGTTTTTCTTCTAGTTTTCATTATACTTTGATATTTGCTTTGATATTTGCTTCTTCATGTTGTAATTCACTAAGCTTAGCTTCAAGACCCCCGACTTCTCTCTACAAAGAGTCTAAAAAATGATATAAAACTGTACAGATAAAATCTCATATTTCTCATCTTCTTGTTGAAGTTCGGCTCTCAGACCTTCACATTCCTTTTCAGTTAAGGCTAGTTCAGCTAGTAATTCTTGAAGCTCTTTCTCGTAGGTTTGCTTGCATTCCTAGAGGATATTAGGGGAATTCTTCAAATTACTTCAAGTTCTTGTGTTATAAGTCCAATTTTTTTATTATTGTCTTCGATAGTTTGATGCTTTGATGCGATTTCTGATGTTAAGAACTCAATCTCTTTTTGGCAATCGGCATCTAATATTTAGTCTTATTTTGTCTTTAAGACTTACAAAAGTTAGTTTGGTATTCATATAACTTCTTCAAACATTTTAAATTTTCCTGCATCTCGTCATATTCGGTTTTAAAGTTCAATTTGACAGGTTTAGGTTTGTTGTCTCTTTCATTTTGCTTGGCTTGATTAGTGTTAGCTTTGATGGAAAGATTCTCAATATTATTGATTCCATCTTTATAGACATTTGCTGTATCAAAATTCTCTTTGTTATTCACAGATGCTTTTGCAGAATTGATTTCTGTCTCATAGTTATATATTTTATTCCTTATTTCTTCTTTCTTGGAGATATTCTTTGCGATTGAAGTCATTTCTTCCGTCATCTTAGATATTTCTGAGGATCTGGTCTGGATATTTTTCAAAATTTTGTATTTCCTTGTGGAACCAGTCGATTCGTTACTAACCTCCTTGTTATCATTAGTGAAACCTTGTTGGTGCATGCTCAAATTTGAATTTGACATATCTAATTATTTGAATTGTGCTCTTTAATTAGATGTTGTAAATAAATTTAATATAAAAAACAACTCAAAGAAAAGTAAAGCAGATTTGGGATCCGGCTCATCAATAATTCTTTAAGTTATGAATACATGATAAACACAACAAGTTGTTGACAAAATTATTCATTCTTAACTTTGTTTTTTGGAATATCTTGGGTTCCTTTCTCCTCTTTCTCTTCTTCCTCAGCCTTGCCCTTATTCTTTGAAGTAGTTTGCTTATCATCTTCTTCTTCCTCTTCGAGCTCTTCATCAGAATCGTCTTCTGCCTTAGTAAGACCACTTCTCAATTGATCAAACAAAGTGGGTTCTCTACGAAGAGCATCATCTTCAGGGTGAATCTGATACTACACTTGTTAGCAAATCTCAATCAAGTTTTACCTTCTTCTTCTCTCCTTTAGGCAATACAGTATACTTTATCTCAGTTTCGTAGTCTAATCCAAGATATCCATTTGGTCTGACAAATAATTTGAAAGTTGATTCGCCTGGAGCCTCAGCTCTGAATTGGAATGTCTTCTCGTAAGTTTTCTTGCCAAATTGAGCCTAAAGTTCAATAAAAGGCAAGTGTATATTTACAATATCGGGAAGAAGAACTGCATTTCTCTTTTCATCAGCCACTATTATATACCACTTTTCCATCTGATTGTAGGGGTATCTATTGGACTTGACGTAAACGAAATCACTGTCCTTTTTGTGATTGAGTCTAGTCAATGTAATTTTGATTGTGCAAATGTCATCAGCTCTAATGTCAGACTCTCCTTCAACGTATACTTCGGCTTTGACCTATAATCTATAAAGAGAAAGAAAGCAATCTACGTCTATTTGAGGGAATTCATTCAACTCTTGTTCAGCTTGAGCAATTTTCTCTTCTGGTAAAAATCCTAGGGCCTCCTTTTTATTTTCTTCTCTAACCAATGCACCAAAGTCTGGGAGCTTTCTTTTCTTTTTGCTATTATTGATAAGCTCTAAAGATATATTGAATTACGCAAGAGCTTCTACTTCTTCCTTAGTTAGATTTCCGATTTGGAGTAAAGGTGAGTCACCAATCCAGAGTCCCTGATTATTCATTATAACAATTTTCACCAATTACTTGATAAAAGTGTTGTCCAAATTCAATCAAATTCAAGCAGCATCTTAAACCAATATTCTTAAATCCACCTGGAACAGGAATTCTAGGAACATACATTGAGAATTTGATCATTGACTTGAAAATTATTAAAAGATGACAATAAACTTACATCAATCAATTTGGGAGCGTGCTGAAGAATAAGGAGGAGATCTGAAACCAAGGATTCACCAATCTTGTTACCCATTAAGTAAGCATAGATTAAATGATGAGGTTTGTAGAACTTTGGCTCGACTAAGGGCTTTCCAATGACATCGGTAATAAAACGATGAAGCTAGAAGTTATTAAGAAGAAATCATTCATTTTACACTAGCCATATCCTTTTGTTGGTCGCCAGTTGTTGGTAGAGTTGGAGTGAATTCTAGACATAAGCTAAGGATTTTGGGGCAGTTTTTGACGATCAAGTTTTCATTGAGTTGACTAGCAAATATTTTTTGATTCTCAATCAATATTCCATCATTGTCGTATTTGCTAACTTCTGAATACCAAGAGAGGACGAAATAGGGGATAACGACCAAGAGGAAGATGAAGAATGTTATAAGGACGGGAACTCTGTTTTCTTTGGCCAACAAGAAAGAGGGAAGTGCAATACCAACCTATCCAATTAATGGTTTAAAGTAGGTTCTTACACTGAAAGTTCCAGGACCATCAGGATTACCAAACTTCTCGCAGTTTTCTCTTGCTTTTTCGTCGGTCAAACAATCATGGGCTTTGGTCAAAAGATGAAATTTAGCAGCAGCATTGGGATCATCGGGATTTTTATCAGGATGATACTTTAAGCTCAACCTTCTATTCAGGTTTAGTTTTGTTAAGAGGAGAATCACCTAAAATTTCTTTTGATCAAATCAGGATCAGTTGTTCCTCTTTCGAGCTCCAAAATTTCATAAGGATCAAATCCTTGAATATCCTTGTTAGCATCTGATTTTTCGACAACTTGAGTATAGAGGAATACAAGGAAAGCAGCAAGCAATATCTATCATGTCAGTTTGTGAAGGCTATTGTTACCTTATAGATAAAACTCTTGTCAAATTTAGAACTCTTCTCTTTCTTCTTAAGAAGTCCAACTAAGTTATGTCCTAACAAGTTTGGAGGGATCTCTTTTTCTGACTTAAACTTTTCACTCCTTTTGAATAACTGACCTATGATAGAAATTGCGACAGGGACAATAACTATCACGGTCAAAGCTGAGAAAAAGTAATAAAAAGCACCGTCATCATATTGAAGATTCTCTTTGAATTTGTTTTCTCTTCTGAGATTGTCAATAAATCCTGACATTAGATATCAATAAAATATATTTGTTATTTAAGCCTAAACGTGTCCTTAATTATTCAAAGTATAAGAACAGAATCCCTAAACAAAATTTTCGTATGTCACTAGAATAAGATAAAATCGAGAATCAAGATATATACAGAGCATATTAGTTATTACAATAATATTATGATTGATTGACGGAGATTAAAAATTTGGCAGTCTTTCTCTCTCCAGGTGGGATAAAGCTTCTTACTTCAGTCTCTCCTTGTGTCACTTCCACATCAGGACTATCCAGTGAATTGTACTGAAATGTTCCTTTTTCATCTGCTGGCCTTTTCTGGAATCTCTTTAGCAATCGATTATTATCATATTCTTTAGGTAGAAATCTCTGACCTTCTTTCTTATCAAATGTGGCAATTGCACTTTTAAGATCAAGGAGCTCTATGACGCTCTGAGAGCCAAAAGCAACAGGTGTTTGACCAAAGTCATTCAAAGTATTCAAATTTCCTCCGTGAGCAATCATTTCTATAATCAACTATCAGATGAAAATCAAGATAATACTCACTTACCATAACCTGATTTGAGGCAAAGGCCATATGAAGGGGAGTATTCCCATTGGAGCAAGGTTCATTAACTCTTGCTTTATGGGCCAACAGAAAATCGCAAATCTCTTTGTTGCCTCTTCTAGCGGCATAAAAGAGAGGGGTATTTCCATGGTCGTCTTTCACGTTGACATCGGATTCAAAATAATTAAATCCAGAACCTTCAATATTGTGGATTGTGCCACTTTTTGCAGCTGTAAAGAGCTTTCTTTGTTTTAAAAGTAAGCCCTTTTGACGTTCATTTTTAGATGCTTTATCATCCTTTTGGGAGGATGAAGATTGTCTGTCATCACTCTCCTTCTTAAGGTTAATTTTCAAGCTTTCTGAAGCAAATCGATTGCTTGGTGACTTTATTCTAAAATTATTGCTGCTTGCTGGTCTGGCTAGTCTAGTATTACCACCCTTATTGTTCCCACTTGATTCATTTGAAGGGAATCCAAATGATTGTCTATTTTTGTTTGTGGCTGTCATAGGTCTAATTACTCCGTTTTGACTTTTACTAAGATCTCTTATAATATGTTATAATAATAACAAATTAATTACTTGAGTGAAGAGGGAGACAACATTCTAGAAGGTCGCTTCTTATTGTCCTGCATACCGTAATCACTTTGATCGAAGTTTGAAAGGTTTGCAATTGCAGGCTGATGCGATCCAGTATGCTGGCCACCCATAATTCTATCGAAAGTCCCTCTAAGTGCTGTAACGATTTTCGGTGAATTCCCTCTGTCCAAATTTGATAGTGACATCACATCGCGATTTTGTGTTTCTTGTTGAACTGACAATTGTCCTTCATAAGTTTTTCCAAATTGTTCATAGTTTCTTCTGTCAGGATTATCTTCTCTTGGTTCCGAGTTAAGTTGAATCCTTTCTTTAGCAAGTAATACAGTTCTTAAAAAGGCTGACTCAGACTTATTTTTTAAATATTCCATTCTTTGGTTCATTTGAATTCTTTCCATAGCTTGTTCTTTAGCATGCCTAAAAATTTCTCTTTGCTTAAAACCTCTCCACAAAGATTGTAGCTTTATAAGAATTGTTTCTTCAAATTTGGTGATTTTATATCCTGAAGGATCTCCAACAATATAATTGCCCTACAATAATTACTAAAATTTCAAAACTTCATACTTGGAAGATTTCTATTTCGGTCTCTCCTGGACCTCCTGAATAAAACTTTCTAAAGTTTAGAGGATTCTTCAAGGAAGGTGGACTATTGATATTTAACTGATAAGCAGAAGGAGGCTCATTGAGTCTCTGTGCTACAAGGGGATCTTGTAATGAGGCTCCCAAGCCCATAAAATCACGAGTGTGCTTTTCAGGATCAACTACCACCTTTGATGGTGGATGGAAGAAGTGTCTCGATTCCTTCACATCAACCAATTTTTCTTTGGGTCCAGATGGTAAATGAACAACTTGTCTCAAGAAATTTTCATTTTGAATAAGTTTTCTTGTCTCAACTTTTTGTTGAATTGGCTTCATCAGCTTTTTAGCAAAGTGGCCAACATCAACATCATAGATTTCAGTTTCTTGACTTCTATCAGTATTTTTCAGTATTTGCTTTTTCTGATACTCTCTTAAGAAATTCAATAACTTCCTTTTGACCCTCTGTTGTTCTTCCATGCCCTGCAGGACTCTCATAGTTCTCTCAAATTTAATTTGATTTTTCTTCACATTTTCAATTTTTTGGTTTAGTTCGCCTTTCAAATATCCAAGTCTCGCCTCTTTAATCCTCTGCCTTACATTCTGATATTCATGCAGAATGTTTTGAGCTAGATCAACTTCAATCTTAGATAATGAACAAATATCATAATCATATTTACTGCTTCAATAATCTCAGGATCCAGATAATTTACTGCTGCTTGTAAAAACTTTTTGTCTATGCATGCATTCAAAGATCGACTTGTGCTGGCTAAAAATTTATACTCATCAGGAGACAAAGCATCTCCGTTCATATATTTTGCTAGTTTGGTATCTCTTTGAAGTTTACTCTTCTCATCCATTTGTGAAGCTTGAACAAGAGGAGAAAAGCCCACTTCATTCCAACTAGAAGCTTTGACTTTATTAAACAATCTATGTTTGGCACTGTTCCTATGGTTATGAAATATTTCCTCTTTATCAGCGTTCCAGGTGTATCCTTGTTTCAAAGCATTTTCAATCTGCTTTTCTTCTTCATCATCTTCACTTGCCTTGGCGATCTTTATCTCTGGTTTAATGTGTGAAGACCCAAACTGAGAACTATTACTTGACATTGGTCTAGATTGAGGGGACAAGAAACGTGAATTGGTATTTGTACTATTCATAACACTAATGCTTTGGGTTTTCTTGTGCATCTTGGAAGTTTTGAAAAGACCATGCCCATTTTGACCAAGATCATCCATCAAAATTTCTGTGTTATTAATCTCTGGGACCTTATCTAAAGTAATTTTCATTGTTGAGCTATATAAAGATCCTTGGATGCTTTTTTTAATTCCATCCAAACTTTTTTCAATTTTTTCTTGATTTTCATGCTAGGAAATCAAAGAAATAAAAATTCTCATACATCTGTAATTGTTTCGACAAGCTTGGAGCGAAGCTTTTTCTTTAAAGGCTCAAATCTACAATCTTTAGGACTAACTATACTTACTTACGGTGTTTTGACATTCAACCATTTAAAAATATCTGTTTTGTCATCTTGCATCTTTTCCTTCTCTTTGTCAAAATTCCTTTCGAAATTTTTTATCTGAGCCAGTTTAGCATTGTGCTTTTTATTAAATTCTTGGAAGTCGGCATTCAAACTCTTTCGAATACACTGAATAATATATTGCTCCTTTTCGGCTGGATTCTCAAAATTGGAGAGAGCTCCTAGAGTAATTCCAAATTCTTTAGAAAGCCTATCTTAAGAAATATGATCTAAATTAATTTACTGCTGAGTTTTCTCGTCATATGCAACCCACCCAGAATTACTATTCATCCGACCCAATTTTTTGGAGTTCATTCTTTTTAATGTACGACCGGGCTCATTTTTATTTTCAGTTTCACTTCCAATATTCTCATCTTTCTCTTGTGTATAAGTTCCAGGAGTGCTCCATCCGACTTTTTTCTTTGAATCTAGTCCTCGAGGGGAAGCTCCTTTTTTTAAAGACCCTTTTCGTGGAGCAATTTGTGACTCTTCTTTTGATCTTCCAGAAAATTGTGCTGAAAATTGACGAAATTTTCTATCCATCTCTTCAAAAGTGCTTGGACCAAAAAGGTCGTTGTCAAAATCATAATCGAGATTAGTATCTAATTGAATTTTGTTTCTTTTGTAACTCATTTCTAGATAAATCAAGAAATTATTACACAATAAGTTTTAGTACAACTATTATTATCATAAACGAATTGAGGATTAAGTCTTAGTATACAATTGCAATTTTCTAAGCAACAATTCACGATTCTCTCTCTCGCGAGAAAGTTGATTCTTCAACTCAACTATTTCTCTTCCCTTATCTTTCTTTAATTGTTGCATACTCTCATTTAATTGTCTTATCTTCTCTTCAAAAGCCTTCTTCATATTATCAAATTGCTCTCTCAAAGCCCCTTCAAAGGTATCATCACTAGATACTTAAACGATATTAAATATTAATCTACCCTTTGCCTCTTAACTTAAGGTCTAATTCATGCTGTTCCTTATAGTCTCTTATTTTTCTTAATAATTCTTCCTTTTCACTCTCCAATGCACTAATTTTTGCATCAAGATCCACAACCTATAGTTTCAGAATTCTCTACAATTTATTATACTTCGTTTGAAAGTTTCTTATTAGCTTCTTCCAACTTCTCAATCTTTTCCTTATAACTTTCCTCTGTTTGTTGGATCAATCCAATATAATAATCGCTTCCTTGAGAAACTGCTTGCGTTGTTGACTTAGCTTCCACGCTCTTTTGTAGATTTTGATTTTCTTCTTTAAGAGTTTTAATCTGTTGAGTCAGTTTAATCTCAGTTTCTCTCAGTTGTTGGACTTCTATCTTGAAATCTTTAATAGATTTTTCCATGGTAGAGATTTGATTCAGATACTCTTTTTCTCTAGTTCCAGAGTCTGATTTTTGAGCTTTAGTTAACTCTTCTCTCTGTCTATGTAACTCTGCTTCAAGTTGTTCTTCTTTAGAATCTAATAATTTTTCTAAATCTCTGATCTTCTTTATAAATGCGGCTTCTTGCTCTTTATAAAAGCGATCTCTTTCAGTTAATTCTTTTTCGAGTTTTTGAAGAGATGATGTTTTCTCTTTTAATTGAAGTTCCATTCTTTGGAGCTGCTTTTGAATGTCTGATTGGCCTTGTTTAGATTTCATTGTAGACTCAATTAAGTTCAACAATTCGATAGAGACTTCTCCCTTGAGACCAAGATTGATTCCTTTCTTCAGGTTCTCATATAATTCCTCAATTGAATTAATTGAGCCTAGCACTGAAGTCGAAGAAGCTTTTTCTTCAGGCTTTTGGTTGGGGTTTTTCTGCATAAGCTTTCCAATATAACTAAACAATTCAAATTCTCTTTCTAAATTTGCCAAGACAGTTTGGAATCTGCTTATTGCTATTCCTGAATCCATTCCAGCGGTTTTGGTCATAGGTTGACTGCCGAATTGTTTCCTTAGAGTCTCAAAAATTTGATCGTATTTCAAAAATCCAATAATGTTGTATTCAGTTAGCTTGACTAACATCAAATCAAGAATACCTGATACGTTATAGAATTTGTAGAAGGTGTACCAATGATCCTAAACAATTTTCTTATGCCCTCTTCTTCATTTTTGACACCCATGAACTTGATCAGGTCGGCTGTATCGAATGTAGCAGCATGGGCTAGCTTCTGCTCTATTTGCTTTTTCACATTTTGGTTAGAATGTTTTCCTAGGAACTTGAGCATAGCATAGATATGATTTTTTCTATTACAGGTTATCGATGAAGAATGAAACTAACTTCATAATGTCAGAAGGAGAAGTATTTCTAATTTTTCCATCAAGATCCATTCTATTGATTTCTTCTTGAAGCTGGAGTATATCTGCTTTCAAAGTTGATATAAATCCAGTCTCATCGATTGCAATATTCAATGATGCAAGCATCAAATCTTCAGCACTTGAAGTACTTTCATTCAAAAAATCTTTGGTAGCAGTTTTATAGAAATTTTGCTGACTAGCTGTTAAAGTTGTGCTCTTTCTTATTTCAGGAGTAGCAGAGCTTTTATCACGGCTGGGGAGACGAATACCTTCTCTTGAGAAAGTGTTTCTTTGGATAGGATTCAATGGGTATTGATTGTCCATACTGATTCTATTTAATTATTTGAATTTGTTGCAAAAAAGAAAAACTGTTAATAAAAGATTTTCTTCTATCTCTTTGTTTTAATCGTTTTAAGAACGTCAGATCTAAGCTAATCTTTCTGAAATACTATTTCCGTATTGTTTTTTGTTTAACAGAAAAAATTACATTTAAATCTTATTTTACAAAAATATGAATTCTTCTACAGACTCTAATGATACTACTAATTCAGGAATCCCAGTCCAATCCGATAAGGAGCATCCAGTTGCAGAACCGCATGAAGTCTCTGATATTCAGCGAGAAAATGAGTCTCAAGATAAATTGGTAGAGAGTAATAATGCAAACGAGGGGAATTTGTCAGAAAATTTCGAAACCAATCCTAGCTCCAATCAGCAATTAATGGCTAATAATCAAGAACATGATGATAACGAAAATAATCCTCAGAATGGTCTTATTCCTCAAGAAAATGAGAATGAAATTCCCAATAATGAGGATCAAGAGGAAAGTGAGCAGCAGAATAATCAACCAAGTGAGTCATCAATGATTGCTGGCATCAGCAATGCTCATTTGATGACAGAAGAAGGGATAGGAGCCTTGCGGGATATTTTATGTTCTAAAGAAAACATCTTCTACCAACTAACAATGAAAGATAACAAACTATATGAACATTTGAATAACATCTTAAAATTCAAAACAAAAATAGCTGAGAATACTATTGGTGAAGCATTGAGTTATTATCATCAAAAATTGATTGACTCAGAGTTGGGGCATTTAGATAAATTGATGAAAATTCTGAAGAGCAAGAAAAGAGATATGTATTTAAGAAAAATTCCCCTTGAAGAACTTCAGCAAGAAGAAGAAGAGGATGCAGAAAGAGGATTTAGCGAAAGTATGGCAGCATTAGCAGTGAATCATATTGCCCAAGATGGAGAGAGTCCATTTATTCAAAAAGAATTTTTAGATTTTTTCTCTCAAAAAAGTCAAGCAGCCATGAAAAGACTTCTTCCTGAGTATAACCCAAAGCATAGATATATAAGATTTCAATTAAATGACAGATATGAAGTTTTCTTGAAAGTCTGTGAAGAAGAAGTTTCTCACAAAAAGCCTTCACTGATTGATAGAATCCCAAATGATGTCCTTCAAAACCACCTATTCATTTATTTTAATTCATTTGATCTCTTCAAACTGAGGGCAGTATGCTCAGAGTGGAGAGACTTAATTAGAGGAATGTGGCATATTATTTTTAAAAGAGAAATGATGGAACAAGTAATTGCTGCTGACTTATGCAATGATATTGAAATGAATTTTAAACTAATGTCTATCAAAACTCCCTTTTATCATAAAGTCGGAATCTTGATGAAAGCTATCATCGAACTCATCGAATGGGAGAATCTATTACCAAAACTTCTTGATGAAAATCTTGATATTAGAATCAAGTTTCTTGTAATAACTTTTTTGAAATTTATTGGAGTTGATGTCAAAATTGACAAATTATCTGATTTCCAGGAAGAACATTGGAACCAGGTAAGAGAGCTTGCTGCTAGCCAATTACGAACCTTGGCAGATTCAGTATTTGAACAAGAATTCCACTTTTCTTCAAGCAAAGAACTTGATCTCATAAAAGAAAATTTCTTAGATTATCCTGACATCTCAGGTCATAACATAAGGCAGCTGGGAGATAAGAATTTAACTTTCTTCCAACTGTTTCTTCACCAACTCTTGCTCTTTGCCCAACTGAAAAACTATCTTGGGCTGGCTCAGAACTATGTCATCTATGCTAAAGATAAATTAAAGGAAGTCTCAAAGGAATGGGCTCAAAAGAAAGGATTCCTTGAAGGGGCATACAAAATTCTTCTCTTTAAATTTGTCCAAATTAAAGATGGAGAGGTTACAATAGCAAAAGACGAAGAAGATGAGCACAAACATGGCTTACTTATGGATATTCAAAAAGAGCTTAATCAATGTATTAGTATTACCAATGAAATTCATCAACAAGACTCAGAGGATCTGGAAAAATTATCTTTAGATAATTTTAATAATTCAACAACTCAATTACATGAAGATCAATCTGAAACTAAAGCAATTTCTCAAACTCAAGCTGAAAGCAACAACATTCTCTCATTAGACCATAAAATTAATATTTCTCAGGAAGAAGGAAAAGAGAAAGAGGAAGAATTAGTAGAAAATGAAGACAAAACTAATGAAATTAAAGATCAAGACAAACAAAACGAAGAAGATGAGGCTAAGGATCTCTTAGAAAATCTCTTGAATTCTCAGCTCTCCAAAATTATTGAATTAAGAAGAGCGAAAGAGGGTTCTTCTTTTCAGAGATTCATTAAAGGAGAAGGAGCTGACTATTCTATTTCCAAACATGGAGCTGAAACAAGACTATTCCTTGATGATGCAATAAAAATAGAATTGCTTGTCCAAAAATTCGTTAAATTGCATTTACTCAAACACATACATGAAAAAGCACAAGAGTTTGCTAGCCAAAAAGAGTCACAGAATCAAGGAAGAGAAGATGACTCCCAGAATGCTGATTTAAGTACAAACGAGGATAAACCCACAGACTTGGAATTTAAGAGCAATTCTGAACAATTGGGGAATAAAAATAATAATAATGATATACAACCAGATCAACTATAGGGAACCATCAATTGGTCTCAATCTTGTTGTCTTTGTATTGTATAGGCTTTACTTGACAAATTTCTTTTTACAATGATTATATATCGAAATACTCTATTTGAACTGTAATAAGAATTAAATGTTGAGATGGGACTTAATATCTTGGAACAGACTTACTAATATCATTTTCCAGAAGTTTACTCTACGTCTTTTCATTCCTTATGGATATTTAGTCTACTCATTAAATATCTGGAGCAGCTCAACAGATTGCTACAGGCGCTTTTTTTTGATAAACTTCATTATGCTACATATTATCTTCATTCATCCTAAAATTGCCAAGAATTTTGACTCCATTACAGTTATCCTTTTTTTCTTATGGGTAATCGAGATCAAGAACAACACAAATGACAACCAATGCATTGATTATCATGAAGATAATTTCCTAATGTTGAGTTATTTTTTATTCAAGCTGTTGCTCTGGACCACTACCATCTCTCTAGGCATATTTATCATTATCCTTGCGGGCTCTATTATCAGAGAATTTTTCAGGCGTTCATTTCATAATGATCAAGAGGTTTCTGAAGAATTAATGAATAAATTACCTCTTCTCAAATACCGAGACTACAATGCTGAAAATCTAGGGTCAACTAATCTAGCCCAAAATAATATGCAGAATATCAAAATGAAACTGCAGGAAATCTGTGCAATCTGTTTGGAAAAGTTTTCAGAGGATGAAGAATTAGCATTAATGCCCAAGTGCAAACATGCATTTCATTATGGTTGTATAAAAAGCTGGATAGCTTCGAATAAACATTGCCCTTATTGTAGAAGAGAAATCTTTGAAAATAAGCAAGACAATCAACCAGATAGTCAAGGCATAGAGATGCATCCAATACGAAATAATTCATCTCCAAATGAAAATTTGGAGAATCTCCGAAATGTACTCTTCTATATTAACCCATAGTAACTTACTAATCTTAGGTATTATTCTTATTTCTTGTCCAAATTCAACTAGCGATTAACGATTAAATAAATTTGAAATGATCTTTTCACTGTGCTTGGTCTTAATACTCATTACATATACAAGGTCAATACCCCAAAATTTTGAAATTGATGTTGTCCGAGTAAAATTATATCGTAAAGAAGAATCGTTCCCTCCTCAGTTTAATGGGCTAAACATATTAGCTTCAATGATTGATAGAGAAATGGCCTACTATGAATTGGAACAGATTAATCTCCCTGTGTTTCAAGAATCAAATCAGAATCCCTCTCTAAGCAGCCATTCTGGAAGGATTCTAGGAGAAACTCAAAGTGGATGGACTCAGAATAATCAAGGAAGAATGTTACCACCTTGGAACCCAAGAGAATTCAATCGAGATTATCTGAAATTATTAACTGAGGATGACAAGAAATCACTAAAGACGTCATCCAGAGCTAATTATTATGGGAAAATCAAACTTGGAGCCTTTAAAAGTTATTATGATCTTCAGTTTACCTTTCAAAGCGCAGAGAATATTGTAATTGATTATAGCTGCCAAAATTGCAGTGGTCAATCAAGCGAACTCCTTTATTCGTGTGAAAAGGATCATAGCTGTTCAACTCTTAGTAAGAGACAAAAACTAAATAATGGAGCCTTGGAAGGAGATACTTGTGAGACAAGCATGTGGTTGAAAAGGTATGATATTGAGGAAGTAGAAGTTCCATTCCAATTTCTCTTAGTAAAAAAATCTACCCAAACATTTCCCTATGCAGGACTTATCTCTCTCACTCCAAATAATAGTTTGTTTCAAAATATTGTCAATCAAGGGCTTATTTACAGAAGAGTCCTAGGGTTGCATTACAAATCTGTAACAATGAACGACGATGACTCATTTCTAGTTTGTGGAGGTATTGAGGAACATTATAAGAATGAAGATTTTGAATATATCAACTTTAAACTTGTTGATTCAAAGGTTGTTATTCATATCGAAGGATTAATCATGAGGAAGAATCAAATTCAACCTCGGCCTATGTATGGCTTGCAAAATTATAATGTAAGATTTGACGAATCTAACCTATTTATTTCTCTTCCACTGAATCTTCTGGAATCTATAAAGGATAATCTAGCTCAAATGCAAATCAACTGCTATATTGATGCAGAGCAATCGCCTGGAGTTCTAATATGTGATAAGGAAAAGAACCATTTCCCTATTATCTCTTTAATTGTTTCTGGCAGAGAAATTAATATTGATCCCTCAATATATGCTGGGGTTTGTAAAATACAAGATGGCGTAAAACTCTGCTTTACTAGACTAGCTGTAAGTCTAGAAAATGAAATTGAACTGGGAGAGCCATTCTTTATGAATTATTTTGTTCTTTTTGATTACGAAAACCTAAAAATCGGATTATCTTATCCTAAATCCCAACAAATTGTTGATTGGAGTATATTTGATAACACAATAGTATTGCTTATATTGCTAATTCTTTTTGGACTGATCATCATTGGAGGAATTATTTGTATCAGAAAGAGAAGGGAAGAGAGAAAGAGAGATTCCTTCAGAAACCTTGTTGAAGAGAATAGGGATAAGAATGTTACTATTGAAATGAAGAAATAGCAATCTAACCTTAAATAACTTTATTTGTAATTAAGTACAATTTATTTTAAATGAGATATCCAAACATAAACATAAAACCACGTTTTTCGAGAAACAAGATTGGAGAAATAAATCTTCAGCCTCTGAAAGCAAGAATGCAAAAGAGACATGAAAAGCATTTTCAGTAATCTTCAAAGTTTTATTCTCATTTTCAAGGCATTTAAAATATAACAATTTTTCACCTGTATATTTCTCTGATGAAATATTTGGGAACAAATTTCATATAATTGGAAGTAGCATTCTAGACATTGGAAGCTCATTTGTGGTTTTAGCAACAATTGAAGATGTCAGTCCAAATGTTAGCCAACATAATTACTTGTATGATATTTTAGGTGATCATTTTGGGTGATAGAAATAAAGCTGATCTTGATGAAATTAGGGATGGTGAGTATGACTTATCTCTTTATTAAGAAAATAGGAAATGAATTTTTCCAGAGAGTGCCTAAGTTATATTTAGGCAAAGAAAATTTGTACGCAAAAAAAGATTATACCAAATTTTTGACTAAAGATATGTCTCAGAATCTCTCATATTTCAAGTTGCCTACAGACTATATTATATATCAGGCTGATACTTCAACTAAAAGAATTTATCCTGATGTATGAGAATAGTTGAATTTTTTTGAATTTTATAGGATTATTCTTCTGCTGCTTACTATGCTTGTAACAATCCTGATGTGAGCCTTTTATTTGGAAAGCCAGATCTCAGTGTATTCATCGAGGATCTTGTTCTCAGATATAATTTGGATGAACTCAAGGACAATTTTTACTCAATATTAGACATTACGAAAAAAAGAATACTGGAAGAAAATGTGTATCCCTTCACAGATAATGAGCGAATAATGAACAACATCAGAGGCATCACACAAGAAATTCACAAACACACACTTTATAGGTAAGCTGAAAATATGAGTGATTTGAAGAATAGAAAATACTTGATCTATCAAGCTTCAATATTGAAACGCTGTGCTCGTGTATACAAGAATTCTGCCATTGTGACTAATAACTTGTTTGTTCCAGATGTGGAAAAACTAGTGTAACTGTATTAGAAATTCTGATAAATGAAATAGTTTCGAGCCAGCCTTGCCTGACTTTGATCAAATATTTAGAACTTATACCAGTCAAGAACCTCAGAAGTCTCTGGAAGAAATGATCAAAGAAGTTTGGAAGAAGGATGCAGATGCTCAAAAAATTAAAGAGTATGTCGAGGAATCAAAGAAGAAGTTTGACTTTTCCAATGAGAAGACATTGTATGAAAATATTCCACATTTCAAAGCGGAAGAAGTTCTGGAAAAATATGTTATTCTCAATCATTTAATTGACAACAAAGAAAGACTATTCCTACAAAACGGTCAGAATCCCTTCAAGAGATCTATATTCTCAAAGCTATTTGAACGTTATTCTACAGATCAGCTTCTCGAGAAGTTTATGAGACTGAACAGGGAGTATGCTCTGGCGTTGCATGAGTTCCAAAACGAAGAGATAAAGAGAGTCTCAGTCTATGATCAGATGCAAGGAAGGAAAAAGATAATTAGCTGTAAGTCTATTGATGCTATGAATTATGAAAAATTAGATTCTGAATCCATGAAGCAACTAGAACACAGAAAAAAGAATTTTGAATATAAATTTAAGATTGGGGTTCTCCAAGAAATGAAACAGGCAATGCTAGCCTCAAAGATGCTATTGTTCCAAATGCTTATAAATATCCAAGAAAGAATGAAGCAAGGTTGGTTTAGATCTTCTGTTACTTACTTTTTTTAGGAATCTCAGAAACAGATACATTGATGCATCTGAGAAGATATATGGAAGGAGTTTATACTAAAAAGGATGTCGAAGTGTTCAATAGACTCCTTGTTGAAGCAAATAATCAGTTGAATATCATCAAGATCCCATCTAGTTATCAAAAATATGCTTCTTATATCAAAGGACTTAACATAAACTTGATAGAAACTGCTCATCAGATGTCGCTTGATAACTTAATTGCAGAGATGACTAAATTGGAAAAAATTAAAGTAATAGGAGAATCAGAGGACAAGGTTACTTTAGCTGGTCTTGACTCAGATTCTCCAAATGGAGAACCAATCACTAAAAAATTAACCCACATGATTATTAATGAATTGGAGGAGAAACCAGAAGTTACTACTGATGATCAAGAAACTATAATTCCAGAAGACCCAAAAAATGAAGAGCTAAAAAAGGTATATTCTGTCATTTTGGGAGACGAAGAACTTCCTGAAGATCTCAAAAAGAAAAGTTCAGAAGAACTTGAGGAACTTGGAGGTGAGGTTATAACAGAGTTTGATGTTCAGGCCTTTGCGGATGGGAGACTTGAGATGGAAGAACTTCCAGAGGAAAAGAGAGAGCAATTAGCTAAAATTCTTGAACTTATGAAGAATGAACCTAAAGATATTGATGAATTCTCAGATCCAGATGAAAAGTAAGAAAGTTTGTGTTGAATCTAGTAAGAATTAAAAACTTAAATCCATAGTATCAATTCTTATGTTTGTAGAGGGACATACTTGTATAACATAACAATGATTACTTTGTAAGTGCAATATCCCTAACACAATTCAAATAACCTGCCACCTGAGCATAAACCAAAAAGTTATCCATGGCTCTCTTCTTGGCGTTTCTTGCAAATAGTTGTCTTTTATCTTCTCCAGCCCTGATCATTTCACCAATAGCCTTAGCAACATTCTCAGACTTCAAAGGATCCTTAATCATGATACCATCAACACCAGGCCTTAACTGTTGTCTAAGTCCACAGGCATCAGAAGCAATACAAGGTCTTTGTTTCCACATAGCTTCTGTTAGAGTCAATCCGAAACCTTCTCTTATAGAGTTTTGAATGCAGACAGTAGCAAGTCTCTGAAGAGCATTGACAATCAAGGCATTTTGCCATCTACTATCAAGAGGCAGGGATAGCATGGCAATTGAGCTTTGAATCTCATTAGGTAAAGCACAAATTTGATCAACAAGACCCATGAAAACTTGAAGGCCTTCGGGATCATCAGCAATTTTACTTGAATCAGGACCTGCTAGCACTAATCCCATTCTTTCGATGAATCTTTCTTGTTCTTTTCCTTCTGGTCCTTGGTCAATGTACTTCTTAGGATTCTTCTTGATGTCAACAAAAGCATCAATTAACTCAGTCCAACCTTTCAAGCTATCCCATCTAGAGATTTGGAAGAGGAGAGGTCTGTCAAGGAAGCCGTATTGAGAGAGGGTCTCATCTTCAGCTGGGACAACAAAGTTTTTGTCGGAACGAAGCATCTTGATCTTATATGGGTATTTTTCGTCATCAGAAAGATACTTGGAGTCACAGGGGAAGAGGCCTGCCTTTGCTAAGATTGATTTTGTTTCAAAGAATGAAAGGAATTTGTTTTTGAAATCTAAAGGATGCAGAGAAGGATAGACAATTCTTGGATCTGGAGCAAAGTCAGGAACATACTCTTTGGCAGAGAAAACAGTCAAATCATATTGAGTAACGTATTTTTTAAGGAAATTCCAAGCAGCCTTTGTTTCTGTAGTTTCAAAATCAAGACCAATGTGGCATCTCCAGAAGCAGGGTACTTCTGTTTTACTAAATTTCTCTCTGATAGTGGTGATCATAGCTGATGGCTGAGGGTCATGAATCATCACAATATCACCCTTCTTGAGGTAATTCTTGACAAAATCTTCAGCATTCTTCCTGTTAACCTTTTCAAAAATGTCTCTTTCTTCATCAGTGAATTGAACAGGAGCCTTAGAGGGATTCTGGCCATGGATGAAATTATGGAGTTTCTTTGTGATATTGAAGAATTCTGGCATATCATTGGCTGTGATAACCATCCATTCAACTTTCATATCGAATGATCTCAAGGTGTAAAGAATACGGGGAAGCATTTCAGCGACACCACCTCCTGTGGCAGTTGAGTTTATCATCCAAATCTTCCTGTCTCTCAGCTTAGGAATGTCAGACTCGTTCATTCTTTGCTTCAGAACCTGAATGGGATTAGAAAGATCAGGGTCTTTTTCCTGCTCGCTCAGAGGGATATCAGTCAAAAGCTTAGTGATATCAACGTATTCCATGATGCTAATTTTTTCTAAAGAATTATTTATTATTTGGACGAACACTTTGGGCTTAAATAGCTAGATTTATTGCGAGTTCATTTCTTATTTGAAAATTAATTTAGATTCTAGGATTCTAGGTTTCTTGGATTCATGGAAAATAAATTTATAGTTTAGTAGCATCAAGAGTAGGAGCCTTGCTCAAACATTCGATCTTTAAAGAGGTTGAATAACTCTTGAGCAAGTTAAATTTTGAATTCTTTTAGAGTTATTCTTTTTCTATAATGAATGATAAGAGCTTTAATTTTTCTGGAAAGATCAAAAGAACTCTTTTGTCAATTTGGCTTCATTCTTCAATTAACCTAGTCTAGACCTTTTAATTCGTCTTTCCACAGGCTTACTAAGGAACTTCTTATATTTGAGCAAGGGAACATAATGAATCAGAAATATCTTTATAAGCATTTCGATGTGGAAGCATTTGAAGGTGATTCCCTCTGAAGCTGGAGAATCATTGAAATTTACCAAGAGGCTGCTAGCGAATTGTCCAGCTTTAAACTAGATTTTCTAAAGAAAACATCCAATTCATTCAAACTAGAATAATAAGAGCTTAGAATTTTTCTAGAAAATAAAACTAAATTTATTAGAGGTTTAATTAATTTATTTTTTATGTCTGTATTGATAGCTTCCAACACAAGCTAAGCGAAAGTTAAACTCAACCTTATAACCAAACAACTTAAGCAATATTTAATTCCGTTAAATTCTTCAAAGAACGGTTTCTTAAAATAACAAAGATTACATAATTATGAATTAGATTCTTTCTTCTAGAAGTTTTTGAACTACCTTATACATTTCTTGGAATCCTTCTATCATCATAAGATTAGTAGGGTCATCTGCGCTCTCTGAGTTCCTGGTTGTCGGGAATTTCTCTCCTGGGATCAACAACAAATTTTTAGGTCTATGCTGGAAATACCTGAAGGCTTCTCTTAATTCATAACAGTTATTGAACAAATCATAGCGACCGAAAACATATAAGCCTAATCGGGCTCTTGAAATTGCCACAGTCAATCTCCTTGGATCACGAAAATGACCAACAGTTTCCGATCGGACTAATGACATCAATATGTAGTCATTTTGTTGGCCTTGGAATTTATCAACTGTTGTTATTTTTCCAGGCTTCTTGAAAATAGGATTCCATGAACACTTATGTCTAATTATATCTCGAATCAAATCTTTTTGTCCGTTGTAAGTTGTTAAAATTGTTATCTTCTCTGCAGGGTATCCAATAAGCACCATAAACATGTATGTAGCCACCACATATTCAGCTTCTGCCAGATTCTGATAATAATGAGGTCTTGGTGCTGTTTCTCCTTTGCCGTCAAAATCTGGTACGTTGATAAATTGATACTCAAATCTAAATCCTGCATTAGCATAGCCATAAGGAGAGTGCTTGTCCAATACATTTGGAAGATTCTTCAGAGTAGGATAACGCCATTTAAATAATTCCATTATTGAGGGTCTACAACGTCCTTGGTCATTCAAACTGATGCATGGAAGACCGAGTCTTATGAACCTAGTGAACATACTCTGTTCCATGTTACTTGACTTCTGGAAAGCCGAATTCTTAATAATAGGAGGTAACTGGTTGTGATCACCTAATGAATTAATAAATTTCGAAAAAGTGATTACCGATAAGGACTATTCTCTTTAACTTCGACTCATTTCCGAATCTAGGCTTTTGGAGAAGGAATGGAATGAAATTTTCAATTTCTAAAATCTGTCCAGCTTCTTCAACAATAATATTATCGTATTCAAATCCACTCTCCACTAAATCAACTCTTTTGAGACCAGCGTGAGTACAAGTCATTGCAACAATTCTGGATTGTTTAGAAACCAAATAGTTACCTCTTTCTTTCTGATTTCTCAAAATTTCAAATGCTCTGCATTCCTGCAATTCTGTAAAGATATTCTTTATGAGATCCCAGTAAAAGTAAGCTCTTTCAATATCAGCATCTAGCTCCTTGTACTCAAAGAAATTGATCTCAGCTGCCATCTGATTTGAGTTGGTTGCTTCTTGATTCTTCTTCAACAAAATGCTTTGGCTTAAATAGTCCACAAATGGGAATGCGGTTCCAATTTTCTTATGATCCTCCTTGTTAGTTGAACTCTTCACTTTCTTAAGAACCATATTTTCATATTCTTCCCATCTTGATTTGACGTGATAGTTATAGAAGATCTCTGCAGTCTCACATGTGAATTGGTGATAAATATTGACATTTAGACTTTGACTCAATTTCTTCACTTCTTGCAAGAGAATCAGCCTTCTGTGTAACATATAGTTCACTCGACCAATCTTGCTAAAATCTTTCTGAGTGTTCAGGTCCTTTTCTCCCATTCCTAATCTCAGCAAATATCTAAAAAAATATTAACTCCTATAAAAAATGATCATACCTTTCATTGATATCAAGGGCAATTATTTTTTCGAAAATATCATTCAGAGCATGGTTTGAATGCGTGATAATCAAGGTTCTTTCATTGGGGAAATTGTGATAAAGCAGGGAGACGATTTGTACTGCAACATCAGTTTTTCCGGTTCCTGGTGGTCCTTCAATAAGAGTAAGACCTTCATTAACTCCATGTTGGATTGCTTCAATTTGTTTCTCTGTGAATCTGATATTGTTTTCTCTTCTCCTAATTACAATCTTCTTGTAGGAATCATTATAGTATGGAAGGTTAAGCTCAATATCCCAATTGTTAAGCCATTCAGTATTTTGAGGAGATATCTCAGATCTCAAGAGACGACTAGGTGCGATTCCCAATTTAGCTTCTTCAGGAATACTTGGATTATCAAGGAATGTTTCTTTGAAGTGCTCTGCATCAATAAAAGTGTCAAGGTAGTTAATTTTCTTATTTAAGTGGGCTTGTTTAAAAGCCTGATATTCTTCAGATTCTAAGTCTCCGAATCCAAGGAGAATCTCTTGGAGCCAGTCTGGTAAGTGTACTTCTGAAGTCATCAAATCTTTGATAGTGGATAAAATTGCTTTGAAGTTATTCTCTTTGGCTTTTCTTCTTACCAGAAGATGGAAATTTCCATACACTTCGGTGTCTTTTTCGCTAATCTTCTCTAAATCTTCTTTGTATTGAACAGGATCGAGCAACAGTTGAAGTGATCTTGCAGTTCCTTCTGGTTTAAAATTCTCTCTCTGGTCTAAATTTCCAATCTCATTCCTATCTTCATCGTAATGAGCAATCACTTCTGCCCCTCTTATATAATGAACCCCATATCTTTCATTGAAAGGTCTCTCTTCTTCGTTTTGAACCTCTTCCTCAATAGCTGTTTTCTTAAAAGAAATTAAGAAAACTATATCATGTTCTTTCAATTCCTCCCATTCTTGCTTTGTGCTGCTGTCCATGGAACTTGTAGAGTACCTAACTTCAGCCATGACTCTTGCAGGGTGGTCAGTTCCTAATTTTGGCTGCTGAACTTCATTGATAATAAATTCCTTGACTTCTGTTGCCATCCTAGCCCAGCCATTGAATCCGATAAATTTGCCGTTTTCGTTAAATTTAGGATGCACTCTCGAGATAGCAGCCTCAAGATCAAGCTTAATTTCATAGGCCGATTCCAAATGAAATAGATTGTAGTTGCGAATGAGATAATCCTCAATTGATAAGAATTGTAAATTGAGTTTAGGCACAGGCAAGGATCTCCTATGATGATTGGTATCTTCAGGGATAAGATCCTTGTCCCAAATTAAAGTCTCTGTAGGATAGATAGGATGCTTCAGAATGATCTCTTTCAAGCTCTTCTTTCTAACCAAATGGTTAAGAAGAATTTCTATCACAAGATCCATATAGCTTAATTCAGATCTAAAACAACTGTGTCCAGTAAAAAACTGCTCATTTGGAATAGATAGATTCATCTTCTTGCAGATTTTCATAATTTCTTCATCGGAAAGGTAATCTAAGATTTCCATTAAAGCTTTTCTGGAGTCAATATTGTTAATATTTTTGATTAGCGAGGACTCAAATCTCTCCTTAAAGTTCTTAAACATAAGATTTTGGAATTCCATCATTCTGTCATAGTGAAGTAAGGTGATTGTACTTTCAGGAAGCAAAGTTCCTTTTTCTTCATCTAAAGCGTAATCTTGGAAGGTTTGTAGAATTTCGATTAGCTTTTTGAAGAGGGCTCCTTGTTTGGAATGATATAGCTTAGTCAATTTACAAGAAACCACGAAAGCTTGACTCAACAAGACGTATCTTAAGCTCTTTCTAGTGGCAGGTTGGCTCAAGAGATCAATAAGGAATTCAATAAACTTTTCGAAAAATTGAATTTGGATGGGATCATAAAGAGCTTGCTCGGATTCAGCTTGTTGAATATCCAGGCAATTCCAGAAGTGGTTTAGACAGTCATAGATGAAGTTCGTTTCTTTTGGATCGAAGTTCTTATTCAAAATATTCTTTTTGTAGAATTCCAAAAGTCTGGGATATTTAAGAAAGACACTCTTTAGAAAAGGAGCTGAGAGATTTTTCCATAATGCCACTCCAACTAATTTTAAGCAGCTGTCTTCAATAAATGGCTCTTCAATATGATTGAAGAGGTGATTCAGGAACTGGAAGTATTCTGTTTTTTCTGCAAAACTTAGTTGTTGCAGATCTATGCTAATTACTCCATTAATTAGGTGACTAAAAACACTCTCCCACTTTTCCTTTTTAACAACATCCCAAAAGTAAATGTGATGTCTAAACTTGTGATTGATTAGAATGATAATGGACTTTATGACCGAGGCATCGGCTGATCTTTCCTTGTTCAAAGCAGGGAACAAGTAGTGCTCAAGATAATTGGAATTGTCCATTTCGACAATTTTCTTGTGATCATAATTATCTGGGCGAAGATAGTTTTCATAGAGATATGAGATTAACTCATTCGAGAAGTCTAGTGGATGTGGATGATATTTTTCATTAGAGATGACTTTGGTTTTCAATTCATGTAAGCTTTCAAGAAGCTTTTTCGCGGATATTTCCATCTTGAATTGAGAAATTTTAAATTTATTAAGTATTCACAATTGAGTTCTGATTTCTAAAACCAAATATGATTTACAACACTAAAGCCAATGTATGATTACCTCCACAGGCAACGCTTACAACTTTATTATTCTTAAAGGTCTCTATCTTTTGAGGAGAGACTCTATAAGTAGCAGTGCTCTCAATATTATCTGCTCTTCCAAGTTGGCCTTCTCTTCCACGACCAAACATATGTAACTCTCCATCACTGGTTACAATTCCAGTATGACCACCTCCACATGAGACTTCAACAACCTTTTTAGGGAACTCGAGCATTCTGGGTGATTTCAAATCATTCTTTGTTCCATGGCCTAATTGTCCCTCCTAACAGATGAAATTACTTAATAACAAATTACATTTCCATAACCCCAGGTGAACACTTTTCCAGTGTCAGAGAGAGCAGCTCCAAAGGTATCACCACAGGCAAAATCAACTATTTTGACATCTGCCAAACCACTAGAATTTAAGTGAATAAAGCCTATTCGTACGCTATCTCATGAGGAGGATCGTAGAAAGACTTAGATGGATTACCCAATTGGCCGTAGTCATTATTTCCCCAAGAATATACTTTTCCATCCTAACTGATTAAAAAATATGGAATTTTATATACTGCAGTCAAGGCATAGTTAAAATCAGGGCCAGCACAGACTTTGACTACTTTTTTATTATTGAAGAACTCAACCTAACTGGTTAATCAAGAACTTTTTCTGGTACCTTTTTGGGAGTTTTGGAATCTTGAGTAGCTTCATATCCAAGAACACCTTTTTTATAGCTGCCCCAAGTATATACTGAACCATCAGAAGTGAGGGCGATCTATATAGATGAACTGATATCAGAACTTCTAATACAGTGTGATGAGATCCGCAGGAAACTTGAATGCATGTTTTATCACTGAGTTCCCCAAGAACTCTCTTTGGAGGAGTAGCACCTATGACTAGAATGCTTCTGGTGTTGACGGCTTTTCTATTAGTATCTTGATTTGGAAGTTCTTCGTGTCCTAATCTTCCATGCTCGTTATTTCCCCAAGTATATCTTAAAGATTATAGGATAATTTAAAGTTATACAAGTGTCCTTCTTTTGTAATTCCAGCCATGTGATATGAACCACTAGCAATTTGTGTAAATACCTTGTCTGACAAGCTTTCTATTAAAGTTGGAAGGGGAACATTGGCTGTAGTAATATTTTCGTGTCCAAGAGTTCCTCCCTAGGATATGACATCTCACCTTTTAAACCTATACCTTAGCTTTGCCCCAAGTATAGATTTTTCCTGTATTTGATAATGCTCCACTAATATCAGATCTTGCAGTGATTGCTATGATATTGGCACCTTGTAATTCTTCGACTTTTTCGGGTGTAGCCTTATTCAGATCAGAACCTATGCCCAACTGACCATATGTGCCTGCTCCCCAAGCGTAAACTTGGCCTAGCCAATTACTAACTATGGATATGTATTACATGGTTTGTCTTGTTTAGGTTCAACTTTGTTACAGGATGTCTGATTTAAGGTGTAGTAGCCAAATAAGGAAAGGGCCAAAGAAAAGGTGACTCTGCTCAAAATTCGCTGAGAATCTAGGATTCAGATATGGATGGGGAATGAATTACAATTGTTTCCAAAGTTTCCAGTTACCTGGTCGAGCTGGAATTTGCTGAAAGGTTAAGAGAGAAGAGAGCATTGATTACTTAATATTTCTGAAGCCTGAAGTGGCTAGAGAGGAGAGTTTACTAAAGGCTTTTTGCATCGAAACTTCCTAACCTAATTAAAAATTATTTCGGATCAAAATTGCAAGATACAATAAAGGATAAAATTGAAAGCAATAATTGAAAAAGTGATTTACTTCTTGAAGTTTTGAATCGACTTCCTCTCATTTAGAGGTCGTGATCGACTTCTTTCGTTTGAACTGGATTTCTGTGGCATTAGAAATTTCTCAAAGCTTTGCTTAGAACTATTTTTGTTAGAATTAGGAGCCTTTCTAAATTCGGTAGGAGATACAGTACTATCATCTTTGTTTTTTGAAAACAGTTCTTCAAGGTAAGGAATCGAGAAGGACAGCTTTTTGTCGTTTTGGTTTTCAATCATTTTCGGATCATTATTTTCATTTGAGTTTCCAGATAAATATCTTGTTTGATTAGTTAGTTGTTCCTTTATTTGGATATTTTCTTTCAGCAAAAGCTCGGATCTATCATTCATAGCCTTTAAGTCTGCTTTCAGTTTAAAATTTTCCTGTCTCAGTTGTATTATATCATCACTTTCACAATATGAAGTCGTTCTATTGTTTCTGTCGGTCTGTGAGTTGGGCGCAGAGTCTGCCAACAAATTTCCAGCTGATTTACTTGATGCTAGTTTTTGTTCTGTTTTAGGAGCAGAGGGAGGCTTTTGATTTGCGTTTAAAGTATATAGTTCATTAGCTAGCTTTTCGATAACTTTTTGATAGTTTCTCAATTTAACATTGAGATCTTGGTTAATCTGAGCTAATTGTAAAATCTTTTCATTAGCTTCCTCTGTGCGGGCTTTCAGCATTTCTTTTAGATCCTGAATCTCTTCGAATGCTTTAGCTTTTGCTTCGGTTAAACTTCTATTTTCGAGCTCAAGCTCTTTGATTTTTAATGACCAATATGGCTCCTGTTGTTTTGCCAAAGTCAGCTCCCGTCGTAAAAGACTGTTCTCTCTTTCAAGCAGTCCAATATGATTTTGGAGTAATATGATATCATTTATTGTGTAAGTGGCGCTAGGAATGTTGACTTTATTATCGAAATAGCCTAGATTAGGTCCATATGTTGGAGTTGAGAAAATTGGTTTTGAATCCATTTGATTACTTGCACAAATGTTGTATCTATTACTCATAGGACTGACGACATTTGATACTAGACTAGATTTTCCAGGTTCGAATTCATTATATTCTGGTGAAGGAGTTTGATTGAGTCCTTGGACTGGAGTCTTTAATATGCTGAAGTTAGATATACTTCTTTTTTGCAAATTTTCATTGACTAGGTTATTCTTCACTTCAAACAACTGGGATAGTTGAGCTGCTAATAATTGATTTTCATCTGCTAACTTTTTATTTTGGATTTTTTGCTGATTCAGCAGAAGGAGGAGCTTGGACTTTTCGTTTGAGATTTTTTCAATATTTGAAGTTTGATCTAGGTTTTGTTGGATAAGTTCCTCTGTTAATTTCATATTTTCGATATTCAATTCTCTAAGTGACTTATTATAATCTTGTTGAGTTTCATTTTCTTGTTTGTCTTCAATCTGCAAGCAATCTATAAACTGTTGACTGTTGTCAGTCTCCTTTGAGCTGGGAAGTTCTTTGAGGACTGTGGAATCCATTTTATTTAGGTTATTTTCAGTTAATTAAAATAAAAAAGAGAAGAGAAGGGTTTCTTAAAGAGGAAAATACTTAGTTCGAATTACAGATATTACTGATTATGTTCAATAAGTTACTAAAACATCTTACAACGAAGTCAAAAGAATTTAATTCTGTTAAAGGAAAAGTATGTCATGGCAGCAAAACTAGCGAATTCGATTGCTTTTCTCAATTCTGGGTCTAGTTGAGGAAAACGAGGAGGGGATATCAGAGCGAGCAGGTATCCGAAAAAGGTGAAGCCAGCAACTTGGAAGGGTAGGCTTCTCTGTTCAGGAGGAAGGGAAATCTGTTCGGAGATAAAATGGAAGCAGGACGAGACAATTCCCATTCAAGTTTTCGAATTTGTTTTCTAAATTATCAGATCTTGCACTATTTATAATCGAAACAGGCTCGACTGCAAAGAAACCAAAATCTCAGTGCAATTTGATCAATTTTTTTCAATAATTTTTATCTAGGTTGAAAGAAAACAAAATTTCAAATTTCAAGTAGCTTCTTCTCACTATTTAGCCTTAAGTTTTTATTAGTTAAGGATTGATAAGATATTTCAGAGTTTACGTATGATTTGTTATTTTCCTCCTAAACACTTTCTTTTAAAGAAGATCCTCAAGTTTAATATATTTCATTAAAGTATTTGAGATCTAATTCTCGAGAGTATCTTCTTTATGAATTTTGAGTTTGTCTGCAATGATTAAGAATATTGAGGCCATATTAGTTTTCATCATGTCAAATCAATGAAGTCTATGAATGTTTATGATTAGTAATTAAAGATCAGGCAAAATGGACTCCCTAAGCTGGTTCATAAAGGATAGAAAAGAAGGTAACTCTAAATCTCTTCCTTAACATAATAGTTGCAATCCGATTTCTCAAATATTATTCGAAAATATTTTTGGCCGGTTTTATGCTTGGTTTAACAGTAAACAAACTTAGAGGAATGCTTTGTAAAAAACCATCAATAACTTT
>Ga0065720_1019235_pt1 | contig 31659 bp, 27 predicted proteins | sample Thericmetagenome_FD_59107 | JGI IMG/M metagenome (GOLD analysis project Ga0065720, IMG submission 59107) | Thermophilic microbial communities from the Joint Bioenergy Institute, California, USA of rice/straw/compost enrichment - eDNA_2 v2... | ecosystem: Engineered > Solid waste > Grass >... | reverse complement strand
CCCGCCAGTCGACGAGCGCGGTCTCGCCGTCGGGTTCGGCGAGGCCGGTGCGGCCGATGTAGGTCGGTGGCCCGTCGGCGTGGTCGAGCCGGCCGAAGCACAGTCCGGTGCGCGCCGCGCGCAGCCGGGCGGCCCGCTCGGACCAGCGCGTGACGGCGATGTCGCGCTCCCACCGCGACGCGTCACCGACCTCGGTCTCGACGGCGGCCGCGGCGGTTGCGCGCCGCGAGGCCTCGGCGAGCTCGGTGTCGAGCAGGCGGTGCAGGTGCCGCAGCCGCTCGTTCTCGACGGCCAGCTCGCGGGCCGTCCCTCCGTCCTCCACAGCACCTCCGGAATGTGCTACAATAAAACTGGAAATGCATTCACGCGTGTTCCGCGCAGCATTTCAGCTTAACACTCTTCCCGGGATTCGCCGCCGTTCTCAGCGGGTTTCAGCGCAGGGCGGACGCCTTCGTCGGCATCGAGGTGGCGTAGCGGTCGCGGCCGGCCAGCGCACCCACTACCGCCTGCGGCACGAGCAGCGCCAGCAGCGCGAGCAGCGGCACCGTCCAGTCGCCGGTCAGGTCGTGCAGCGCCCCCACGGCGAGGGGGCCGGTGGCGGCGAGCATGTAGCCAAGGCACTGCGCCATGCCGGAGAGCTGCGCCGCGTGTGCGCTGTCCGGCGACCGCAGCGTGATGAGCGACAGGGCGAACCCCAGCGCCGCGCCCTGGGCCACGCCGAGGACGACGCACGCGACGACCTCCAGGCCGGGTACCAGCACGCCGGCGAGACCGGCCGCGGTGGTCGCCGTGATGACGACGGCGTGCCCGACCTGGGCGCGGGAACGGGCGGCGAGCACCGGTGCGATCAGCCCGCCCGCGATGCCCGTGATGCTCATGGTGGCGACCAGCAGACCGGCCGTCGCCGGGACGTACCCGCGGTCGACGAACACCGCCGGCAGCCACGCGGAGCTGGCGTAGAAGCCGAGCGACTGCAGCCCCATGAACGCGGTCACCTGCCAGGCGATCGCGCTGCGGCGCAGCGACCCCACCCGGACCGGCTGCTCGGTGGGCCGGCCGACCCGGCGCAGCTGCGGCAGCCAGCACAGCGCGGCGAGCAGCGCCCAGACGGCCCATGAGCCGAGCGCGAGCCGCCAGCCCAGGCCCAACCCGTCCGCGAGCGGTGCGGTCACGGCGGCACCGGCCGCGCCGCTGATGGACATGGCCGCCGTGTACGCCGCGGTCATCGGCCCCATGCGGTCCGCGAAGTCGCGCTTCACCAGCGCCGGCATCAGCACGTTGCCCCAGGCGATCGCAGTACCGATGAGCACCGTGCCGGCGAACAGGGCGGCCACGCCGGGCGCCGCGCGCACCACGCAGCCGGTCACGAGGACGCCGAGCGCGGCGAGGACGGCGCGCTCGAACCCGATCCGCCGGGCCAGCCGCGGAGCCACCGGGGCCAGCGCGCCGAAGCAGAGGACCGGCAGCGCGGTCAGCACGCCGGCCGCGGTGGCCGACAGCGCCTCGTCGGTCCGGATCTGTTCGAGCAGCGGCCCCACCGCGACGACGGACGCGCGCAGGTTGAGCGCCACCAGCACGACGGCCGCCGCGACCCACCAGGGCAGACCCGTCGCGAGCCGGCCGGGGCTGCCCACAGTGGCGCTCACCGCTCTCCTCGTCTGCGCTCGCGCGGCGCGGCGTCGATGGTTCGCTCCTGGGGCCCGTCGTGGACGAGCCCCAGGGGTCATGCTCGACCGCTCGGCCCCTCGGCGTCCACCACGGGGAACGAGATCACACGAGGAACCATCCGAATGCTGACGATTCGGTGAGGACGGGTGTCACGAGGCGCTACCGGTGGCGAGCAGGCCGCCGTCGACGCGGACGGTCTCGCCGGTGATCCACGAGGCGTCGTCGGAGACCAGGAAACCGACGAGCTTGGCGACGTCGGTCGGCGCGCCGAGCCGCTTCATCGGGTAGCCCTGCGCGACCTGCTCCTCGCCGTGGGCGTAGAGGGCGGTGGCGAACTTCGTCTTGACCACGCCGGGCGCGACGGCGTTGACCCGGATCCCGGGGCCGAGCTGGAACGCCAGTTCCTCGGTGAGCCGGATCAGCGCCGCCTTCGATGCGCCGTACGCGGCGATGACCCCGGTGGAGCGCAGACCGGCGATGGAGGCGACGTTCACGATCGCGCCGCCGTGCTCGGCCATCCACGCCTTGTGCGCGAGCTGGACGAAGCCCAGTGCGGCGACCACGTTGGTGTCGAAGATCTTGCGCACCGCGTCGAGATCGGCCCCGACGAGCGGCCCGTACACCGGGTTGATCCCGGCGTTGTTGATCAGGATGTCCAGCGAGCCGAACGTCTCGACGGTGCGGGCAACGGTCTGCTCGCGCGACTCGGCAGAACCGGCGTTGCCGGGCACCGCCAGCACCCGGCCCTCGTCGCCGCCCGCGTGGTCGGCGACGAGGCGCGCAGCGGCGTCCGCCAGCTGGTCCGGCTTGCGCCCGGTGATCGTCACTGACGCGCCGCGATCGAGCAGCTCACCCGCGATGGCGTAGCCGATGCCCAGGCTCGCCCCCGTCACGACGGCGGCCCGGCCCGTGAGATCAGTCATGGGCGTGACCATACGTGCGAAAACCGGTGGTGGCGGACGGTAGCCTGGAAGGCGTGATCCGGACCCGTTAGCTGCGCGGGCACCCTCGATGCTGCCCGCTGCACCGCCCCTTCGCGCTTGGAGTCCGTTCGTGATCACAGCCACCGACCTGGAACTGCGTGCCGGGTCCCGCGTCCTCGTGTCCGGGGCCACCCTGCGCGTCCAGCCCGGCGACCGGATCGGTCTCGTCGGGCGCAACGGCGCCGGCAAGACGACGTCGATGCGGGTGCTCGCCGGGGAGGGCGAGCCGTACGCCGGCACCGTCACCTCGAACTCGCCGATCGGCTACCTGCCGCAGGATCCCCGTGAGGGCGACCTGTCGATCACGGCGAAGGACCGGGTCCTGTCCGCCCGCGGCCTCGACGAGCTGCTGCGGAAGATGGAGAAGGCCCAGACGGCGATGGCCGAGCTGGTCGACGGGCCCGAACGCGACAAGGCCGTCCGCGAGTACGGGCGGCTCGAGGAGCGGTTCGCGGCACTGGGCGGGTACGCCGCCGAGAGCGATGCGGCCCGCATCTGCGCGCACCTCGGCCTGCCCGACCGGGTGCTCGGCCAGCCGATGGCGACGCTGTCCGGCGGGCAGCGGCGGCGCGTCGAGCTCGCGCGGATCCTGTTCGCCGCGTCCGACGGCGGGGGTGCAGGCGCGCCGAGCTCCACCACACTGCTGCTCGACGAGCCCACCAACCACCTCGACGCCGACTCGATCGCGTGGCTGCGGTCGTTCCTCAAAGCGCACGAGGGCGGGCTCGTGGTGATCAGCCACGACACCGACCTGCTGGAGGCGGTGGTCAACAAGGTCTGGTTCCTCGACGCCACCCGCGCCGAGGTCGACGTCTACAACCTCGACTGGAAGCGCTACCTCGAAGCCCGCGCGACCGACGAGAAGCGGCGCCGCCGCGAGCGCGCCAACGCCGAGAAGAAGGCCGCTGCCCTGCACGCGCAGGCGGCGAAGATGGGCGCGAAGGCCACCAAGGCGGTCGCCGCGAAGAACATGGCGCGCCGGGCCGACCAGCTGCTGGCGAGCCTGGAGCCGGAGCGGCAGAAGGACAAGGTGGCGCGGATCCGGTTCCCGGACCCCGCACCCTGCGGCCGCACCCCGCTGACGGCCGAGGGGCTGTCGAAGGCGTTCGGCTCGCTCGAGGTGTTCAGCGGTGTCGACCTCGCCGTCGACCGCGGGGCGAAGGTCGTGGTGCTGGGCCTCAACGGCGCCGGCAAGACCACGCTGCTGCGGATCCTCGCCGGCGTCGAGACGCCCGACACCGGTCGCGTCGTGCCCGGGCACGGCCTGCGCATCGGCTACTTCGCGCAGGAGCACGACACGCTCGACATGGACGCGACCGTGTGGGAGAACATCCGCCACGCCGCGCCGGACGCGCCGGAGCAGCAGCTGCGGACCCTGCTGGGGTCGTTCATGTTCGCCGGCGATCAGCTGCAGCAGCCCGCGGGCACCCTGTCCGGCGGCGAGCGCACCCGGCTCGCGCTCGCCGGGCTGGTGTCCAGCTCGGCGAACGTCCTGCTGCTCGACGAGCCGACGAACAACCTCGACCCGGCCAGCCGGGAGCAGGTGCTCGACGCGCTGCGCCGGTTCGAAGGCGCGGTCGTGCTCGTCACCCACGACGCGGGCGCGGTCGAGGCGCTGCGGCCGGACAAGGTGATCGTGCTTCCCGACGGCACAGAGGACCTGTGGTCGGACGACTACCTCGAGCTGGTGCAGCTGGCCTGATCGGTGGAATTCGCTACCGTAGATCTTGAACGGTTATCACTCGTTCGGCCGCATGGACGGTGGCGCTGCGGCACCGTGGGCTCACCGGAGCGGGCCCGTCCTCGGCGGTAGGTGCCACGCCGGATGACGGAGGTCAGGCGTGAGGGTGACGCGGCGGCGTCGGACCGTCGCCGATGATCACCCGTACGCGTGATCCATTTGGCGGAACCGCTCACCGATCATGTGGCAGAACCGCTGGCAGGAGGCGTGCGGAGTCGACGATCATTGCCGGCACCGCGGAGCCGACCGGCCCCGCTCCCGGCACGCCGTAACCGGCTGGAGGAGATCAGAATGGCCGAGATCAAGAAGGGCGCCCGCATCACCGGCACCCAGCGCGACAAACTCGCGAACGAACTGAAGAAGAAGTACGAGAAGGGCGCCAGCATCCGTGCCCTCGCCGAGTCCACCGGGCGGTCCTACGGATTCGTGCACCGGGTGCTGAGCGAGTCCGGCGTCACCCTGCGCGGGCGGGGCGGCGCGACCCGCACCAAGAAGAAGTAGTCCGGCCCGGGTGGTCCGGGTCCGCCGGTGCTACCGCGCGGTAACCTCCGCGTGTGACCTCGTCATCGGTGGACCTGGACCTCCTGGCGCGCAGCGGCCTGCGGTTCGACCTGACCGACCTCGCGGACGGTCGGCGGGCGACGATCACGCTCGACCGCCCGGACAAGCTGAACGCGCAGAGCCCCGACATGTGGGACGCCCTGCGCGGCATCGGTGAGGCGCTGCCCGACGACGTACGCGTCGTCGTGGTGCGCGGTGCCGGCCGTGCGTTCTCCGCCGGCCTGGACCGCAAGTACTTCACCACCGGGGAGGTCGACGGCCGCCCGGGCATCGGCAGCCTCGGCGCGATGCCGGAGGAGGAGGCCGACGAGATCATCGCCTGCTTCCAGGAGGGCTTCGCCTGGCTGCGCGATCCCGCCCGGGTGACGATCGCGGCCGTGCACGGCCACGCCATCGGCGCGGGTTTCCAGCTGGCGCTGGCCTGCGACGTGCGGATCGTGGCCGACGACGTGCAGTTCTGCATGGCCGAGCCGCGGCTGGGGCTCGTGCCCGACCTGGGCGGCACGTTCCCGCTGGTGCACACCGTGGGGTACGCCCGGGCGGTCGAGATCTGCCTGTCCGGGCGCCGGGTGGGCGCCGAGGAGGCCGTGGCGATCGGCCTCGCGCTGCGCGCCGTGCCCGCCGCCGAGCTGGAGAAGGCCACCGACGAGCTCGTCGAGAGCCTCGCCGGCGGCCCGCGCGCCGCTGCCCGGGAGACGCTCGGGCTGCTGGCCGCGTGCGCCGAAGGGCGGGACCCGGCCGCGGCCTTCGCCGCGGAGCGCAAGGCGCAGATCCGCCTCCTGCGCGCGATGGCGGGCAACACCTGAGAGCAGGGCGGGGCTCGGCAGGAGGTGGCAGGAAAGCCACAGCGTTGATCGCGTCCGGCTCCTTCGCCGCCGGATCACGGGCTCGCGCGCCCTGGCGCCGACGACGGCTCTGAGCGGATCGGTGCTCGCGGCCCCCGCGTCGTTCCTCCGCGGGGCCGCTGCGTGCCTCCTCCGCCGTCGTCGACGTGCGCGAGCTGTGTTGATCGCGCTCTGCGCCGTCGTCGTCGAGCGCGGGCTCGCACGCCGTGGTGTCGACAGTGTCGTGGTCACCTCCCGGTGGTGCGCGGCCCGAGCGCGGTACGTGCAGCAGTACGGAGCGCGAGGCCCGGGCGTCGTGGCGGCGGATGACGTCCGTCGGAGCTCTTCGACGCCAGGTCTCGGCCGCGCGTCTCAGCTGTTCGGCGCCTTGCCCGCATTCTCCGCCTGGGCCACCAGCTCGGCGGCTCGGTCCGGCACGTACGCGGACTCGTCCCGCGGCGGGCGCTGGTACCCGGTCGCCGGCGGTCGCCTGGGCAGGGTCAGCGGCGGCGGCTCGATGCGGTGCCACGGCACCGCGGAGAGCAAGTGGCTGATCATGTTGATCCGGGCGGCGCGCTTGTCGTCGCTCTCGACGATGTTCCAGCGCGCCTCCGGGATGTCGGTGTGCACGAGCATCTGGTCCTTGGCGCGCGAGTAGTCCTCCCAGCGCGTGATCGACTCGAGGTCCATCGGGGAGAGCTTCCAGCGCTTCATGGGGTTGTTGAGCCGCTCGGCGAACCGGCGCTCCTGCTCGGCGTCGGAGACCGAGAACCAGTACTTGAGCAGCAGGATCCCGTCCTCGACGAGCAGCCGTTCGAAGATCGGGCACTGGCGGAGGAACCGCTTGTACTCCTCCGGGGTCGCGAACCCCATGACGTGCTCGACGCCCGCCCGGTTGTACCAGGACCGGTCGAACAGCACGATCTCCCCGGCGGCGGGCAGGTGCTCGACGTAGCGCTGGAAGTACCACTGCGTCCGCTGCCGCTCGGTCGGCGCGGGCAGCGCGACGACACGGGCGATGCGGGGATTGAGGTACTCGGTGACCCGCTTGATCGCCCCGCCCTTCCCGGCTGCGTCGCGGCCCTCGAAGACGATCACGAGCCGGGCCCCGGTGGCCTTGACCCATTCCTGCATCTCGACGAGCTCGCCCTGCAGCCGCAGCAGCTCGCGCTCGTAGACCGCCTTCGGCATGCGTCCGGACTTCGCCATGAGCAGAAAGCGTGGCACAAGTCGCCCCGGCGGAACGCGCACGCGACATCGTGTGTTGAGGTCGCTGGAACGGGTCAGTGAGGAGGCGGCCGGTGGACCGGTCATGGATGGTGCTGCGCAGCGCGGCCCGAGCCGCGGACGCGCCGAAGTCGGTGGCGAAGGGGACGATCCCACGGATCTGGCAGTTCGTCCGGCCGTATCGGCTGTGGCTCGCCGCGTTCCTGGCGCTGACCGTGCTCAGCGCGACCATCGGGGTCGTCACCCCGCTGCTGGCCGGGCGGGTCGTCGACGCGATCGTCGCGGGCGGGGACCGCGCCGTCGCCGTCGTGATCGGACTGGCCGCCGGCATCGCGGGCCTCGCGATCCTCGACGCGGCCGTGGGGCTCGCGTCCCGCTGGTTCTCGGTGCGGATCGGGGAGGGCCTGATCGTCGATCTGCGCCGCGCGGTGTTCACGCACGTGCAGCGCATGCCGATCGCGTTCTTCACCCGTACCCGCACCGGCGCGCTGGTGAGCCGGCTCAACAACGACGTGATCGGCGCGCAGTCGGCCATCACCTCGACGCTCGCCTCCGTGCTGTCCAACGCGATCCAGCTCGTGCTCGCCCTGGCCGTGATGATCGGGCTGGCCTGGCAGGTCACGCTGCTCGCGCTCGTCCTGCTGCCGATCTTCGTCGTGCCCGCCCGGCGGATGGGCCGGCGGATCGCCGATCTGCGGCGGGAGTCGGCGAACCTGAACGCCGCGATGTCGTCGACGATGACCGAGCGGTTCTCGGCGCCCGGCGCGACGCTCGTGAAGCTCTTCGGGCGGCCTGAGGCGGAGGCCGCCGACTTCACGGCCAAGGCCGTGCGGGTGCGGGACATCGGTGTGCGGACCGCGATGGTGTCGCGGGTGTTCATGACAGCGTTGTCGCTGGTCTCGGCGCTGGCCCAAGCGCTGGTCTACGGCCTGGGCGGCTACCTCGCCGTCACCGGGCAGATCGAGGCCGGCACCGTCGTGACGCTCGCACTGCTGCTCACCCGCCTCTACACGCCGATGACCGCGCTGGCCAACGCCCGGGTCGACGTGATGTCGGCGCTGGTCAGCTTCGAGCGGGTGTTCGAGGTGCTCGACCTCCCGCCGATGATCACCGAGAAGCCGGACGCCGAGGAGCTGCCGGACGGACCGGTGTCGGTCCGGCTGCGCGACGTGCGGTTCAGCTACCCGGACGCGTCCCGGGTGTCGCTGGCGTCGCTGGAGGAGGTTGCGGTCCTCGACGCGCGGGAGGGCGGCGAGGTGCTGCACGGCGTCGACCTGGAGGTGCCGGCCGGGCAGCTGGTTGCGCTCGTCGGGTCGTCGGGGGCGGGCAAGTCGACGATCGCCGCACTGATACCGAGGCTCTACGACGTCGACGCCGGTGCAGTGGAGCTGTCCGGCATCGACGTGCGCGACCTGAGCTTCGCCGCGATCCGCAAGGCGGTCGGCGTGGTCACGCAGGACGGGCACCTGTTCCACGACACGATCCGCGCCAACCTGCGCTACGCCGCACCGGAGGCCACCGACGAGGAGCTGGTCGAGGCGATGCGCCGGGCCCGGCTCGGCGACCTGCTCGACGTGCTGCCTGACGGCCTCGACACCGTGGTGGGGGAGCGCGGGTACCGGCTCTCCGGCGGCGAGCGGCAGCGGCTGACGATCGCGCGGCTGCTGCTGGCCAAGCCGCGGGTGGTGATCCTCGACGAGGCCACCGCGCACCTGGACTCCGAGTCCGAGGCGGCGGTGCAGGCCGCGCTCGCCGAGGCCCTCGAGGGGCGGACCGCCATCGTCATCGCCCACCGGCTCTCCACGATCCGCGCCGCCGACCAGATCGCCGTCGTCGAGCACGGGGAGATCGTGGAGCGGGGCACGCACGAGGAGCTGCTGGCCGCGGACGGGCGCTACGCGGCGCTGTACCGCACGCAGTTCGCCGCGCCGTCGGTCATCGACGAGGCGGCGGGCTGCGGCATCCCGGGCTGCGCGGCCAAGCACCGGGAGGAGCACGTGGGGGTCTGACCTCGGCGCGCGGATGGCGCCGCGAACGGCCCGTCCGTGAGGAACGGCGCTCACGAAAGGGCCGTTCGCGGAGCTCGGCCGCCCGTCAGCGGCGGGCGCGCACCCCGGCCTCGACGAGGTCGAGCACCGCGGTCAGCTCGTCGGCGGGCAGCCCCATGGCCAGGTGCGCGACGAGCCCTTCCAGCACGAGTTCCAGGTACTGGGCCAGCACCGGCACCGGCACGTCGTCGCGGAGCAGCCCGGCCTTGGCCTGCCGCTCCAGGCGCTCCCGGGTGGCGCGGGCGAGCGCAGCGGAGTGGTCGCGCCACAGTTCGCGGAACTCGGGGTCGGTGCGCAGCCTGCGGGAGACCTCGAGCCGCGTGCCCAGCCACGACAGCTCCTCGCTGTTCGGGTCGGCCACGAGGTCGCGCATCACCTGCACGAGCCCTTGGTCGGCCACGACCTCGGCCATGCGCGCGGCGTCCTGCTCGGCGAGGGCGAGGAAGAGCGCGTCCTTGTCGCGGTAGTGGTGGAAGATCGCGCCGCGGGAGAGTCCGGTGACCTCCTCCAGGCGGCGGACAGTTGCACCTTCGTAGCCGTAGCGGGCGAAGCACCGGCGGGCCCCGTCGAGGATCTCTTGGCGGCGCGCCGCCAGACGGTCGGTGCTCACCCGGGGCATGACTCGATCGTACTGCCATGCGAACCGTACGTACGGCTTGCTAAGCGGTCCGCGAGCCAGGCGGTGGAGCCGGACTGATCGCACCCTCAGTCCGGGGTGCTGAAGGTTTCCGCGTCGAGAACGAACTTGTGGTGATCAAACTGCCCTGATGATCACCACAAGTTCGTTCTCGACGGCAGCACCGGCGGGCACGCCGCCCACTGGGAGCAGCCGGAGTCCTTCACCCGTGCCTGCCGTGGTCGTCAGGTGCAGATGTAGGTGAACGACCCGGCGAGGGTGCGCTGCACGAAGCATGTGGCCGTGGTCTGACCCGCGGGCTCCACGGTGACCGTCGCGACGAGGTCCGCTCCGATCCCGGGGATGCCGATGGCCGGCGACTCCCACACGATCTTCACCCACTGCGACCGGAGGTAGGTGAGGGGGATCGACGCCTCGTACTCGGTGCCGGCCGCGGTCTGCACCTGCAGGTCGGCGGCGGTGCTGAGGGGCTGATCGCCGTCCGGTGCCTGCGCGATCACGGTCCAGGCAGCGGTGCCCGTGCCGGTCACGGTGACGAGCGTGCACACCTGGGTCGAGGACGCGCTCGGCGTGACGCAGGGTACGCGCGACGCGTTCTGCGCCTGGCCGAGCAGCTGCTGGTACTCGTCCTTGCTGATCGCCGTGATCGTCGCCTGGCCCTGGCTGGTGCCGACGGTCGTCCCGCCGGCGTCGACGAACAGCGCCGCCCGGCCGAACCGCGCGGCCGGCTCCTCGTGGGCGCCGCCGACCCGGTGCAGCTCCTCCGGCTTCGTCGCGAGGGGGGTGTAGGAGACCGTGAGCGTGCCCGCCGCCGGGTCGTAGGTGACCCCGGTCAGCGTGACGGCGCTGGTGCGCTGCTTCCCGTCCACCTCGGCGGTGAGCGCGGCGTTCCGCGGGTCCGCGGCGAAGCCGAGCTGCTGCCACGACTCCGCGAGCCCGGCCACGGGAACCGTGCGCGCGGCCCGCACGGGCCGGTCGGCGAACGCGAGCGCCACGGGATCGACGCCGGTCAGGGTGAGGTTCACGCCGTCGGCGGTGCCCGCCTCGGCGTCGACGACGAACAGCCACGACGGTTCGGTCCGCTGCGGCAGCTGGTCCGGCGCCGGTGGGCTGCTCGGTGTCGCCGCAGCGGCGGCGCCTCCGCCTCCGCACGCGGTCGTCAGCGCGGCGAGCGCGCCGAGCAACGCGACCAGCAGACGGCGGTGTCGAACCATCGCGCAGACCTCCGGTGTCGACATTCGGGCACGACGGAGCACGGTACCGACCGAGGGCGTCATTGCGTCGGCAATCACCCCGTCAGGGAACGAGTCGCGCCGGAAGGACCGCACGTTACCGGTCCGCTCGCCGTCCATAGTGGCCGCCGGACGAGCGCCGGCCGGGTTCGCTCGCCTGAATTCGTCGGGGCGCGCGGGTAGCGTCCGCGGCGTGTCAGAAGACGTGTTGGCTGTCACATCCGGTCCAGCACAGGGTGTCCGTGACCGGCCCGACCCGGGGCCGACGGTCCTGCGCGACTGCGCCGAGGCCGAGGCGTACGTGGCGACGGTGTGCTTCAAGCACGGCCCACCCCGGCTGGTCGGAGCGGAGCTGGAATGGCTGCTCGACAGCCATCGGCTCCCCGATGGCCGGCCCGGCGCCGACGCGCTGCGCGCGGCGCTGGGCCCCCACACCCCCGTCTCGCTCGACCCGCGGTCTCCGGCGCTCCCGCTGCCGGGCGGCTCCACCGTCACCGTGGAGCCGGGCGGCCAGGTCGAACTGGCCAGCCCGCCCGCTGCCTCCCTGTCCGACCTCCTCGCCACCGCAGCCGCCGACGCCGCCGTCCTGCACGACCGGCTCGCCGCCCACGGCATCGTCGCCCTGCCCCGGGCCGCTGACCCCGCGCTGCCGCCCGTGCGGATCCTCGACCTGCCGCGCTACGCCGCCATGGAGGAGGCGTTCGACCGACACGGCCCGCACGGCCGCACCGGCATGTGCTCCACGGCGGCGGTGCAGGTCTGCCTCGACGCCGGTGAGGCGGCCGATCTGCCGCTGCGCTGGCACGCCCTGCACGCCCTGGGCCCGGTGCTGCTCGGCGCGTTCGCCAACTCCGCCGTGGTGGCCGGGCGGGACACCGGATGGAAGTCCGCGCGGTGGCGCAGCTGGCAGCGGTGCGACCCGTGGCGCGCGATCCCGCCGGTGTTCGGCGAGCTCGACCCGGCCGCAGCCTGGGCGCGCCGGGTGCTCGCCACCCCGGTGCTGTGCATCCGCGGCGCCGGACCGCGCTGGCTCGCACCGGAGCGCCTCACCTTCGCTCGCTGGATCGCCGGCGAAGGCCCGCGCCCACCCACCACCGACGACCTGCGCTACCACGTGTCCACGCTGTTCCCCCCGGTGCGCCCGCACGGCCACCTGGAGGTGCGCTACGTCGACATGCAGCCGGGCAGGCGCTGGGCGCTGCCGGTCGCGGTGCTGACCGCGCTCACCGCCGACCGCGCCGTCACCGAGCAGGCGCTCGCCATCGCCGAACCGGCCGCCGACCTGTGGCTGCAGGCCGCCCGGCACGGCCTGGACCACCCCGTGCTCGCTCGCGCCGCCACCGCGGCGTTCGAGCTGGCCCGGTCCCGCCTCGGCGGACTCGGAGCCCCGCAGTGGCTCGTCGACGACCTCGACGAGATGACCGAACGGCAGGTCCGCCGCGGGCTCTGCCCCGCTGATCTCCCGCACACCCCTGAGGAGCCGCGATGACGATGCCCACCACCGGCGTGCCCACCACCGCAACCACCGCAGACGTCGAGATCCTGCGCACCCGCGTGGCCGAGCTGCTCGCCGCCGCCCGCCGGCGCAGCCAGCTGCTCACCGACATCGACGACGCCGAGCTCACCGCGCAGCACTCGCCGCTGATGTCGCCGCTGGTGTGGGACCTGGCGCACGTCGGCAGCCAGGAGGAGATCTGGCTCGTCCGCGACGTGGGCGGCCGCGAGCCGCTGCGCCCCGACATCGACGGGCTCTACGACGCGTTCCGGCACAACCGCGCCAGCCGCGTCCACCTGCCGCTGCTCGGCCCGGCCGAGGCCCGCGCCTACGTGGCCGAGGTCCGGGACAAGGTGCTCGACGTGCTCGCCGGGCATCCACTGCGCGGACGGCCGCTGGTCGATCACGCGTTCGCGTTCGCGATGATCGTGCAGCACGAGCAGCAGCACGACGAGACGATGCTCGCCACCCACCAGCTGCGCCGCGGTCCCGCCGTGCTCGACGCGCCCGCCCCGCCGCCGGGCCGCCCGCTGCCCCGGGAAGAGGTGCTGGTCCCGGCCGGTCCGTCCACGATGGGCACCTCGAGCGAGCCGTGGGCGCTGGACAACGAACGCCCCGCCCACGTCGTCGACCTGCCGGCGTTCGTGATCGACACCCACCCGGTCACCAACGGGCAGTACATGGAGTTCGTCGCCGCGGGCGGATACCGGGATCCGCGTTGGTGGAGCGACGTCGGCTGGCGGCACTGCGTGGAGGAGGGCCTGTTCGCGCCGCGGTTCTGGCAGCAGGACGGCTCCGGCACCTGGTACCGGCGCCGGTTCGGCCGGGTCGAACCCGTGCCGGCCGACGAGCCGGTGGTGCACGTGAGCTACCACGAGGCCGAGGCGTACGCCGCGTGGGCGGGCCGGCGGCTGCCCACCGAGGCCGAGTGGGAGAAGGCCGCCCGGTACGACCCGGTGAGCGGGCGCACCCGGCGCTTTCCGTGGGGCGACACCGACCCGACGCCGGGGCACGCCAACCTCGGCCAGCGCCACCTGCAGCCCGCCCCGGTCGGTGCCTACCCGGCGGGCGCGTCGCCCCTCGGCGTCCACCAGCTCATCGGCGACGTGTGGGAGTGGTGCGCCTCGGACTGGCACCCGTACCCGGGCTTCACCGCGTTCCCGTACGAGGAGTACTCCGAGGTGTTCTTCGGCGGCGACTACAAGGTGCTGCGCGGCGGGTCGTTCGCCACCGACACCACTGTGGCGCGGGCGACGTTCCGAAACTGGGACCACCCGATCCGCCGGCAGATCTTCAGCGGGTTCCGCACCGCGCGCGACGCCCGCCCGGCCGATCTCGCCGCCTGACGTGTGCCGTCACCTGGCCTACGTGGGCCCACCCGTCACCGTCGCCGAGCTGGTGCTGGAGCCGAAGCACGGGCTGTTGCACCAGTCGTACGCGCCCATCGACATGCGCGGCGGCGGGACCGTGAACGCCGACGGCTTCGGCGCGGGCTGGTACCCGCACCCGGGGGGCGCGGCCCTCCGGTACCGCAGCGCCGCACCGATCTGGTCCGACCAGTCGTTCCCCGATCTGGCCCGCACCACCCGCTCGGCTGCGGTGCTCGCCGCGGTGCGCTCGGCCACCACCGGCATGCCGGTCACGGTCACCGCCGCTGCTCCCTTCGCCGAAGGGCGTTGGCTGTTCAGCCACAACGGCGTCGTGCGCGGGTGGCCGCACTCGGTTGCCGGGCTCGCCGCCGGACTGCCGGTCGTCGACCTGCTCACCCTCGACGCCCCCACCGACTCGGCACTGGTGTGGGCGCTGGTGCGGCACGGGCTGCGCGCCGGACGCGATCCCGCCGACGTACTCGTCGACGTGACTGCCGAGCTGGAGCGCGCGGCGCCCGGCTCCCGGCTGAACCTGCTGCTCACCGACGGCGCCGGTGTCTGGGCCACGGCCTGGGGCCACGCGCTGTCGGTGCGCGCGGGCGACGAGTCGGTGCTCGTCGCCTCCGAACCGATCGACCACGATCCCGGCTGGCAGGAGGTGCCCGACCGGCACCTCGTCGTCGCCCGGCCCGGGACCGTCACCACGCACGCCATCCGCACGACCGACGAGACGAGGACTGCATGAGCGCCGGTACCGGTCTGCTCGACATCCACCTCACCGAGGACGACGCCGCGGCCGCCCTGCGCGCCGACGTGCGCGCCGGACTCACCGCACCGCTGAAGAACCTGCCGCCGAAGTGGTTCTACGACGCCCGCGGCAGCGCGCTGTTCGAACGGATCACGCGGCTGCCGGAGTACTACCCGACCCGCACGGAGCGCGCACTGCTCATCGACAGCGTCGACGAGATCGCCGCTGCGACCGGCGCCGACACGCTCGTGGAGCTGGGCTCGGGCTCGTCGGAGAAGACCCGGCTGCTGCTCGACGCGTTCGTCCGGGCCGGTACCCTGCGCCGCTACGTGCCGCAGGACGTGAGCGCGCCGGCGCTGCGGCAGGCCATGGACGCGCTCGCCGCCGACTACCCGCAGCTGGAGCTGCACGGCGTGGTCGGCGACTTCACCGCCCACCTCGATCGGCTCCCGCTCGGCCAGCAGCGCACGGTCGCGTTCCTCGGCGGCACGATCGGCAACCTGCGCCCGCACGAACGGCGGGTGTTCCTCGACCAACTGCGCGCCGTGCTGCAGCCCGGGGAGCACCTGCTGCTCGGCACCGGCCTGGTGATCGACGAGCCCACCCTGGTCGCCGCCTACGACGACGCCGCCGGGATCACCGCCGAGTTCAACCGGAACGTCCTGCACGTGCTCAACCGCGAGCTCTGCGCAGACTTCGTCGTCGACGCCTTCGAGCACGTGGCGCTGTGGGACCCGGTCGACGAGTGGATCGAGATGCGGCTGCGGGCCACCCGCGCGATGACCGTGCACGTCCGCGCGCTCGATCTGGTGGCGGACTTCGCGGCGGGGGAGGAGATGCGCACCGAGATCTCGGCGAAGTTCCACGTCGCGGGGGTGCGGCAGATGCTGCAGGCCAGCAAGTTCGCCCCGGTGCGAACGTGGACGGACCCGCTGGAGCGGTTCGCGCTCACGCTCGCCGTCGCGGCGGAGGGCGACGAGATGGCGTGAGCGGTCACCCCGCGCGGTCGGCGGTGTAGTCGGGCAGGTCGATCGCGTCGGCCTTGGCGAAGAACCGGGCGGCGATCGCTCGCACCGGCCAGCGGGTCATGGACCGCATGGACAGGGTGCTCAGGGTGATCCCGAACCGGCTCCGCGGCGCGTACCCGGCCATGCCACCGGGTGGCAGCTCCTGGGCCTGCGCGACGTAGGGCTGCATGATCTCCTCGTAGCGCGCGAACGCGGCGCGGTGGTCGTGCCGGGCCCGGCCGAGCTCGCCGGCCAGGACGTACGCGCCGACGACGGCCATGCACGTACCCATCCCGGTGAGCGAAGACGGTGAGCACGCCGCGTCGCCCACCAGTGCCACCCGGCCGATCGTCCATCGGTCCATGCGCACCTGGTCGATCGAGTCGAAGACGAGATCGGGAGCGGCGTCTGCAGCGTCGAGCAGCCACGGCACCTTCCACCCGGTGACGCCTGCGAACCGCTCGCGCAGCAGCGCACGCACGGCGGCGCCGTCGCGGCGGTCGACGTCGACGGGTCCGCCGGCGAAGCCGAGCGACGCCTTCGTCTCGCCGGGCAGCCGCCCGGGCCGCAGCGAGGACACGAGCCCGCCGGGGGCCCGGTGCATGAGGTACCAGCCGTCGAGCTCGGGGGCAGCCGGAGCGGTGAACCACGCCTGGTACCCGCCGAGCGGCCGCAGGAACCGTGTTTCCGGCCCGAACGCTGCCGCGCGGACGGCGGAGTGCGTGCCGTCCGCCCCGATCACCAGGTCGAAGGTGCGCGCCGGGGACCGCTCGAACTCGACGGTGACGCCTCCGGCGTGCTCGGTGAGTGCAACGACGGAGTCGCCCCACACGAACTCCACGTCGTCGGCCGCGGCGGCGAGGAGCACGTCGGCGAGATCGCCCCGCAGGATCTCGATCTCGCTGACCATGCCGTTGCCGTCGAACGCGTCCACCTGCAGAGACGCCCGGACCCGGCCGTCGTCGTCGACGACGGCGAGGCCGCGCTGCTCCACGCTGCGCGCGACGATCTCGTCGAAGACGTCCATCCGGCGGGCGACGGTGCGCCCCGCTCCGCGCAGGTCGACGGTTTGGCCGCCTCGGCGGGGCACGTTCGCCCGTTCGACCACGGTGACGTCGCAACCGGCGCGACGTAGCCAGTACGCCGCCGCGGAACCGGCGATCCCGGCCCCGCTGATGAGTGCAGCAGGTGCGGTCATGGCGGCGAGCGTATGGTGTACGCATGGCTCTCACCAGTGTTTCTTCCGCAGTAGAGCGCCAGGTGTACTACTCTGCCGGTGGCGTGGGTGCCGGATTCTGGTGCACTAGTGCGGTGACGGTGTGACCCGGGGACCAGGCGCTGCAGCGATCGCGTCCGAGCTGCGCGCCCGGATCCTCTCGGGCGAGTTGGCCGTGGGGCAGAAGGTGCCCTCGACCCGCGAGCTGACCCGCCGGTGGGGGGTCGCCATGGCCACGGCGAGCAAGGCGCTCGCGATGCTGCGGCAGGAAGGGCTGACGCGGCCCGTCCCCGGTGTCGGCACCGTCGTCGCCGCGACCTCCGCCACGGCGCGGCTCCGGCCGCGAGCCGCCTCCGATGCGGGGCTCGACGCCGAGACGATCGTCGCGACCGCGATGCGGGTGGCCGACGTGGAGGGGCTGGAGGCGGTGTCGATGCGCCGGGTGGCCGCGGAGCTGGGTGCGGCGACGATGTCGCTGTACCGGCACGTCGCCGACAAGGACGACCTGGTCCTGCGCATGCAGGAGGCGGCACTGGGCGAGTGGGAGCCGCCCGACCCGCCGCCGGCGGGCTGGCGCGCCCGGCTGGAGGTCGCCGCTGCCGCGCTGTGGGCGGCCTTTCGCACCCATCCCTGGCTGGCGACCGTGATGTCGCTGACCCGGCCCACGCCGCTGCGCAAGGGGCTGGCGTTCACGGAGTGGTGCCTGGCCGCGCTGCGGGACGAGCCGATCCCACTGCAGGAGGCGTTCGACGTCCAGCTGATCCTGTTCAACCTGGTGCGCGGTGTCGCGCTGGGGTTCGAGGCGGAGGCGGCGGCCACGGCGGAGACCGGCCTCGACAGCGAGGAATGGCTCGAGCGGTCGATGCCCGCGCTGCAGGCACTCGTCGCGTCCGGTCGCTTCCCGATGATGAGCCGCATGCTCGCCGAGGACTACGACCTCGATCTCGACCTGCTCGCGCGCAGCGGCATCACCTATCTGCTCGACGGGCTGGCGGTGCGCCTGCAGCGGGCGCGCCGATAGGGTTGCCGGGTGACCGGCTTCGACTGGCGCGACAACGGCGTGAAGGTGATCCCCGCCGACGCGCTGGACCCCAACACCCCGCAGACCCCAGGCATGCACCGGGCGGCGGCCGTCACCGGCGCACGGGTCGGTGCGCAGAAGCTGTGGGCGGGCACCGTCACGATCCATCCCGGTGCCCGGACCGGCGCGCACCACCACGGCGAGCTGGAGAGCGTCATCTACGTGGTGCGCGGCCGCGCGCGGATGCGGTGGGGCGAGAACCTGGAGTACACGGCGGAGGCCGGACCGGGCGGGTTCATCTACGTGCCGCCGTTCGTGCCGCACCAGGAGATCAACGCGCTCGACGACGAACCGCTGGAGTGCGTGCTCACCCGCAGCGGCCAGGAGCCGATCGTGGTGAACCTCGCCATCGACGTCGAGAACCTCCCGGAGGCCGAGTACGTGCCGTGGGTCGATCCGACGCACCCGGCCTGACCTCAGCGGGAGTGGCCCGGGGCCGCGGGGGTGAGTAGAACGGGTCCGGTGAGCAGCGAGCGGGACGCGCCCGCACGGGATCCGCAGCAGCGCCGTATCCTGACGGTCCTGGTCGCCGCACAGGTGCTCAGCGGCGCCGGGCTCGCCGCCGGGATCACGGTGGGCGCGCTGCTGGCGCAGGAGATGCTCGGCGGCACCGCCCTCGCCGGGCTGCCGACGGCGCTGTTCACCGTCGGCTCGGCGGTAGCGGCGGCCGCGGTGGGGCGCATCTCCGACACCGGCGGTCGGCGCCGCGGCCTCACCGTCGGCTACACCGTCGGTGCGGTCGGCGCTCTCGGGGTCGTGCTGGCGGCGGTGCTGGGCAGCCCGGCGCTGCTCTTCGCCGCGTTCGTCCTGTACGGCTCGGGCACCGCGACCAACCTGCAGGCCCGCTACGCGGGGGCTGACGCCGCCGCACCGCAACGGCGGGCGAGCGCGGTCAGCACGGTGCTGCTCGCGACCACCCTGGGCGGGGTGCTCGGGCCGAACCTCACCGCGATCAGCGGGGCGGCGGTCGCGCCGTGGGGGGTCCCGGCGCTGGCCGGGCCGTTCCTGCTGGCCGCACTCGCCTACGGCGCCGCGGCGGTCGTGCTGGGGCTGATGCTGCGGCCGGATCCGCTGCTGCTGGCCCGGGAACGGGCCGCGGCGGCCACGGTGTCCGTCGTCGCCGCGACCGTGGACGGTCCGGCGGTGGCCGCGCCGGAACCCGCGCAGGCGCGGTCCGCGGCCCCGTCAGTGGTGGTGGGCGCGGTCGTCATGACCGTCACCCAGCTCGTGATGGTCGCGATCATGACGATGACGCCCGTCCACCTCACCGCCCACGGTCACGGCGTCGGGATCGCCGGGATGGTGATCGCCGTGCACGTGGCGGCGATGTTCCTGCCGTCGCCCATCACCGGCCGGCTGGTGGACCGGTTCGGTCCGCTGCGGATGGCCGCAGCGTCCGGCGGGACGCTGCTGTTCGCGGGCCTGCTCGCGGCGATCGCTCCGGCCGACTCGGTGCCGCTGCTGACGATCGCCCTCGCGCTGCTCGGGCTGGGTTGGAACATCGGGCTGGTCAGCGGCACGGCGATCCTCGCCGCCGTCCCGCTGGACGTGCGCGCGCGGACCCAGGGCAAGGTCGACGTCGCGATCGCCCTGTCCGGTGCCGGGGCCGGACTGGCGTCCGGGCTGGTGGTGAGCGCAGCCGGCTACTCGACGCTGGCGCTGGCCGGCGGCGTGGCCGCGCTGGTCATCGTGCCCGCGGTCGCGGCGGCCCCGTTGCGGCGGCGCCGGGCAGCGAGGGCGGCCACCGATCAGCCCGCGGTGTGATCAGCCGCTCGCCCCACCGATGCAACGAACGGCACTTTCGTCCACTCCAGGTGGACGAAAGTGCCGTTCGTTGCGCGGGGCCGCCCGGGTCACCGGGGCGTGGACCAGCTCTCCGTGTGACGCGGCGGCGCCGGTGGTGCTGCCAAGGTGACCGCATGACCGTTCGGATCGTGCCCGCCGTGATCGCCGTCGTGGCGGGCGCAGGGCTGGCGATGGTGCTGCTGGTGCCGTACGTGGCGGCCAGCTACCGGCGCCGAGGTGAGCTGGGCTGGGGCCGGGCACTGCTCGCGGCGGCTGCACTGGTGTACGCGTTGGCGCTGGTGGCGTACGTGCTGCTGCCGCTGCCGTCGGTCGAGGAGGCGTGCCGCTCCGCCGCCGCGGCAGCGGGTGCGCAGCTGCGGCTGTTCGCCTTCGTCGACGACGTCGCGCGGTACGCCGTCGCGAACCCGCTGCGGAACCCGGCGATCCAGCAGGTGCTGTTCAACGTGGCGCTGTTCGTGCCGCTCGGGGCGTTCCTGCGGCACCTCGGCGGCCGCTCCGTCGCGGTGGCGACGCTGGTCGGGTTCGGGGTGTCCCTCCTGGTGGAGTTCACCCAGCTCACCGGGGTGTGGTTCCTCTTCCCGTGCCCGTACCGGCTGTTCGACGTCGACGACCTCCTCGCCAACACCGCCGGTGCCCTGCTGGGTGCGTCGGCCGGGCCGCTGCTGCGGTACGTGCCCGGGCAGCGGCGGGATGCGGCACCCCCGACGCAGCCACGACCGGTCACGGTGTCGCGGCGGCTGCTCGGCGTGCTGTGCGACCTGCTCGGGGTGTGGCTCACCGGTGCGGTGCTGATGGTGGTCCTGCGCGCGGTGCTGCTGCTGGCCGGAGAGTCGCTCGCGCCGCCGCCGCAGTGGCTGGCACCGGTGGAGGCGGTGCTCGGCGGCTGGCTGCCCTGGCTGCTGCTGTTCGTGATCGTGCCGAGCGCCGGAACGGGCGGCACGCTGGGGCAGCGGGCGGTGCTGCTGCGGCCCGCGTTCCCGGACGGCGCGGTGCCCGGGCCGGGCTTGCGGCTGGCCCGCAGCCTGCTCGGCGTCGGTGGCTACGTGCTGCTGCAGAACGTGGAGCAGAGCGGCGGTCTCGCGTTCCTGTGGGGGCTGGTGGGCCTGGTCGGGATCGTGTGCAGCACTGGACACCGCGGCGTCGGCGGATGGCTCACCGGCACGGTGCTGCTGGACCGGCGGGCCGGGGCGGCTGCGCCTGCGGATCGGTAGCGCGACGAACGGCCCTTTCGTCCACTCGAGGTGGACGAAAGGGCCGTTCGTCGCAGAATGCCCGGTGTCAGCCGCGCAGCATGCCCCGCAGGACGTACTGCAGGATGCCGCCGTTGCGGTAGTAGTCCGCCTCACCCGGGGTGTCGATGCGCACGATCGCGTCGAACTCGACGGTCTCGCCGCTGTCCTTGCGCGCCGTCACGTGCACCGTCCGCGGGGTGACGCCCTCGTTGAGCGCCGTGACCCCGGTGATGTCGAAGGTCTCGGTGCCGTCGAGGCCCAGGCTGTCCGCCGACTCGCCGGCCGGGAACTGCAGGGGCAGCACCCCCATGCCGATGAGGTTCGAGCGGTGGATGCGCTCGAAGCTCTCCACGATCACGGCCTTCACGCCGAGCAGCGCGGTGCCCTTCGCCGCCCAGTCGCGCGACGACCCGGAGCCGTACTCCTTGCCGCCGAGCACGACCAGCGGGATGCCCTTCGCGGCGTAGTTCTGCGCGGCGTCGTAGATGAACGCCTGCGGGCCGCCTTCCTGCGTGAAGTCGCGGGTGTAGCCGCCGCTGACCCCGTCGAGCAGCAGGTTGCGCAGCCGGATGTTGGCGAACGTGCCGCGGATCATCACCTCGTGGTTGCCGCGGCGGGAGCCGTAGGAGTTGAAGTCCTTGCGGTCCACGCCGTGCTCGATGAGGTACTTCCCGGCGGGGCTGTCCGGCTTGATCGAGCCGGCGGGGGAGATGTGGTCGGTGGTGACCGAGTCGCCCAGCTTGGCCAGCACCCGGGCCCCGGTGATGTCCTGGACCGGGTCGGGCTCGGCCCTCATGCCCTCGAAGTACGGGGGTTTGCGGACGTAGGTGGAGTCCGGGTCCCAGTCGAAGGTGTCGCCCTCCGGCGTCGGCAGCGAGCGCCACCGCTCGTCACCGGCGAAGACGTCCGCGTAGTCCTTGGTGAACATCTCCTGGCTGATCGAGTTCTCGATCACCGCGGCGACGTCGGCCGGGGAGGGCCAGATGTCCTTCAGGAACACGGGCTCGCCGTCGGACCCGGTGCCCAGCGGCTGGGTCTCGAAGTCGAAGTCCATCGTTCCGGCCAGCGCGTACGCGATCACCAGCGGCGGGCTGGCCAGGTAGTTCATCTTGACGTCGGGGTTGATCCGGCCCTCGAAGTTCCGGTTGCCCGACAGCACCGACACGACCGCGAGGTCGTGCTCGTTGATCGCCGCGGAGATCGCCTCGTCCAGCGGGCCGGAGTTGCCGATGCAGGTGGTGCACCCGTACCCGACGAGGTGGTAGCCGAGCTTCTCCAGGTACGGCCACAGGCCGGCCTTCTCGTAGTAGTCGGTGACGACCTTCGAGCCGGGCGCCATCGAGGTCTTCACCCACGGCTTGACCGTGAGGCCCTTCTCGACGGCGTTCTTGGCCAGCAGGGCCGCGCCCAGCATCACCGACGGGTTCGACGTGTTGGTGCACGAGGTGATCGACGCGATCACCACCGCGCCGTGGTCGAGCACGAACTCGCCGCGGCCCTCCGACTTCACGGTGACCGGCTTGGACGGGCGGCCACCGCAGCCCTCGGCCGCGGAGAACACGACCGGCTTCGCGTCGTGGTCGGTGCCCGGCGCGGGTGCGTCGCTGGCCGGGAACGACTCCCTGCCGGCCTCGTCGACGCCGGTGACCTCGGCCTCCGGATCATCGGTGTAGTCGCGGACGGCCTTGCGGAAGGCGGCCTTGGAGTCAGCGAGCGCGATGCGGTCCTGCGGGCGCTTCGGCCCGGCGATCGACGGCACCACCGTCGAGAGGTCCAGCTCGAGCGTTTCGGAGAAGACCGGTTCGCGGCTCGGGTCGTGCCAGAGGCCCTGCTCCTTGGCGTACGCCTCGACCAGCGCGATCTGCTCGTCGGAGCGGCCGGTGAGTTTGAGGTATCGGATGGTCTCGTCGTCGATCGGGAAGATCGCCGCGGTGGAGCCGAACTCCGGGCTCATGTTGCCGATCGTTGCCCGGTTGGCCAGCGGCACGGCGCTGACGCCCTCGCCGTAGAACTCGACGAACTTGCCGACCACACCGTGGCGGCGCAGCATCTCGGTGATCGTGAGGACCACGTCGGTGGCCGTGGCGCCCGCCGGGATCTCCCCGGTCAGCTTGAAGCCGACCACCTTCGGGATCAGCATCGAGACGGGCTGGCCGAGCATCGCGGCCTCGGCCTCGATGCCGCCGACGCCCCAGCCGAGCACCCCGAGCCCGTTGACCATCGTGGTGTGCGAGTCGGTGCCCACCACCGTGTCCGGGTAGGCCTGGCCGTTGCGCACCATCACGACGCGGGCGAGGTGCTCGATGTTGACCTGGTGCACGATCCCGGTGCCCGGCGGGACGACCTTGAACTCGTCGAACGCCCGCTGGCCCCAGCGCAGGAACTGGTAGCGCTCCTTGTTGCGCTGGTACTCGAAGTCGACGTTGCGCTCGAACGCGTCCGGACGGCCGAACACGTCGATGATCACGGAGTGGTCGATGACGAGCTCGGCCGGCGCGAGCGGGTTCACCTTGGCCGGGTCACCGCCCAGCTCGGTGACGGCCTCGCGCATGGTGGCGAGGTCGACCACGCAGGGCACCCCGGTGAAGTCCTGCATCACCACGCGCGCCGGGGTGAACTGGATCTCGGTGTCGGGCTCGGCCGCCGGGTCCCAGCCGGCGAGGGCGCGGATGTGGTCGGCGGTGACGTTGGCGCCGTCCTCGGTCCGCAGCAGGTTCTCGAGCAGCACCTTGAGGCTGAACGGGAGCCGCTCGGCGCCGTCGACCGCGCTGAGCCGGAAGATCTCGTGCTCGGTGCCGCCTACCTGCAGCGTGCCCTTGGCGCCGAAGCTGTCAGGTCCGGAATTCGTGCTGGTCACTGGCCTGGTCCTCCTGAGCGGTGGTGGCGCGTCGTTCGGCGGGTCTGCTCGGTTTCCCGGAGTCTGGCGCACCCACACCTCACGGTCACCGCGGACCCCTCTCCGCCCTAAACAGTACGCGTGTCCTGTTTGTGAGTCGAGCGGGGGTCGATCACGTTCCCGGCTCCCTCGAGTGCGCCGTTGGGTGGCTGCGGAATACCCCGACCGAACGATCTTGGCGCGGCCTCCGCGCGTCGTACCCGCCGCCGGGCCCCGCTGATGGCACGCTGCCCGCGATCTTGGGCTCGACGGGCGACAGGAGGTTCGGTGCGGGCGCTCTGCAGAGCTGCCGCCGCGCCGCTGGCGGCCGTCCTGGTGGCGTTCCTGCTGCTGGCGGGAGCGCCGGTCGCCGCGGCGGATCCGCCGTCACCGACGCCGCCACCCAACCCGTCCGACCAGGAGCTGGCCGCGAGCCGGGACGCCGTCACGGCCCGGTCGGCCGAGGTGGGCAGGCTGACCGCCCAGCTGGCCGAGCTCGACGAGCGGACCGATGAGCTGCAGGTCCAGCTGGCGATGCGCCGCGAGGACGCCGAGGCGGCGCTCGTCGAGCTGGCCGCGGCCCAAGAAGCAGCCGCGACGGCCGCGCGCAAGGCCGAGCTCGCCCGTGCGGAGACCGAGGCCGCGACCGCCGCCATCGACGCCGCCCGGGCGCGGCTCGACGACCTCATCGCGTCCCTCTACGAGCAGGGCCCCGATCTCGGGCCGCTCGGGCTGCTCTCCGCCGCGACCGGACCCGACGACCTCGTCGACCGCGCCGCGTACGCCAACCTGATCGCTGAGCAGCAGAAGTCGGTCCAGGAGTCGCTGGAGAAGGCGCGCATCGCCAAGGCGAACGCGGACTCCGCGGCCCGGGCCGCGCTGGAGGACGCCCGCGAGCGCGAGGAGGAGGCGGCGGCCGCGAAGAGCGTCGCCGATGACGCCCTCGCGACCGCCGACGCCGCCGCGCGCGAGCACCGCCGGCAGCTGGACGAGATCGCCGCGCAGCGGGCCGAGCTGCAGGCCCGGCTGGACGCCGCGATCGCCGCCGACGCCGGTCTGCGCGAACAGCGGGAGCGGTTCCAGCGGTGGCAGGAGGAGCAGGCGGTCGCCCAGGCGCGGGCCCAGGAGGCCGAACGCGCCGCCGCGGCCGGCCGGGTCGCGGCCGCCGGATCCACCCCCGCCCGCGGCTCGGAGGCGATCCGACGGGTGATCGACCGGGCGATGTCGCAGATCGGCGTGCCGTACGTGTGGGGTGGCGGGAACGGCCGCGGCCCCACGACCGGCATCCCCGACGGGCTCGGGTCACCGCTCGACCGCATCGGGTTCGACTGCTCCGGCCTGATGCTCTACGCGTTCAACGGAGTCGGCGTGAAGCTGCCGAGGGTCAGCCGCAACCAGTTCCACGCCGGCAAGCACGTCCCGATCTCCGAGATCCGGCCCGGCGACATGCTGTTCTGGGCCGACCCCGGCAAGCCGATCCACCACGTCGCCCTCTACATCGGCAACGGGAAGATGATCGAGGCGCCGTACACGGGGGCGAGCGTGCGCGTGACGAAGGTGCGGACCAAGGGCCTGCTCCCGGTGGCGACGCGCGTCCTCTGAAGCCGGATCTGCTCCGCGCGCCTCCGCCGCCCGTCGAGGGCTCGCGGCCGCCCGTCGCCGAGGTGCTCTGCGGTGCTCGCGCCCCCTCCGCGGGCGCTGCGCGCCTCCGCGATGCCCGCTCGCACCGGGCCTCACGGGCGTCACACCCCCGCCGCGGTGAAATGGTTCCGTGAGCAGTGCGCCGGATTCCGTGCCCGCCCCCGCCCGGGAGGGCGAGAGGCTCGAGCGGATCGTCTTCGAGATCAAGCGCGTCATCGTCGGGCAGGACCGGCTCGTCGAGCGGATGCTCGTCGGCCTGCTGGCCAAGGGGCACCTGCTGCTGGAGGGCGTGCCCGGTGTCGCGAAGACCCTGGCCGTGGAGACGGTCGCGAAGGTCGTCGGCGGCACGTTCGCGCGCCTGCAGTTCACCCCCGACCTGGTGCCCGCCGACATCCTCGGCACCCGCATCTACCGGCAGGGCCGCGAGGAGTTCGACGTCGAGCTGGGCCCGGTGGTGGCGAACTTCGTGCTCGCCGACGAGATCAACCGCGCGCCCGCGAAGGTGCAGTCGGCGCTGCTGGAGGTGATGGCCGAGCGGCACCTGTCGATCGGCGGTCAGACCTTCCCGATGCCCTCGCCGTTCCTCGTGCTCGCCACCCAGAACCCGATCGAGAACGAGGGCGTCTACCCGCTGCCGGAGGCGCAGCGCGACCGCTTCCTGTTCAAGATCGTGGTCGAGTACCCCAACATCGAGGAGGAGCGGGAGATCGTCTACCGCATGGGGGCGACCCCGCCCGAGGCCCAGCAGGTGATCGATCCCGAGGAGCTGGTCCGTCTGCAGGGCGTAGCCTCGCGGGTGTTCGTCCACCACGCGCTCGTCGACTACGTCGTGCGGCTCGTCGTCGCCACCCGCACCCCGAGCGAGCACGGGCTCTCCGACGTCGCCGGCTGGGTCTCCTACGGCGCCTCGCCGCGCGCCACGCTGGGCATCGTCGCCGCGGCGCGGGCGCTCGCGCTGATCCGCGGCCGTGACTACGTGCTCCCGCAGGACGTCCTCGACGTCGCCCCGGACGTGCTGCGGCACCGGTTGGTGCTGTCCTACGACGCGATCGCCGACGGAGTGCCGATCGACCACATCATCGGCCGGGTCCTCGGTGCGGTGCCGCTGCCGCAGGTCAGCGCGCGGCCACAGGGCGGGGCCGCCCAGTACACCGGGGTGGGCGCGACGCCGTGACGGCACCCGCACCGCCCACCGGCGCGCCACCGGGCAGGCGCCGGCCCCCGACGAGCCCGCCGTCCTTCCGCGACGGACGGATGGACGCGGCCCTGCGCTCGCTCGAGCTCACCGTGCGCGGCCGGCTCGACGGCCTGCTGCAGGGCAACCACCTCGGGCTGGTCCCCGGACCGGGCAGCGAACCCGGGGACGCCCGCGCCTACCAGCCCGGCGACGACGTCCGCCGGATGGACTGGGCGGTCACCGCCCGCACGACCGAGCCGCACGTCCGCGAGACCGTGGCCGACCGGGAACTGGAGACGTGGGTCGTGATGGACCTGTCGGCCAGCCTCGACTTCGGCACGGCCGCGTGCGAGAAGCGCGATCTCGCCATCGCCGCGCTGGCGGCGATCACCCACCTCACCCGGGGCGGGGGCAACCGCATCGGCGCCGTCGTCGCGACGGGGGAGCAGACCGTGCGCATCCCGGCCCGCGGCGGCGTCGCGCACGCGCACACCCTCATCCGTCGGGTCGCCGAGACCCCGCGGGCGAAGCCCGGCAACCGCGGCGACTTGGCAGCCGCGATCGAGCAGCTGCGCCGCCCGCCCCGCCGCCGCGGGCTCGCCGTCGTGATCTCCGACTTCCTCGGCGAGCCGACGTGGGAGCGGCCGTTGAAGGCGCTCTCGACGCGGCACGAGCTGCTGGCCGTGGAGGTGCTCGACCCGCGCGAGCTGGACCTGCCCGACGTCGGCACCGTCGTGCTGGCCGACCCTGAGACCGGCCGCCAGCGGGAGGTGGAGACGACGCCGCTGCTGCGCCGCGAGTTCGCCGCCGCGGCGGCCGAGCACCGGGAGGCGGTGGCGCGCACCCTGCGCCGCTGCGGAGCCGGGCACCTGACCCTGCGGACGGACTCGGACTGGGTCGCCGACATCGTGCGGTTCGCGCTGGCGCGCAAGCGGATGTGGTCGGGAGGCGGGCGGTAGCCGTGGCCGGTGTGTTCGCCTACCCGTGGTGGTTGCTGCTGCTCCTCGTCGTGGTCGGGCTGGCCGCCGGGTACGGGTGGCTGCTGCGCCGGCGGCGCCGCGACACGGTGGCGTTCACCAACCTGGAGCTGCTGGACAGGATCGCGCCGAACCGGCCGGGCTGGTGGCGGCACGTGCCCGCGGTGGCGCTGCTGGCCTCGCTCGCGGTGCTGACGGTCGCGCTGGCCGGGCCGCAGGCCGAGGCGAAGGTGCCGCGCAACCGGGCCACGGTCGTGCTCGTCATCGACGTGTCGCTGTCGATGAAGGCCACCGACGTGCAACCCAGCCGGCTCGCCGCCGCGCAGGCGGCGGCCAAGGCGTTCGCCGATCAGCTCACCCCCGGGGTGAACCTCGGCCTCGTGTCGTTCGCCGGTACGGCCGCGGTGCTGGTCTCGCCCACCGTCGATCGGGCCCCGGTGAAGCGGGCCATCGACAACCTGCGGCTGTCCGAGGCCACCGCCACCGGCGAGGCGATCTTCGCGGCGCTGCAGTCGATCGACTCGTTCTCCCAGTCGGTCGCGGCCTCGTCCGACGAGGGGCCGCCGCCGGCCCGGATCGTGCTGATGAGCGATGGTGCGCAGACCCTGCCCGGCGGGGACCGGCCGGAGGAGCTGCCCCGCGGCTCGTTCACCGCGGCCCGGGCGGCGGCCGAGCAGAAGGTGCCGATCTCGACGATCTCGTTCGGCACGGCGTACGGGACGATCGAGATCAACCCGGGCGAGCGCACCCCGGTGAGCGTCGACGACGCGGCCATGCGCCGGATCGCGGAGCTGTCCGGCGGGCAGTTCTTCACTGCGGCGTCGGAGGCCGAGCTGCGGCAGGTGTACGCGGAGCTGGGGGAGCAGATCGGCTACGAGATCCGGCGGGTGGACGTCAGCCGGCCCTGGCTGGTGGCCGCGGCCCTGCTGATGGTGGCCGGGGTCGGCGCGGGGATCGCGATGGGCCGCCGCCTGCCCTGACCTCCCTGCGTCGAGAACGAACCCGTGGTGATCAACCGGGCGTTCGATCACCGCAGGTCCGTTCTCGACGCATGACCCCCCGGAGAGAGCTACAGCGCCTCGAGGAACCGCCGCACTTGGGCGTCGAACAGCGCGGGTTCCTCCATGTTGGGCAGGTGCGCGGCCCGCTCGACCACGGCGAGTCGCCCGTCGGGGACGGTCTCGGCCAGCTCGCGGGACATGCGGACGTGGTCCGGCGAGTCGAGCGCACCGGTCACGGCCAGCACCGGCACCGCGATCTCCGCGGCGCGGGCGGCGGCGTCGGGCAGCGACTGCGGCGGCGGGCCGCCGTGCACGACGTGCGCGGCCAGCGTGTGCGCGATCATCGCCCGGCAGCCGGCCAGCACCGCGGGATCCACGTCGGTCACCGCTCGGTACGGTCCGACGAGGCCGACCTGCAGGAACGCCTCGGTCCACCGCTCGGCGTCGCGGGTGGCCGCGGCGTGCGCGAGCTCGCCGAGCCGGGCCAGCGTCCACGGGTCGCGGAACAGGTCCGCGGCTCCCGCGCTGCTCGCCCCGGCCCCGCACGCCACGACGGCCCGGACCAGATCGGGCCGGGTGATCGCCACGTCGAGCGCGGTCGCCCCGCCCATCGACAGGCCCACGAGCACCGCCGGTCCGAGATCGAGCGCCTCCAGCACGGCGACGACGTCGGCGTAGTGGCGGAACGGTGCCCGCGGTGTGCTGGAGTCGCCGTGCCCGCGGGCGTCGATGCGCACGACCGTCCACCGGTCGGTGAACCCCAGCTGCGGATCCCACATGCGCCGGTCCAGGGCTCCGCCGTGCAGGAACACCGCCGCCGGGCCGGTACCGGCCCGGTCGTAGGCGATGTGGCCGCCGTCGACGGCGACGGTGCCGGCGGTGAGCGTGGTCGTCATGGCGCCTCCTCGATCGGGACGGGCGGGGCGTCGGCGGTGATCCGGCCGATCCCGGTGACGAGCGCGTCGAGCACGCGCACGGCGGCTGCGACGTCGCCGGGATCGAGACCGGCGGCGATCGGGCCGAGCGCGCGCAGCTCGGCGTCGTGGATGCGGTCGAACGCAGCGCGGCCCTCGTCGGTGAGGACGACGAGCGGCGAGCGCCGGTGAGCCGGGTTCGGCGCGGTGGTGACGAGACCGAGCCCACGGGCCTGGTCGACGAGCCGCTGGATCACCTGCCGCGGCAGCGAGAGCGTGCGCGCGATCGCCGGCACCGGAGCCGGTCCGGTGTCGAGCAGGGCCTCCAGCAGGGCACGGACGCCCATCGTGACCTGCTCACCGGCCAGCGCAGCGGTGACGGCGCGGGCGGAGAGCAGGTGCAGCGGCCGCACGCGGCGCAGGACCACGTACAGCTCACCCGCATCGACCGGCATGACATCAATGATGCTGAAATGACATCACTGATGTCAATCGGCGGCGAGCGGTCGAGCTGCCCTAGGGTGATCGACCGTGACTGCAGAGGGCGCATCTGGGCGCAGCGTGCTGGTGACGGGCGGCAACCGGGGGATCGGCCTGGCGATCGCCAAGGCGTTCGCCGCCCAGGGGGACAAGGTCGCGGTGACCCACCGCGGCTCGGCCGAGGGACTCCCCGCGGAGTTCCTGCCGGTGCAGTGCGACGTCACCGACGCCGACGCCGTCGACCGCGCGTTCACGACCGTGGAGGAGGAGCACGGGCCGGTCGAGGTGCTGGTCTCCAACGCCGGCATCACCGACGACACCCTGCTGATGCGGATGAGCGAGGAGTCGTTCACCCGCGTCGTCGACGCCAACCTCAGCGGCGCCTACCGGGTGGCCAAGCGGGCCACCCGCGGCATGCTGAAGGCCCGCAGCGGCCGGATGATCTTCATCTCGTCGGTCGTCGGGCTGCTCGGCTCCGCGGGGCAGGTGAACTACGCCGCGTCCAAGGCCGGCCTGGTCGGCCTGGCCCGCTCCATCGCCCGCGAGCTGGGCTCGCGGGGCATCACCGCGAACGTCGTCGCACCGGGGTTCGTCGACACCGACATGACCCGCGCGCTGCCCGATGAGCGGCGCAAGGAGATCGTCTCCGCGGTGCCGCTGGGCCGCTACGCCGAGGTCGAGGAGATCGCCGGCGTCGTGACGTTCCTGGCCTCGCCCGCCGCCGCGTACATCACCGGCGCCGTGATCCCGGTGGACGGCGGGCTCGGGATGGGCCACTGAACCGGGCAGCGTGATCCGTGGCGGGGTGCGTTCTCGCTGCAGCCGCTCACCCATAGGGTGAGCGCCATGGGTCTCCTCGACGGCAAGCGCCTGCTCGTGACCGGCGTGATCACCGACGCCTCCCTCGCCTTCCACGTCGCGAAGATCGCGCAGGAACAGGGGGCGCAGGTCGTGCTCACCGGCTACGGCCGGTTGCGGCTGGTGGAGCGGATCGCGCAGCGGCTGCCCCAGCCCGCTCCGGTGGTCGAGCTGGACGTCACGAACCAGGAGCACCTGGACTCGCTCGTCGAACGGATCACCCCGCACCTCGGCGACGAGCCCCGCCTCGACGGGGTGCTGCACTCGATCGGCTTCGCGCCGGCGTCCTGCCTGGGTGAGGGCGCGTTCCTGAACGCGCCGTGGGAGGACGTCGCGCAGACCATCCACGTCAGCGCCTACTCGCTGAAGTCCCTGGCCACGGCGGTGCTGCCGCTGCTCGGGCCGGGCAGCTCGATCGTCGGCATGGACTTCGACAACCGCCAGGCCTGGCCCGCCTACGACTGGATGGGCGTGGCGAAGTCGGCGCTGGAGTCGGTCACCCGCTACCTCGCCCGCGACCTGGGCCCGAAGGGGATCCGGGTGAACCTCTGCGCGGCGGGGCCGGTGCGCACGATGGCCGCGAAGTCGATCCCCGGGTTCGCCGCCTTCGAGGACGCCTGGGACGGGCGCGCCCCGCTCGGCTGGGACGTCAACGACCCGGTCCCGGTCGCGAAGACCGTCTGCGCGATGCTCTCCGACTGGATGCCCGCCACCACCGGCTCGATGATCTGGGCCGACGGCGGGTTCCACGCGATCGGTGTCGCCACGCCGGAGGCGACGGCCTAGACGAGTAAGTCCTAACGGCGTGGTGGCCGGAGACATGGCGGGAGGGTGTTCAAGATCAGGTTGTGTCGACCGAC
>Ga0065720_1019236_pt1 | contig 31667 bp, 39 predicted proteins | sample Thericmetagenome_FD_59107 | JGI IMG/M metagenome (GOLD analysis project Ga0065720, IMG submission 59107) | Thermophilic microbial communities from the Joint Bioenergy Institute, California, USA of rice/straw/compost enrichment - eDNA_2 v2... | ecosystem: Engineered > Solid waste > Grass >... | reverse complement strand
GGGGGGGAAGAGGGAATTCCTATGATATCATATACGTTCTTTTTGTTGGTTTGTGTTTTGGAAATAATTTTTGTCTCATTTGGATATCGCATTAGACATTAACGTCGGGACTTTGTCTTTTGTATTGATGGATCATTGGTTGGACCTTGTCGACTGGCCATCATTCTATTGCTGCAAAGCGAACTAAACTGAATAAAACACTCTAGTTCTATGATACTGCTTGATAACAAAGACCGTTATAGATCGGGGCTTGAGTTGGCTCCTCACCTGAACTTTATATGATGTGATGCTGAACCTCTGCCTGTCGTGTAACCTTTGGCCAAACCCCCAGGATCATCGAACGTTGATTTTAAGTTTCACGGCGTTCGTCTATTTTATCTTTTTGGAAGATCGTTGGAAACCCGGGGGTGGCGTATCAGCGGCAGAAGAGAAGCAACCGAACCAAACAGAAGCAAAATGTGGATCATGGCTGTCATGCGGCGTTTATTTTTGCCTGCCGTGTGACAGAGGCGTCAAATCTTAGCTTTTCGCGTATTCCATCCAGACCCCTGGGAGGGCAGTAGGTTGATACACACCCAAGAAATAAATAAAAAAAAGCAATGGTGTCATGCATCCCATCGCATCCCTGTGAGATCTGGGTTGAAACCACACGTGGGAGCCAAGCAGTCACACAGTCCGAGAACCAGAAGGAGGGTGCAGGCTCTTTTTATAACAATGTTACTTCACCTCGCACAAATCCTCGGCTCCAAATTTCAGTAATATGAAGATCTCTATGACGACACTGTATCGACCCAGACCATGCTGCACGCCCTCCCCGGCGTCGCGGAGACTCGGATCGTGTTGCCGATGTCGATCACTATCCATTGTATCTCCAGTTCTCCATCACTGATCTGCAACTGGATCTTTCTGGGATGCATTCCAACCGAGAGTTCGGAGAACGCGGTTAACACGGAAGCAATCACGCGATGAAATGCGGCAATATGCATGCACCCGTATGTTTTAAGCTTATCTGACGAGGTGTACCACGTGGAGGACTGGGCATCCTCAGATCGCTGCCTTGGAACAAGCGTTCCTTGTATCCGGGGATAGGGTGTGTGGTACGATTAGGTTGAGGATCCTTATTTTGAGATGCCGGGCAGAATTCATACTGTTGAGTTATGGGTTAGGTATCTCCGGAGATTTTTCTTTTTCTTTTCTTTTTTTTTTTGGAGAGGTTCTTGTAGATTTTTATGTTGAGCTTGGAGTAAGGTTCAAAGATGTCCCTTCCAGGGTCCCGATGAGCTGATGGCAGACTTGAAAGTCATGTATGTCATTGTCAACAACAAAGCAGTCATCCGAGTCCTCCCACACCTAAACCACGCGATTATTTTGGCAGACATGCACACCAAAAGAATAGAGAATGAACAATGCAACAACAATCAATGCATTGATTGCAGCTTTAATGTGCTTACATTTTGTGTAATGTGTGAGTGTGAGTGTCTGAACACAGGATGTCTCATCCCAACAGAAATCTTAAGCTTGAGTCTTTATGGGTCAAAGAAAATGCTGCCCATAAGAAGTGGAATGCTCTTTCCATGATTTCTACCAAATTTGTCATACAATTTTATGGTAATGTTACAACATTTATGGTTTTGTCATCTTGTGGCATTCAAACCTCCCAGCCCTTCTATCCGGCTTTCATCTATCATCAACCCACCACCTCCCTTCTACCCATTAAGGGCTCTTAGAGCCCCAATTACGGCAAACGATGGCCCCAGAAGGCAAAAAAACGGTCAACATCTTCAAACTCTCCTCTCTCTCCGAGCCTAAACAAGTCATTCAGAACTGGCGATTGTGGTTCGCCGTCCTCACCTTTGCCCTTCTCGGCACAGCACGGGGTATTGATGAAGGACTCATCAGCGGCGCTTTCAAGAGTCGGCACTTCCAAGAAAGTATCAACTACAGTTCATACTCAGCGGTTGATCAAGCAAAGATCAAGGCCAATGTGGCAAGTATGGTGCAGTTAGGGTGCATTGGAGGGGCTATGATGTGTGTCTCCCCGGTTTTTAGTCCGAGACTTTGCATCACCCCTTACCTCTTTATCAGAAATCTGACACCCCTTACCTATCATCTGACCATATAAGCTGCTTATACAAATCTAGGACCAAAAAATGCTGACTTTATCCGTCCCAGAGCCCCCCCCATCCTAGACACCTTGGGCCGCATCCCCACCACCCGCCTTCTCACCCTCCTCTGGGCACTCGGCATCACAATCTTCCTCCTCTCCCACGGCAGCCTCACACTTATCTACCTAGGCCGCTTCATTGCTGGCCTTGGCATCGGCCAAACTCCCGTCGTAGGCCCCGTCTATCTCTCCGAGATCTCACCCTCCTCCATAAGAGGGCTATGTGTCTGCCTGTTTACAGGGTTTGTTTACCTCGGCATAGTGTTAGCATTTTGGGCGAATTATGTCTGCGCGAGGGTTTTCAAGGAGGAGGATGGGGGAAGGAAGGAGAGATGGATGGCGCCGACGGGGCTGCATTTGTTTTTTGCAGGGGTGGTGTTGGCGTTGATGGTTTGGGGGTTGGAGTCGCCACGGTGGTTGATTATGAAGGGGAGGGTTGATGAAGCCAGGGGCGTGCTGAGTAGATTGAGGGGGTTGAGAGAGGGGGACGCATATGTCGGACAGGAGGTAGAGGCGATTGTGAGGGCTTGGAAGGAAGAGAGGAGGGTTGTTTGCGGCTTTACTGACTCCGACCTACCCTCCAAATCCCCATCTTTCCTCCAAAGGATGAGAGGATTTCTTCTCGATGCCAAGGCTACCCTCCTCGCAACCTGCACCCGCTCCAACCTCTATCTCGTCCACTTAGCTTTAGCCTCCCAGCTGCTCTCCCAATGGTCCGGGGCCGGCGCCATTACTCTCTACGCGCCAGACCTGTTCGAACTCCTCGGTATCCACAGCAGCACAACCTCTCTCCTTATCACAGCAATATTCGGCCTAATCAAACTCCTCGCCTCCACTATCTGCGCTCTTTTTTTGGTAGATGTCATCGGCCGCCGGCGGTCTTTACTCATAGGCATCACCTTCCAAGCCCTTTCCTTGATTTACATCTCCTCGTTACTCACTGCTCTTCCCTGGGTAGTAGACCACACCTCTTCCCACGTCCCAACAAACACCCAGAAAGGAGCCCTGAGAATGGCAGTATTCATGCTCTACCTCTCCGGCATCGGCTAGGCTCTAGGCTGGAATAGCATGCAATACCTTTTATCCTCGGAAATTTTCCCCCTGCGCATCAGAGCCTTTTGTGCAGGTCTGGCCATGGTTATTCACTTTGCCAATCAGTACGGGTGCTCGAGAGCTGTGCCAGAGATGTTGTTGCCGACTGAGAAGGGGGGTATTGGGGCAGGGGGTACGTTTTGGTTGTTTACGGGGGTCACGGTGCTTGGAGGCTTGTGGGTGAAGGTGTGGGTAGGGGAGTGGATGGGTCGTGAACTTGAGGAGGGTAATTCTGGGAGTATGGGGGATGATGAAGCTCAGCCTCAGAATAGGGAGGGAGGGGTGGAGGAAAGGGGGGAGAAGAGAACATCGGAGATGAGGGTCGTGAAGGGGGAGGGGCTGAAGGAGGGTGCTGTATCCAAGGTCTGAGATGCAGTTGACATAACCGCTTCGTGTGGTTACATGTTGAGTAAACATTCTTATTGCAGCTGCGAGAACTGCTTTTTTTCTTCAGCGAATTGATGATTTACCTACATCATATTCTCCTCCCCCCTGCTCCCCACCCTCCCCCACATCTCGTTCACAATGTTCCATGTCCACCGAACGCCCAGATTATGGATGATGCCAAAGTAAAAATTCTCTTTCTTTCCTTTATGTAAGCTGTATTGTTACCGCTTCTTACGATCATCAGCTTTCCAGCGAACTGGACTTCTTTACATCACCCATCACTCGAATGCCCAGACACCCAAACCCAATTTCAGCCACTTCACACTTCCTCCCATCACCTCCCCCATTCCCAGCATAAATACTCCCTCCTGCCCCTGCCTTACAACCTCTTTGTTATTTTCAATGTGCACAATCAAAGCTCTCAACAAATCCCAAGGTCGAGTGGCGCAATGGTAGCGTGTGGTCCTCCTACAATTACTGGGAGAACAGACTGAGGTTGTGGGTTCGAGTCCCATCTCGATCGGCCTTGTTTCTTTTGCTTGTTTCCACTTTCTTTGTTGTCAGTTTTGTTGGAATTTCCTTTTCTGTAAAGGGACGGATTCATGTTGTGGGTGTTGGATTCGGGTTCGGGATGGATGGGGTCGGGATCAGATGTTAGGGAGGAGCGGAGAGAGTCCCACTTTGTTTTTTTCCTAGATTTTCTCACCGCTGGCTGAGTTTGTGGAGAAATGGTCTTATCAAATTAGACGAAAAGTTGACAATGCAACTGAAGGGTCAAAAGTTTGTAACCCGCCTTTTCACATCGCCATTGTGTCTGCATCGACATGTGTTCCTGCAATGTGCTGTGCTGAAGTAATTGCACTCCGCCTAAATCATGCTTTGCTGTCCTAAAATTTGGGGGGCGTGATGAAGAGGAGAAAAGGGGGTCTCACTGATGTGGGGAACGGAATTTACTGCAACATCTTTGTTGGACAACGGCTACACCGACATGCCATTGCATGAAGCGGAGTGTAGATGAGAGATCTTTAATGGGATTCGAAGAAGTTCTGCAGTGAAACCGTGCCGTGTACATGTAGATACAACACCTGAAATGAATCCATGCTCTGTACGTCTACCATCCTCATCCATCCATCCGATTGAGAGAACCTCTATAACAATTCTCTATCGTTGATGCAAAAAGCTTCTAGTTGTTTCCCCTGATGTGTAGTTTTGCAACAAAAATCCCTAATCAAAACCATTCCCTAAACGCCGACCTGCTATGCGCCATGTAGATCAATAGGTAGGAAAGAACTGATAACCAAAGAGTTTTGCTGAAGGACGGCAGTTGGAGGGACATTAATGGTGCAGAGAAGCGATGTGACGTCAGAATATTGCCAAGGTTGCTTAAAGCGAAGGCGCCTTGAACCTCGAAACAAGCCACGGCCCAAACTTGTAGAATAGCAGTGGGATGGGGATCAGACCCAGCGAAATGAACGCCAACAGGCTGTTACCCCAACCCATCGACAGCGCAGAGTACATATCCAGCGCGCACAGCGGCAACAGGGCACCAGCGAGCGAGCGCAGGACAGCCAAGGCCGCCGTGACGGACGCAGCCTGCTTGGGGTACACATCCAGCAGATAGTTCTGGATGCACATCATGACGCCCATCAAGCCCCAGGTGAAGATAACCACACCAATCATGGGCACGATCCAGTGCACGTGTTCCTCGATGGACCAGCCGTAGATGAAGAGGCCGATAGGCAAGGCGATGCCGGCAGGGATGGTGAAGAAGGGGGTGAGGCGCAGCTCAGGCTTGTGTTGCTCGCCCGTGCCCATGTTCTTTTTGACTAGCCGGTCGGACATGGCACCGAAAATGACAATGCCCAGGCCCATGCCGATGGCAGAGGGTAGGAAGACGAGGCCAGACTCGCCCTCACCGAAGCCGTAGTAGATGGGGAAGACGATGGAAAAGGTCGAGAAGAGGAGGTAGAGGATGCCGTCTGAAGCAGGTTAGTATTTTGCTTGTGTAATGTAGGGGGTAGTGGAGGACTCACAAGTAATGGCAACGTAGAGAGACATGAGGGTGACGATTGGCACGAGGAACAGAAGCTTCAGCGGGCGGACGATGGCCTGCTTGAGTTTCTCAGCCGGGGTGGTCGACTGATCGGCAAACTTGCTGCGCAGGTTGGGGTTACCGGTCTGCTTGCGGAGACGGGCCGCCTTGCGCTCAAGGATAACAGGGGCATACGACTCCTTCAGGGTGAAGAAAGTGAACACAGTGATGACACCAGCAATGATGGTGATCAACCAATACACCCATCTCCAACCAGCCGCACGAATGAGGTAGCCACCAGCAACGGGGCCGATAGCAGGACCAAGCAGAGGACCCAGGGCCCAGGCAGCCATGGCGCGACCACGCATTTCGACGGGCATCATGTCCGCAATGCTGCCAGAGCCGATGGTGATGGGTACAGCACCGGCCAGACCCATGAGGAAGCGGAAAGCCATCATCATGCCGACGTTCTGGCTGAGGGCGGTGCCGACGGTGAAGACGGTGAAGAGCAGGTTGCCCAAGTTGTACAGCAACGAGCGGCCGTAGATCTCACTCATGGGGGCGATGACCAGGGGGCCGAAGGCGAAGCCCAGGATGTAGACCGACATGATGAAGGTCGAAGTCGTCTTGGAGCTTACCTCGAACTCCTTCAGGATCCTGGGGATGCCGGGGGCGAACATGGAGGAGCCCAAGGGGCTGTGTCCGTCAGCATCACACAGCTTACAACCCGAAACCAGAAGAGGGCTGAACTCACGTAATGATGGTCAGGATGGATAGCACGGCAATGTTCATCCACTTCTTCTTCATCGGCCAGTTCATGGGGTTCTCGGGGTCGTTAGGACCGTCCCAGTCGACGATGTTGGGGTCCCACTTCTCCTCATCGCTGCTTTTCTCGGCGACGGCGCCATCGCGGGTGACAGGAGTCGACTCATCAGGCACGATGGTGGCAGCCTCGAAGTCAGAGGTCGGCTCGTAGCCGCCCTTCTCAGGATCACGGTCCGTGTCGTATGTCTGCGACCGCTTCTCGTCGAAGGTCACCTGCCAGGAAGAGGTGTTGTCCGCCATGACTTAGACGCTGCTTTCTGTTTCTAGAAGATGTAATTAATGTGATATGCTGGCCAAGCAAATCGACTGCAGGCTAAGGGTTCTTAGTGAATGAACGAACGCGAGTAGCAGTCACCCGCACTGAGGTCAAGGACAACACCACGGTCGACGCTCCGGGGATCTGGATATGTCGGGTCTTGGCCTGCTTGGCTGCGAAGATCGCAGATGGCACGGGATGGCGTGCTTTTGTAGGTCCGGCGGGCGGCGGCGAGATAGCCTAAGATGAGCAGGCTCCCAACGGCGAGCGGGCTGCCAGATCCCCGAGAGCCCGGGACCAGGACGCACTGTCGCTTGGAATCGTCCGCTGGCGCATCATTGTGTGCCATGAACGGGGGCTTGGCAGGCCCCGAAATGACGGTGGGTTCATCCTAGAGCCCACCTGCAACCCAGCGAAACCCCATCAAAGCTTTCCCCCTGTTTCTCCTCACGCGTGGGGACACGCCTGCCGCCTGCCGACTCGAGCCGCCCTCGGCTGCCCGAACCGAGGATGTTGGCCCTAAGTTTGGCGATGAAGCTGATCTTGGACGCTGCTGTCACAATTCCTGGCGTCCTCGACAACATCAGCATCGCCATCCATCATTGTCTGTTATGAACGCCAAACCTCGACAATCCACATTGTCTTGCCCCCCTGCCGAGGCTTTTCTTCGTGCTTCCGTGAGCTGCACGACTTGCATAACCCAGCGGCTTCGTTACCCTTCCATGGCAGGCAGGTGCCCCGGATTTACGGCGAAGCTAGCAGCGTCCAGTTGTTCAAGGTCAACCCTCAAAATTTTTTGTCTCCATATCAGCGCTGGCAGCCCAATCATGTCGCATCAGGGCGGCAGCAGCGTGCAAGAACAGGGCAAGCGGCGCAGGATGTGGCGGACCCCAAATTTTGTGTGGACCCAGGCCGCCACATGGTTCTTCTGAAAGGCAATCTGACCAATCAGCGCGCTTGCCGCCATCTCAATGCCTCGGTTTCGCTTTTGTCAACGAAACGGAATTGGCCGATTTTCGCTGCCCTTGTGATGCACTGGCCTCATCAGACCCATGGTCGCAGCAGGAAGCTCGTCTCAGGCCGTCAACGCTCTCGCGAAGAGGCCATCGGTTTCCGTTGGAATATCTTGAAATGCGTTTATCTGGCGCCGATTTTTCACCCTGAGATATCATGATAGTTAGATTCACCAACAAACTCAGATATCATAAGCTCCGTCATCGACAGAATGAACCTCATCAGCTGGGGGGATCCCGGGCTCGGGACGACCTGCCGTCCGTGGGGCTCCTGCACCAACAACCATATCTGGAACAACCAACTCGCGTTCACGATGGCACAGCCTTGTCATGAGTCGATCCATCATCCAAAACCTGGCTTTATCAGCCCGTTCCACCAACTTTTGACCGAATTTGCAGCAGGCAACAAGACTCCGGATGTCACTGGGCCCGACGCTGACGACGCGTTGTCGTTGTCGTTGGGCACGCGGAATGTCGGATATCTTAAATCCGACACCGATGTCAACATCCCCATCACGAGAGGAAAGGAAACACTGCTTCGCAAAAACAGATGAACAAGCATCATGGATTCGTGATACTACGCCAACCCATCTCTCTCGGCCTTCTAAAAACCGCCGACCCATTTCTTGCTCTTCAACTAACCCCAACCCACGCTTTGATGCCCCTCTCGGGCCGAAGCCGAGGGAACCGACGGTACTTGTCTACCCCACAACGACGACACTACTTACCCCAACCGCTGCGCTTCCCACATCCACAAGTGCACAATGGGTCAACGGCAGAGCTACCTTCTCCACAGCTTTTGTGTCCATCTTCCTCTCAGCTTTGTCGCCCGGGTGGCAACCCCTCACACAGTCATCAGAGGCGTTGTCTACTCGGGTTTTGAGTTGAGTCAGACACATGAAGGGTTCTGCAAAGTGCAGCTAGCCCACTCGGCCAAGGATTATTTCCGACACTAGCTGCACTTCATTCTCCGGGTTGAACTTGTCTGTTGGTGGTTCGAGTCTGTGTTATGGGGAGTCCCCCTTCTGTCTGTTCCCGGCCGGAGAGTTTCCCATCCGCAGCTGGAGGATTGCATGGCTAAGCTTGGGTGTGGTTGAAACACTGCCGATCTTGGGGATCGCTCCGTCATCGCCATCAATGGCTCGTATGTGATCTTAGATGGGCAGAAAGACCTGTCCAAGGGTCAAAAGAAGAGAGTTTTACCAGTCCGCGTCCTCGCGAGACATCTGCCATTGACGGCAGCCATTGCCTGGCAAGGCCTTGTCGACAATCATCATGAGCAAGAGTCATTGTTGAGCTTCCGCATGCCTCTAAATTGTGGTCCTCTTTGGATTCCGGTTCTTACGCAAGAACGTCTAGCATAAATCTTGAAACTTGGGATCAATCAAAGAGTCTTGGAAGACGTGATCTCAATCATTTGACGTAAGTCATCGGCTTTCCCGTCTTGGCTGGCTTTCTTCAAAGAACAGTTCCCATCCTTGATCTCTTCCAGGAAGCAACTCTTGTCCTCAAAGGTGATGTCTGAACAAAGTTAGCCGGCCACGACACCAGAACTGACTTGCCATATTTCACATCATCACTTCGTCATTCTCTGCTTGTGTACCAAACGGCTCCAGCTCAGCGAGTCGCCGCCATATCCGCACCACTCCCTGTCCACAAAACACGCGACATGCACACCTGGGTTCTACATATGCGTGTCTCACTCTTGCACCACGTTGCCTGGTGGGGTGCTTGCTGCTCTTCTCTCCTGGAATTTGCTGTTGTTCGGGACGGTCTGTGTGCTTGTGTCACCTTGCCCATGCACGCCACAATCCTCTGTCCCGTCGCTTGTCAATGTGCTGCATTTGCATTCCACTTCCCCGCACTTGGGAGAGGAGAATGGGCCTTTTCAGTCTGCCTATCGGGGGCTGTTTTGAGCATGCTACTGCAATTGTGATGATTAGTATATATCGGGAGGTGTCGTGCACGGGCCGAGCACTAATGTGCTAATAGTTAATCACAAGAAAGTGTCTTGAAGGAGGTGCCGGCGAAGCAGAGATTGGACGAACCATCACCGGTATCTCAAAAACCCATGGTTAGAGCTGGTGCTGGCACGGGATGGAGTAGGACTGTCTGTGTGGTGTCGGAGAAAACCGCAGTCTGACCATCGATGGATGGATGGATGAGTTGTCTGCCGGCTGGGACCTCTCATGAGTCCTACATGGCTACCTATCTGTTATCAGGCTCCTTAGGTTGGCGGATTCCCCTTCTGAATAATCTGGTCTCTTGTTGGCAGCCTGCTCTGTCTCTGACCTACTTGGCTAGCCTTCCTTCGCGGTCCTCATCCCGCTCTCTCACATCTCCCACGTCCGCCTTCGGTCCCTACGCCTTGTGCTGCATTCCATACGGCAAAGGCCGCACCACATCAATGAACTCCTATTCTCATGGAAACTTGGGAGGCACACCGGTTTGTCAGGATGCCGATGTTCCTTATCCTGCCCGCTAACTTCAGAGAGGTATTTCCTGATCAGGGCAGGCGCAGCAGATGTCAAGCTTCAGGGACGGGCCGGCACTCTTCCTATAGGTAGGTTCTCAAATTGAGGAGGTGAACAATGTAAGTAGGTGCGGACAGGCCCCAATTGGACGGATACGAGATAAGGACGTCACGCGTGAGCGGAATGATAAAGGTGATGGGTTAGTTTCGTAGTAGGTAGACTAATGCTCGAGGAGGAACAGCCGAGTGGTATATAAAGTCGACTCCTCTTCCCCCTCCAGCAGGTAAACTCTTCCTCTCTTCAGCCAAAAGGGGTCGCTCCCATACCATATCATACTCAATACGAGACTTCAAGTGCCAATTCCAATCCATCCTATAAACCCTTTCTCAACCTACCTGTCTCCTGTGCATTTTCGAACAACAATAGACAAACATGTCAGGCTGCGGCTGCAACTCATGCTCTTGTACTGACTGCAAGGGCTGCTCTTGCTGTGTGAGTGTGCCTGTTCTATCATTCTGTGCGTTGTCTTAAACAATGAGCCTGTTTTGACAAGATGGCATACTACAGTCGACTTAAGCCAACAACTTCCTTTTGCACAAGGATGGGGTTTATCCAGCTACAGTTGGTGGGATGGTGAAGAATGAGAAATGGGAGATGCTAGTTTGACATGAGGCTGGGATTGATGCATAGAGCTACAGGTGGCTGTTGATTCATGCTGAGGGTGGTTCGTCAGCTAAGCAGCATCGAGAGTGAATGAAATTCGTCACGTTAAGCACATTCTTTGAGGGTGACGACGAGGCTGTTATTCCAAGTGCCATTTATCACACACTCACATCTTTTTATGAGGTTGGCTTTTTGTCCAATGACTCAGCCGTACCAATTCCTGTCTGCCTTGCTGCTTTGACATGGGTATGTCCAATCAATCAGTCACTCAAAATGAGCTTATGGTGAGGTATCCGGTAGAGTCTTCTCAGTAGTCTAAGGATTATAAGCTTGAGCCATGAGCTATCTATCAGGGTTACTGGGAAAAGGGTATATCATCTCTGACACTCCATTCTGTAAACAAAAGAAAAGACCAGGTACCATACTGTATTGTCCAGTGGACCTCTGAAATATAACAACCTAGTCCCCTTCCTCATGGTAACCTCTCCGGAATGCTTGCCGCACCTTAGGTATATCTGCTCGAGGATAGGTGAGGGCATTCTTCATGTGAACACCGGATAGAAGAAGATTTGGGCTCATTGCCCCTCACCCAGATTTTCTTTTCTTTTCTTTTTGTGAGACAAACATCAAACTCCAATTACCATCCCATACAAACCATAACTGCTGCCTCTCTCTTACCTGTCTTAAGGCGCACCCCTTGATGCTAGCATCAGTAGACTCCTAGTTCATTAAAGGCAAAGAATGAGAAGGGGATGAAGCTCCTATTCACAAATGACGTTCTTGCTAGCACAATTAACGGGACAAGTCAGTGAGCTCAACAATATGATACTTGGCAAAAGAACGGGCCAGAACATTGAAATCAAGGGCATTTTTTTTTTAAAAAAAAGCAATCTATTCATCCATCTTCAAAACTCTTGGGTATCATAATGTAATGAGCCTTATCCTCATATCTAGCTTAGAAAGGAAACTGATCTCATCCTCCCATTTCCATCTTCATTATGTCCCCTTCCCCCCAATACCAATACCCATCTCCACCATTTCCCCCTTCCATCACAAAGGGCCCTGATATATATATATATATATAATTACCCCCCTTTTCCCTAGCACCACCAACCATCCTATACTTTCATGACCTCTGTACTTTAGTAGGCGCCCAATCCCCCAACCACCCCCTCGCCCGTTCCAAACTGCCCCCTTCTGCTTCCACAGCCGCAACACACCACTCCAACTCATACACCCCTTCAGCGGCCAACATCTCCGCAATCTTCCTTCGTTTCTGTGAAGCCTCATCCACACAAAACCACACACTTCCCTCCCTATGCGTGTCATAAACCCCCTCCATGAGCCCCTTCACAATCTGCATCGCCTCAGCAGCCTTTTCGCCCTTAGGCGGCAGTCCCAGGTTCTTGCGGCCGGTTTTACAGTGCTCATTCCCGCACCATTTCTTCCCACACCCCGACATCAACTGCGTAAGAAATTTCCGCTCGATTCTCCTCCGCAAAGCCTTCCCCTCCGGGTCATGCAGATTAGCCCACAACGGCGCAAAACATATGCTGCACAACCCCAAGTCATTCCCCGGTCCTTGGCCTCCGACACGGGTAGTTCCTTTTGCACTGGCACCATACAATGTTCTTCCGCATAGCGCAACCCGACAAGGGATGGGCTTCGGCCGAGACAGTTTGTCGAGTTCGTGGTGCGCCATGTGCGCAGCCATATCCCTGAGTCTAACGATCGCTCCACACAGGTGACAATCCGTCGTGCGAGCGCCGTCTGCGCGTTCATGGGGTGTTAGCCCCGTCAGCGCGGTCTCTGCTTCGCAAGCTGGATCTAAGGGGTCACCTTCTTGGGGGACTTCGAGATGACAAAATGAACAGAGAATGGGTTTGTGGGGGCAGATGGTTGTGCGGTGGCGAGATAGTTCTGGTAATGAAGGAAACGTGAAGGGCGAAGAGGGCCCGCAGGCGGGACATGTGTGTTGGGTGTGCTCGATGTAGTCGTGCTTGGCTTTGCTCAGTGGGGTTGAGCCGCTGGCCGAGGGATGGGTTGGGCAGTGCCAGTGGGAGGACCATTCGGGGGAGGATTTTTGGAAGACGAGGCGGCACTCGGGACAGATAATGTTGTTGCGGAGGCAGAAGGATTCGTGGAGGAGCATGGTGCGTTTGGGAACGTTTTGGAGGCAATTGCGGCATTGTTCCTCGTCAGAGGATGGCGCGGTGGGGGCTGAGGCTGAGCCGTTTGGCGCTGGCCTGTCTGTGTCGACAGCCCGGGCACGCAGGGTGTAGCGGCGGGGTGTCGGGTCGGAAGAGCTGTCAGGAAGAACGAAGCCATGGATCGAGATCAGGAGGCTCTCTGCCCCCTCGAGCTCGACATTGCCGGGCTGGATGACGATGCGCTTCACGCCGTCCTTCGGCGAGGAAAAGTCGGCGAATATATGCTCGTCTTCGCGCGGCCTGGATCGTTGCCGATTCGACTTGGGGCTAACGTAGAGATCGACCTCGCGTTCGTCTTGAATCGTCAGCTCAATAGCGAGCGGCCGCGACTTGTCCCATGCCGGCAGCTCGTAGTCTACATAGTCCCCTCCCAGGACCTGGCCATCGACATCCTTCCATATATCGATTGCGTGTCCAACGGAGCTGCCATTGGCGGTGCCCGGAGCTTTCTGCGCCTTGGCCTGGATCTGGCGAAGTGTTTCCCTAGCTTGTTCCTCGTCCAGTGGCTCGATGTCGACCTCGAGGTCTGTGTCGACCACGCATATGCCGTCGCCCTCGGGCCGAAACCGGTCAGTCAGAAAGCGGAATTCCTCACCCTTGGCACCTTGGACGGTCAGAATCGAGCCCTTCGTAAGCGTTGTGTAGCTGCTGCGAAGTTGTCTTTCCAGTAACGGCCTCCAATCGTCGGGGTCGTAGCCGGCCTCCATGGGCCTCAGACGCACATATTCGCCTTTGGGCAGCTGCTTCGCCCTGACCACAATCCGGGCGCCATCTTCTGTCCTACCGGCCGACACCTCTGCAATATCCGACTCGCAAATCCCCAAAGCGTCGAGCAGATGGGGGCTAAGGGCGACTTCGCCCTCGTCGGCGGAGAACTCGCGGATACCGGCGTAAACGGTGTTGCCGTTCTTCTGGTTGATCAACTGGAACATGAGCGGGTGAGGCAGCTGGCGGTCGTTGTCGCGGAATTGTCGTCGGCCGGCGACGGAGTATGGGTTGTGGGAGTCGAAGGCCGTAAAGGAGTGCATCCCCGGGACTGAGCTCGAGGACGCAGCCAGCAGCTGTTCGAGGGCGGACTGGGGGAGCAGGATCTTGTCACCCTGTAGGTCCTTGCTGGCGATGCGGGCTGGATGGGCGACTCGGAGTGAGGATGACCAGGAGAGTTGTAAGCCGTCCATGTTGCTTTGGGTGTTTTGGGTCCTTTGTCTTGCGGATCTTCCTGTCTATGGGTTCGCGTCGGGTCTGATGGAAAATGAGGAGCAGGCGGGGCAATCGATCTTGTGTTGGAGACTAGGTAAGTAACCCGCTGTTAAGAGAAACCAGATGGCGTTGTGGATGGTTCTCGAATCGTCACTTGCGCGCTGGAATTTTCATCGTATTGGCGTCGCGGGAGACTTTACCGTCGTTCGCTGTTGACATTGGCAGTCATCAATACGTATACGCAGTCGCAGTCGCAGCCGCAACAGGTGCATGGATTGCTTCCTGAGGCCTCTATGTGCGCATTCGTCATCGCTGTAGGCTGTTCAGATCGCTCCAATCCCTGGCCAACCGGCAATGACTTCTTGGCAGATGTGGGGCATCGGAAGACGCAAACTCCGGCCTGACCTTCAGATAAGGACCTCATGGGTCCATGGGTCCATGGCTCCATGGGGTCGCTGTGGGCAGATTTTTTGAAATGAAATTTTGATTTTAACGTCATAACTCTGGCGGAGCCTGCAATTGCTAATTGCCGGCGTCCGCTTACTGCGTCCCACCAGGCTGGCAAAAAGGGTCCCCAACAGTTTGCTTTCCACGTTCTTACACCGCACATCGTGGATGTTGTCAAGCTTCCCCTCGTCCCTCTCGTTACATCTCTAGCCCCTCTCCCAGCTTGCTGAGCTCCCTCTGCTGTCTGCTGCTTCCCCGCACTCTATGACACACTTTTATAGCAAACCAGCCGCACTCACATTCGCGCCTCGCATTGTCCGTAAAGTCCGCCGCCTCACATGGGATTGGCACACGACGCTTTGCAGCAGCAGCAGCGCCAGTCCATTTGGGTCGTCGACTGAGCTTTGTGCGTGGAGAATCCCCCGCGATCCCTGTTCCACCAAGCCAGATCAGGTTTGGCGCAGTGGCCGGCAAGTGGGGATACAGCAGTGAGAAGCAGCAGCGAAGCTTGGCCAGATGCCAGATCGCAGCAGCCCGCAACCAAGCTGGGATGGAAAGGTCCTGCTCGATAGTTACTTGTTGCCAGTGGGTGAAGTGCAAGGTGCAACCCTAAGCAATGACACTCAAACAGGAAAGCCGCCGATAAGATAACACCCGCCTTTGTCAGCCCATTTGACGTGCTTCTCGTCGCTGGTCCACGTGTCCCAAGAAACCAACGCTCGCTTGGGTCGTAATTGTCTGGATTTATTGTTTTTCTCTGAGCAACAGCGCGCCACACCCCGAGCGAGCGTCAAGACAAGGCCTTAATGCGGGCGGGCACGACGAGTGTTGGACGGCGATACCCCACGTCGCCCTGCAGGAGGAATGAGGCTCCATCGCAACATTGCTTGGGTCTTGCATCAAATCATGGATTCATTCGTCCCTCTCACAGTGTCCTCAACCGTCGTCGTAGCGACGCGCTAACACCGGCTAAACGCCACCGCATCCCACGTCCTTGCTGTGACAGGCCCGCGCCCGCGTCACGGCCGCACTACGGCGCGCTAACGTTGGGAGACGTCCCACATACTGCCCGGTAGCTTGGCCGTTTCTCCTTCGGACGCTTCCCTTCCGGTGCGGTCTGCCAGTGCATCTGGCATTTGGGGTCTCGGAGGCCGTGAGCTGCGAGCCCGAATGCCAGCTGGCCACAACACGCACTATACAATTTACTCTGCAATCCGTAGGTCCAGCTTCCTCATCATCACCGTCTGATATCATCATCAATATCATGACTATCCAGCATCTCTTCTGTAGTTACAAACCACAACCACGAGCATTCAAACTCCCACAAAGTTGAGCTGTCAGAGAGAAGAAAAAAAAAGAAGAGGAAGAAAAAAAATGAATCGAAATCTTTCAGCGCCCTCCCATGTCGCTGCTGTCATCCCCCGCCACGGATATCCTTGTACACCGAACCCAGGCGTGGGCGTACCAAGCCTGCCCCAACCCACGAACCCTGGTTCGTCGATCGACCTCCCGCCTCGTCCTGTCGTCTGTCGTTTCGTCTTGTGTGTCTCACGCTTGGCCCACATCCCGCCCACCGCTTGTCAAACTCACTTAAGCCCCCAAGCTCGTCCGTCTGGGCCGCCATCCCCGGTTGGCTTTGAGTGGTTCGCTGCTTGACGGCCTGTGAAACGATTGGGTTGGGCTGCTACTCCTCCTCCCACAAGGTAGAATATTAAAATATTATTTACCCGGATCGCCTGGCTCCCACTGCTCTAGCTCTCTGGCCTCTTACGTCTCCCAACACCCCTCAGCTCTTCCCAAGGTGCTCGCGCGGCCAACATCCTCGAGACATCCCTCATCAGCATCAAACACTCCGTACCATGACCCAGACCTCCGAGAGCCGAACCTCCAGCCTGTCCAGTGACCTCAAGCGTTGTGCTCTCCTCCAGCTTCTTGCAAACTCTCTGGTGCTGACCCAAACGGCACCATACCTCTCCTGCCAAGATGTCCTGAATCTCGCTGCCACCTCCCGTGCCTTTCGCTTCTTGGTGTACCGCACCCCCCATGTCTTCCGTCGCCTGGACCTCGAGAATGTGAAGAAGGCCCAGGAGAACCTAACGGTCGGCTGGACCGACGGCGTCGAGAGTCAGTACGCGACTGCTGAGGAGTATGTCTTTCTGGCTTGTACATGTCGTCTACGTAGACTTAGTTGCTGACGACCTCAGCTACTACTCCCGTCCCCTCCGTAACATCTTCGCCGCCCTCCAGCGCCTCGACATCTTGAGGGATGTCCAAATCCTCTCCCTCGACGGCCTTTCGGTCACGGCCGAGCTCGTCCACGACATCCTCAATGACCCCGCTTTCAACGTCCGCATCCTCTCCATCCGCGACGTCAAGAACCTCAACGAGCACAAGCTGCGCGCCGCTCTGCAGTACGCTTGTCGACCCTCTCGTCCCGAGGGAATGCCCCGTCTGAAGGGGCTGTACTATTTCGGCGCGCGCGACCCCAAGCCTAAGTCTCTGTCTTCTTCCCCTGACTCAAGCGCTTCTTCTTCCTCCACCCGAAGCCCAGCTAGCCTCTCCTCCACAACCACCAACCACTCCTCACCCTGGCCCCTTCACCACGCCCTCTCCCTCACCCTTTCCTCCGACCTCGAGCCCTGGTGGCAACGCCGCGGTCGCCAACTCCCCCAGTCCCAAATCTCTCCCGAATGGGCCGACACCTTGCGCGTATGCACAGGCATCATCGCCTTCGATGCCGTTCTGTGCACCGGGCCCCGCCACCTCAATTCCCCTGCTTGGGGAACCATCGATATGGAAGCTTTGAATGCTGCCGCGGCCAACCCGAACGCGACTATGGTGAAGCCGTTTGCCGTGGCGAGTTATAGTTTGGGCCCGTGTGAAGGGTGTGGGGCAGCCCCAGAGGGGCTGATTACCTGGGGGGATGAAGATTGGTGTCTAGGGGGAGAGAGGGATGAGTTCGGGAGGAGACTGAGTGAGAGTAGCAGTTGTGGGGAGCGCGATCTCGCCGGAAGATATCCCCTGCTTACGCCGGTGCCGATGCATAGCGCTAGCTTGAGGGGGGCCATGTGTCCCGAGGGGGAGGTATTGAGACCGAGTTTGATGGGGAAGAAGGGGAAGAGGAAGATGTTTGTCCCAAGATGCTGGGATTGTATTAGGGAGAGGTATTGTGCTGGTTGTCATAAGTGGTGGTGTGAGCAGTGTTGGGTTGGGCCGATGAATGCGGGGAGTGTTGGTATGGTAAGTACCTTGCCTACTGAGAGTCTTGATTTTGATATGAAGGATTTCGTTGAGTGAAGGTGTGTGGGTGGAGAAGGGGAGGGCGTTTATTGCGGTGGAAGGACGGAAAGGGTCGAGGACGAGGACGGTCTGCGTCTGCAAAGCCCGAGTTGGAGGTTGATGGAGAATCGGCCAGCTGCCGGATGTGAGCTGAAGTATCACCCGTGGCCCTCATTTGCCGTTGGGGAAGCGTCCAGTCCTTGACCTTCAGGTTTGGAGGTTATATCCCGCCTGGCTGTCTTCAATCTGTCCCGCCTTCGCCTTAACCCACACCACCCTCTCCCTCCCTTTTGGGTTTCAAAGATTTCAAAATCCATCAATGATGTGCTAACGCCACAATAAGCCACATGTCCAGAGAAGCTGCTGGGAATGCGGCATGAACGTAAGTCGACCCACGAAAACTTTTTTTTTTTTACCATATCGAGCTGGGGCTTACACGACCGTGACTAGTGCAAGGACTGCATCGCCGACACCCAACGTACATGCCAGATCTGTGGAGGAGGGTACTGCCTGATTCATAATGAGGGGTCGGATCTCGCTGCTGTAAGTTTACTTTTCCCTTTAAACAATCTGTTTGTCTAACGGTTACTAACCTCGTTCCTCACAGTGCGATTGTAAGTCCTTAGCTGCCGCTGAACCAGCACGGTTTACCGTTTATATCTTTTAGGATCTCACTAACTCTTCGTGTTCTCCAGGGTGCGCAGGCTGGTCTCGTCGCAGGTTTGATCGCGACTTGTACTGAGAACGCAAGCAAGCAAGTGACACGACAAGGCCGGGTGATGAGGCCTATCGCTCCCTGGTGGGCACGACGACACGGCATGGCGGCGTTGTGCAGAGTGAGTAAGCGGTAGGAGGAGACTCCCGCTCGCTACTTGTTCGCTGCTGAAACCGCCCGCTTGCCTGCCTGACTTGGACCTGGCGTTGGGGCGGTGCAGGCCCCAACGTTGGGTTTGCACTCTCCCCTCCTTCCTCCTTTTCTTCCTCCTCGCTCTGTGCAGTGGGGGATGAGAGGCCAGCGATCGGGCAGAGTTCCGTAACGGACCGACCTTGCTCTGCTCTGGCTCTTGTTGTCACCCTCTATCTCCTTTGTGTGTGGGCGCACTCTCCACTCATGCATCGGTCACAGATCCCAGCTCTCTGCATCTACCTACGACAGCATTATCCATACCCATCTAATAATCCTGGGAAGGGAAGAATGGCCGCGCATATGTTGTGGTATGATGTGGTGTTCACTTTCTGGGGATATCATGGCTTGCTGGGGCTTTTCTATTTGCGTATCAGCTAATGCTCCTCTTTTCTTTCTGCTTTGGCATTTGCCTTTTTTTAACGCCGCTGGCCTTGGGACTAAGAGGAATATCTCTTAGGCATAAGTTTTGTTATGCTGGATGGATGGATGATGGGCAGGGATCAATTGGTGTTTTTGAGATACCCAATATACTACTATTCTGCGACACGCGTGGGGCGTTTTCATTTCCCTTGGTGTGAGACGTCTCTGCACTGCCGTGGAGATGTGCTAAACACTTTGTGGAGCAAGTCCTTGATTGTCTTTACTCACGATCTGTTGCTGGGTCCTTCTTCACCCTCTCTGTAGGTATCCTCGCCCTCTTACGGCTCGTATCCTCCTCGTTTCTAACTCCCAGAAGCCGCCCTCATCCCCTCCTGACAACGCTCAATGGACTGAGAAAAAAGGGGCACAAAAAAGAACATCGAACTCGGATGCCGGGAGTCGAACCCGGGGCTGTTGAGCACTTATCACTGACTGAGCAGTGAGAGTCAACGATGTTACCGCTACACCACACCCGACACGGGGGATCGAGTGAGTTCCGATTGGTTACGGAGAAGTGTCGGAACAAAGGTTTATATTGATTAGTCATCATTGGCTTGAGGAAGGCGTTGGTCTCGGCGACTGGGGTTGGATGAGTAAGCAGGTGGGGCGATGATTCCAAGTTCTGGGGGGTTCACAAGGTTGTCAGGGCTGGAACTCCCGAGTTCCTTTTGAGCTTCTACGGGTTAGTTGACTGAAGAACCGAATGTTGGGGAACACGTCGATCATATCATCCTCCCCAATCTGAAATGAAGATGAATGCCAGCTTTGGACAAAAACTCCCCGTTCGACCCCGGCGAAGCTCGACTCCGAAAAGGGGTTCTTCGACGCTTGAATCCTGACAAAAACCTCAAATAAAATTTCCATCAGAAGGGCAGACAGGTTACACATCGGCTCCTTTCCGAAGTTGCTCAGGCAACCTTGACAGGGCGAGTTTCTCTTTACTACCCGGTCGCCTCGCCATTCTGGTTGAAGGCCCCCTCTCAGTTTCTCTATCCTGGCAGCACATTTCGCAGCACCATAACCATGCCCTGCAAGCTGGAAGCATAAGCCCAAACTTCACTGCCACCAGGCCCAGCACGAGTGACATCCCAGCTCATCTTGTATCCCCTATGCTGTTTGCAGAACTGTATTCTGCAATTTGAACCTGTTTCCTCGTACGGAACGTGCCGCAGTCAACACGGATCATTAGGGATGTAGCCGCGGTGGATCTGCGCCGCTGCCGCACGGCTATCTACCAAGTCTAACTTACATGTGGATAGCTGAGGCTACCTCATATTACTACCCAAGTCTCATGGCACGGTCACGCTCCCTCACTCTTGACTTGCCCGCTGACATGGCCTAGTGCGCTAAATGATACCCTTCCTTACGTACATTGGCAGTGCCTCAACTCGACATTGCATGCCAACCCGTGCGGGGTCACGTTCCTCGCTTGCTCCTCCATGCAGCTCGCACTAGGATAGTGCCCTCTTGGCGTGTCATATTACCAGGCAGCTGGGACGAACTACTAAAAGATGCTGCAGATATGTTCTCAAGTTGATGGCATGGTCTATCAACGAGAGGGGCAATATCGTGGGGGTTAGGCAGCTTTTACATGCGTGGGACGCAATCGGGACTTAGGTATCCCAGTATTGTGTGAAGGATGGGCTCGCTGCATGCCATCAGCTTTTTTCTTGCATGCCCTTCGGCCTCTGGGCCCCTCACGCAGAGTGCCGTTGTCTCAGTCACTGAAGCCTGTCATCACCAACAAACGCTGCTGCTACTGTGATGGTCACTAGTTGCAGAGCTGCTGGCAGATTGTTGCCGAGGCGAGAAGTACTATGGCCCGATAGCACCCGGGAAGTGTGGCATAATATGCGCCCTTGCAGGTTGTGGTATTTACAGTCTAGTGTGGCTGTGATGGTGACTGTTATTGTCCGAGGTGGGCATGACCGCATACGTGTCTGGCGCTATGGGGCAATGGATGTAACATTTGCAGCGTGTAAAAGAAAAGTTTGGGATCGGAAGTGAAAGAGATATATATACAGTTCTTGGTTGTTCGATATGGAGGATATGAAGTGTAAGTCGGCTTTGATTTGAGGATATCACATACTTTTTTTGTCTGAAGGTCTCACAACTCGAGGTCGGTGTATAAACTTCATACCCTCAATTTCTCGACTGTGAACCAAAAAAGTCGATCCTGATCACCGCTCGTATCTCGACTACAACCACGATCTCGCCTTCAACTCATCTTCCCGGGGGCGTCGTCGTCATCCATCAGCAACCATGCCCTGGTCTCGAGTCTCAAACCTTATCTCCATCCTCCTCCTTCTCTTCTTCACAACTCCCATCACCTCTGCCCCCGCCGCGGCGGACCTCGTCCTCGAAGGCTCACTCGAAGGCGGCCTGCGCTACTCTATCACCGCGACTCGCAAAGGCGTTCCCATCCCCGCCTCAGAGATTAAGCTCAAACCCCTCGAGACCTACCAACTCGGCAACCCCCCCTCCAAAGCAACTCGTCTCAATCCCCGCGCCAATCCAATCGCCAACAGTTCCAACTGGTGCGGTAGTGTCAACACTGCGCCGTCGGGGAAGAGCATCGTGAGTGTGACGGGCATGTTTCAACACCCAAATTGTGCGAAGAGGACGGGAAGTGGCGTGACTTGGCCACAGGCGGTTGCGGCTTGGGTCGGAATTGATGGAGATTCCTGGACGTCGGCGTTGCTACAGGCCGGGAGTGTTTGTGAGGTGAGTTGTTGGCATGCATTGCGTTAAGAACTGTTGATGAGAGAGATTGGGAGAAGAGGATTGACAAGAGAGTAGTTTGCTACCTCGAGTAGCGCAGCGTCGTAAGTTCTTTTGTGGACGTGAAGAGGAGAGCTTGCGTGCTCATGACGATCAAGGCATGGCATTTGGTGGCAGTGGGTTCCCCTCGGGGCGTATGCCATCACCTCTCTGTCCAGTAAGCTTCCTTTTTATCTTCCCACCTTAGATATCTTGAGCAGTGCTGCTAAACCCGACAGTCTCCCCCGGCCAATGGCTCGAAGTCACGATTAATGCAACCTCGACGACGTCTGCTCAGATGTGAGTGTCCTCTCCCTAGTTTCTAAATTTTTTTGCCAGAGAACTTCATATCTGATGCTCTTTCCCGACTAACATCTCCAGCTCTCTCATGAACCTCCATACGGGTGTGAACTACAATGTGATCCTCACAAATGGCCCGACCCTTGCCCGCGTCAACGCCAACTGGGTGGTCGAGAGACCCTACTATGGCAGCACACTCGTTACGATGCCGGCCTTCTCTGACGTATGGTTTACATATGCGAGCGCTTCCCTCACGCCGTCGGGTTCGTTAGGGATTCTCGGCGCTAAGCAGTACCAGATCCCGGGGTTCTGCGGCAGCGAGGAGTATGATAATACCGCGCAGGTTAGTTATGTACCTTGATAAGGCATCGAGAGGTGAGGGAGAAGGAGGTGGGCGCAGCATATGAGTTACTTCTACGTAAGATTTGAGGGAAGATGTCTTGTAATGGAGGTACATTCATGAGTGGCATGAGTGAGTCAGCCAGGGGTTTGCAGTTTCAATCGTGCCGTGCTACCGAAGTGATCTCAGGCTTGTGCCAGGCTTCATCACTCCATCTAAGTGAATCCAAGGGCTGGTGATGACCAGAACTTGCAACAGCTTGTATTTGGAACATGAAGCCCGCCATCTTCCCAGAGCTATTTTTCAGTTGATAACCGATATTGAATGGCAGCATCACAGAACCAGGAACTTTAGAAAAGGTAAGTGCCATGCCTTGTCAATATCTGGTTCCGAGCACTAGCTCTCGCCTGCATACAACTTCGGTGCATCATAGGCCGAGAAACCGTCACCCATTCCAGACTTTCCCACAGTTTACAAATATGTCCCCCACACTCTTGTAACAGCCAGCGGCTTTACATACACCAGTGCTTCCGAAATATATTACGTACCCTGTCCTCTCCGATTCGAGCGGCTGGAGATCGGAGAAGCCTTCCTGATGACCTTCTAGAAGACCGGAGCCGACGCACTGTTCCAGGATCTTAGAATGCCAACGCATGCTTCGGTGCCTCCGAAACGGGTCCGTTGATCTTCAACAAAAACCCCAACTCACAGGGCGATTGGTTCATACAAGCAGCACTGACTTGTCAGGCAAATATGGAAACCGCATCAAGTTCGTTCACTGGAGCTGGCAGTTCGAAGCCGAGCCCCAGTTGAGCTTCTACACGTCAATACCCAGCTTCAGTGCGCAGGCCATACCGTGGTGGCAGAGTAGATGCCTCTCCTACAGCTGTACAAGTCGCCCAGTTTAAAAGCTTTAAGTCGATCGCTGCGTATCGGAGGACTATGGAAACAAGGTGAGCGGAAGCCTCACCGGCTGACTGTTGGCCGAAGCTTACCTCACCGTGGTTGTTGTGGCTAACAGCAAGCCTTTGACAACCATCCCCCTTCCGACCTATCAAACCTGCACATGCCTGGATCTCTGTCTTAGAAACAAGATTAGAAAGGTTATCCAAGCTTCAAGAGCTACATAACCGATGTGAACGCCATTCCGCTGTCAACTGCTGCAGAGAACCCCGCACGGGTTGGCAACTTGGCACCACTGGGCCGTTTCGTTTCCTTCTTGGTCATAGCTATGGGGCGACGTGCCCCTCATGGCGGGGGAATGCTACCAATGGTTCAGATGCTGAGAAACAGGGCGAATATGACTTCTGGTCCAGAGTATCATCAGAGGGCCGGTTTTACGAGAGGTGACCAAAGCAAGTTGAGAATAGACCATATCTGGGCTAGGATGAGGAAACTTGACTGACAACCTGCCGATCATGGCTGATTACAACATGCTGTGGGCATCGCGAACCACCCTGCTGTCACGCACGCCATGTGCTACCCAAGACCGCCATTACGAATGCAGCGATCCCGGTCCCAGTACCCACATTACGCTACGACAAGAGTTGTGTCACGCTCCACCCGTGAGTGTTCACCTTGCACGATGGAGTTACCAAACCATGATCGAAGAAGATGGATAGGTCTGATCCAAGGAACAACTTCATGTCTAACGAATGATCTGGACGATCTCAATGATTGAGGGGTCATGTATGATTGAGGCTGGACTACTCCGGTAACAGCAAGCCCGCATCCGCTGAGAAGCTGCATAACCCAATCCTAACCGCCGAAGCCCCCCTCCCCCCGGGCAGCCAGGGCGGGGCCGATGCACCCATCCGTTCGGGGAACGGGGCTAACGGCCCAAGCTCGGTGTCGTCTGGCATGCGGACGTACCAGGTTGGCGGCAAGTTCGAAGCAAAGGCCGTACGTATGCCTGCAAGTTATGGGTAAGGCTTGACGTTGGGCAGACGGAAAAAGTCAAGACGAGAGAGCAGAGAGACAAGCAAAGGAAGGGAATTGTTTCCAAAGTTGGAACCATGGCAACATTAATATATCACGTTTGTTGCTTGCCCAGCCAAAAGGCGCGGAAAGGGTGGCGCCAGATTCGTCCACACTCCATGGCAGCGGTTTGACGGGTGTTTTAATCCAGGGACCGGGTAAAAGCGTGGGAGACTGATGCTCAAAAAAGAAACCGGGTAGCCGGGACAATATGCAGACTGCAGTCCAGTCCGGCGGTTGGCTGGGAAATGGCTTTAAGCAATATCGCCCCCGGGGCGCTTTTCTGTTCTTTTACTCTCTTGCCTCTCGAAGCAATCTTGAACTCTTCGTGGGAGGGGGACTAGCTGCAGTGGCCTGTGGCGGACCGTCCAGTTCCCCCTCACCATTATTAGAGTGTCAACATCACGACATGCCTCGCATCAGTTGTTGCATGTCGCTGGTGGCCCCATATTGATACTGCAGCAAGACGCACAAGTCGACGAGTCCGGCCATCATACTGCGGATCCGGCCAGCCCTAAGCCGACACTGCGTCCAATCCGCGCCCAAAGAACCCAGTCAACCCGCATATGGCCGCAGCAAGCCCAGCGATTAGTTTGGTGAAAGATAGGGCGGCGACTCCAGTCAATTGCATACAACTCCTCAAGAAGAAACCCGATCGCTTCTCCCCTGTTGGGGCTATGTGGGGGATATCAACCGCTCCCATTCCACTCCTGGCATGTGGCTGGGGCTGTCAACGTTTGTTTTCGAATCCTGCTGCTGTTTCATGGAGAGAAAAGCCCGGTGCTAGTTGAGCCTGGGACTGCGAGTTGACATCACCGGCATTGAGCGAATCGGGGAACTCTTTTACTTAGGGTCTGGACTGCTTGCTGCCCGACTGGATCTCGGACGATTTTTCTTCTTCTTGCTTCTCCTCAGGGAAAGTTGCATACGTGACGGTGTTGACTACAGACGAAGGATTCGCGGAAGATATCGTGCATACGACGGACTCAAGTTTGCTGCTTTGAGGAACCCCATCCGGCTGCCGCTGCGGCCCGTTTGGCTTCCGCTCCGGCGTACGAACACCAAATTCTTGGATGACAAAGTAAATAAATGCAACGTCACCCAGCCAACTTCGCATCCCGGTTTCTTCTGGAAAGGTAATACCGCCCTGACTTTTTTAAGCTCTATCATCACTAGCTCTGTGTACCGCTCGCTAACCTCGAACTGCATTGTCGGGCTAGGCATCGTTAGCATAGACCCGCCTTGCTCAAATCTTAGCTCTAGATCTGCCTTTTTTTTTTCGATTTACCTTCTAGATACCCTCATCTAGCTCTGCTATACCCACTATCTAGCATTTCCTCCATCGTTTCTAACTCCAACATGCGCTGGCAAACCCTCCTCCCCCTCTTCTCCTTCCCAGGCCCTTCCTTCTCCGAGCTCACCTTCACGGTAACAGCCCACCACAATGGCGTCCCAATCCCCCCCTCCGACATCCGCATCGAGCCCTACCCCTTCGGCCAGACCGTGCACACCACGGGCGGGAAACTGGTCTCTGCATCTGGCTTGCCCACCCTGAAGAACCTACGAGCCAACAACCCGACCGTCAACAGCAACAATTGGTGCGGGTCGGTCAACTACGCTCCGATAGGACGGCAGATACGGCTGGTGCATGGCTATTTCCAGCATCCGGTGTGTGAGATAAGGAATGGGATGAAGACGTTTCCACAGGCGGTGGCGGCGTGGGTTGGCATCGATGGGGATACGTGGACAGACAGTTTGTTGCAGGCGGGGACGGTTTGTAAGGTATGTGATATGGAGTTGATACCATTGGAGTGAGGGTTGCATGCTGACCTTAGGCAGATCGATAACTCTAGTGGTGTCGTCACGTAAATTTCTCCCGTGATTGTTTGAGGAGAAGATAGGAGCTGACTGGAGCAGAAATGAGGCTTGGTGGCAGTGGGTGCCGTCAGGGGCGTATACTATTTCGACATTGCCAGGTAAGTTCCCTTGATTGAGGTTGGATGGAGGGGGTGCTAACATTTTGCAGTCGCTGAAGACGACTGGTTCGAAGTTACCATTAACACTACCTCACCATCATCAGGAGAAATGTACGTCCCTAACCTCTTACCCCTTGAGCCCCCTTTTCCTTCCGCTTTTCCTTCTCCCAACCTCATACCCTGCATCAGGTAGTCAAGTGCTAACCCCTGTTAACCTCAGCACAATAACAAATCTCTCCCAACGTTATACCTACAGCGTGACGCTCTCCGGTGGACCGACCCTCGCCCGCGTCGACGCAGATTGGGTGGTAGAGCGTCCCTACTTCGGCAAGACTTTGTCCGGGTTCGCGACATTCACCGACGTGTGGTTTGAAGATACATACGCAGAATTACTTCCCGGCACGGGGACGATTGGCGTACTGGGCGCAAATCAGTACCAGATTCCGGGCATGTGTACGAGTATGGAATGGGATGATCGGCATTTGGTTAGTTGGAGTTTGCAGAATTAGGGGAGGGGTGAATGCCAAGAGGGATGAGAGAAGGGCCGGATTGGAGGAACATACATGGAGATGGATATGGAGCTTGGATAGTTGAAGCTGGGTTAAAATCGGGGAGAATTATGTATATATGAAGGATCGGAGAGCATGATTGATTGCAACAATAAATGATGGCCGAATATGGGAAGGGGACAGGGCTTGAGGATGCTAAGGATTTGGGTCTACCTATGTTAGTTATTCAGGGAGGTTGGGCAACAGCATCGGCTACAAGTATAGCTTGCGAGATCTGTCATGTATCTCCTTGGTTGATCATCTCTCTATCTGCATGAAATACCATTATAAAAAAGCTGAGCTGCGTTTGAGGATTTATATTGAATCAGGTGGACTTGAAATGTGTCCCCCTATATTGGTCGTGGTTGTTGAGTTGTGCCCCTACCTGCCCAGCTCTGAGTGCAAAAGAGAGAACAGAATTGAGAAAATGATTTACAAAAGTAAAGGCCGAGAGCTGTTAAGCCGCATCGCTTGAATTGTCTACTCATATAGGCACATTTCTCTACTAAAGACAAGCAAAAGGACAGGTGATCTCACACCTCTAATAACACCAATTCCATAAGGCCCAACATTCACTTCGGGCTCTCGGGTAAGTCGTCTTGCTTACCTCTGATGGGGTTGGCTGGTCTGAAGGGTTGGGATAGAGAACCTCCAAGGCCAAAGCCAAAGCGATGCGTTTATCTAGATTACTAGAGAACCCATGTGCATAGCTCTGATGTGGAAACGCCTTTGAATAAAGAACGTCGCGCCTCGAGTCCAAAGGAAAAAAGCTACGTATTTAGAACACACAATCGCACCAGGCTAGCTCATAGGCCTGAATTCATAATCCTCCACCAGGCATGTACAGGAGCCACAACTCCCATAAAGAACCATTGACGAAAATGTTTATTCGTGAACGTCACTGCGCTCTTAGGCCCATCGAAGTGACTCTGGCATTCCAAACAACGCAAAACCGCCTAAGCATATGTACGGCCTAGTGCCTTCCTAAAGTCTCTCATCTTTCCTTTTGCAAGGTTGTAAAGGATAATCTTCTCTTACGGCAATTGCGTTTGATGCAACTCTTGGTTTATCTCGATTGGAACACCAAAGCATAGCTCAATCAGAAGGATCCCAAGTGCGAAGATCATCTTTGCGTGAATAGGGTCTTGGTCTGGAGACGATTGAGATGGTTCACTTATTTCAGCAGTTTCAGGTTCGGTGTTCTCTGAGATAGCCGTGGATGATGTCTTAAGCACCCGAAAAATCCCAACTAGGGGTTTGTCATAGATCTCTGGTTTCCCCGCCCCCTCCCCGGCAAGGCCAAGTTGAATCGTTTGGAATGCCTCCTCATAGTGACAGTCTCCTTTCAACCATGGCGTACCGCACAAATGAAGAACTGCCCAAGTGGCTGCTGCTGCAATTGCAAAACTTCTCCTGCTTGATCCTGGGAGCATATCGAAGGCATGGCACATGGGAGTGAGCATAACTGCGGGGAATGGCCCGTTTCCAGATTGCTATTTTCCACAACAGGTCTCAACACATCGGAGTATCAATTCCTTTGCTTTATTAACCCCAGATGTGGCATTGAACCTGATGTGCCCTTCAAGGGAGTTCCCATTCATGTTATTGAGGAATTGACACAGGCAGTCAATGGTATCGATGTTAGCGTTTTGATTTGTGTATCTGTGCCTTGAATAACTCTAAGTTCTGATACAGGGAATGCGTGGTTAGGAATGTGGTTTCAGCAAGTTCTACGCTGGTATTACATTTAAGCTGAGAACATACCTGTTGATCTAAGAGAGGAGGTCCTAGTAACCGGCCCTTGACTTTCTGCCCCTGTAATGGTCTTTGCCTTCAATATATCTTTTAGTTCCGGTTGGATACTCAGTGCATGCCAGCTCAAATTTCCATCTGGAGCTCGCTAAACAGTTATTGTAGTTCGGAAGGGAACGGATGCTGGAAGAGATACAGACGTTTCGAGATTGGCGTCAACCTCATGCCAAATGGAGAGGATATTGGCAGAATGTTCTGTGCATCGGCATTGCCAAATCTTGGAAAGCAACGCTCACCTGCGGTACTCGTGTCCCTTGAATCCTGCTACTAACCGTTCACTCGTTGCACTTGACATCACCTTTTCAAACCCAAAAAGAGCGCTTATACACTTGGATGTGGAGATAGCGTTGATATCTTCCTGCCAGACGAGGTGCCTTCACACCACTCTACCTCTAGAATCAGCAGTTTGCACGCAGTGTTCTGTTCGTGGAAGCAACTGCCGCTGTGTTACTGGAGGATCACTCCTGGAGCCGTACTGTTGAGCTGCTTGATTGTGACAGCTGCACCAGAATCGATTTCAGAACATAGTCCATCGAGGAGCTTGCCAGTCAGTTCAATGATATTAACCTGAAGGATGCTCCGCACTCTGCCAGTGGCTCGAGAAATTCTAATGCTTCTCCTATACCATGGTACGAAGGCTATGGTGATATTGCTGTCATTGGATACATGGAAGTTAAGGCCGGGCCCAGCACGATCACGTTTCAGCCCCACACACCTCCGAGTGAGTTGATATGGGCGGAGTAAGTGATGTTGCCATTTTTCATCCTTAGACATTTCGAAATATTGCAACTTGAGGTGTCTTCGGACAGTACTGACAGCTGCCTTGCAGTCTTATGTTACGCCCATACAGAGTCCTTACCCACCGATTGATGATCAATATGACGAGGAAGATCATTTTTCAGATTGCGTCCCCTCCATCGCCGGACTGGGAGCTTGCCAATCGGGACGAAGACAATGACGAAACGGAGAGGAGATTGTTGGAAAAGAGGAAGGGGAAAGGCAGACGCTGAGCCCTACCGCTGTATTGCCTATCGAACGTCAGTTACCAACATTTGACTTTACGTTTCATGGGTATTGGGCTTGCAATGGCCCCAAAAACAGCATCGTTTACATTCTAAGTGGGCTTCATCTTGGTATATCTTTCTCCCCTTAGTATCATTGAATGCAGGATGGGCCACGGTCACAACAGAGAAACAATACGTTTGTCGGCTGATACAGCTGGACATGATCATTTTGAGTTATATCGATCATTCATATCCCTGATGCATATATAATGGGGTAGCAGGCATTTCTTATTAAATTTATCACAGATTGCATGGATGAATGAGCTTAAATGGGTAGCTCTTTCTCTCACACTATGTTATGTTAAAAGTTCTTTCTGCGGGACCCCTGAATTGAATCGAATTTTATCTCCAACCCGTACCACCCATGGTTCCTGGCTAGACCGTAAAAGCTCGAGCCGTGTTTTTCTATTTCGAACAGTTAGTATGAGTGCCAAAGCGCCCCAGGGTCTAGATGGCTGGCATGTAGGTTACTAAAGGGGGGGAGGGGGCAATGGAGGAAGTGGCCTCTGGTGACCGTCGCGCCGCAGGAGCAAGCTTTTATCGCACTCAGGAGGTGGTTGAACCGAACGTGGTACTCAAGGAAGTCACCGTGTTTTGATTCCTCAGCAAGCCACCTAGCGAGACACCTCCTGTTGAACAAGCTGAGGAAAGGTTTTGCTGACGAGCCATCCCAGAGGCTGGATTGCGGTTTATTGGCTCTAGGCACAGGCCTGCGTGGCTCTCAGAGGAGGAGGGGGGAAGCCTAGTTGGGTGCCTAGGGCTGCTTGATGAAGACAAGACCAGCCTTTGTACGGGGAAGTCTGTAGCCTTATCCATAATTGGTGATCCGGACGTAGAATTTGAACTCGATCCTGCCATCTGTACCTTTCCTAATCTAGTAGGTACAGTGGGTGTAGTCCAGCGAGCTATCATTGCCATGGTGTTTGGATGGTATGCCAGACTAAGAAGAGAACCCTGGGGGCTGCGTAGGAGACATTGGATAAGGCCATTCAGACCGCACCGAGGCCGGCAGATATCAGCCACCCTAGCCACGGCCCTAACAGGGCCTATGTCCAGTTGATCCAGGCCATACTTCAGTGAAGGCGCCACTGCCGTGTTGAAAATGGCAGGTCCGGATTTTGGAAGGGAAGCCTTTTGGTGTTGGAGAATTCTTGATTAGGGTCACCACGGAGGCCGCAGCGGACGCTCTCGAGAACGCCTGGGCTAAGGGGCTCAGTCAACCGTCTAGAATCACCCCGAACCACTTTACTGGGGGTTTTGAAAGAGCTATGAGGTGGCCAGACCGAAGAGTCAGCCGGTCCGGATCCTTTTTATTTATTATCAATTATAGCTTCCGACCGGGTTCGCCCCCGAGGGTGCTGGGTTGTGCCCACGACGCCGGCGGGCAAAAGCTACCTGAGTTCAACTGGATACAGGTAACCCCGGGAAAAGGCCGCATATGGTAAAACGGCGTGGGTTAGAGGGAGTGCAGCTTACTATGTACAGGGGAAGGTTCTTGAAACCGGCCAGCCCCAGGTATGT
>Ga0065720_1019234_pt1 | contig 31670 bp, 30 predicted proteins | sample Thericmetagenome_FD_59107 | JGI IMG/M metagenome (GOLD analysis project Ga0065720, IMG submission 59107) | Thermophilic microbial communities from the Joint Bioenergy Institute, California, USA of rice/straw/compost enrichment - eDNA_2 v2... | ecosystem: Engineered > Solid waste > Grass >... | reverse complement strand
AGGTACTAAATTTGTTAAGAGCATCTATAGATCGTAATTGATTGTTTGAAAGATAGATCTTAGTCATCCTGTTGAGATTTAACTGCATTAGTTGAGAAATGCTCTCAATATTTTTGTTTGAAAGGTCAACAACCTCTGCTTTTCCGTCTATTTGGATTGCAGGTTCTGTAATTATATTGCCTTGAGATTCTTCTCTACTTGTTTCTTCTACTTTAAATTGGATGTTTCGAATCCTTGGAGGACTTAAGATTCCCTCTTGACTTTTTCTTTCTCCACCCTCAATAAAAGGTTTTTTAAGTACAGAAACAAGGGTATCATGTGCCTTCGGTGACGTTATGGGGCTGATAATAGTAGCATCCATGATATACTTTAAAATGCCGTTATTTTAAATTTATTGCATATTTTCGCAGGGTTTTAGTAAAATGAGCTAGAGATAGAGTTAGATAATAAAATAATTGCTAATTAACAACTTGCTATATAAAAAGGTTAGGTTTAATGGAAAAGAGCGAAATACAAGAAAACAAAAACACTGCCTATAACTACAATCCCTCTTTTCATGGATTCAGTTTTATTCCTTTCTTTCAATATCTCAGCTCGCTGTCTCAAAGAAGACATGTCCTGATTAAAGCTTTGGCTTTTCTTTACCAGTATCTCTATCTTTGTTCCTCTCTCCATAACTTCATCCAAGTTTATTTCCATCAAATTCAAAGTCTCCTCTGCATCTTTACGGATACGATCGATCTTAGGATCAAATTTAGTTTGGTTATATGCATCCATTTTCCTCTTCAGTATAGGTCCAAAGCTATCATTCATAGCATAGGAGATAGCCTGAGAACGTTGATCATAAGAATATTTGGCTACAAAAGCATCACGAATCTCATCTAGAAAACTTTGGGAGCGACTCTTTGGATAGCCAATGTCTGTTAGACATAGGTATGTGAAGCCATTCTCATTTATTGTTTGAAAAATGTAATTATTTTTGTAGATGTAAATACTTCTTTGGTTTTTTGGGAGATTCTTCAAAATCAACTCTCTTGTAACTTGTGGAAAATTTCCTGTCGAGTCACTCGCCTCTACCAGAACATGAAAATTGTTACCGTACTCTTGTGTTGAGTCTTCACGAGCAACGAGAGCGTAAATAATTGACATTGAATCAGAAAATTAAATCTTATTTCGAATTAAGACCTAATTCCAAAACTGTCCTTTCCTCTCTAACAGCTCATATTTTTGGCTTTTCTATCCTCAATCAACAAACACAATGCCTAACCAATACGAAAAATTTCATTCATAATTTTTCCTTCATTTAAGGACTTTTCTTTAGAAAATGAAACAAGCTCTAATTTTAGAGTTATGAAATGCTTTTATTAGAATAAGACAATTCATGCTGATTTTGTAGTCAAAATTTCCAAGGAGATAATCCCTATTTGGGTTGAAGATGGGCTTTCTGGTAGGATGAGGAATTAAAGTATTGAGTCCCTAGAGAAATTCAATACGAGAATTAATTTACAAATACGATTTAAAGATACAATTGGCATGTCATATCTCGAGCAAATCTTATGTAAGCATTCACCCTTCTCCCCTAATTTTTAGTGAGAAAGACTCCTACCATAAATAGGAATAAGGACTTCGACCTTGACACAAATTACAATGAAGAAATAAAGCAAGAAGCAAAGCAGATATATGAAAAAAACAAAATTTTCGATCAAGCAAGCCTTGATGATAACAAAATTGCTCCTGTTGTTGTTTCAAGACTGTCCAAGAAAATCAAGAAATTAGAAGAATCACAAACCACTGGTAATAAATGGTTCAACATGAAGAAGAATATATTGACACCTGAGGCTCAAGAGCAGCTCAATTTAATCAAGCTCAGAGGACATATAAATCCCAATCAGTTCTATAAGAAGCCAGACTGGCAAGGACTTCCTCAATATTATCAGATTGGTACTGTAATAGGAGGTGGAGATGATCCTAAGTCAATGAAAATACCTAAGAGAGAGAAAAAGGGCAGCCTAATTGATCAATTTTTGGCTGAGGATGCTTCAACCAATTGGACTAAGAAAAAGTTTGGAGAAATCCAGAAAAAGAGAAAGAATATTACCAGGAGAAAGCTGGATAAATTCAAAAAGCTTAAGAGAAAGGGTGTTGTTAGAGCATAGAATTAATAAAATATTTTTGATAGTATCTAAGCTTTCTGGCTGTTGTGTGTACGTAATGCACCAACTTTCTATCGGCTGTATCAAATATGACTGTAGAAATAATGAGTGGTAATTTGATTATATGCTCTGTTGTTAGCGAAATCGTTTTAATCAAATTAATAACAACATTTACATAAAACACACTTTTTGCTTCATTAGAGGCTATGCTTCAAAGACTGATCTATAAAGAACCGAAACCTCTAAAACCACTTCCAAAGGATCCATTTATCTTTAATAAGGAGGGAAAAGTCCGTGGTTATTTTATCAAATTATGTGAAGAGATACATATTGACCCAAATGATCTTTATCCTAAGACTGTCGAGGACTTTGCAGCTCCCGACATCACCCAGAACATTCAGATACACAGATACAATAATTATGAAAATAAGCGCAGAGGTATAGTTGCGATTTTTCAATTCTAACCTGAACTAGCTAAAATCGAAGCCCTCAAACAAATCGCAAGACACAGATATGGTTCAAGCAAGAATAATGATTTCCGCTCTTTAACAAAGGGTTCTGTGTTGATTACAAATCTTGAAATTCTGGCACAGGCGGCTAAGGATGAGGCAAAAATGAACCCTACAAAGCCTGGAGTTCGCAGGAGTTTAGCTATGGAGACCCAGGACACCCCAAGAAAGATGAGCTATGGTGAGGAGCAAATGAAAAACATGATTAGCAATTATGAGAAGCAAGTCAACAATCTTGAAAGTAAGGCAGCTGTATATCGAAGGGCCAGTGGCTTTGATGAAGACTTTAGCAGAGGAACATCATTAGGTCCTCGTAAAAAGAAAGAATCCTTTGGAAGAGAAGATGAACTTCTTGTACGCAAGAAAACAAGTTCGATAGGAAGGGAACTTGAAGATAAAAAGAATAGATTTGGGCCTAAGGATTCTAAGCCAAACACATTAGTTGACTTGGACCTTCCAAAACATGATAAATCCAGATTAAATGATACTATTAAATCTCCCGTTAGTGATGATGATGATGCGGCCTCTGTTGCGGCGGATATGGAAGAGCAGTTCCAGCATTATTTGGTTATGAAGGCAATTGAAAAAGAGAGACTCAGAAATGCGAAAAATATTGTTGAGAAACTCGATGAGGATTATAGAGAAAAGGCAAGGCAAAAGTATCTTGAAAAGCAAAGGAAGTTTGAAGAGATTCAGAAGAAGAAAGAAAAGGATAAGCAAGGAAAAGTAATAGTCAATTTTCTATTAGTAAATCATTAGCAACAAAAGAAAGAGGAGTTGTTAAGATATAGAGAAGAAAGAATAGATGATATCAGAAGAGTAATAATCTAGAAAATTTACTAATTTCTAGGAAGATGCAGCTAAGCGAAAACAAATCTATAAGAATCTATTGACAAAAATTGACAATGCAGAGAAGAAGAGAATAAGTCAACATGAATCTAAGATACAGAGGCTCAATGAGTCCAATCTCTCAGTCATGGAAAAGTCCATGTATGCCACAACCAAAAAATGGGATACTGAAAATGCAAGTCCAACAACCAGTTTAGAATCCATCGAAAGAAGACTCGCTCAGTCGCATAGAAATAGAGAGAGGATACAGCTAGAAAAACTGATGCAACTAACAAAGCATGGCTATGATGTAGAAGATAAATTGAGCAAGGTCCGAAATAGGGAACTTGCTGAACATCAAGAACTTGTTCAGAAGACAGTAAATAAGATGATGGGGAGACATAAGTCAACATCTCCTGGTGAGAAAAAGAAAAAAGGAGATGAAAGTGAGAGGAATAGGAGTGAATATCTCGCTAGAATTGAGTGGAAAAAGCAAGAGAAAGAAAGAGAAGAAAAAGAAGCTCTTAAGGAATATAAGGAGCGTGAGAAGCAGCGTTTAGCTCGGATCAACAAAAGGAAAGAAGAACTTCAGGAATATATTAAAGAAAGAAAAGAAATCATTAAACAAAAGATCGAGAATGTGAGAGAAAACCTCACTATCTGTAAAGAGGCAGAAGTAGAGAATGCATATCTATTATTAATCTGTTAGGAGAAGAAAAATTCACACAGGCTTTATGCATATCAGGATAAATATGCCAGAATTAAGGAGCTAAGGAAGACTCGCTTCCAGCAAATTGTAATAAATTTTGTTATTTTATTCATATGTTTAGAAAGACCTGGACAGGAGTTACACCTTTGAGACTTCTTTTCTAAGTCAACATTAATCTAAATTAACAAGCTAGGACTACTATATTACAGCTTTTTCAGATTGTAGAAATTGTTTGTTGAAATTTTGTTTGAGTTTTTATACTTCACCTATTCATTTTTGTTGGGTTGTTGCCCATCTTTACATATCCATATAGAAAACTGTTATTTTGTTTCTTACACAAATAACCAAAAAGATCACAAAACTTTGCTTATTAACTTATGAATTCAGTATTAAGATATCTAACTAATATTCATTTTCTACCATATATACTTCTTGTTGAACCTCAGGTTCTTCCTCAAATCCAACCAGTCCGAAGCTCAAGGACTCCCTGTTGTAAATGATAGCTGTTTTCCTATCAAGTTCATAAAGAGCAGTAACCATTAACTCGCCATTGAGTCGATGAGGTTTCCAATAGTTGATATTGGGCTCTTTATTTAGGATGATTTTCTCTAGTTTCTGGCCTTGCCCAAGCATACTTTGTAGACTTATGTATCCAATTGTTTCATATATTTGGAAGAAAAATTGGTCATTCCATTTTCCAACATAGTCTGCCCAGGGGAATAAGCTTATATAAATACTCTTATCACTTTTCCAGTCGTATATTACTAGGATATTCTCACTCTCACCTACAACAACTCCAAATAATTCTTCAGTAATTCCAAAACAGAATTTTATTTCGAGTTGCAACACTGTATGGTTGAATGTGTTTGAATTCTCATCATCAAATTCGAATTTCTTGTGGGTATTGTCCCCGAAGATTTCGTTCCACTCTGCAATAAAACTCTTGGTCCTGATCAAAGAAAAATCATTGATGTTATAAAAATGTAATTCTCCACTATTGTAAGAAGGATTTCCTGCAATTATTCCATTTGCAACTTCCCAAATTGTAATAAAGTAATCTTGGACCATATTAAAGCTCATTATATCAGTTCTTTTTATCTTGGCTATTTTTTCGATTTTGTAATTGTCTTTATAATGGATCTCAGCAATGCTATATCTATCATCTTTATGATCCAAGATCTCAACTATCATCCTATGATCTCGAGTCAATAAGGAAAGCTCTAAAGTTTGAATCTCAGGACATTTGTTGCTTTCCCAAACAATTTTATGATTGATCAAGTCAAGAAAATGCAAGCAGTATCCTTGGAAAGTAAATTTCACTTTAATTGCAACGAGACTTGGACTCAGAATGTAGATCCCATGGATATCTTTGTAGAAGTCTTTATCTTCTAGATTGAAAATAATAGAGAATTCGCTTGAAATAAAGTCCCATTTTTTAATTATTCCTTCATTCGTAGCAAAATAAATAAACTCATTCTTCCAAGGAGCTAATGCTTGGATTGTGACCCTGTTAGGTTTATAGACAACCTTTGCAAATAAGTCATCTGGGACTAAGAAATCACCACTTTGCTGACTTACAACATTATTCTCGATTTTTCTGAGCCATTTAAAGGAAGGATCATAAGCCTGACTTTCATTTCCACAGGCAAATCTGACAAGGGTAAGTGTGAATTCTTCATTATATGTGAATTGCTGAATTAAAAATTCATTCTGGATAGTATTGAAGACGTCTATAACAATGGAGTCATCAAAAGGACTGCTATTCTCTCTTTCTACAAAAGGCAATGACCACAGTTGGACTGGACTTCCTTCTTGAATTTTAAAGAAGTCTATCTCGTTTGTTGTTTCAGTAAATGAGAATATATAAAATAGAGACAGCTTGGAATAGTTCACTTTATAGTGGTATTTTTCCTCATATATTTTCTTCGTAAGAGGTCTTTTCTCCGAGACTATTACTTTAGACGGGTCAGTGAGATCAATAACATCAGCATAGATATTTATCTGTTTCTTTTCTTCTGTCTTTTTCTCCTTATGATAAACAACCAGAATAGTCAATTTTTCAGGGTCGACGGCAATTTTAGGAAGCTTGCAAAAACTATAGTCTCTCATGTATACACTCTTCTTCTTGAGTGGGTCTATAACATAAAGAACATTAAGAATCTTTTCTGCAAAAAGTGTATGAGTCATTGTGACGATATGCCCATTCGACAGTTTTTTAATTTCCATAGGGTATAGACCTATTTCATGGAACAAACACTTCGCCCTTCCAGAGAGCCAGTTATAGAGTTGCAACTTTCCTGTTGAGTCCGAGAATAAGAATGTATTGGCGGAGTATTTGGTGAAATGAAAGCCATTAAATATTCCATTCCTCAACACAACTGGCTCAAATTGCTCATCCTGGAAATCAAATATTGCAACGGGAAGTGTTAGTGAAGGCTTGATAACAATTTTGTTGTTCCCAAGATATATTATTTCACAATCTCTTCTGAATTCGTCCTGAGTGGCTAGCTTTTCATAGTCTTCTATATTCATAGGAGTCTTATACAAGTATTCATGAAGCCTCTCAAATGTGATCCTGAAAGAATAATCTCTTCCTCCTATTTCTGCATAACTGGGACGCTTCAGGGTATTTTTGCTGTCAAAGAAGTATAGATTTAGTTTTGTGTCAATTATAAAAAAAGAATCATCATCAATCACAAAGCACTGCTTGACCCTTTCTATGGTTGACTCAATCGGCACTGGCGCCATATAAAATCCATTTCCTAGCTCAGTGTCGAACTTTATATTATCCATGCTTAAATGATAATTTTTATTTGAATTTAAAAAGTCGCTCTTGAGAGTCAGTTTTTTTACCTCGAACATAACTTTTGCCAGAAATAGGTGTATTCGACTCCTGCGAATACCAGATTTCGATTCCTGAAAGATATCCTATTATGCTAACTCATTTGAAAATTGATATTCTCTCTTTCTCGAAAGGAGTTTGTGATTCTTTTATTAAATAATCTCGGGGCACATGACTAGAGACTAGATAACAAGTATCATCTTAGTTTTTCGAATTATTAGATTTTAGAAACAAAAGGTCTCGATATTGTGACTATGAAAACAAAAAACATTGATTTTGTGATTGGGAAAATGAGAACAGTCCTTGGATATGTTGTCCAGGAAAATGATCAGTTATATCTTTGATGGAAATAGGTTTTATTCACACTTCAATTTGAACCCAATATTGGACTATTCAGATCAACAAGATTAAAAGTCTTGTCACTGAAACTGGGCTGATGTTCTCAAAATATCAAATAAACAAGACAGAGTTATTGAAAAAATGAAGAAGGTTCGTTCATCTTGATTCTTGTATGACATTATTCTCCTATCTTAATTTTCAGTCTAAACCGTTCCAAAATTCTCAGTAGCTATGACTGGGAGGGAAGATCTTCTCTGAGTGGGAACTCTAGAGTCAAGTTAGTCTTATAATTATTTTTTCGTTTCTTTGTTTGGGATTTAACAAAGTGTTCAATTGAATCAAATTTCATTTAGAGATAACACACGTAAAGATATTTAGAGCTTAAGAGTTAATAATTTTAGAATAAAACGCAAAAAATATCTTAACAGATGAAACCCGTTCAAGACCTCATTGATGAAGCCAAGTCCTTCGCCCAAGACTCTGCTTTCTTCCTCAATAAATGCACCAAGCCTGACAAGAAAGGTTAGTTGTATAATTCCTAATCATTGATTTAAACTAGAATTCTTGAAGATTGCCGGTTCCTGCGCTATTGGTTTCGCAGTCATGGGAGCTGTCGGATACTTCATTAAATTGTTGTTCATTCCCATCAACAACATCATCCTCTCTTAAGTGTACGCCTCTATATTGTTATTATAAGCATATATTAAATGTCGCTTGGAGGTTTATCCTTTCTTGTGCTATTTTTGACTGTGCGATACTCTTGACTCAAAGAACCAAAGTTTCTTTCTAGAGTTTTTTTCTCGAAATGTGGCTTAAGATGATCTACCGTAAATTAATCCACCTGACTCAATTGTATATTTTGGTAACCTTCATTCCCAGTTACTCGAAGAGTTAGCCAGGAGTGAAGTAGTGTTAATTTCAGCTTCTAGAATGCCTTTTTTTGTTAAGTTGGGCACAAACACACTAAAATAAATTATATTTTGTTTCGGGTAAAACAATGTGCTCTTCTCAATCATGAATAAAGAGCAGAATTCATTCGCCATATACATGCAACAACTAAAAAATAACCCAAAGGACATCTTTAAGATTGTAGAAAAGATCGGTATTTCTTCCTGCGACACACAACTAACATCCTTAGGCGAAGGATCATATGCAAAGGTCTATAAAGCCGTCGATAAAGTCACTGATAAGATGGTCGCTATAAAAATAACTCAAAGAAATACAGACCAGTTTTCCCACTTAAATGAAATTGACTTCCTGCGCAAAATTGAACATCCTTACATAGTGAAACTAATAGATGTATATACAAATGATAATGAAATATGGGTCATCTTAGAATACTGTCAATTAGGCTCAATAAGTGACATAATGAAACAAACAAACAACACTCTTACAGAGCCTGAAATAGCAATGGTCTGCTATAGTGTTCTATTAGCTTTAGAGTATATCCATGCTTGTGGAAAAATACACAGAGACGTCAAACCAGCAAATATCTTAGTCAGTGCACAAGGCCAAGTTAAACTGACCGATTTTGGAATCCTCTCTAAACTCTCCAAGACAAATACATTTGCAGGAAGTATTCTTTGGATGGCTCCTGAGCAACTCCAGGGAGAGGAATATGACTCTTCTGTTGATATATGGGCATTAGGAATCTCTGTTATAGAGATGGCCGAAGGAAACGCTTTATCATTCCCTCCAGATATTACTTCCCCTCAGAAATCTAAAATCCAATACAAACCTAGGACCAGACTAAATGAACCTGAAAACTTCTCTGCTGAACTAAAGAGCTTTATTGCAGACTGCCTTCAAACTGACCCAAAGAAAAGAGCCAAGGCAAAGGATCTATTATATCATCCATTTATCGAAACTTATAAACCAAGGTTAGTCGACATAAAACGAAGTTTTTGTGCAGAAAAGATGAAGGAGATTGAGTCCTTTAGAAAATCAGTCCTTACATCTAGGAGACCTGATGAGACAAAGACCTTTGAGATGGCTATTGCTGAGGAATCTGACATCCATCAAAATGAAACAGTTGAGTATCTGGCTTCTGAACTCAATAGAAATCTGCAAGTTCGAAATAATATAGACCAAGTAGAAAATCAGACCTTTATTCAGAAATCTGATGCTCCAAGTGGAGATGATTTCCTTTTAAGCCAAAGTCTAATTTCAGAAGAGTCTCCTTCTAAAAATGCCAAAAAATCTGTTCATAATGAGTACAAGAGAGATTATAAGTTCTCAGAAAATTATAACGAATCCAAAGAGGGACTTGGTTCGACCTATATCCAAAATTCGAGACTCCATTCATTTGAGAAGAAAGGGAAAAGAGTACCTATGCTGGACTTAAGCTTCCAAAATAGCACTATCGAACAAGCATCAAAGGGACCGATGGGAAATCATCTCATCGCAACAAACAAAAAGAAGGAGGTACCGGCCTATTCGGATAATATGAAGACACCCAATAGGGTAGTTCATCCAAAAGTTTACAAATCCATAAATAATACAAACTTCTCTGTCAAGCATCGTGTAAATACAGATACTTCCCCAGCCCAACCAGAATTCTCCTTCGAAAACGAGAGCGTTAGTGCACCTTCGATTGAAGGATTTAAAGTTGACATGACTGATATAAATGGCATTGATACAACAAGAGAAGCAATTTCTGATTCTGTAATCATGCAACAACCTGATATCAGCAGTGTTAGAGGTCTTACTATCAGCACGGCTCCAGCTTCAAAAGGAGACACCACTAATATAAAAATTATCCTTGAAACTCCCCAGCCTGATCCAAAACAAAAGAATCAAATATTTAAAATTATTAGGGAGAATTTGGAGATTGCTCCACCCAAAACAGAATCAGCAACCAAAGGTGAAAAGTTGTCTGACCCTGAGATTATAACAGCAAGGCAAAAGTTAGAAAATGACATGAAAGCTGAATTAGAAGAAATTCAAAGAAAATATATTGAGAAATTTAAATCATTGGAAAGGCTATCACAATCTTCGAGAGGAACTAATAGTGGATTTAAATAAAAATAGGTAACATTCTCATATAAAAATTCTTTTGTAAGTTTTGATCTCTATACTTTTTAATTCTTGACACTGAGAGATAATTTTCGTTGCCATTAGAGACCTAGAATCTGCACATTTACTAACAGTTAGATGTAAAAATATATATAAGCAACAGTTTATTCAAAACTAGTTGCGGATAATAAATTACAAGAAAGTCGAAGTGGTTGGCTATAATACAATTTGAAACCAACAATAGTAGGTTATTCACAGATGTTTAGTCACTGTTATGAAGGGAAAAAGAGTTATTATTCATGTCATTGTGAGAATTGAAATCATCATAACCATTTCTGATATATTTTGACTTGGAGTCCAATTTTGTATTAGCAGCATAATTCATAATATGCGAAAGACTGGCTTGTCTTTTTCTAATAATTTAGGATAATCAAACAAAAATCTTACTTCAAGTCATAGTGATTAAGCAAACCGGCCTCAGGAGGATTCTTAATCTTTGGCTTAGACTTGGTTCTCTGGGTAGTGGACTTAGGATAGAGGTAAGGATTATTAAAAGAAGTTTGCTCTTCATCAAGGAGTTCAGCTAACTTGTCTTGGAGGTGCTTAATCTTATGGACACTGGCATGGTTATGAGAGTAATTGGGGTTTCCGTTATAGGGACTTGGCTGCTCATATTGTCTGTAGTCATCTTCATCGTAACTGTCGTCCAAAGGAGAGGAAGGAGATTGTTCAGAAAAATTCTCATCGTCCTCGTCAGCTTGGTTAGAAAGATGGAGCTTTTGAGAAAGAATAGCTGAGACATCATATTGTTTGTCTCGGCTTTTCTTTCCATCATAGCGGTTATTGTAGATAATATCATTATGATATTTCTTGTCTTTGTGCCTTGATTTACTGGGATCTTCTCTGGTGGGGTAGTTCTCGTGAAGATGCCTCAAAGGATCTCTTTCCTTGTGATGCTTCTCCTTGATGTTAAGCCCAAGTTGGTTAATTTTTCCTTCCAAGGCAAAATTAATATTGCTTGAAAGGACCTTCTTGAGAGCAAGAAGATTATTCTCGTTTTCAATCTTTTCTTGAGCAAGCAATTCTTGGGTATGAGCTAATTTTGCCTTATAATATTTATTCTTGTGCTTTAATTGAAGAAGTTGGTCCTCTAGAGTTTGAACAATCTAATGCTTTAGGAAAAATATTGGGATTCATTACGTTCTTGTATTCTTCATTTTTAGCTTGACTGTTAGCCAATTCATCGTTAAGAGTTTGATTAGTATAGACAAGTTCATTAATAGTAATTTTAAGCTTCTCAATATGCTGTTTTAGGGCTCTGATTTCACTGCTGGAAGACTCCAATTCCTTGTGAAGGGATCTTTGGCTCTTTCCAGAATTATTGAAAAACATATCTTTATTTTTGAGAAGTTTTTTGTTATCCTCTGCCTCGTCGAAATATTTGATATACGAATCCAGATTGGAAAGGAAATTTCCTTTGTCTTTGCCTGAGCTAGCTGAGTGATACTGGGGTTGATCCACAGGTTTTTCCAAAGAAAACCCAAAGTCTTAAATTAAAAAAAGAAAGCGGAAATTTTACCGATGGGGTTAAGAACAGTAGTACTTTGGTGTTCCTTGGCAGCAAAGTCTCTTTTCTCTATTCTTAGATCTTCAGAGCTCATGCTCTTTTTTAAGCCGCCATTTCTCTTGAAAAATTGATCAAACAGTTTTTCTTCTTTAGCTATAGGTGTATTATTCAGGTTCTTGGAAATGTCCTTCTTTATTTCAACTTCTTCATCAATTGAGTGGATTCTGGGTTCGAATGAAGAATATTCAGCTCGGTCGGTGTCTCTCTTCAAAGTACTGGCTTTATTCTTAGGGGTTTGGACGTTTTCCTCTTCGGTGGCCTGAGGGTCAGCCTTAGTGAAGGATTTTTGTGTGGATTCGGTGATGTTAGACTTTGCTCTATTATGACCTTTCTTTCCCGTTCTATTTTGGGCGTTTTCAGCTGCTGCTTTGCTTTTTAGAAGACTGTTAATATAGTCCAAGTTTCCTGGATCGAGACTATTGCCAAAAACGCCCACCACTTTATTACTCTTGAATTCATTATTTGACATGCTACTTCCCATCATAGGAGGATTAGAAATGGGTGATCCATCTTCGATTCTTGGAGTTGAGTCATTAGTTTTGGGAGTATTATCTCTATCATCTTGAATTGACTTATTTTTCTTTTGACCGTTTCTTAACTCTATTAGAATTAATGGATGATGGGGTGGGTGACTTACTTGCGTAGTAGTTTACTTTTGGAGTTGCCATGTTTTGAATAATAAATTTATGAAATTTTATATGTTAGCGACAATTTGATATACTTTATTGAGTTAGCTGGCGTTAATTAACATAATTTCTTTTATGTTCTGATGTCTCAGTCTATATCTATTGATTTATCTCCATATTACTCTCCAAAGTTTCCTCAAGTTCAGGCTTTTCCTATTCCATGTCTTCTGATTCATGAAGCTCTAACGAATTTAAATTAGTCTCAACATCTGACTTGAAACTTCGCCACCCAGAATCCTTCATGGATGGCATAAAGAATCTATAAAGCGCCATGCATAAACTTGGCCAAAAATGAGTAAAGAAGCTTCTTTATTCTTCTAAACATTAATTTTGATTTTTGTTTTATTAATTGAAGATACAGACCAGCAATGGAATCAAGATCATACAACTTCTCCACTGCTAAGAAGAGATCCACTCAATTGGAATCAAAGGTCATCAAGTAAGCCCTGCCATGAAACAGTCATAATTCCTCTAGGTTCCCCAGAGATGATGAGAATGCCCCAAGAACCAAAATTCTTCAAAAGGAATGCCCTGAACTCTTCGATGCTTTCAGAACAGTAACTCATAACGTCCTATACGCTTAATGATAATAGTGCATGAAAGCCAATAACAATGATGAAAACGTCTGCTACGATAAGAAGACTGCTCTCGATGTTTGCGCCAGTGACGCCTTCAGAAAGGTCAACAGCGACCCTAACTATACCTATTAAGTTTTTTGTATAGACACCCACATGCCGGTCCCTGGAATATATGCTTTCTGTCTGCATGTCTGAATTATTGTTAAATTCCTAGTTGACCTGTCAACTTAGTCTTAAAGAACATTTCAAACCTCTAAGTTGTAATAAGTCAGGCTCAGTAGTCATAAGGGAATATATCAATTACTTATTTCCTTGGCACTTAAAAGATATGCATCAATATAGTATAGAATAAAGGACTGTAGACTTCAGCTCTTAGGAATTTTATTTCACCTCTCTTAAAGAAACCTAATTATTACTTAGAGATCTTCATAGAAATCTTTATCCATGTCATATTCTTCAAAAGTCATTTTCTTCTCTCCCAACTCCACAGCTCTTTCTCCAATAGCAACGCTATTCTGGCGTTCTTTATCCAGATGAGGCGGTTTGACACAACAGGGGAAGCAGCTTGAAAAGGTGAGTTTAAGGATATCTCTTGTAGTATAATTCCTTCCATATGCAATAGAATTGAAAAAGCCTTGAAGTCCGGCTGTAACAAAATGAAGATAATTCATCTCCTTTGTCTCACAATTAAAGACTGTATAGATTGTATTTATGGTAGGGAATAACCAGCATATGATAAGGATTAGCGGATATGTTCTTAATCTGGAAATAAAGGATTTTTCTGGCCCCTCTGAAACAAAAGTCCTTAGAAAATGTATAACTTTGCCGTATGAGTATATGTTGAAGCAGATTATAACCCATAGAGGCACATAGAAACAGAAAAATCTCAAGAATTGTCCGTAGTAAGGATGATTATGTAGCGTAATCCAGCACCAGTGTCCTGCATCTCCGTACATTCCTCCAAAAAATGGACTATCGCATTATGATAAATTACATATGCTTACATAATTGATAGTATGAGTGGAAATCCGTAACACCATAACAAGAACCTGGGATATTTTTTGTGCACTTCCCTGAAATTCAACACAACTGTCGAATAGAGCGAAAAAGCGATCATTGCTGTCCACATAATTGAGCTCAGTTGACCATACTGAATCAGGAATCCCTGTGCAATACATAGGAATGGTGTAGTTTCATCTAAAATGTATGCGTCATCGTCCAAATCCAGGAAATGCCCTATACAGAAAATCAAATCTGACAATGAGACATGTGCAACAAGTAAAAATGAAAAATTTCTTAGGGTTTTATGTCGGAGAAATAGTGCTAATATAAAAAGAGCTCCAGCAGCGGAGAGCCCTACTGTTAACATAGCAATGAACTTCAATTCAGGTTCCTGATCTTGAGCTGGGTCGCAGTAATCGTTCGTATTTGACATTTGCTGAATAAAAATTTAACTTGAATACATCATATACAATAAGCGATATCTCCATATAGAATCTATTTTTCAAAAGTAACTTCCTCTTCCTTTCTAAGATCCAAGTCCTTCTCAATGCCAGACTGATCGCTATATTGATATTTTACATTAATATCTGAGTCTCTATTCTGTAATTCTTCATCTCTTTTCAATTCGTTTGTCTCCTTATTCACAACGTCTTCAAATTGTGTATGACTCTTTGGTATCAAAAACCAACACAACTTTTTCTTCCATGTTTGCTTCACATTCTCATTCATTCCATAGACAATTGCATTCAAAAATCCCTGAAGTCCACCACAACCATGGTGCAATACGGTTAGAATAAAGATCTCTTTTCCCACAATTTCATATAGCCGATTTACAGTAGCAAAACTCCAACAAAAGGCTAGAACTAAGGGGTAGTATTTTAGCCTGTGAATGAAGCGAACTTCCATATCCCTGCTCAAATGCTTTCTTATGAATTTTATTACTTTCACATAAGCATAAATATTGAACCCCAGAGCAATCCAAAGAGGAATATAGAACTGGAAGAACCTCATGACCACATCAAAAGCATTATGTTCGTCGGATTTTATCCAACAAAAATATCCTGTTCTTCCATATTGATGACTTAAAAATGGTCTAATATTATAAGAAAGTTAGATCAAAAAGTTACATCACTGACATAAGGAGAGGGAGCCCATATCCAAAAAGCAAAAATTTCTTATTCTTCTGCTTGAAGTTCCTCTGGCTTAATACCGTGGCAGCATAAATATTCCACGCGATAACACTTGTCCATAAAATAGAAGATAGCCCTCCGAAATTAACGAGGAATGATTGTAGTTTGCAGAGTCCTTGATCCCCCTCCTGTTTGAGGGTGACTATTGCTAGGAGGTTTCCAACACTCAGAAAGATATCTGAAATTGATAAGTACATGACAAGCTTAAAGGCATAATTTCTGATTTTTTTGAAAAAGATGTATGTGGAAATTATGAGGATTGATCCAGTTATCGAGAAGACAGCAGAAATGATAGTAAGGATAATAAGAAATTTGTTTTGGCTGTTATAAAGATCAAAGTCGGACATAATAAAATCAAAAATAGTTTAATTTGATATCAACTTGATCAGGAGATACCCAATAAATAGATCGTATACACAAAATGAAGTGAGTAATACTTTACTCGGAAAATTTTATACCCTACTAGCGCTTTGAGCAAAAGAATCAATCTGATAATGAAATAGAAGGAAAAGAAAAGTATTTGAAAGAGCAGAAATCTGATTAGTTAAAGGTAGGACTCTTAAGTGGAGATGAGCCCTCTTCTGAAGTTCTTTTTTGCCTTAACAATTAATCTCACACAAAATTACATCTTACTTCAGGTCATTAATAACCTTTTGGTTCAGCTGATGCAGCAAGTCAACTCTTTTCATATTAAAGCCAAGAATTTCCTTATGCTGTATCTTTCTGCTCTGTAGGTCTGGTGCTTCTTTAGTTTCTTTAGTTTTATTCTCGAAAATCATTTCCAAGTTCAAGCACCTCTTATCCGGTTTTTCATCGACTTCCGTTGGAATAACTGGAGCTTTCATCTCTCTCACGTTATCCCAATCAAAGCCTACAGTTTAAGTCAAATTTTCTATGATATTACCTTTGAAAAATGGATGCTTTTTTATTTCCTCAGCCCCCGATTTAGTACCTAACCTATTTTTGGGATTGATTTCCAAGAGTTGTCTTATGAGATCCTGAGCTTCTGGAGACATACAGTCATCCTCATATCCAATATTAGGCCATTCAATTCGGAAGTTCAAGATGTTATCATAGATTTTCTCAACACTGTCATCATTAAAGGGTGGGACTCCCACCAAAAATTCATATAAGATAACGCCCATACTCCACCAATCGACACTCTTACTATTACAGTCCTCACCTTTGACAATTTCTGGAGCCATATAATCAGGAGTGCCGATAATTCGATGTAGTTTCTTATCTTTTCCAATGCTTGCTCTATTCCTCTTATCTGGCTTCTTTTCTTTCTTCTCTTTCTTCTTCACTTCATTATCAAATCCCTTTAACAAGGGTGATCTGGCCTCATCAAGGAAATTGAAAATAACCTCCTCTTCCTTTTTCCTCAATTCAGCCATCTCTTCATACGATGGTTGCTTAGTAAACTGATGCTTCTTCATTTGTTCGAGACCCTGTTCAGACAATCCAAAATCAGTGAGCTTTATATGACCATTGTGGTCAAGGAGCACATTCCCAGGCTTTAAGTCTCTGTGTACAATATCCAATGCATGTAAAGACTCAACTGCTAGCACAAGCTCAGCAAAGTAAAACCTTGCTACCCATTCATCTAAGCATCCTACTCTTTCAAGCAAATTTGAGATATCTCCTCCAACCATATACTCTAAAACGAAGCAAATATAATTCTGATAATGGAATGTCCACAGAGCCTTGACGACATAATCACCTTTGATCACCTTGTAGATATCCCTTTCTGCCTTTAAATTTTCAAACTTGGAGTGAGTCATTTCCTAATGAAAAGTTATTGATCATCCTCTTTCCCTTACTCGGTAGGCAAAGTCCACGATTTTCATAGCATATTTATCACCTGTTTGCTTTTTTTTAACTAAATAAATTCTTCCATAAGCTCCTTGTCCGATGAATTTCAAGAACTCGAAGTCTTCTATACTGCACTCTTGATTACTACAACATTATCTCTTGAAACCAAATTTTGATACTTCTCAAATTTGACTTTTGTCTTCTCAATAGCTGCACTATCACTATAATACCCCCTGGAATAATCCAAATTGAGCCATTCATCAATCATCTCTTTTGATGGCTGTTGGCCTATCACAGTTGCATGCCTAGGAGTCTCGCCATCCCCAAGTGATGTTCTGGAAGCAATTGCTTTATGGTCTGCCTGGGTGGATGAATCCCTCCTAAAAATTAACCCCAAAAATTGTACTAAGTTACCTCTTATGAACCAGAATTTTATTATCCACAAGATTTCTCAACTCCGTACAAGTTTTTTCGAGTCTTTCATTCCATTGATCTTTTTCTTCTTTAGTTTTGTCTTTGACTTCTTCATTGCGCTCTTTTTCTTCAGGGAGATCGGAGGATATTGCAATTCCTGAATTTCTTTTGCTACCTTTCTTTGAAGGAATATGCAGCGTAGGAAGATCATTTTCATCTAGTTTTGGCTCCACGAAAACCTTTTCTGCTTTCTTGACAACTTGTTGTTCTCTTTTCTTAAGAAGAGCAGAGATAACGGACTTCTCCTCTTTTTCTGGCTCTTTTGGGTCCTGATGGCCTTCATTTTTAGATTGTTCGGCATAAAACCCGCTTTTCTTTCTGAGACCTCTGACATTGCGCATGCTTGATCCAGCCAATTGCTGTCTTATTGCCAGTAATGCCTTTGGACTTTTTAAAGAATTTCTTCGTTGCAATGGCATCACTATATCTGAATCACTTTCGTTTCCAGATTCACCATCCTTAGACAATTCAAGGGAGTTTCTTCTTTGTGAAATCTTTATTGCGAGGTTAGGGTGAAGGCTCCTGAAGTTTGCAAGGCCACGCTCTGGGCTTGATGATCCTTCGGCAACAGGGCTTTGTTCATCACCCTCACTAGGATCAGTAGTCTCTTCTAACAGCTCTATTTCTCCTTGCTTCATGTAAAATTTTCTTTTGTAAACTGAGAACTCCTTCAAATTGTAACAAACAATCATTAATTTACCTGCAAAGTGATCGAGAATTCATGTATAAAATTGTTCATTGTTTTATCCCGGACCTCAGATTGAAGTACTGAAAGCTCATTTTTGAGAGCTATATCCTCTTTTAATTCCGCTAAGAATTTATGCTAAATCGAAATTTTCGCGTACTTTCGCCAATGTCCTCAGACCGGGTAAAGGCACTTCCATATTGCGCGATTCTTTTGAGCACCTTCATAGAGGTATTGAACTCTTCGTCTATTTTTTCTTGTTCAGGAAGTGGTTCTAAATGTTGGCAACATTAAACGCATTCTGTTACCTGGTATTTTCTCTCTATCATGCATGGTGTCAGATTCAGAAGTAGGTGGCAATATAAGGTGATTCTTTGCTTGCTAGAAAATCCATAATATAACCAAATAAGAATACAGTTCGTTCTAGTTTGAATGATCCTAATCTTTCAAGATTCTTAAAGCTTGAAGACATTTTAAGTAAGGTGTTCCTAGCCAATTAATTTCCATGGACTATTTAATGCTACTTCTGGATCTTTACATTAGTATTGAGTGTCGTTTTGAGCGAGTGGGCTTTTTCAATAAGTTCAATAAGTTTTATTTTAGTAGCTAGAAGTTTTTCCTTGATTTCTGCCCTCTCCTTGCACTTTATAGAATGTTTTTCAAAAATGATCTCTTTGAAACATCTTTCGCAGATCTTACAGCAAACTTTTTCTTCCATGTACTACAGTCACTTTTAAATAAAATCTTATAAATTAATCAATTCGGGAAGATTTTTAGAAGCCAAAATCTTGATATAAAAATATTGGATTTACAATATGTTTTCTCCATAACGCTTAAACTATCAAAAATTTGAGATAAACCCTTCATTAAACAGGGAGTCGAACACATATTCCTTACAAATACCTAATCACAATTTCTAACTTCCCTATGTTTCTTTAGGGTTGAGTACTATTTTCATTTCTTTCAATGCATTAGTCTATTAGACACTGAATTCTAATATAGATTATGATAATCCTATCGCCTAACAAAGAATTCTTAGGGGAATCCCAATGAGAAAGTTATGTTTTTGAGGGGAGTGAATTTACCAAAAAAAGGAACAAAAATGCAAAATTATTTACTTATTTATTATTGAAGAAAAAGTTTCAGAAATTCCTAAAAAGACTGGCAAAATTTTAGGTATCAGAAGAGTTTTCCGGGATATACTCTAATATCCTTTGCATGAATATAATATTTATTCAAGCAGCTTATTAACCAGATTATGGAAACTTTAACTCCGCTAAATACCATCAACCAACTATTAAATTTTGAGCCTATTAAAGGTTTCGATTATTTTTGCATTGGCTTGGCCTCTTCATTCTCAAAATGTTCTCTTGATGAGATAATGAAATTTTTTAGTTGTATCAATGGATTGGTAGAGCTGAACATGATGGACGAGAACGAAAAGCTCGAATTTCTATTGAGACTTATCATGAGGGACAACCTGTATTCCGTGATAGAGAAATTTGTGTCCCAATTACAACTAGAGGTAAATTTCTTTCTTAATCTTCGCCAAAAATTTGTTCTCTATCTCTTACAAACAGAAAAAATTTTGGAACTATGTCAACATATTAAGCCCTTACAGTACTTCTTTATCGGAAGTTTTTATGGCAAATATCCAACTGCTAATTTCATAAAAATTGTCAAAGACTTGAATACTGTATTAGAAAAACTTAAAGAAGAAAATGCTGTAAATGAGAGTGTAGTTGTTTTGTCAGTCCTGAAAACTCATATTCCAAAGACTAATTCGGTAGCTACTCAAATCAAACCCCATGAACAAATAACTCAGGTAAAAATACAGGATGCCATTTCCAAAAATTCAAATAATGGTGAAGATTTAAAGAAGCTAGATATTCAGGAAGAACTCAAAGAGCTGGAAAGAAGAGAAAAAGAAAAATCCAAAAACGAAAGGGCTCAATTATTGTATCAAAAGTTAACTTCCAAACCTAAAAGGCCAGCGGTAAATTCTGTCAAACCATCAAATTGCTCTGAGGAAAAACTTCATAATTTACAAGAACAAGAAGATTATGCCCTAGGCCTACAATTAGAAGAATTTGATAGAGTAGGAGCAAAAACAGAGATCAACAACAAAGGACCTTTTTTCAGTGAAGATTTTATTAAAAAACTCCTAAATGAGACTCCAAAGCCTGAAGATGACGAAAACATCAAAAATCTACAATGCCCAATTTGCCTTGCCAATGTTCAAGCAGACTTTGTCAAACTTGAAATTTGCCAGCATATTTTCGATAAAAAATGTTTCTCAAACCATCTAGTCTCTCAAATAAAAGAAGAAAGGCTTCCGTTGTGTCCCACTTGTAGAGGACAGATGACATACTCAGAGTGTTACAACAATATAGAAAATGAGTCAATTAAAAAGGCTTTCAATAAAATCTTTTTGGAAAATTATTCTAATTTTGAGGCTTGTCCAGGCTGCCAGGCTCTTGTTGTAATAAGAGAAAATCAGCCCATCTATAACTGTTTATATTGCAATAGAGACTATTGCATGAAGTGTTATTGCTCAATTTCTCCTTCTTCATATTGTGAGCACTATCAAGAGCAATTTAACAACCATTTTGGTGAAAATTTTCCAAAGTAAAAACAAATTGGAGCTTTTAGTACGATATAATAATTGGTTAAAGGATATATAAATGAGTTGCATATTAGAATAGAATCTTACAAAGAACAAGAGAATCTACAATATTATAAGTAAATTTTGATAAATGTATAAAGGTTCTTTGAAATTTCGTGACTTTGAAACCCTATTTATTTGGTACATTATCAAATTTCTGACTCTTTTCTCTAAAGAATTAACAAAATTCTCATACACTTACCTCTTATGTTTCTGAAACTCTTCTTGATTTAGCTTATCTAGGATGTCCAATCTCCTCATTCTGAAAGCTGCAAGATCAATAGGTTGAGTTTTAGATCTTGGAGCCAGAGGAGCATCCATTGTACGATTAAAAGGTTCTTCATCGACACTTCTGCCCGACTTTTCGAAATTACTCAAATCAGTAGAATCTTGAACAACAGGAATAATAGGGGCTTCATTCTCTCTGACACATTCCCAATCAAATCCAGCAAAGAAGACATGTTCCTTGATTTCTTCTGCTCCGTTCTTGCTTCCGAGCCTTTTCTTCGGATCAAGAGTGAGCAGTTTCTTGATTAAATCTGCAGCCTCGGGACTCAAACAATCTTCATCATATCCAATTTGAGGCCACTGTATCCTTAGCTTCACAATATTTTCAAAAATTTTCTCGACAGTATCATCATTGAAAGGTGGAATACCAACAAGGAACTCATACAAGATCACACCCATGCTCCACCAATCAATAGCCTTACTACTGCAATCCTCCCCAGTGACAATTTCTGGAGCCATGTAATCAGGAGTTCCTACTATACGATGTCTCTTTTCGGAGTCTTTGACATTAGGCTTTTGCGAAGGATTATTCTCTTCTGAAGTTTTTTGTTCATGATTGGCAAATTTCATCACATCACTTTGTTCTTTATCTAAGAAGCCAAAAATACGTTCTTTGGCTTTGCTGCGATGCTTCTTAATTTGCAGCTCTACTTTGCTTGCAATTTTATTTTCATCTGAACCAGAGATCAATTTGTTGAAAGTCAACATGGTTTTTTCCGCAAGTTTTTGGTCAAATTTTTGGTCAACTCTCTTTGAAGGCGCTGCACTATTTCTCAGCCTCTCAAGACCAATTTCTGATAGTCCAAAGTCTGTTAATTTGATATGACCTTTTGCATCCAGAAGAAGGTTATCTGGTTTCAAGTCTCTGTGGACTATGCCCAGATTATGGAGGGATTCGACTGCAAGAACCAATTCGGCAAAGTAGAACTTAGCGACTTGTTCATCAAGGCAGCCTACTTTCTCCAAAATTGATCCGAAGTCCCCTCCTAACATATACTCCATTACAAAACAAATATAGTTTTGATATTGAAAACTCCAAACAGCTTTTACCACAAAGTCTCCTTGGATCACAGCGAAGATGTCCTTCTCAGCCTTCAATGCTGGGAGCTTATTTTGATTATGCTATTCTGTTAAACAAAATCATTAACCTATTACTCTATCAGCATAATCCACTATTTTCATGGCATAGAGATCGCCAGTTGCCTTCTTTCTCACAAGCCAAACTCTTCCATAAGCTCCCTTTCCAATCATTTTCAAAAATTCAAAATCCTCGATTGATATTTCAGGACTAACGATTTTACAAAGAGAGTTCGGCTCCTTACTCTAAGAGATCCTTCTTCGTCCTTACAGGTTTGGCATTTGTATCACTATACCATCCTTTCATAGGTGAATCCCAATCACTTCCATTATTTGTTTTCTTTCTGTTAAGTTTTTTTCTTCTAGAGGTAGAGGCTGCTGTGGATTCCATTTCAATCATATTCTCAACTTTAAATTCTTCATAGTCAATTTTGCTAAATCATAAGCAAAATAAAAAAGTGTTTACTTATCCACTAAAGACGGGAAAAAAGGAGGATCTTCAGGCTCTTCATCTATGGCAAAGGTCTTAACTACCTCTATACTCTTGGCTTTAGTGATTTTTCTCGCAGAGAATGCTGGAGTAGCATCAGAAGTTAAGCCAGTTAGTTTATCTGTTCGAGCATTAGCACTGGTACTTTGCTTTGGGGCAAATTGATGAGCCAGAGTCTTCCTCATCTTTAATAAGAAAGGAGATCCATTGGGGTTTTTATTATGATTCTTTAGTGAATTTTCTATCTCATCAGTATTATGGTTTGTAGTAGCTTCCTTGATCTTCTGCTTTATGTCTTTCAAGTTCTCGAGTTTCTTGGGAGAACTATTGCTAAGTTGAATGAGATGGTTCGAATTCTTTTGTAGAAAATGTTTTAAAACCTGAGTTTTAGCCGTTGTAGGCGAAAGATTTGGGGAGTTTAATTCTGAAGTATTTCCAAAACCAAAGTGTGATAGCTTTCCAGGAATCTTCAGCTTTTGCTTTGCCTCTTGCTCAATTTTCGGTGTTGATATGTCCATAGAGCCTGAGCTAGAACCCTTCCTAATCTCTTCTTTTTTACCACTGCTCAATAAAGCTTGTTCTTCAATTATAGGCATTGTAGACTCAAATTTGGAAGCTTGTTCTGGATAGACCTCATCTTCTTTGTACTTCACTTTGAAGGTAAGGGCCCTCTTCTGCTTAAAAGAGATGGATTTCTTAGACTGGAATTTTTTCTTCACTTCGGCTGTCTTACCACTTGGGGAATTAATAACAATAAGTTCTTCATTTTTCTTGCCATATTTGGCCTTTACTGCTATTAGTTCTTTGAGCAATTCAATGAATTCTTTTATGAATGCCGCAATTTTTTCATCAACAATTTCTGGGTATATAAGGTCGAGCTCATTTTTCAAGGTTATGTCCACTATAAATGTTGTTATATATTAATTCTTTATTACTCTCATCAATTGATGTATTGTCATAGGCTCCGGTCGTCATTCTCTCACCGAAATGAATTATCTTCTTGAGGGCAAAGACACTCTTATTATATTCCTCAATCAGCTTTCTGTAATCTTCTTCACTCATTTTTTTTACTTCTCCTGGAAATGAAGTAGGGGACCTATGAGTTCTGGACTCATGAACTAACAATGGTTACTTATGCAAATTCCCCAAGTTACCTAAGTGGTCATCTGAAAAATTACTTTCATTTTCCAGATTGGATGTGTCAATCTGTGTGTACTTTGAAGTTATGAGTCGGTGAAAATTTAGAAACTTACAAATTTGCTTTTTGGTTTTTTAGACCCCGAATTAACCTTATCTGGAGTTGTTGGGCTTTCAGAAGAGTTACTTCGGACCAAAGTCTTTTTAAAAGCTTGCCTGAAAATTATTGAAAATGATGGCCATTATTAACCTTTGTAAGGCTGCGTTAGTTGTTAATATATTCTTCATTTCATATGCTTTTTCTGTATTTTTGAATAACTTTGTCTTTATATCAGCCAAATGCTCTTTTATTTCATGAACCTCTCTACATTTTGCAGAATGATCTCCCAACTTGTCTGGGTCGATTTCTGTCTCGCATATTTTACATTTGACCATTTTAGCACAATGTGCTCTCAATACAATAAATTTATTAGTTTGTTTGAGAATTAAACGGGGCCTTAAACTTCCTAACAGAAATGAAACTCCTAGTACATGAATTTACTGTACCAACGAGAGAAATTCTGAATTAACATCAACAATTTCTACTTATTATAGCCTCTTCAGCATTTTGCCCTGTGAGATGAATAGCCCAAGATTAAGATGTCAACCTGTAAATATTCCCTACACATAGCAGGCTCTATACACTTAAGGAATAGGCTGTTTATCTAAATATTCTCAGTTTCTTATTAGAAGCTCATTCGTAATTATGGAATGGATAGAGATACAATATAGTTTCCTTAATAAAAGAGCGATTTGGTGTCTTGGATCAATTGGGCTCTAAGAATCTTAAGATGAGATTCCTTCTTTGCTTGGGCAAAATCAAAGACGGTGAAATTGTATTTTTTGGCAAGCTCATCAATGACTTGATCATTAGCGACGAATCTGGGTTCAAAGACACCATGCATGAAGCTTTCAGTCAATCCCCAGAGAGCGAGAGCGTTTACGAAATAGATGCCCAAAGTCATGACATAGTTAGTAGAGAATCTGCTTCTAATGACAGATGCACCCATAATATAAGCGAAGACACTACCATATGTGATAGTTCTTTCTGTATCCAATAATTCAGACTTTCTTAGGATGTGACTAGAGATATGCTGTAAAAATTACCTTCTTTGTTGGAAAGTAACACGATCTTGGGGATCAAGTTTCTCAGGAACTTGGCTGGCAATAAAGTAAAAGATTAATTTCTTTCTGTCTTCAGGGGAGGCAATCATGAGGTTGTCATGGTTGAGATAAAATCCATCTCTGACCTTGTGTCTTTGACTCTGATATAACCAAGAGAGGTAACCCATATTTCTAAATAAACAATTTAATAAACGAGGTTATTCAAATAATTTTGCATGCTAGATATGAAAGATATTAATCTCGGATTTGATCTCATAATTCATTCAGCAACAGATATAACAGAGATAGACCCTACTTGTTGAGATTCAGATACCAGATGTAAGAAAACAGAAATATATAGAAAAGATATATTTAAATGCCACACATTTTCGATTTATGTTCTATTATAGTGGCTCCACATATAAAACAATTTTGGAGTCCTCTTTATCAATTGAAACTACGTCTATGGGCTTCTCAGATTCCAAAATGACTGCTATTCTACCTAAAAGGGTTATTTTCAGACAAAGAAATTTATACCTAAAAGATGATCATTTCCCAGCATTTCAAATTCATTCCAAATTTCGGTAATAGTTTCACACAAGGAACTCAAAAAAGAAAGCTTTCTTTCAAACATTTTCTATACGTTCAATAAAATTTTTGAATTTGTTTTACATCATCAGAAGGCAGGTTTCTGGCAATTATAACAATTTCATTGTGAAGAGCTGTTGAGAGGGTGACATTTGCTATTTCTTTTAGTTTTTTGAGATCTTTGCCCTCAAGTTCTAATAACTCAATAAAAGATCAAACAGCAAACCATTTCTATGAAGTCCTTCCATCTTCATTAATAATTCGATCCACATGAATTCCTAGTTATTAATACTATTGATTGTTTATCTACTTCTGTTGGCCATGTATTACTTGAGAGCTCCACGACTTTGTAGTTTATCATTTTGAGTGAAAGTGCTATTTCATTTGCTGAAAGACCTAAAATTATAAGAATAGAGGATTTCTTTATTGCCTTTTTTGCAGTAAAATAGCCAGGTTTCTTCAGTTTCCAGCTTCATGTTTTTCAGCTTTTCTCTCTACTTTTATATATCAAACCATGTATTTAGTACTTTTTCATTCTCTAACTCCTATCAATTTATATTAGTTATCAACTTGAAGTTACCTTTTGTTGGAATTTCTTGATAGTGTCATTTAAGTGCTCAATTTGATCCTCTAACTCACACATTTTATTTAATAATTTCTCTTTTTCTAGCAATATTAAATATATTACTGATTGTGTACCGTCTCTTTCAATCTTAAGCTTTTTCTCAAGATCTTCTACTCTTTTGACCAAAGGTATGAAATTCTCTTTGATGAAAGATTCTAAATCCATGTTTTAAATTTATTTTCTTTTTGCAATAATACAAAAATTTCTGATTTTTTTGTAAGTCAGGTAAGGAATTAATGATGCTCTAAAAACATACAAACAGACCATAAATATTTCGTAAATTAAACAATCTCAGCAGAGACTATTAATACACAGGTTGATTTTCACAGAGTAATTAGCGTGATGCCTCCCAAGCTTTTTTCTGGTTGTGTTGCTGAATAGCTTTCTCAAGAGCTTCATTTATGATATCGACGGTCAAGACTGGATTTTCTTGACTGAAGGCAATATCATGACAGTTAATAACAAACTTTTCTATTTCTCTTGCAGAGAAACCTTCAGTCTTTTTGGCTATTTCCTCAATCTTTCCATCGCTAATCTCCTCCATTGTAATGAATTTCTTTTTATAGAAAATGGAGCTTGGCATTTGGATCCAATCTTTCAAAGTTTCCTTCCAATAATATTTGGGTGTGCAATATTTAACAAAGTAATAATACAACAGGTCAGTTCTTTCCTTAAGGCCAGGGGGTCCAAAGTATATGGCTTGATCTACAAAGTTAGATTTTTTAGGAATTTTTATTACCTGTTCTGTCATGAATAGCTTTATCCAATTGCTCGGGCATATTAGTAGCGAGGACAAACATGAATTTCTTTGATGGAGAACCAGTTCTATACAAATATGTATTAATAGCATTTCTTAGATCTTCACTCATATGCTCATTTTGATCTCTCTTTCTGAAATAAGCATCAGCTTCATCAATAAACAAGATCATTCCTCTTCTGCTTGTGTTTGCCCAATCAAAGACTTTATGCAATTCAGTAACAGCATCCTTTCCCAATGGAGCAACATCAGCACCAGTAAGAATAGCATAATCTAAGCCTGAGTTAAGAGCCAACTTTTTAGCAAAGAGGGTCTTTCCTGTACCAGGAGGACCATAGAACATCATATTTCTGAATGGAGCCAAATTCTTCTTTCTGTTTAAGATGGTATATGTCACGGTCTCTAATTGTTTTTCAAGCTCAGGGTTAAGAATAACTCCAGCAAAGATTTGAGCTCTGTTGTCTCTGAACTGATTCGTGAAAGATTCCCATATTCTTATAGGGTATTTGTAGAATTGCTTCAAGGTTGGTCTGGAGGTCTCACGAATAAGACTTGGCTTGGCAAATCGAGCCTCTAAGAATTTTGTTCCCAGGTTAATAAATGATTTGGCGAAATATAAACTTCCTCCTGTAAGACCAACTAAGAGGGCAAAATTAGTCAAAAGTGTTCTGTCGGACAAAAGATCCCAGATACCTTTTCCCAGTCTGTCGACACCTGCTGTGAACAGCTGATGATAGGTTGTTCTTCTTTCCTGTTCTCTAAGTCTGATGTCTTCTTGTTCAAGGTCATGAGTCTCTCTTCTGACCCGAGCAAGCATTTTTCCCTTCTTTTCTAATCTCTTTTCCTCATATTCGATCTTTTTCTTGTATTCATGATCGATGGTTTGTCTTCGAATTTCTTCTTGTCTTTGAACACTTTCTTCCTACCAAATCAATCCCCTGCGAGAAAAACTCCTTACATTCTTTTTTCTTATTCTTTCGTGTGATCTTTCCTGTTCCAGTAGATAATCTTTTTGTCTCTGTCTTTCGAGACCATCGTTATAATCTGCCTTTTTTCTTGCAATTTCAAGTTCCTTTTCAAGAGTTTTCCTTCTCTCTTCAGTTTCAACTCTAAACTTCTCAATTTCCTTTTCCCTAATATTTTACAGACGAAAGTACACGCTTTACTTCTTCAAAACTTCATAATGAGCTCTTTTTGCCTCCTCTTCCTTGGCTATTGCAATTAATGATTCTCTTGCTAAAGGAGAGCTTTCTAACTGTCTGATGGCCTGTTAAGATGAGGAAAGTGGAATGTCTATTTACCTGGGCAGCTCTTTCGAGTGCGTCGGGGTCTATATTGAATTTATTATTGCTCATTAATTTTTAATTCAGGTTTCCTAGCGAGCTTGACAAATTATGAAAAACCGATTCCGATGTAGCTGCAAATTATCTGATAAAATTTTCTTGCTTAATAAATGCTAGTTTGAGCTTCTTCTTTGCCCATATAATAGGCATGAGTAATTAGATATCCTAATCACTAAAAATAAAGCAGAAATCTTATAATATTCCAGAATTTATATCATCTTGAATGCTCTTTTGTGTGCTAGGAAATATACTATTAATTCATATTAAGTATTTATCGCAGAAAACTCAAACACAAGTGGTATCATTACAAAATTATAGCTAGTCTAAAAGAAAGCATGCAAAATTTTGATTTTTCAGTTCTTCTATCACTAATGCTGTGGCTCTTGAAACCGAAAAAATAGGAATTATTTTTTACTTTATTAACTAACATTGAAAATATATTAATCTATAATCTACTCAGACTTTTGAAGAGTTTTTAGAGACTATTTCCTCTTTTTATATGAGAAATAAATTTAAATTCTTTCAACTCTTTTTCTAAACTTATACCTAAGGACTCAGAATGACTCATGATAATAGTGATCAAAGAGCAAAGTGGGGCTCTCAGATGGAGTATTATTTATGCACAATCGGATACGCAGTGGGATTTGGAAGTTTATGGAGATTTCCTTATTTAGTATATGCTAATGGAGGTGGTGCTTTTCTGTTTCCCTATCTAGTTTGCTTCTTTATTATGGGAGTACCAATTTTCTATTTGGAATCTGCCCTGGGCCAGATGTTTCAAGAGGGAATAGCGAAATGTTTTGAAAAAATTAGAAAAGCTTTCAGAGGAATTGGAGTTGCTCCAGTCATAATGTGTTATTTTATCGCCACTTTCTATAACTTATTTTTGGCTTATGGATTTATCTTTTTATGGGATTCTTTCTCTTACCCATTGCCGTGGAAGGTAGAGAACCCAATAAATGGGAAGCTATGGGATGAAAAATATTTTTATAATGAAGTACTAGAAATAACTGACAATATGCTCAACATCGGAGGGTTCAACTCGAAGGTTATTATCGGTTCCATCGTCTCATTTATTTTCGTTTATATTTGCATTATCAAAGGAATCAAAACCTCAGGGAAGGTTGCTTATGTAACAGCTCTAGCCCCTTATGTTTTACTTTTTATATTGTTACTGAGAGGCCTTTTCCTTGATGGCGCAATAGAAGGAATAGGATATTTATTTACTGTTGACTGGTCTAAAGTATGGACCACTGAAATATGGTTCAAGGCTGCTAGCCAAGTTTTATTCCAGCTCTCTGTGGGATTTGGAACTTTGATAGCTTTTTCTAGCTATAAACATCAGAGCGAGCCGATACTACATTCTGCAATAGTACTTCCTACTGCGAATGTTTTGACTGGATTTCTTTGTGCTTTTACAGTGTTTACTTATATGGGACATATGGCTTGGGTTGGTGGAGTTGAGATTCATGAACTGCCCTTGGCAGGACCGGATCTAGTATTTACAGCATATCCGGCTGCTTTAACTTTGATTCCTTTTTCGAATTTTTGGTCAGTTCTATTTTTCATTATGATATTCTTCCTTGGAATAGACTCAGAATTTGCTCTGCTTGAGACTGTGGCAAGCCATTTTGAAGATGAGAAGCTGACATTTTTTGGCAAAAAGCTTCCTATGGAAATCGTGAGACTCATCCTGACAGTGGCTCTTTTCGTTTCAGGTTTTATTCTCTATACGAGAGCAGGATTCTATTACTTCCCTTTCTATGATACTTATTCTATAGACGTTCCAGTCACAGTAAATACAGCTATTGAGTGTTATGTGATAACATGGGTATATGGCTGGGATAAGTTAGGAGCTATGATCCAGGAGCATACAGGTGAAATAGTTCCTCCTTATATCGTTATCATGACAAAATATGCATGCATACCAATGTTACTGTTCTTGGCAGCAGGAGCAATTTTAAATCAATTTGTTCAATTATTTTCCCTTCCTTGGTGGTTCGCAATTATCGGATTCCTGCTCACTGCGCTACCCTTATTGCAGCTATGGTATAATTACTCCAAATATAAGGATGAACCCACCGTAAAGGATGACGCAGAAAAACCTCTCATAGAACTGTCCGACTATCATGAATAAAACTGATTATAAATTGAGTATAAGTTATATCAATCTCATTAGTAAGATTTCAAACACTTTGAAGTATTGTCAAATTAGATGATACAAAATTCTCGTTTAAATTGCTTAGCAGGACTTCGTCAAAGCTCTAACTAAATTATCTTACCAAAAAAAAAAAACACTATGAACTGAATAAGTTAACAATACACTTCAGTTATGCGAAATGTGCACTATTTTTCCTCAGTTTCAAATAATTTCACACCAAGATTAGTCGTCTCAGGACCAGTTTAATAGCATTTAGCTAATGCAACTTCAAATTATTAAATTTTTTATTGCCGTTAGCAACTCATGAGGAGGAAGTTCTCCTGAATCTATTCTTGGCAATCAGTAATGAAAGTTGAAGGAAGTACTCTACTCCATTAAATGTAAGTGTTATATCCGAGTCCTATTAGGATTTGGAATATTCGATTGGCCCTATGATAGCATTTTTTGGAAGTTATATGTTGCTACTGTTGTATGATCTTCATTTGAGAACAGGTCAAATTTTCTAAGATTCTAGAATCGAAATCTCTATAGGAAAAATGTAATTACTAATTTTAGTTAATACAATATCAAATATGTAAAAACCTTAATGTTGAAGCCCATAGCGTTGGAACCAGAGAAAAGTTGATGAGATCTGTTTTATTCTTGTAAATAATCGTCGTTTTTGCTATAGATTTGAAAGTTTTCTCTGCATTCCTATCAGGGATACAAATTTAGCTGTTATAAAAGAAATAGCTTGAATTTCAAGAAAAGAGTTTCAGAAAGTCAACGATCAAGGAATGCCAACCCTTTAGCACTATACACAAAGGAAAGAACCTGTAAATCCTACTCTTATAAACTACCCATAGATGCCACTAAATTACTAGACCTTAGTATTGTGAAACTAACAAACTAATCTAAACAAAATATACAATTTTGTAAAGGAAATCTTGTATATGCAAGGTTTT
>Ga0065720_1019233_pt1 | contig 31713 bp, 37 predicted proteins | sample Thericmetagenome_FD_59107 | JGI IMG/M metagenome (GOLD analysis project Ga0065720, IMG submission 59107) | Thermophilic microbial communities from the Joint Bioenergy Institute, California, USA of rice/straw/compost enrichment - eDNA_2 v2... | ecosystem: Engineered > Solid waste > Grass >... | reverse complement strand
TAGAGGACAATTTTTCTTCAGAATAGGAAAGAGGTAATGAATTAAAAGCTGAAAGTTTACCAATTATATATTACACATTAAGATGGTTGATTATTTTTGCTCATTTGAGTTAACAAAGCCGTAGCATACTCTGTTCTATTCAAACCAGCTTCCTGTGACATTAAAAATTGAAGATAGACTTTCTTACAAATAGAGCTACACTGATTTTATATCTCATATCCTTCATCAGATCTTTTACATTAAAGCCATCAACTCTAAAGAGATCGACTTGGTCGGCCTAATCAATTAGAGATGAGAATGATTTCTTTACCTTATCATATGTAGTTTTCTTTCTTGATATTAAAGATTCCGTCGGTTTGATAACACGATTGAAATCTGCTTCAACATGGGGCCTGATCGAGTATCCTTCAATGGCCCTTTCGATTCTTTTATCATGTTCTTCTTTCAACTAACTTAATTAGGTATTGATTTCCGCTAATACTCTCTTCTTTTCTTCCTTAATTTCTCCTCGGGCTATAACCTTTTGAATCTCTTGATTTTGTCTGACAATCACTCTAGGTTTGCTTTTTTCTATACTCTCTTTAATCATGGCTCTTTTGAGTGCTTCTTCTTTCTTCAAAATGAGAACCATTGAAATTCTTGTTACCTCTTTTTGAGCCTTTGCAAGCATTTCTCTTGCCTTTTTATCGGCTTCATACTGTTGGGCCTTAACTTTGATTTCCATTGCATGGGCCTTGAACTTTTCATCTTTTAATTTCCTTAATTTTTCTTGTTCCTCCGCTTCACGTCGTTTTCTTTCTTCAATTTCTTGTTTTCTCTTTTCAAAATCTTCTCGCTGTGCGTCAAGTAACTCTTTCAATCTGCTCAATTCTTGATTCTATCTTGTCATTATAATCTATATTTTGGTTACAGTTTTCAATCTAGCAATTTCTTTTTGTATTTCTTGTGTAATTTGCTCAACCTGATTCAATATTTGTTCTTCAGCAAATTGTTTCATTTGGAGTTTTTCTCGATGCCATTCTCTAAACAAAGCCTTTGTCTTTTTTCGATAATATTCATTATTCATCACGTATTTATCGAAGGCTTCTAATTCTTTTCTGCTCACTCCTGGAAACTGCATGCTTAATCTTTCCATATATAAATCACGATCCTAATACTTGAGCTTGTTCTAATCAAATATACTTTTCCTCTTTTGAGGTAAGTTTTATAAATATGATAAAACAGTTCTCTCCTTTCATTAGTCCAGATACTTGATGGTTCCTCATCATCAAGACTCTAAATACATAACTTTTCTTTCCTAAAATGCTAACCTGAGTTAGTCTTTCAAATTCAAGTTCGTATCTTTGATCTATGAAGTCCAAAGCTTGATAGTAATTATCTAGCATCGGTTCAATTGCCTCTCTAAAAATTACTGAAAGATCTACTTCACAAACCGAATAATATCACTCGTGCTCTCTCTATTGTAAATGATGAGCTCCAAATTCTTATCCAAATCTTTGTCAAATCCATTAACATAGTCTTGTTCGTTTGAGATAGAATTAATTAAGTTCATATGTTTTTCTCTTTCCTTTTATTATAGTATATTTAACAAGGCTTTACCTGCAATGTGTTTTTATATTCTGAATCTATAACTCCTTCCATCTGAGAAAAGAAACTCTTCACATCCGCTAATAATTCTTTCATATTTTCAATTTTCAATTCTTTCTAAAAAGCTCAATCACTCTCAGAATTGACCTACATTTTTTTTCTTAATTTCATCGATTAAGCTTCTGCAATTCCTGACCTGAAAATCATAATTTGTCTTTGCCTGCTTACTTGATACCAAAAATTTATTTCAATATAATCTGATTTTTTCATTAAACCATCAAAGTAATCTGTCAAGTTCTAAAAGAATCATAATTTAGTGGTTTGCTATTACTGTTGCATTATCTGATTGATCAAAGAGCTCAATTTCTTGAAAGAGATCTTTGTACTCCCTAAAATTATATTTATTTTATCTGGATTCTTTTACGAATCAATCTTATGTAGGTTCTCATAAAGATCATTGGTTAGCTGTGTCCTAAAATTTATATTTCACAGGTTAGTTAAAATATACTCAAACCTGTCTAAAATTTGATATTCTTTATTCCATTCGAGTTTATGAACAGTATATTTATTCTTTTCTTTGATATTCTTCGCAGTTGTTTTGAATTTATTAAGCTTAAAATATAAAACAAGCTTTCACACTTCTTACTTTTTCAAGAAATTGCTGGGTACGGGCCTCTTCCTCTTGAATATTTATATTCTTCTTTCTCATTAAACTTAATTTAAATTTTGAACTGAAAGGTTTCAACAAAATAGAAACCTAGCCAATTTAGAAATCTCTAAATAATAGAAAAAAAATTTTCTTAGTATTCATACGTAGCCTACATTAGAAAGATCTCGCTTCTTTTGAGAATAAAACGCGCATTTCAATAAAATTATTGTTATTTTAATTAAAGACGTTATTAATGTCTGATAATCTTCAGGAGCACAATCAGAGATACTTCGAATATCTAGCAGAAATAGGCTTGGTTGACAAAGACCAGTATCAGCATCTTGTAGCAAAATGTAGTGATAAAGAAGAAAAGCGACTTGTTTTCGAGATATCCAATATTTTTGCTAATTTTACTGCATCTGATTGGTTTGAACTATCATGCCGTGTCTATACCAACTGGGCAAGAGGATCTGAGACTCAGTCTTCTCAGGAAGAAACAGGGCAAAGAGCAAAACTCTTTTCTGACGACAATCAACAAAGGGTGCCTAAAGATATCAGAAATGTCTTGTCTCAATACTCTCAAGCCACCCAGGACACTCAAATTATCTCACGCGATGTCACCACAGATAGGAAAGTCGAAAGTAGGGATGAGGAACAACCAAGATCTAAAGGCCTCACAGCAGCACAATTAATTGAGTCATCTCCTATGAATTATAGCAGAACCACTGGTGATGGAATGCCTTCCCCAACCCTGACAGAACAATTTCGATTTAGAAGCAAACTTGCCAGAATGGTTGAAGCATTTGCAAGAGCCGGTAAAAGAAATATGTTCGATCAGCTCAAGAGATATCATTATTACCAAAAAGCTGTTCTAAAAGCATATAGCATTAGCCCAACAAAGAAAGCTGCCTCACCTACTAAATCTCCAATTAAGAAAGTTTCGTCACCCCCTAAATCTCCCAGCAACCAAACTCCAAATTCTGCTAAAAAAAAGAGAGGCTTTGTTGAAAACAATTATTATTTGAAACTATATGCTGACTACTTCCACCAACAAGAAGTCCTTAACCAAAAGAGGGAATTAACCAAACAAAAAGAAATGCAAGAATGTACCTTTAACCCCAAAACAAATCCAGTAGATGCCTCCAATCAAGGTCTCAATAACCTCCTTAAAGTCCCAGTTTATGAAAGATTAGGACACATTAAACCCCTTCCTGAAGAAATCTTTTTACAAAAACAAGAGTTCAAAGAGTTAAGAGGCGCAACTTTCCATCCTGATATTTCTAAATCTCAAAAGAAGATCAGGTCTAAATATGATTACTCAGATATGTCTCCTGAGGATGCTATAGCAAGACATACTGAAAGACTATACTCAAATGCTCAAGAAAAGGAAAAAAATTTATTCGTTAAAAGAATGCAACATCACGACAAGGAAATTGAAGGATGCACCTTCTCTCCCATGGTTCTGAGTCCGTCAAAAAATAGGAAAGTAGACTTGAGTAAATCTGTTGAAAGACTTTATGACGACAATGTCCGTAGACATAGAGAGTTATTGAAGAAAGAAGTTGAATTAAGAGAGCAAGAGCTTGAAGAGTGTACTTTCCAACCAAACAGACCCGCAAGAAATTACAAGCCTAAGAAAGAGAGTGACTTGTTCAGAAACGATATTCCAACTCATGAGAGACTTTATGAAAGATCTAAAAAGAAGGACAGACGTAGTGTTCATGAAACTTCTCTTGATGAAGGAAATAGAAGTGCCAAGAGATTAAATAGAAGTCAAAGCGCAACTTCTGAAAGAGGCACCAGAGCTGCAGGCAAAAAGACAGTTGCTGATATCTTGAATATCAACACCCCTGCATTTGATAGACTCTATAATGAGATGATTAGGAGAAAACAGAGATTAAGTGAATTAAAAGAAAAGGTTGAGAAAGAAGAAGGAATAACTTTCCATCCACAAACCAACTGGTCTAAAAAAAGAGAAAGATCTAACTCAGCCAACCGAAGTATCAACAGTTTCAGATATTCTTCTAAATACGAAAGCAGATATGAAGAAAACCCTAGTGTCTATGGAAAACATTCAGTTTTTGCTGGAGAGGGAGAGCAAATAGAACCTAGGGAAAATGAAGTTCAAAATACCCCTGTGCAAGAGTAAACTGCGATTTTTGTTTCATACTGATCAAATGAATAATATATCTATTCAATAATATATCTGCGTAACAATTCTAATAATATCAAACAAACATTTTTCCCCCCAAAAACTAGGTATCACATACAAGAAGAGAGTATTCAAAAGCTTTATTTACATAATTATTGCGCAAAATATCAATCAAAGTAAGTAATTTACTTAGCGTTTTCTCCAGCTTCTTGCCTCTGTAGTTTACTGCAAAATAGCCAACATATGTCCCCTGATCGATCTTACTCACAAAATAATAATGAAAATCTTTTCCAACTCTTCTTTCTGTGCTCTTATTCAAATATGAATCAATGAGCTCTGAACTTTCTTGCACAAATTGCATCATATTAGTCAGTGGTTCAGCATTTTTTTCGACTTTATCTGTACCATAGATTATAACAAAATCATGGAAAGCCTTTAAGTATTTTAATTTAGCATCTGAGTTTTCAGCTATATCAATATTTCTAAATGGGTTTTTCAAATTTATAGTCTTCGAAAAGATGAAGAGCATTGAATCAGGATTACTTCCTTCAAAGTATTCAAGTCTATAATATCAGAAAGTGTAAGAAAAAATTTACAATTCCACTAGAGAATTATGAGCCTTTAACTTTTCGTCACAAATATAGTTGAATTCAAGCATTTCTCTATAGTACAACCACATTTTCCAAGTTAGATGGAGATGAAAGCGATCAAAAAGAATCAGTAGAGGAGCTTCAGTCTTGACTTCCTATTAACTTTAGCACATATATTTTTCATTTCTTATACAGGCATGATCTGCTTTTTCATTGCAAAGAGTTCATTCAAAGTTTTTTTATATCTTGTCAGAGACATTAATGATGAACTGAATTCCATATTTTGAACTGTCTGTAGGGTTATAAATAAGTCTCTCAGAGCTTTCATCTCAGACCTATTCTCTTATATTAAGTTGTGTAATTTTACTGAAGCAAATTAAGATAAGAATTAATCATCTGGAATTCACTCCCAGAAAGGAAAGCGATTTTTTGATTTGCTTCGATTTTATTTGTTAAACTCTTGATTGAAGTCTCATGCTTCAAGATATGAATCTCTCCTTCTTGTAATTTTGCAATTCTACTACGATTAGACAATATAAGTCAACCATACAGCTTGATATTAGACTCTCTCAAATGAATTGCTCCCTTCAAAAGGGAAATTATTTCCTTAATACTTTTTGGAAGTTTGGATGTATTTTTTATCATTTCTTGCAAAGTAACCAAATTCTTCACAGCTTCTTCCTAATAATCAGTTATGGACCAAGTAAAGTACAGTTATTGATTCGCTTTTGAATAGTTCATTATTCCAATATTGATTCTCTATATGTAATAATTTTCCAAGCAAAGTTTTGAATTCATTTTGTGCTTCATCAGTCTACGTCTAATTATAAAGAGTATATTTTTCGACTACGTCCATAATATCTAGCGTAGGAACCTCCTCTGTCGTGCTAGTCTTTAGAAGACACAATAAGTAATTATTCAAATCATACAAGGTTGAATGAGTCTTTTGCATATCTTGAAATAAAAAATAAAGCAAATCACTTTTTTCACTAAGTATTCTAATTCAATCTTTTCTAAGAATTAGGAGGATACTATATCATATCTTTCACATAAAAAAATCCTCAAAATATAAAGATTCCCTTTGATAATTCTTGCCTCTTGTCTTGAACTATCGAGATTTTGAATTTTAAGACATTAACTTGCTCTGATCTTTTGGATCATTTTATCGGTCAAGAGAGCAGGAGGAGGTTTATTCAAGGATGATTTGATGTGCATAAATACCCATAATAGATATTTTCTGGTCTGATTTCTAATCAAAAAATATCTTTTGAGAACTGCCTTGAGGAATTTGTGATAGTATTTTTTTTCACGAAGTCCGAGAATTATATGAACGTAAAAGTTAGTAATTGTTAGTAAAGAGAATCGAATTGGGTTTTTCTAGGATAAATTTAGTACCTTCTGATTAAGGTCGTTTCAAACAATTAGAAATAAAATTAATTCGATAACAGGCTAAGAGAATGAATAGTATCAATATCGGTGGGGCCAACAAGTCTTCCTTGAGAAAGACTGGAGATTACATCATTAAGAGATCCCCTCCTCTTGCAATGAAGAAGATGAATGGAAATGAACCTTCCACTATACCAACCAACGGCATTAAGGCAGGTGCTGAACTACTCTCTAGAGATAACATCAAAATGAAATTGGAATTCTCTAAACCTCCAAGCAGAGGCTCATACAAGGCCCAACAATCGGTCGGTTCAATTGATACTTACTCTATAATGACGAATAAATATGATAATGATATAAAACCAGAAGTTAAACAAATGGAACCTCAATTACCTGCTCAATATCTCAAAAAGGATTATTCAACAAATGATTCAGTTCCTAAAGCAAAATATGATGAATTAAGAGAAAAATATGATCAACTACTTTTAAAGTATGATGATGCTAAGAAAAAATTGAAAGAGATGGATATTTGCTACAGAAGTGAAGTAGATAAAAATAAAGCCTTGATTGAAGAAAATAAAGTTCTGAAACAAAAATTGAAAGATGCGCAGAAGTCAAAGCAAAGCCACCATCATCGGTAGAGTAAATTACCTATGAGTAATATATTAGGGGATTCCATCATTCCCACTCTCATCCTCAAGAAGAAACTAGTATAAACTTCAAGTCTTTCTTTAATGATGCTTAGAAAATGAAATGGATGAGAATGAGCTGTTGTCATTACAACTGGCTCTTAAGCTTCAAAGAGAAGAGGTTATAATGGATCATCTCACTCAGCTGGTGACTATGCAAATGTACCAGGAAAGACAACAACATCAGCCAATTGATCTCAACAACCCAGAAAGCATCAATCCGGATCAGATGACATATGAAGTTTGTGTTGAAATTTTAATTCTAAATATCTTTAGCAACTCTTAGAACTCGAAGAGAAGTTGGGAAAAGTTTCTAAAGGATTATCAAAGGAAGATATTAAGAAAATACCTAAGCATACGTATTTTAAACTAGGAAAAGACGAACAGTAAAAATATAATTTAATAAATAATTTTAAAGATGTTCTATCTGCTTCTGTGAATATAACACGGGTGAGAAACTGAGGAAGCTTAATTGTTCACATCAATATCATTCAAAATGCATTAAGCAATGGTTAACAAATGAGAAAACATGCCCAATTTGCAAAGCTGAAGTTGTTGTTTCTTAAACACTATTCCAACTGAAAAATTTGAACCCCTCAGCTTGACTGAACTTTTTTAATTTGTGCCAATATCGAATATACTTCTATTTATTGATATGTGCTCCACAGCGTTTGTTCGATTCAATTATAAAATATGATTACTAATCCAAAAAAAAATCCTTTAGAGTTACGTATTGATCCACTCTACATTGGTATTCTCTAGTTTTTATAGCATATAGATGAATGCTAACTTTTGCAAAATAACTTCTTACTTTTCAAAATCAATATTCACATAGAGTTAACATAAATATAAATAAATAAGTCCTGAGTTAAGTAAATGGAGCCCAACCCAGCTAACTACAATCAGAAACGTCGAAGAAAGGTAAGTCATGAAGAAGAGAATTCTCATGCTGATGATGATCCTACTCGCACAGTATCTAACCGAAGAGCTCTTGTAATACCAAATTCTAAAAAGTCAACAATGGATAAGAGAGTCCTTATGATTTACTCAACTATTCCCTTTGCGGAAGACACCAAAGAACATGTGATATTCACCAATTTTGGGACATTTTCGAAGTTTATGAATATAAATTCTTATTCCTTGGACAAAATTCAGAAAAAGATTGGAATACTATTCGACAAATTTGGTTCAACTCATCTCTCTTGGGATTTAGTTTCAGAACGACTAATGAGTTCGAATAACCATAATCTTCAAAAACTAGCAAAAATTGCTAACGATTTTCTCCAAGCAATGAATCACTCTCAAGACAAACTCACCGATGAATCTCTTGAGATACAAAAAAATGTGAATCCTCTTTATGAGGAATATAAACAATTTAAAGAAGAGATTTTCTCTCGATATCCGTGTAGATGCCAAACATATAGTTTGGATGAGAATGGGTATAGGCTTGATCATTTAGAAGTAAACGACTTATTCATTCAGGCTGCAGGCTTTCAACAAGCAGGATTTATGAATGATTTTCTCTCAGGAAACTTTTTGAATATTATAGGGAGAGTTACCTCCGCTAAAGGTAAAGATGATGTGATTGGAAGAGTTTTAGAAAATCTTGTATTGAGTGAAGGTATTCAACATCTCTGTACTTCTACTCAATATCTATATAATGCAGATGGTATTGGAGTTCTCCATAAAGTTAGCATATATTTATGCTTTTGGAATGAGGCCCAGAGAAAATATGTTGAAGTTATCGTAAAATATGAAAAAGTCGATGGTGGTGATACCATTCAAGATGAGGGAAAAAAGATTGAAAGCAAGGAAGTCGTCCCAGCACCCAGTTTGAATGGAGTAAAATTTAATGACTTCCTGAAAAAATATTATGAAAAAGAGTATGAAGAATATATTAAAAAGTATCGGGTGAGATAAGACTGATCAAGATTTATCAAAGCATATGCATTTCTTTTCTTGATTCTTAAGTAATTAGTTATAAATATGTTGTGTTTGTATCGTCCTGACTAGGTCTCATTTGTTCGTAGATTATTCCAAAATCATAGTCTAACGTAACATAAAAACTGGTACTCAAAAGATATTGATCACCAGGAAAAAATATTCAAAGAAATAACAAAAATTTGTAAAGAAATACCACAAGGTTGAAAAATCATCCAGCAAAGCTGAGTATTATGCCCGTTATCTAATTTTTTTTATTTACTGATGTGAGGATGGGAGTGGAGTTTAACTGCTCTCTTAGAGTCTTTCTCTTTGAATCGCTTCTCTGGATGAAATCTGGAACACGCTCATTATTTTCATCTTTTCCTGATTTTTGAAGATCATTACTAATGTCATCTCCTTCGCTTACTCGCTGAATCCTATTCATTTTTATAAACCCTGCAACAGTTTTCTTATCCTCTGTCTCTTCCGATTTAAGAGTTGTAGCTCTTCTAACTTTTCCGTCTTGAGCAAATCGACTTTTTGTTGTAGGTTCATATCTTGATGGACTTTGATCCTGTACTTCTTGTGAATCAGTGGATTGACCTCCCTCAGAAGAGCATTTTACGTTTTTCTTTGCTGCTGAGGAAAATTCAGGAGATCGATGAAATTCATTAGGATTCGATGGAGAGATCTGAAGGTTAAATGTTATTGCTTCTGGCTTCAATGAATGTTCATTATGCTTCTTTTGAGAACTATATTTCAAGATACTATCTTCATGACTATCATAACCATCTGTCGCCTTTTTGTCTATTGCCTCTAAATTTGCAAATGAATGGGCGTCAAAAACATTTTTCTGAGTTTGATCATCTGGGCTTTGGCTATCCTGGGTATCTTTACAGCAAATGAAGAACTTGACAAAAAATGACATTAGGAATAAATTTTAATGTCTCTAAATCTGTCTAATATGAGTCGTGATTTAAAACAAACAGCAACTAATTGGTCTCTATCATAGAAGTTGTAAAACGGATACTTCAAACCTTACCACTCTTGTAGACTTTATAAAATCTATTCGACACATTGTTAACTCATTAAACCAATAATTTAAAAGCCATTCATACATAAGAGGACCATAAACACACCACAGCTTTGTAACAATATTGAAAGTATAATCAAACTTGAAAAGAAACAAGAGTAGAGAGGAAGGGTTATGACATTCTAATTAAATAACTGGCCCAAAGTTCTTCTATTCTCAGTTTTCATTTTATATTAAAATAAAACTTATTTGGCATGAGTACCCTTGAGCAAAATAATACATTAAAAGGGTCTGCAAGCAAGAAATCTGAGCTTGCCCTTCCCACTTTGCATCACAGTTCCAGCTCCCCTAAGAGATCCAGCATTTTTAATCAGGGTTTATCACTTAGTCACAGTCAAAGTGCCAGCACTTTGCAGCATGCATCTTATTCTTGGGCCTTTCCTAAAGCAGAGAGATTTCCAAAGATTAGAACAAGCTCTGAATTTTCATCTGTTTTAGATCTTCCTACAACTCTAAGCAACAAAGCAACAACATTCGGTTTTGGTAACAAAATCGTAATGTCAGAAGTCAATTCTAAACAAGCCAAAGACAATCCAGGCCCTGATCGTTATAATTTAAAATCAGACTTTGATGTTAAAAATAAAGGCCGCTCCTTTGGACTTCCCTTCTCGGTATATGCTAAAAATTATCTTCCGGGAGTCAATCTAGTTCCTCCTGAAATTGCAAAAGACTATCCTGGTCCTGGAGCTTACACTATTGATGATCCTATTGGTGCTAAAAAACCCAAAATCACATTGAAGCCTAGAGGAAGAATGTTTAATGAAGTTGTTGGCAATGATACTCCTAGTTCAAATTATTATTCTCCTTCTCATACGCTGGTTAGCCCTTCGAGATATAAGAACACATCTTTCGGTTTTGGTCAGAGATATGATTTCACAAAAGCTGTAAACCAAAATCCAGGTCCAGGAACTTACAAGATTCCTTCCAAATTTGACAAATACACCAAGAAGAATATGCTTTATATGAAAGCTAGTCAGAGTTTGCTTAGAAAAGAAGTATAGTTTTCATATTTTTCTATCATTTAATACTGAAAATTATGGAGTATCTGCTTTTTGTATGAGGTAATTCCAATATAAGAAATAATGAGTCAATTCTCAAATAACACTGTTAAATAACAATACAGCCATATTCATGCAAGCTATTAGTCTACAATCTCTACAATATGATTTGCTATCTATTCAATGAAATAGTTGGTATCTTGTCCATCAGGTTCATAAATAGAAGCATTATATGCATCTTGATACAAGGTACTGTGTGTGATAGGCTGATAAGAATTCATTCTCTCATCTTTATAGGGAAGTGTCTGTTGATATTTTTCTCTGATTTTATATAGTCTATGTATTCTTGTATGTAAATTTCTAGACAATCTTTCTTTTACATCAGCCAGATCATATATTAGTTGGAATCTAACCCTTACTTTAGCCAATATTCCTTTTTGAGTTGGACTTCTAAAATCAATTTCTTTGGTCTGCAACTTTTGATCCAAGAAAGAACTCAAAGAAAACAATTCTTCACCAATCATTTTAGGTTTGCTCTTTCCCTGGACAGTATAGAAGAGACATATTCCAATAAAATAATTCCTTATTATATCTTCATCTTTAACTTTCTGCTCTATTAACTGTGCCCAGTAGGGTGTAATAGCATCCTCATTTTTCGCTGTCTCATAACTCTTGACAACCTGACCTTTTTCCTTGATTTCGCTAATATTTTGTAGGTATTTCGCAGTATGCTGATATCTGTAGAACTTGACTACGACATAAGGTTTTTGCAAGTTATTCTTGTTCAAGAAGTCCTGATGAATAAATTTGGCTGCTTGTACTTCTAAGATTAGCTCACCTTCTTGAATCTGTTTTTTCTCAAATGCAGTTATTTGGATAGGTTGTTTATCTTGTACAATTTTGGTTGAAACATCAATTTGTTTGAGTTCTGAAGCTCCGTTTATATTGAGTTCAACACTCTTTACCCCAGTCTCGTTAGAGTAATTATTCATTCTTTCACCATTGTCATCAACAGATTCTGGGACCTCATTCTCTTCTTCTATAGTTGGAGAATCATGAGTTTGTTTTCCTGATTGCGGCAAATTCTGAACACTTGGGTTGTATTTCTTTTGAAGCTGTTTTAATTGCTGCAACAAACTTGTAAGATGCTGATAGTTGGCTTCATTAGGGCCATCCTCATCCAGATATTCAATTGCTTGATCAATTTGATCTTCATTTGGAATAAAGTAAAATTTTTCATCATGTCTTGCAAATACTGCATCAATCTGGCTTTCGACAAAAGGTGATGGGAAGACAGTAACGTATAATTTAGAAGACTTTCGCTCTTTTCCTTCAAAGATTGCTTTTATCGAAGATATGCAGATCCCCATAAATTTTTATCACTATTGCTTGAATAATAATTTCAAAATTCTTCACTCTCAAGGATGAGTGTCCTAGGAATTTTGATTTTCTCAAAGATGGTTGAACTCTATGACTCTTATTCGTATACTATTTAAAAGAGAGATTCTATTTCTGTTTACACTTCTAGATAATTGAGTGGAAGAGACTTCTTCATTGATCTGATGTAAGCGGTTTTTCTCTTCTGATATCACTCCTCTCTAATTAGGTTGCTGATAATCTTTAAATTCAATAAATTTTATATCAAGCATGGAAAAACCATCTTGGGTTCCCTTCATCATTTATAAGCATCCAAACGATGCTACAGAAAAGTAAGTCTTGGCCCTCAATTCCTATATTAATTCTATCAGTCCAGAGCCAATAAATAATCATGAAGATTCGTATTTAAAGAAGCTAATGGAGCAGATGAAGCCAGTTGAATCAATTTCGCGCCATGAGGATCATATAACTCTGCAATCACCAAGTTCATATGATGAGTATATAAAATCTGAGACACTACGCAATACAAGGTATGTTTTTCATTCGAGAATTTTGAATTATCAGATCATCACACTATACACCTCATGGGATATCGACAAACAGGAGTGCTCCTACTTCTGAAAGCTTAGCAATTATTAAGTACTTCATTGTCATTCAAAAATAACCAAAATAGTCAAATATCTCAAGCACGAGAATTTAATAGTGATGATTATGAATTGCTTTTGAAGCTAGACGAACATCATCAAGAACATAATCAAGGTACCATAAATAATTTGCAATGGTTTACAATTTCTAGACGGTGGCTTGGATGAATCAAAAATAAATAGCTTTAAATTTTGGAAAGTTCATCAAGTACTTTAATCCTATCAAGTTTTGATCCTGTAGGCGACTCAAGATAGTGTTACAGGGCCTTTAGAGTGCTCCATATGTTTATTGAAAATTAAAGAAGGTCAGATTGCAAGAGAACTTTCTTGTGGGCACATCTTTCATAAACGATGTGTTGACAAGTGGCTAAAATCCAATTATAGATGTCCTCTCGATAATAAAGATCTTAGAGATTAATCCTTGCTGATTACTTTCTTTGTATTTCTCTTGTCGCCTTCTTCTCTTATATTTCACTATATTCAAATAGTTTTCTGTGTCAATAAATCTCCAATTATTCGCAAATCTAATGTAGATTACTCTCATTCCAATCCTATGTCATTCCAGATTTACTAACAATATTTGAACTTCTTAACATTTAGAATTAAAGACCTTTACTTGTTTAGATTTATTATTTTTTCGGCTGATTTGTTTTGTTTTAGAATATGATGACTAGTGTTGACACAAAATGGAAACATATTCTCATTACAATGGAAGAACAAAATTAACATATAATAGCTCCTCTGATTAGTCTTCACTACATCCTTGAGTGAAGGTAATTTAAGTAAAGTGCGGGAAAAATTAAACAAAAATTTAATTGTTTGCATAAATAAGAAAAGATGGACACAGAAGAAAATATGGACATAGAAGAGACTAAGGTAACGGAGAGATATAGCTTCTAAAAGAATAATAGACTGTGCAGCCATTCACTCCAGTCCCTCAGAAAAATAAAGAGAATTTACCTTGGGTGGAGAAATATCGTCCTTCAAGTTTGAAAGAATTGATCTCACATAAGTCCATCATCGACACAAGTATCGCTCACATTATTTGTCTAACCAGTAGTTACAAAATTCATTGAAGAAAGAAAGTTGCCTAATTTACTTTTCTATGGTCCTCCAGGAACAGGTAATTAATCAATATCTGAGGTTATTCTTTTTTTAGGAAAGACCTCAACAATAGTTGCTTGTGCAAAGCAAATGTATGGAAACAGCTATCACACAATGGCTTTAGAAGTAATATTAATGAAAATGATGTATAATCGAGTTAGCTCAATGCTTCTGACGAAAGAGGTATTGATGTTGTAAGAAAGACTATCAAAGAATTTGCAAGTACTCAAAATATTTCCTTGTAACAAGCGTGTTTCTTTTCTTTATCTTCTTTAGTAAAGGAGTAAAGTTGGTCATTTTGGATGAAGCTGATTCAATGACTGCCTCTGCTCAATTTGCATTAAGAAGAAGTATGTAGTTTTGACTGAGTGATTAACTCAACAGTCATGGAAAAATATGCCAAGAATACACGTTTTTGTCTCATCTGTAACTATGTGAGCAAAATTATTCCTGCTCTTCAATCAAGATGTACAAGATTTAAATTCAAGCAAATTCCTGTCGAAGATGCTAAGCTGAGAGTCAAGGAAATATGTGCCGCTGAAAAGTTTCCTTTCCCGAAATAATCTTTAATTGTCTAGTTTGAATATCAGTGAAGATGGTATTGAGTCAATCTTCAAGCTTAGTGAAGGAGATATGAGAAAGGTTGTGAATATGCTCCAGGTATTAAAGACAAGTATTATAATTAATCAATAGTCAATATCCATTTCAAAGAAAATAAACTCTGATGATCAAATTAACTCAGATTTCATCTATCAAATGACTGGAAATATTCATCCTAAAGATATTGATATCATCTTCAAGACCCTTCTCGAAGCTGACCTTGTTTTGGGTTTTGGAAGTAATAATCCTTTTCCAATCTCTGATCACTTATAGCAATACAAAGTCTAAAACAAGAGAAGGGTATCTCAATGAGTGTTATCTTGAAAGAACTAACAATCAAATTAATGGAAGCTGATATGCCACCTTCTATGAAGAAGTTTATTGTGAAAAGAATGGCTGAATTAGAGTAATAAAATATTCTTACTTTTTCATTGTTGAAGGTATCGCAGTTCCTTGAATTCAAGTGAAAAGATTATGCTCGGATCTCTCGTTGCAGCTTTTGTTGAAGCTAGAAGTATCAAAAAATCATAAAACAAATTTAAACTAATGTTTTGGTTAAGTTTCTAATCTGCATTTTTAAATGAACTATCTTTGTTGTTGCATTGCATAGTAAAGGCTAAGTTGTATTATTTTACATTTGAAATGTTACAAAAATCTTCTAATGTTTCATGAGAAAACATCCTCTTCCCTTTAGTATTCTCTCTTAATATCAAGTTGTTAAAATTAAACAAAGTTACAATAATTTTCTGCAAGGCCTAAACCATGGCTGACACAACCTATGACGATGATGACTACCACAAAAAGGCACTGCTAAGAAAAGCAGCTGATATGAACAAAGTAACTATTCTAGTTCTCTCTAACAGTTTTCTCAGAAAGTGAAAAAGTTATATGAACAAGGCAAACTTGTAAATGGAGCTACTTTAGTGCAAGACACGGTATTTGGAATCAATGATACCAAAATTACTAATAATCTGATCAATGTTGGTGAAGGTAAGCATTAACGTTTCATAAATAAACTTAAACAAGGATTTATTGTCTTCTCTGTCGGTACAGCAATAGTGATTAAGGATTTGCAAGCCAGAACAATGCGATTTTTCACGAAAGAGAATAGATTGAGGAATGTGACTTGTATAAATGCCGCTGCAAAGAAAAATGGAAATATAATTATTGCTGTTGGTGACTCCACACCCAGCAATGAAGATCGCCCTGTCTGTGTAGAAGAAGTTATATAAGTTATTTAGAATTAGGTGATGATCATCAATACTAAAAAAAATAAATGGAATTACCTTACCATGAATATCAGAGGAGTTGTGAAACAGATCTCTTTAAACACAGACAAGAAGGTAACTTGTAGATTGCAGTAATTGAGTGATAAGTATTGTGCAGTTCTCTGTACTCAATATCAATATTCTTCTCCTCAACTCTATCTCTGGAACTATAAAAAAGAAAAGCTCGTTGGACATACTGGTCTAAAAATTCAGATTGAGAAAATCAGCATAAACCCTCTAAAGCCCAAACAAGTATAGCAAACTATCCTTTATTAACCTATAAAGCTTATACTACAAGGAGTGAATTATTTCAGAATTTGGGAAGTTGTCCCCAATGACAAAACAATCAAAGAAACTCTAACTCAGATCCTTCCTCTCAAAAAAGAAAAGGAATATTCCTTATATGGTAAAATCATATGTGTACAAAGGTTAAGAGAATAATAGATCATTGTTGGGTGCCTGTGGGAAATAACCACTTTTTGATTGTTCTCGCTTATGGAAATACTATATACATTGTCCAAAATGATGTCTTAAAAAGAACTCATGTTATTGAAACTTCTCAGATCAGCATGATGGATGTAACAAGAGGGTATGTAGATATGTTCTTTCTTAACAGTTATCTAGACAAGATCCTAATTTAGATGAACCAGAGGATTATCTTGGATTCGAAGAGTAAATCTTTCAGTTCATTTGTTAAATTTCTAGTAAATTCGATAGTGATACATCACAGATAAAAGAGAATACTTCAGGAGCTTCAAAACTACTCCCCTTTTCGCAAGGATTAGAATATAGTTGCATCTCCCCAACCAGAAAAGGATTCGTGTTAGGTGGAACGAAAGGGCTCATAAGCTTTTACGAAATTGGTAATCTCTTAAAGATAAGTTTTCAATGATAAAAAGAAAAAACTCTAAGCTTGGCTAATACTCTAAATTATCAATGCCCAAATCCCGAAGATGCCAGAGTAACATTTTTATCAACCAACCAGAACGACTCAATAACTTCAGTTGTGACCATAAATGAAAAAGATAGTAATAGAAATTGATATAATCCTAATTTTCAAGACAAAAATAGCTATTATTTATTAAATGTATTCCATCTAGATTCAGGAGCCTCACCGATACAGCCTTTCTTCCCCACAGGTAATAATCAACAGGGATTATCTTATTTTTATAGGTTATCATGATAAGCCAGTGCTCTCAATCTCAGTATGTCGTAGTAGATCCATAATCGCAACATGTGGAGAAGATTTCTTTGTTAGAATTTGGAATTATTATGAATCAGAGGTCGATGAAAAGAGGGGAATCATTAGTCAGCAGTTTAAAGATCTTCCTTATTGTGTCTCACTGCATCCTTGCGGTCAGTTTATTGCTATTGCATTTGGAACATGGTATACTATATGTGAGTTTAACTTAATAAATCAGCTTCAAGGTATTCGCTATCCTAAGCGACTCTCTCCATTTGTTGACAACAGTTAACTTAACCATTTGCAAGAATGTTAAATACAGTCACGGAGGACATTATCTTGTTGCAAGTAAAACATAGATTTTTTCTTCCTTCAACTCTTAGATGAAAGAAGTAACGTTATCATCTTTGACAGCATATATTATGATTCCCTTTATTATTTTGATGGCCACACATCCTTAATAAGGGATATTGTAATAACCGAAGACGATAGAAAAGTTATTACAACATGTGATGCAGGATATGTATATGTATGGGATATGGACAACCCAGAATCTAATTATGAAAAAGATGGATGGGAGCACAGAAACACAATGTATAACAAGATTCTTTATGACAACAACGAGGATCTATTTTACGGATGCACACCAGAGAAAAATATTTGCATTTATCAAAATAAATGCAAGGATAAGCTAGTGGAATTCATCTCTAATGACTTTGATGCAAATGCAGCTGCTATATCCCAGAAGCACAAAGTATTAATAATTGGGACAAACAAAGGAACATTGAGAATAATGTTATGGCCTCTGAACAAACAAGGACTTGAAATCGAGCCCGTTGGGACTCATGGGGATGTTTTTAGATATAAATATCCAGAATATCTTGAATATAGCCTCTTTTTGACTCCAGTTGTGAAGATGGAAATCAGTCCTGATGACAATTATCTTTTTGTGTGCTCTCTCGATGGAACATTGATGATATTAAAGGTAAGCGTAATTTATAAAAATTAATCTTTGAAGCTCCAAGAAGTTGCCTACGATTATCATGAACTAAAAAAATCTCCTTCAACTGGAAAAGAGGAAAAGATTAAATTTGGATCATATGCCAATGAAGTCTCACTGGAAAAGATCTCTAAGATCAAGGTATCAATTATGTCAAGCATAACTCTTACCTGTTAGGAAAAACTAGAGCAAATTAAAAAATTACAATTTGAAGTTGTAAAGAGCCAACAAACTGTAAAAATAGAATCGAAGAAACTAGAGTTGACATTTAAAAATAAGATAGATCAAATTAACGCTGATGTAAAGTCCTCATTTATTTCTCTAAAAAATAGTTTCAACGAGATATGGAAAACAATCAGCTCAAGAAAGACACCTTCGTTGCAAAATCTAAGTCTGAATATGAGAAAACCCTTGCACTTTATGAAGAAGAGAAAAGAAGAATCCAAGAGGATTTACAGAGAACCACAGATGAATATAATGCAAAAGAAGGTAAAACCCCAATCTCCTATCTGAATATTAGAATATGAACATCAAAGGAATCTTCAACTTGAGCAACAGATTAATAAAATCAAGGAAAATCATCAAAAGAAGTTGCATGACATGTTGAAAAAGCATATGCAGGATCTGGAAAAACTCAAGGTTGGTATACTAATAAAATCCTAATTGTTAGGTCCATTACCAGGAGAAATGCGAGAAGATTCAGAGTAAATACAATACTATTACAGAGCAGGCCAAAGCATATGGCGTTTATTTCTTACAAAAGCTGGAAAAGAACGAGATAGAATGTGAAAGAGATAATGAAGAAAAAACGTTTATATGTTAAAATTGGTCTAATTGTGTAGAAAGGAATTAATCGCAGCAATTGCTCAAGAAAAAGCGATAAATGCAGAATTAGAAGCAATAAATCAAAAGTTAAGAGCAGAGGTAATATTAAAAGAATATTAATAGAACTAAATAGAATGAAATTGAAAAGAAGAATGATATGGAGCAGCAAAAGAAATTTGATGAAGCAACAGCGTTAAATAACAGTTTAAAAGAAGCTAACGTCAAATTTGTTGCTGATCTGCTCAAAATGCAAGTAAGAAGTTTATAAACTAAAATTAAATTCCTTCAGGAGCAATTATTGGAAAGAGAAGATGTCATCCTATCTAAAGAAGAAACGTGTAAGGCTGCCAGGGATGAGCAGATCAATCTTGAAAACTTCAGATATTTACTTGATCAAAAGATAAAAACTCTCACAAATGAAAAGCAAATTATTTTGGAAAGAATAAGTGAACAAGAAGTAGATCATTTTTAAATAGGCTAATATGCCTAGCGATTACTTAAAGATACCTTCCAAGAATTGATAAAAGAATCTAATAAAAATGATGATAAAAATGAACAAATTCGCAAGAAGGATACAAAGATCAAGGTTCTCACAAGCGAACTCAAAAAGCAAGATCTTGAAATTTTGTTGCTCAGACATCGACTCCATGATATGAACAATAATATCTCCAAAGTTTTACAAAATAAGAATAAAGATAAATGGGGAGGTATGCTTAAGGAAATGCTAGAAAAGACCTCAAAGAATGTTGACACAAAGAATAGATTTTTACTTAAGAGAGACGTTCAAGATAAAGAGATTATTGAAATACTTCAGCAAGCTGAAGAAAAGTCTTATAACGTTAATGATGAATTATTGAGACAAGCAAAATGGATTACTAAGAAGCTATACCTTGTTAATGCAACTGGAAAAAAATTAAGAGAGATTAAAGAAGACAACATTCAGGCAGTCTTAATGCAAAATGGAAAACTTATTGAAGAGTGCAATCTTCTAAGAAGTGAAAACGAAAAGCTTACGCATAAGGTAACTTGCTTTTTTCTTCTTTTTTTTTATTCTTTAGATGAAATTTTTGGAGAAAATCGTTCAAGATGGTATGAAGAAAAAGAAAAAATTAGAGGGACAAAAGATGGCTGGCCTGTAATTCATTTAACTTCAACTTGATAGTTTAGAACTCAAGCCAAATCTCAAGTCAAGTTAGAAAAAATTAATAAAGAAGAGGATGGGTCAATTATAAATCCTTTCAACAAGAAGTAAACATCGTTTTTTGTATTCTCAATGATAGTTCCAGTATTGCCAATGTCTCAACGGATATCTCCATGCAAAAAAGGCAAAATCAAAAGCTGGCTGATTCCCAATTGTCTGATAGTATCTCAGGAGCAGTGACCACTAAAAGGCCAAATGCTGCCAATGTCATAGATATTAGAGATGACAAAAAGACTATAATTGTGGAAGAGGCAGCTAATGAAGATCGGGCTGTTAGCAAATAAACATTTCAAGATCAATTTACTTGTATAATAAATTTGATTGCTCTAATATTTTGAATTTCTTAATCTTTCACGCTTACATTACATTAGTCTGCATATGTGTGTCAAAATAATGTTTTCACTTAAACGTCTTTTATTAGATGTAAAACAGTAATAAATTGAGCTTATAAATGATGTTGTCAAATATAAAGCGAAGGTTTGCGATCATTTTAAGCACGTTATATAATTTTTTGGTTTCACCTCTTAGAAGATCCATAACTAGCGTTCAGTGATTGAGTAGGAATATTCAGTTTTGCATTGTTCAAACTTAGGTATTTGATTTTAGAGTGGCGCTTTTTGAATTGAATAGATGCAAAGATTTTTTTTTCCTCCCTCCTTTCATGTAATTATTCAATCACCCTCAATTGGTGATTTATTCCAAATCTCAAATTACCACTCTTGTAAGCTTGTTTCTTGACTAAATTATAAGTTTAAATTAGTATCAATAATTGCTTCCAATGAGAATCCTTAAGAACAAAATAAATGCTCTCATGAATAAGCGACCAGAAGAGCTGAAAATCGATATTCCAGAGCCAGAGGATAATCCTCCTTTAAAGGAGCATGAACAGGTGCCAAAACTCAAGAAAAAGAAAATTAGAAAAGAACAAATTTCAATTTCAACAGAAGATGGATCCAAAGACCCAAAATCCCAGTCTCAGCCGAGCTCAAAGAATATTGTGAAAAATTATGGAAAGGCTATGTGCAATTTTTCATGTACAGATCTATCAAAACCATACAGAAAGGAAATCTTTGCTGAAGAAAAGATCAATTTTAAAAGATTCAAAAATTTCATTCTCACAAGAAAAGAAATGATTGAAAGCATCGAGAGTTTAAGAAATTTGTTGCTTGTTGATGAAAGTGACAATTCGGAAATAGCTTCCTTCAAACGAGCCTATCAAAAACTATGCATCATCTTTCTAAAATACTTTGCAGTCAATTGGGTCTTCCATAGTAAAGTGACTCACAAACTTGCACATATAAAAGCTAGATTCAAGCTGATGAGAAGAATTAATAACCCACAATATTTTACTTATCTTAAAGATTTCTTAAGATAATATTTAGATGCATTATTCTATTTCTCTCTTTCTTATTGTAATATTATAATCGTCTATCTAACCATCAATATCAACTAACACTGAATTATAGATAGATCTAGCTAGAAATAAATCTAAAGTCCAGAGAGATAGTTGAATTTAGTAGTCAAAAGGGAGATGAATTTAAATGGAGAGAGTTTGATTCTTAAGATAAGCCTAGCGAGATGTTCCCAAGATTGAAACCAAAAAATCTTTTCTTTTCTTAATTCAGAAAATAAAATAGAAAATAAGAAAATGATATATCGTTCGCTTCATCCTATCTTGGGTACCATCCTATTAGCAACACTGGCAATCTGTTCTGGAAGTACTAATGATACTCAACATGTAAATTTGGTCAACGCTCAAGAATATCTAATATCATTTGAAAGTGCAGAAAAGGTTTATGATAAATTCTTCGAAATATTTGAAAGCCATGGACTTCAAATAGATCAGTGTCTCAAGAAAGAGAATTATTTTAAACGCTTCGTTTCAATCACAGAAGGATACAAACCGAACTCCCAAAAATGCCATATTTGTGGGAAAACATTTAAAAAGGATCAATTCCTTCACTTGCATTTTGTTAGAAAACATTTTCTTTATCAAGATCAGTCTATGGGTTTTGTTGGCTTTGGAGAAGTGATAGATTTTCTTGATCTTCTAAAGGAGGAAAACGAAGATCTGAATATAAAGAAATTTACTCATATGCATCAATGCATGAACTTCATCAGTGAGAATTTCAATCTTCCAAATATTGATACAGTTTCTAAAATATGTGAGGATTTCTTATATAAAACTCAAGAAGTTTCTCAAGAAAGTATTCTACAAGTGATTTATCAATGGGTTGTCTTGATATTACTAATCATTTTTAGTTTAGTATTTCTTGTGTACATTATCGAAGGATATCTAGCTGAATCTGAACCTTTGTTCATGAAGCTAGCTGATTAATTCATTTGTTTTATGAAAAACTAGTTTTATTGTAAATTTGCTTTGGAAATAAAATAAATTAGTTATACTTCATGAATTCTGAAGAAGAAAACAGGAAATTTCTTACTGAAAAAGTTGATCCAATCTTAGAGAAGATGGTGGCAGATCTTCTAGTTGAGAGGCCAAACAATATCGTAATTTTTTCACTTCCAAAATTTAAGGAATAGGTTGAATTTATGAAGAATTGGCTTGATACTAAAGGAAGTAGCTATTTTTAACACCAATTTTAACCTATTAGAAAATTATCAAAGTAAAAAGGATATTGAGGTACTGTGCAACTTATTGTTCATCAATTCCAGGGCAACTCAGACTCAGATGATAATTCAGATGATGAAGAAGGCGAACTCCTTTCCAAAGAAGAGCTTGCCAAAAATAAGCAACAGAAACAAGTTCGAAATTCGGTGAGTGCAGAAGCTTATGGAAAGTATAATCAAAAATCAATATTTGTTCCTAAACAAATCCCGAAGTCTACAGACCAAAGAGCTCGTATCAAAAATAGACTATCTCAAGTTTTTATGTTTTCTTCTCTCGACGACAAAGATCAAGAGATTGTGATTGATGCTATGGAGGAAAAGATCGTAGAGTATATTCTTTAACTAGGTATCTGATTTTAAGACCAAACGAGACTGTTATAAAGCAAGGGGATAAAGGAGATCATTTATATGTTATTGATTCTGGTACTCTGGACTGTTTCAAGCAGTATCCTAATCAATCCCAGCCAACATTCTTAAAAACATATCAGCCTGGAGAGGCCTTCGGAGAACTAGCACCGTTGTACAATGCTCCAAGAGCAGCTACTATTATAGCAAAGGAAAAATGTGTTTTATTTGCCTTAGATAGAGAAACTTTTACGAACATCGTCAAAGAATCTGCTATTCAAAAAAGAGAGAAATATGAAAACTTCTTGAAAAATATTGAAATTCTTTCTACTGTAGAACCGTATGAAATTAGCAAAATCGCTGAAGCATTGAAGCCTATAAAATTCAAAGCAGGGGATTACATTGTCAAGGAAGTAAGGAATAAGGATTTCTTTTTTAAGTTTTAGGGAGAAAAAGGCGATACTTTCTTCTTTTTAGAAGAAGGTGAAGCAGTTGCTACAAAGAAATCACCTTCAGGTATAACTAATTCTGCTCTTTTTCAATACTCAGACAATCAAGCTCAAATTGTGTATGAATACAAGCCAGGAGGCTACTTTGGAGAACTTGCTTTATTGAAAGATATACCAAGACAAGCTAGTGTCATTGCTACTGTAATTATTCTATTTATTATCCTAATTCATTTTAGAAAGATTCCACTGTTGTAACACTCGACAGATTAAGTTTCAAAAGATTGCTAGGACCATTAGAAGATATTCTAAAGAGAAATTTCTCAAAATATGAAAAGTTTGCTCAATAATATAGTATTAATTCATTGAAGGGTTGTTTTTATTCGATACAATTTCAATAAAAGTTTAATCACATCTTCAATGAAAATGTACATTTGTTTGTTTTATTTGAGTTCAGACTTGATATTTCTGAAGGATACACAATAAATTTCTAAATGTTAAAAATTCAAATTACTAAACAAATTTTGGCTCAATAAAATGGAGTTGATAAAAGAAAAAAGTGATCACTTCAGAAAGATCATCAATGATTTTAGACAAAATAAATTCCTCAAGTATAAGAAGAGTATGTTTCGAGTATAGTTCTGACTTACTTTAACTTACTAACAAAGAGCATAGAGGATTTAGTCAAAGATTTTGAAATGGATCATGGAAAAGCAAAGGGTATAATTCAATTCTCTTATGATTAGTTGTCTAGAAGTACTGACAGAGTTTAATTCCAGATATGAAGAGCAAGTACATAAACTTAAGGTGATTCAAAGAGGTATTTATTTCGTTCAGCGTGTTTGATGATTAGAAAATGAAGCCAAAAAGATCATTATCAAATCTGAGGAGAAATTTTTGATCAACTTGAAGGAGCAAAAAATGAAGGCAGTTCAAGAAACAATTACCAAGTTGACCAAAGAAATCCAGGATGAAAACCAAGAACTTATAAAAGAGGAGAGACGTAGATTATATAATATGTTTCTTTATGTATAGAATGGATTGAGAAGAGAGCAAGTATAAATGAAAAAACAAGTTTGCTTCAAAGTTTGGTTGATGAATATCGTTCCAATCTTGGACTGTCAATTGAAAGGTCTGAGAATAATAACTTACTAATCATTTTTGAAAATCTCAGTCAATCAACAATTCCAGAAAGGTGTATAGTTGAGCTAGGGATAAAGGAAGATGATGAAGACAGTTTTGAAAGTAATAAAAAATTTCAAGAGTTAACTTTTAGTTGTTAAAATTCATCCCACGGTTCATCAGGCCCAAGAGTATCTTGCTGAATTAAATCAAGAAAGGTGCTTCTTGAAGTTCTTAGTAAAAATAAGGGACGGGTTCTTGAAATCAAAAACTATCTAAATTAGTGCTTGAGTCGTTGTGTATTATATAGCTTTTTTGGTTGTATGTCTAGTGCTTGATCTTTATTGAAATCTCCTTGTAATTCCTAATGCTTAAAATTGATTGTGAATTTGAGTAACATTTTGACATATTAGTTGGAGTGTTGCATCCAAATATTTTAAATTATCGTTAATCTCATATTGACAATTTAAATAAATAAGTGCCATTTTTTTGATGAGTCAGCTTAGAAGAAAGAGAGAAGTGATAGAGCCACACATTAATGTTGCTAGAAACACGAAAACTAAAATAACTAATGATAATCCTAAAAGGTCAGTAGCCAGACCTGAAAAAGAGGAGATTAAAGCATCTGTTCAAAAAATCTTTGTTAGAAGTGTCTCTTTACTCAGGCCTACACTAGCCTCAAACATTATTGAAACCTCAGGAAAAACTCTCAAATACAAACTCCTTCTACAGGAAGAATTAATACTTCGAAGTAAGATGTTTTACATCTTGAACTTAATTTGAAAGGGAATAAAGATAAAAAGAGTCCAGGAATTTTAGCTTCAAAATCAATCTTTACTGAAGATGAAGTTAGGTTATACTGCCAATCAAAAAAGGCTCTGAGAAGGAATACAGAGATGGAGAATAGACTGACTAAACAAGCTGAAAGTCTTCTCAAAATTCGAAAATATAATTCGGAACTTGCCATTCTTGAAGAGGAAACAAAGAATAATTTGAAGCAAATGATTTTATCGAAAACAACACTCAGATATGAGCTTGATACCAAAATTGAAGAGATTAGAAATTCTTTGTTTGCTTATAAAAGAAACGCAGAATCTCTAAAACAACTTGTTAAAGAAAAAAGAGAACTTAACAAAAGCATTCAAAATTGCTCGAATATGCTCAAAACCCAAGTAAATAATGCTACTCTTATATTTATTATAAGATTATGAAAAAAGAAATCCTTCTTCTTGATGATAGAGAGCATCTAAAAGATCTATTCAATAAGCAAGAAGAAGCAAAAAATCAAATATTATGGTAACAAATCAATTTGATCATCATTAATATTATAAACAGCCACGAAGACTACATGAAGATTAAAACACTTCAGATTATGAAATTGAATCATGATTATTTTGTGGAAAACAACACCTCAAGAATTCTTTCAGAACAGATACATCAGGCAAAAGGAGGAGTTAAGACCTTTGGTATCTTCTTGCCAATAAACATGGGTGGAAGACCCTTTGATTTTGATTCTTATTGCAAAATTTTGAATAATCATGCTATTTCATTTGTGAACAATGACAAGTTTGGAGTGAAGCTAAGGTATGATCTAACGCTACCTTTCATCCTTAATAATTTAGTGTTAGTCCAATGAAAAAAGGAAAAAATGATGCATCTCAAAATCATAGATGGGTCTATTCTACAAATTCATTTGCCCTTGATCAAATAATTTCAAATGAACGAATGATGAGTTTCTATAATTATAACTATCATAGCAAGTTATTTGGAGAACTTGAGTTCTTTTTAAAACTCTCTCTCTATCCTAATCCTGATTACATATTAAAAACAGTTAGTTTCAATCAACCCGAATATAAGATTCTCCTGAACATTCAGAAACTGGAAAATCACGAAAACATAAACAACTTCTTAAATATCCAGGACCCCTTCGTGGAAAATGAGATGGATTTAGAATATGCTGATGATGGAATCTTTAATAAATTCATTCAACAGAACACAAACAGCTTTGACCAAAAAGATAATAAGGTATGTTATACATGAATTCAAATTAATCATTTAGAGTACTATCTTATTCATGGGTATCAAGGATCTTGGTCTCTCAAGGAGATTATTTGAAAACGTTAACAAAGTTCTGAAGGACTTTGAAAATCAGCTGATCAAAGTAAAAAGTCTTAAAATAAAGATTGACTATTGTGAATCTGACCCTCACTGTAATTATTTTCTTGTTAAATTAACCTTTAGTCAAAATCTTTGAAAACTATACTGAGTTTGAAAAATACTTCTCAGAACATGTTTCCTCAATTCTTTATCAAAAACTGATCACAGTGACTCTTTTCTTTGAAATAATCAACAAGAATTCTGGCCTACCATTTACAAGGAAACTCAATCTAATTTTTATCGCAGATATGGATATTGAATATCCTGATAGATTTGTGAGACATTTAAGATCCCTACTCAACAAAGAAAAGATCGTTACAGCCTTAGATAGGAATCTGCAACGAATCGAACCATTAGTTAAAGGGCAAAGCAGAATGATCGCTATTTGTGAGCTTCCTGAAGTAATTACGAACAAAGAAAAAGGAGAAAACGAGTTTAATCGTTTAAGAATGATAGTTGATATCATTTCAGGAATGAGAAAATAACTTTATTTGTATATAAATTGTTCATTATTACTTTACATTCCACAGTACTCACAATGTAATCCCATACAAATCGTTTATATAATATCCATGTTTTAGTAGAGAATCTATCATGTATTGTATGTATTGGTTTCATTAATTTGAAACTAATGGATTCAAAGTCCTTAGAAAGCCCTTGTATTCAATATTTAATTTAAACCCCTTGTTTTGGGTCTGAATATATACAAGACTTCAATCTTATTCAAATTACAAGATATAAGAAAGGCTCCAAAATATAGAAATTAATTACTTCCAAGCTCAGCAAGTTCTTCATTCCATAACTGTTCAATTTTAGTGTTGGGTTCATGCTTTTTGCTTGCAGTGATTACTGGAGTATCAGTATTGCCAGTAGTCTTTTTGGGTTTCTCTCCCTCAGCTTTTGGTTTACCTTCTTTTTTAGTTTCTTGTGTCTTCACCTGGGTAGTTTGACCTGTTTTTGCTTTATTCCCTGCACTCAAGTCTTTTACTTGACCCTGGGTTTGCAAATCTTTCCTCCCTCCAGATCCAATCTGACTTAATACTTCATCAACAACTTCTTTTCTCTCTTCCTGACCGAACTGTGCCGTATACTGTTTAGTTATTGGCCCTGTTTCCCTTGTGAGCCTATTTGTTTCTTTGATAGGGGAAGTTTGATTGCTTGCCTGGGTTTCTTGAATAAATCGCTATAACTATATTGTCAAGTCTCCAAATAGTACCTGCTGAGTTGTCAATGGAATTGTGAAATTTCTTAGCATGCTTGTAGTTCTCAAATTTCTCTAATGATCAGTATGAAGTTCCGCAACTATTACCTCTTGTTCTTCCAATAATTCCAACTTTTTCATTTGTACTTCTTCTGAGAGTTGTTTTATTTCCTCATGCCCCATTCTAATAATCTGGCTTCCTCCTTCTCTTAGTGTCTTGGATGTTATCATTTTTTGAATTATTGTACATTCAGTTTCTTGGTTATGTCTTCGTTTTCTTTGAATAATCTGTTCTTAAGATCTGATACTATCCTTGGATAGTTCTTTTCCAAAAATTGAATCATAATTTTCTTTTTTGACTTTAATTCTTGATCCACTGCGTAGACTTTCGCAAGACTAGAAATATAATATGCCATAACAATAATCTACTCGGCTTTGTGATTTTCCACAATATTTTTTGTTTCCTCTAAAAACTTTTTATTCCTCAATTCATATTTCATTCTGTCCAAATAACTTCTTTAAACTTTTATTCTTACTTTTGCCCTTCAAGCCATTCAAGTTCTTTTGTCAAGGCACTTTATGAAGTAAATTATTTCCCATTTCTTATGTTACTTTACAAATTTTTGATGTGATTCCTGTCTTCTTTCCTCTCTTTCTTTACTCCTTTGTTCAAGTTCAAGTCTTTGTTGTCTCCTGTTGCGGATTAGGCTAATTAGTGGGTATATTTACAATGCTTCTATTTGTTTTTCTACAGCAGGGTTCATCTTTTAACGTAAAATTTAAATAAATAAACTAATTGAAAATGTTAGTCCGAATCTTTGTTGTTTGAGCATATCTCTTCAAACACATACATACATTATATAGTTTGAATACTCAAAATATTGTTCCTTCAACTTGAACACTTTATTCGAAGTCAATTAATTCAACATCAAAAGCTAATGTTGCATTAGGAGGAATTAGACCACCACCAGCACCCTAATATCAAATTTATATTGAGATTTCTTGAAATACCCTGGATCCATATGCGCATTCAGGTGGGCATAAAAAGCTGACTCTTTGACCTTTACTTAACTTGAAAGTTCAATTAAATCCATTTTTTCTTACTGTAGCAACCACATCATCCCAACCTTTGATAACTTGGCCTTCACCGAGCTTGAATTTGAAGGGCTTTCCTCTGTCTCTGCTGGAATCAAACTTCTTTCCATTTTCTGGGAACTAATAAAGTTAATTTCATCCTTAACGAAAAATTTGAAAGGCAGGAAGGGAAAATATTCTTACAGTTCCGACATAATGACAGATCACAGTTTGTCCTTTCTTGGGAAAATTTTTACCGTCTCCTTCTTTGACGACTTTAATTTGATACTTTTCAAGTGAGTCCATTTCAATTTAAATTTTTGAGAAAAATATTTTGGATTTCTTTTCACAACACATATACAATAAGAAACGTAGTGTCTCTTGTCCAACAATTCATGAAAATCCAGAGATAAGTAATGATAAAGGTTATATTGAAAAATTGTTTAAACACTCATGGCATTCTCAGGTAAGAAGGTTTAGTAATTTAATTAGTAATTTCCATTGTTATTTGATTGGTTAACTCTGATTTCTTCATTAATAATGTCCACAATTGCCTGCCTTAACGCCTGTTGATTCATTCCTGACAGATGAAGATTCCCTAAGATATTAGTCACAATTTTTTGCGAGAACCTTTCTTATAAAGTGATAATTCTATATCGAGTATCCTTCTCTCCCTCTTACTCTGTTCAAGCTGCAATAGTAATGCTCTTATCATCCCCTTATCTCCACTATCACTAACCAATCAAATCACTCATTGATAACTCTACATTCTTCTTGATGATCTTATCCTTTCACTTATTTCAGCTGGTACATCTTCCTATAGATGTTATTGAAGTGAGCGCCTCTTACATTAAAAGTTGCTGATCTTAGGGCTTCAATGCATTTTTTCGCCTCTGATAATGATGTTAATAATTTTTTTGCCGAAGTTGAAGATTTGTCATTAATTTTTTGGCTAGGGTCTTTATTTTCTTTCTGAAACTTTACTTATAAATTTCAACACTTACCAATTCTATATCTGCAAAGACATTTGTCTTGGACAAGTTTTCGACATCTAAGACTAGATCTTCAAAGATCCGCCTGAATTGAACAAATTGTTTCTATAGATTAGGATAAGAGAATTAGTTTACCTTTGTTTCAAGAATTAGCTTCCCTACTTCACTTTGTCTAAGTTTTGATTCCGTCAACTTATTGTCATCTTCAGTCCAACCTAAAAATGAGTTCTTATACCAGTAAAATACCAAAATTTTCATAACCAAAATTCAGTTTTCCTTGTCTCCATAGTTTTTCCTTGTCCAAGATGTCTGAAAATGAATTTATCATCTCATTAAGCTCATGAATAAGCATTCTTTCATTTTCTTCCATGCGTTTACAATTTTTGCAATAAGAATGCATATTTGTTGTTCCACTATTCAGGCCACTCAAACTTAAGGTGTTGTTGCTATTTGCATTGTTCTTCTCATAACTCATAGTCAACATATTCTGATTCGGCCCATGAAAATGTAATTGCTGGGAACTACTTATGCTCTGACTATAATCTCTAGAGTGGCTTGCAGGATTTATTGGAATATTTCTTTTGAATGAAGGCTCGTAGTCTGAAGTATGAGAAACCAAAGATTTGCCAAATTCATTATTATCCTTGTCGTATGAGCTTGTGAGATTTCTTTTATTCGAACTGTCACCCAAATGCTGGGATTTTGAGAAAGGAGAAATACCTGACTCCAATTGATGGTAATCAAAATGATGAGAATGAGATACTTCACTATTCTAATCCATTAAACCTTTTTACAGAGCCTTACATCATTCTGAAACCCGCGAATAGGAGATTTTGATCTGCTGCTAGTCTTGATTAGGCTATTGTCGAATTCTCTCTTGATATTTTCAAACCTAACAATTAGGACCTTATTTCAATAGGTACATCAATGACGATATGCTTGTTCTAGCACTCAATTTAGTATCTTCCATATTGTCAATTTCGAAATTAAATTATTAACGTAACAAATATCTAGTTTGCAAACTATAATTCAGCAAAGCCTTAACTTCACTTAAACCAGAAAAATTTGGAAGCATGCTAAACTAAGGCAAGAATACCACAGGAACGAAGTTCATATTTATCCTCTTTCTTGGACTCTCATTGAGTGAACTATCTCTTATTCAATCAATGTTGGCAAGAGGTAGCTTGCATTCAATTACTCAAGTCGTTCAGAAATCTCAAATTCAACTTCTTTAAGTTTTTGGTGTTTGAATATGAAGAATAGTGCAGATTCTCTCTCATCTGAATCACTAGAAGTTATTTTAGAGAGAATCATCTTCGTCATGACATAAAATCACAAAGAGATTTATCATTTCTTTAAGATCTACTTAAACGTACTTCTATGAGTGTCTAGCATTGTGAGGTTATCAGGAATGAGTGGAGAGTTCATTCTTTTGAGAAAATATAATTTATAATTTTGGGATTCTAAAAATAGTCG
>Ga0065720_1019232_pt1 | contig 31727 bp, 25 predicted proteins | sample Thericmetagenome_FD_59107 | JGI IMG/M metagenome (GOLD analysis project Ga0065720, IMG submission 59107) | Thermophilic microbial communities from the Joint Bioenergy Institute, California, USA of rice/straw/compost enrichment - eDNA_2 v2... | ecosystem: Engineered > Solid waste > Grass >... | reverse complement strand
ATCCACACAAACTTAATCTCACCGATTGAGGCAATGATGACACCAATCACAATGGCCGACACGTTGAGGAACACTTTTAGGCTTGGCTGCGAAAGGCCCAACGACCAGCTGGAGAGCAGGACGGCAACAGGAGTTGTGGCCTAGTTTGCGTCATATTAGAGCACTTTTCTCGCTATATCGCAGGTTGCTGAGTAGCACCAACCTTAAGCATCTGGATGAAAGCGACGCTGAGGTAGAGATAGGTGAGGTTGCCGCAGATCAAACTCAAGCTAAAGAAGAACCCGATGGGGACGATGGCACGCAGGTAGACGCGGCCCGTCATCTTAACTGTCTTCCGGCCATCGAGAAGCGTCGTGTACCGGGCCAGAAGCTGGGTCATGACCGTCGCGAAAGTCAGGTGGTAGGTGGTCAGAATGACTGGGTATTCTGCCCGAGAGTTCAGCATACTGTCCCCTATCCAAGATCTTATGAAAAGCGCCATGCTTACTGAATCCGAGGCTAGCGAGAATCCATTTGTTGAACAAGATAACGGATGAGCTCAGCGCGATCCAGACGCTATATAGCTGGTAGTTAGCCTGGAGCTGCTGGGAGACGCCGTTGGTGTCTGCCGCTGGCGGTCGATGCCATCGCTGCTGTTACTCACGTCACGTAAAAAGCAGGATGAAGTGAAGGCTTGGGAGGCTGCTGCTCGACGGCAGGGTTGACGGTGGGAAGAACGGGGCCATCCTGCTCCCGCGGATGGTCTCCCGAGGAGCGAGTTTTTTCTTCGGCGCCCATCTTCACAGATATTAAGTGGCAGAGGCGGCGGGAGTTTTCCAAGCAGACGCAAGGCTAGATGATAGTCAAAAATCGCGGTGCTGGAACCGGCAGCAAGGCTCGAAGACTAACAGCGCACACGAAACAAAGGAGGTCTCGGGGAAGGGGTGATGCGCAACACGACAGGGCTGGACGCTGAAAGGAGGGCGCGAAACTCTTAGTCTCTCTCGTTGTCGTTGCCGTACCGTAGCGACGTTGAACAGACCACGTAAACGAGCGGATGGTCAGAGTCAGCTGGGACCGACCGTAAGTTGAGAAAATCGACCACGGACTACAAGAAAAGAGGAGAAAGTGTGGGGTGGGAGGAGGATAATTAGTGTCGAGTTTGATCGAGCCGTGTTGCTGTCTCAACCTCTCTTCTTGTGTTGAGGGTTCCTGGCTGGGGGCGACGGCCGGGTCGACTTTTTCAGGGGGCTGCTCCGTTCTGGTCCTGGTCCTGGCCTCCTGGATCCCGTCCTGCCAGGGCAAACCAAGCGACCAGGGTGCCGCATTGTTGGCATCAGCCCGTGTGGTCTTGGCATCCAGGCTTGTGGCCAACCATCTTTTCTTCTGCATCTGGCTTTCCTGGTTGTGGAGAAGGTGCCCAGTAAGCGATATCTTTCACGTATCGTTACAAACCGGTACAGATCTCGGGGTTTGCTCCGTCAACACGAGGAGAAACACAGACTATAAAGTTCTCAACCTGAACGGTTCGGCAGAAACGAACTTCGATATTTGACCATCAATATGACGCTATGAGAACAACATTTCCCTCTGTGACCTCGACTGGAAGTTGTCATCAAGACCAAACCCAATTCCTCCACTGGAAAAGGCAAATTTTCTGAAGAGTTGCGCCTTCACATCTGGTGGGCACGAGGTATGTGGCCTTAGACAGCCATATACTTCGGTTTGCTCACCTATAATCTATCGTCGATTACTTCCTATCGTTCTGAAATATTCGTTATTGAAACATGCAGAGAATAGCCGTGACAGCTTCCAGTATGGTCATGACTATGGGACAACCAACTTCTTCAACCACGCTGTGAGAAAACACCATCTCAATTCCTTTCACAGTCCCGCGGCTCGATATTCTAGCCTATAATTGGTGAACTAGAGACCCTATGCACTACCCTGATTTCAGTTTAAACCATCATAGTATCTCGGAAGAGCACCCAACCAAGCACATTACAAGCCATTTCGTGACACAGTTTAGCAGGTCTTATCCGGAACAGAATCAAATAATCCAGCTGCATTCCAGGTCCCATCCTCATGTTTTCTTCAGGCTTAGAGCCGCATTGGATGCAGGGGACTGGTGATTTCGCGAGGGATCCCCAGAAACTCTGCAACCCAGTATCAGGCGTCTTGCCTACCACAAACTTTGCGAAACTTCCCTCTGGTGATTGCCAGGTAATCCAAGGGAGGCAAATCTTTCGACTACCTTAACACTAGAACTCCTCTAGACCTACGTAGTCGCACGCGTGTTCTGTGGACCAGCCCAATGGATCCACGAGTGAACCACAGGAGAGAACTTGAAACATAAAAAGCGGAAGGTTGAGTGCCGTTTTGTCTTATGTTATTTCAAAATCGTCACGACGTATGACTCCAAAAGGACTATTGTCACCAAGAGCTGGCCATGGTCTCACAACAATTCTTGTGGTTGGAATGTCCCACGCATGACTGTATGCCTCGATGGCGCCCGTCTTTTCTGCTGTGAGCCGGGGTCGAGGAGCACTTTCGGTTGTGGAACATTACATGACGAGTGCTAGGGTGGAATGTAGCAGGTTTTCGGATACCTTACATGATGTAGCAGCGCTTTCACGGTCTTGACACATGATTGTTCAATGTGTTTCGAGTCTCCCAAGTCTCGGACATACCGTTCCATTCCAACCATACCTACCGGCCGAAGAAACTGTCTTCGAAGGATGACAACCACGTTTTTGGGTTGTAGTTAAGCTCGACCCGTGCTCATCCACATTGGCTCCATCTACAATGAAGATCGCCGGAATCTTTTAACTGTTGGGATGTATGGTGACAGGCAAACAGGCTGCGGCTGCCCGGCTTTGCCGCTCGGGTTTGAAACAAGCATCGCCGGTCGGTTGACGTGCGGCTCGCCCCCGACTCACAAGTCCCAGCAAGCCCAGGTTTTGAGGCTCCCTTGTTGATGACATCCACACCTCAACCACGGGAGTTGGTTACGCGGGTTGTTGATGACACCATACATCTTGAAATGCGCAAAGTGTAGCTACACGTGTATGGTGTACTTTTGTTGCAGATAAATCCTACGATCTGGCGGCCACGAATCCGATGTTTGTTGGCGGTCTCTGTCCAATCAGCTCCTTAAGCCATAAGATTGGATGAGATTGAAATTTGAGGGCAGCATCTGTGCTGACCGTCCACCCGTCCACAAGATCTGACGTTTCACCGCATAGGCAACTAGCCCTACTCTACCTACCGAATGTATCTGGCTGTTACGCCGGAAGAGCAAACGGATTGATAAAAAGTTTCGAGTCTTTATGGTAGACGGCCTTCCTTCGACACCAGGAAAACTGCAACATCGAGAGAGGAGAGATCTCGTCGAGGTCGAAGTTGGTGATAGAAAGTAACAGGGTTCCGCCGCGCTTGGCGGGACAGTTAATGTGCAGACCCACATGCCAACCATTCTGAAATTGGAACAATTTTATCTTGCCCCTCCATCGCAACCCACCACCCCCTGGCCCCTTTTTTGTGGGGCTGGACAGCGGTCTAGCCTCTGGCAACCCCAAAACGACCACGCCAGGAGAGGGGATTGGAGGGGGTGCCGCCGCCATTCAACTGCAGAAGAGGCGTCGGGCCAAGTGGTTGTTCTTGGTTGTCCTTCTCGAGTTTCGCAACTGTTGACATTTTAACGCTGCCACCTTTCCCCAACTCTTCTCTCGCCATCCTTGCCTGCATCAACATACCTGCCTTTCTAGACTTCTTCGACCTAGCTTAGCTACCCATGCCAACAATGGCGGATATGTAAGCTTGGATTCTCTCCCGCCAATTTCAACTTGACCGACCCCGAGTTCAGGCTGGCTGACTGTGAACCCGTAAAGCAATGTTGACGTTCTCGTTATTGGTGCTGGCCCAACTGGTTTGGGTGCGGCTAAGCGCCTTCAGCACATTGTATGTCTGCTCTGCCATGCTTTCGAACCGAGTTTGTTTACCAACCACTGTGTGCTCGCCAACAGGACGGCCCTTCCTGGCTGATCGTGGATGCCAACGAGAAGGCTGGCGGCCTTGCTTCCACAGACGTTACTCCTGAGGGCTTTGTAAGTTCACCACTTGCAGGTGTCTACACTAGCTCAACCGCTGACGATCATGCGCTTTCAGCTTTACGATGTCGGCGGCCACGTTATCTTTTCCCACTACAAGTACTTTGACGATTGTCTCGATGAGGCCCTGCCCAACAAAGAGGACTGGTACCACCACCAGCGCATTTCGTATGTGCGGTACAAGGGTCTCTGGGTCCCCTATCCCTTCCAGAACAACCTTTCGATGCTGCCCAAGGAGGACCAGGTGAAGTGCATCGAGGGTCTCATCGACGCCACTCTGGCTGCTCGTGTTGCGACCGACAAGCCCAAGGACTTCGATGAGTGGATTCTGCGGACATGCGGTGAGGGTGTCGCCAACATCTTTATGCGCCCTTACAACTACAAGGTTTGGGCGGTGCCCACGACCAAGGTACGGGATATACCCTCTAGCTGGCCTTTGTGATGCCCTTGCTCATGCTCCTTTCCAGATGCAATGCCAGTGGCTCGGCGAGCGTGTCGCTGCCCCTGACCTCAAGCTGGTCACTAAGAACATCATCCTCAACAAGGTTGCTGGTAACTGGGGTCCCAATGCCACCTTCAGGTTCCCGGCACGCGATGGTACCGGCGGTATCTGGATCGCTGTTGCGAACACCCTCCCGGAGGAGAAGAAGAGGTTCGGCAAGAAGGGCGAGGTTGTCAAGGTGGATGCTGAGAAGAAGATCGTCACGCTCGGCGATGGCACCACGGTCGGCTACGATAAGCTTATCAGCACGATGCCCGTCGATCACCTCGTTGAGAAGATGGGCAACGAGGAGCTGGTCAAGCTGTCCAAGGGCCTCTTCTACTCGTCGACCCACGTCATTGGCGTCGGTATTCGCGGCGAGCGTCCGGAGCGCATCGGTGACAAGTGCTGGGTAAGTGGTATTGGAAGAGCACATTCAAAAGCTGAAGGTCTGTCGCTAACTTTTACCGTCAGCTCTACTTCCCCGAGGACAATTGCCCCTTCTACCGTGCAACTATCTTTTCGAACTACTCGCCGTACAACCAGCCGCAGGCTGATGTCGAGCTTCCGACCAAGTATCTGGCCGATGGCAGTCCTGCGCCGAGCAGCGAGCCCAAGCCGGGCCCGTACTGGTCAATCATGCTTGAAGTGTCGCAGTCGCCGATGAAACCTGTCGACGAGGAGAACATCCTGAAGGAGTGCATCCAGGGTCTGATCAACACCGAGATGATCAAGCCCGATGACGAGATCGTTTCGACGTACCACCGCAAATTCGATCATGGCTACCCGACCCCGACTCTGGAGCGTGAAGGTGTGCTGAAGGAGCTCCTGCCCAAGCTTCAAGCTATGGACATCTGGTCTCGCGGTCGCTTTGGTAGCTGGCGGTACGAGGTCGGCAACCAGGACCACTCGTTTATGCTGGGTGTTGAGGCTGTTGACAACATTGTCAGCGGCGCTGTCGAACTGACCCTCAACTATCCTGATTTCGTCAACACCCGCCAGAACACGGAGCGTCGTCTGAACCAGAGCTTCTACAAGTCTGGTTCATCCTCTATTCCTTCTCGACCTGCTCCGAGTGCTTAAGTGAAGTCGTAGTCAGAGAACTGGTTTGGGCTATATTGGCATAAACTGAGTTGATTTGGGCCAGTTGGTAACCCAGGGATGTATGATCCCTGGTAGCTGGAACTCTAATGATCCGTTTAATCTTGAATGTTTTGCTTTCCAACGTTGGGGGTATTTGGGCATTTGTATGCAAAAAGACAACCGGATTTAATTGGCAAAAGGGAGGGGATGTCTGTCGGGAAGGTATAGAAAATCTTCCAGACCGGTTCCAACGTGCCCAAGTAGTGTAGTGGGGTTGCTGGCTGGTAAATGAGAAAGGCAGCGAAGTTTAGCTGCCTTTTAATTTATGGCTTCCATCTAGTGTATATCGTTGATTTCGGAGATCGAGAGTCCGTCCGACCGGCTCCCTGACAGTCTGTAGCGGCCGACACGTTGGCCCTTTGCAACATGTCAGTCCATCCACCTCCCGAGCAGAGGTTAGTCATCTTGCGCTGCCTGTGAATGTAATGCTTTCCATGACTTTTTAGCGTCTCTTGTACCCTTCCCTGATTACTTAGGTGTTGGGAAAAACATGGTTGATTGGACGAGAAGGGATGGTTTTACGTGGGAGCAAGCGACTTACTAGGACATGACGTCAATGGCGCCTGCATCAGTCCATTCCTATTCGGCAAAAAGGCGGGAGCGGAAGGGCGGTGGTGGTGGAGTGTATTATGTAAGAAAATGGGTCGCGGTTTTGTGAGCTGGGCGATCTGTCGGTGGCCGTAAGGGGAAACGGAATGACAACATAACCTTACTTTTATGATATTAAGTAAATGTTGAATAGTTAGGTATACTCCTTTCAACGCGAGGCAATTTAATGAACTCTTTGAGACTTACGTTCCGCACTTACAAAGACTGCGCTGTCGCCGAGAGATTAGTCCCTCTTTGGAGGGAAGAATTTTGGGCTCAATGTCCCTGAAAATATTTGTACGTACGGATCCCGAATGCGTGTAATACACCACATGTATGGCTCCGATGAGTTGCACCAATCACGGAGAAGGGAAGGACAGCTGACACCCAGGCACACTCTGTGGATGGGGAAAACTTGCAAATCCGACTATCGGGGCGAAAACCCAACTGGACATCATCCACAGACGTTGAAAGTGCAGCGTCGAGCTCCTTGCAGCCGACGTCCATCCTACTTTTGTGGCTTGTGGCAAGGTTGACGTTGGGCTGGACAGTGGCTCAAGAGAGCAGCATTTACCCGCGAATTTACTTCATCTCCAAAGGGCGCAGAAAAGTCCTGCTGCATCAAAGAAGCCTGCTGTCATCATCACTCAGCGTAGGATTGCAAAGTGTCGTCAGCTCAAACGTGGAAGCTGACTTGAGAGCTCTGTCGACTCGAACACGTCTCTGATAGCCTGGAGGGGTCTGGGGACGGTGCCTTGATTCTTTTTATCCGTTCTTCATCAGTGCTTTCTGCTTGGACTTTGACGCCAGTCTTGCTCGGCGCTGGGCGCTGGGCTTCCACTATTGCACCTCCAGCTCCTAATTTTGCCCCTCCCTGCCAAAGAGGAGGCCCAAATCCAAGTTACCTAGAGGTCGTCGTGCCCTTCATTCGATCCCATCCATATCCGGGTTCTCATCCCGCCACCTTTTTCTCTCCGACTCGACCATATATCTCCATCTTTTTCAACAACCAAAAGAGTGACTTGCTGCATCGCAACCCTGGTTCTGCAGGGGGCCCGCCACGCAGCAAGCAACAATCAGCAAGCATCCTAACGGCCGGTGCGCACCCCGGACACATAGCATAGCGCATCATTATACTGCAAGCTGCAACACTACATACTCACCTTACCCACGTCCGCGACCAGGCTGCTGCACTAGCTACCTAGGTTCTCGCAAGCGACAAGCCCACTCTGGCGATACAACAAGGCTAGACACGTCGACGCCGTTCGTCTCACCGAGAAAAAAAAGTATTGGGGCTTGGGGGCAAAAATAAGAAATCAAAGAAGCGCAAAGGATCCTCGGCGACGCCCATCACAAAAGCCTCATCTTGGCGTGTCTGGGTCGTGGGCCCGCCACCTCCTGCTGTCCGCCCACCGCCCACTGATATTGCCGCTAAGTTTGCCGAAAGCGAATCGTTCGCCGACTTTCTGATCCCGACAATCTGGCTCTTCAGCCCTTTTCACTAGCTCTCCAGCCCTTCAGCCTTCCAACGTCCCGGCTCTCTGGCTCTTGGGCTCGTACACCCTGGACTTACGCGCGACTGCGGTCTAGCTTGATGGTCTGATGGGGCACTGAGCATGAGCACCACAAGAACATGCCAGAACCGCCGACAAGTTTGCGCGTGTGCTCAGCTTTGATACCCGAGACTGAGACTAAGTGAGCCAGTGAGCAAAAGTTTGCGAGTCCCAGCAGGGAGAGGAGAGACGGAAGGAAAGAAGAGACTGGGATCATCAGCCCAAGGAGTCCGTTCCTCTCCCTCGCGGTCCTTAGGCTTCGCGACGATGGACGATTCCCCGCTGCTCGACGACCAGCTTCTCGAGTCCCCGGCCCGCGTTTTCGAGCGCCTGCGCCAGATTCCCGGGTACACCTGGGACGAGTCGCGAGCCCCATACCATTCAACCTATGACAATTGGCACGTCTTTGGCTCCAGGCTCGTTGCCCTCGAACCGACTCGGTCTGCCACCAGCGGCAGCCATCATCATGGCAGCATTGCCTCTGCAGTTTCAGTCCATGCCTCGGGTTATCCTGTGACCCCTCCAGTTCCCCCTAGCTTTGTGCCACCATCAAGTCGCGGCTCTTCGACTGATCAACCACCTCCCCTTTTCATTGCGCACTCTGACTATCTCAACAGTCAGCGGCCCATCCCGACGAACAGCGATGATACCAATGTCGTGGAGCAACAGGTTGTTGCCCGAGTATCGTACCATGTGCTGCGCGAGGAGAGGGCCTTTCACACCTTCAAAAGCCTCATCTCTAGTGTCGATCCCGAAGCTGAACACATCGTCAAACCGATCGATCTCATCCGCCTTCCGCAGCAGCCGGGCGACAGAGGCCCCGTCATCGTTGCGATCTACGAAAATCCCGGTCCGAACTACTTGTTCCAATGCTTGGACCTTGGGCCAGCCTGGTACTCAGCGGTGAAGCACTCTGGACGCTGGGAAGCTCGCCCGAAGCGACCCCCAAAGCTGGATGCCCCCCTCAGTTTGAAGACCTTTCTTGACTTTGCCATCGGTGCGGCCCAATGCCTGGAAGTCATCCACCATGGTCAGGGCGTGAGCCACGGCGAAATACGGGGAGATGCCTTCCACTTTAACATCGAAACTGGCAAGGTCAAGCTCGTCAATTTCGGAGCTGGTCTTCGGTCGTTCGAGCACAGTCTCACGAGTACTGGCTGGTCGTCCCTCTCCAGAGAGCTAGGTGTTATGCATAAATTGCAGTACATTAGTCCCGAACAAACGGGCCGCACCACCGCCGAGCCGGATACTCGCACTGATATCTATTCATTAGGTATCGTTTTTTGGCGTCTTCTCACTCAGCAGATGGTTTTTCAAGGCGAGACTCCCCTTGATATTGTCCAGGCTGTTCTGAGTCGGAGGATACCGAATGTCACGGCGATACGGATCGATATCCCCGAAGTCATCGGAAGGATAATCCAAAAATGCACCGCCAAAAACATCGCAGACAGGTATCATTCAGCTTCCGGGCTTCGTCACGACCTAGTCACAGTGCAGAAGATGCTTGGCAATGGGGAACTTGAAGGGCTTAAAGACTGGGCTATTGGAACACACGATGTCTCGTCGACTTTCCGGCTCCCGATAACTATGATTGGCCGCGAGCGCGAGAGAGACGAGCTTGTGAAGATCATTGAACGCGCTTCTCGGAGTCACCACGTTATTCGCAGCAGCATAATACACCACCATCATCACACAGACGGGACAGGCTACGCTGGCGATGTTTCTGACTCCTCGAGTGACTATACTAGGTCAAGCAGTAGATCAAACCGCCGCAGCGCTGGCTCCTTTTCGCAGTCAGATTCCAGGGCAAAGTTTGGTCAACATGCGTCACCACCAGCGACTGACTCCGGCGCACGGTCCATTGCGACAGTATCATCGGGTCACTCGACAACAAGGTTTCACCTTCCTCGTCCCTGGGATAAGAGTGCAACCGGGACTTTAGACGGCTCCGATGGCGTCGCCCCTGACATGGCGCGCTTCGGCAATGTAGCTGCTACCACCACAGACTCCTCGGCTGCCAGCCTGTCGCGGCATCTTAGCACAGCCAAGTTCAGGAAGCAGGGGCATTGTGAAGTGGTCTTGATCGAAGGCCCTGGTGGAGTTGGGAAGAGCTGTCTTGTCCAGTCAGTCATGGCAGATGCGCGGAGGAGGGGTTATTGTGCCACGGCCAAGTTTGACCGGGCTAGAAAGACACCATTTGAACCGCTACTTAAGCTGCTGTCATCTCTTTTCCGTCAAGTACAAGGAGAAAGAAATACGGATAGCCCGTTTCACCAGGCTCTCAGACAGTATGTGCGTCCTGTGTGGCCCATGCTGCACAAAGTTTTGGGCCTTCCAGAGTTCTTACTCCCACCCGTCGATCCGCATGCATCTCGTGGCTCCATCTCTGTCTCTCCAGGCCCGGCGGTCAACCTCGACAGGCGCGGGTCAGTTACACCTGACATTCTTCCACCGCCGTCTACTCCTAAAGTCTTCCCTGCACAGGCCGGTCAGAGCTCACGCGAATTCCTCCGGACTGGCACCTCCACGAAATCCAACCGGTTGATGACCACCTTCTTGGATGTACTGAGGCTATTTACACATCAGAAATTCATCTGTTTCTGCCTGGAAGACCTACACTATGCCGACGACGAGTCACTTGAGCTCATTAGCCAGATTGTCGCTGCCAAGCTCAAGATGGTGCTCATTTTAACCTATCGCCCCGAGGACATGTCGGCTGAGATTGTGCAAAGAATAGTTAGCCCTCCCAGGCCAGAGGAATCTCCTGGAAGATCTACGAGCACAAATATCACCAAAATCACACTTGCGCCGCTCTGTGAAGATGACATAGTGAGTTACGTCGCTGCCACACTCTCGTTACCTAAAGAAGAGGTGCAGCCGCTGGCCCTGGCAGTGAAGTCCAAGACGGCGGGCAACCCCTTTTACATTCGCGAGATGCTGAGTACAGCCCACGAGAAGAAGTGTATTTGGTATGACTATGCTACTGCCCAGTGGAAGTTCGACATGGACAAGCTCTTCAGTCAGTTTCAGGGCGAACAGGATTATCGCGTGCTTGACTGCGCGTTTATTACCCGCCGCCTGAGCGAGTTGCCTTCCGCATCCAGATGCATTCTGGCTTGGGCCGCTCTGCTAGGTCAGACATTTTCCTTCGACTTGATTTGCAAGTTGATGGAGGAAGGGCGTTATCTGGACGAGGATCCAAAGTCCCCTTGCGAAGCATTCAAGACGCCTGCTTCTCAGGAGGAAATGTTCGCCGGGCTTGATGCCGCCATCCAAGCCTTCATCATTGTTCCATCTGATCGAGACGATCTCTTCCGCTTCGCCCATGATCGCTATGTTCAGGCTGCGTCAGCACTCCGCGAGTGTAATGCCCGCAAGATGCACTTTGTGATCGCGCAGGTTCTTCTCCAGAATGGTTTGCATTATCTGGCCCCTAAAGACAGCGCAGCTGCCCACATTTGTGAAGCCATCGACATCATCAGAGCGAAGATTCCGCATCGCCAGCGCTTCCGCAAAGTCTTATTAGAGCATGCCCACGAGGCTACCGAGAGTGGTGCCCGCCCAACCGCCGCCAAGTACTATAACGCGGCCGTTGCCTTGCTCCAGCCGGATCCATGGAACGACGGGGGTGACACAGAAGATGTCTCCTACGAGGAGACCCTTCAGCTCTACTTACAGGCCGCCGAATGTCAGCTATACATGGGCAATCAGGGCGCTGCTAGTGAGCTGCTCCAGACGGTCTTTGACCACGGGAGGACACCTCTTGATAAGGCACCTGCGTGGATACTCAAGTCACGCATTTTTACCCATAATGGCGATGAGGAGCAGGCACTCAACTCTCTGAGACAGTGCCTCAAAGAGCTGGACATTGTGCTGGATGAGCATCCTACCATGGAAAGATGTGATGAGGACTTTGAGCGTCTGGTGGCGAAAATTCAGGAAACGGATCGTCAGCTTATTCTTGACCCGCAGGGGACAGAGATACATGTTGATGACTATTCAATAGACTCGTCATTCCTGGCATCGCTCGGAGCAGTGCTAGCTGAAGCAGCAAGTGCGGGCTGGTGGACGGATTGTGCGGTCTTCTATCAGGTTTCCCTCTACATGGTTGACATGCACTTCCGTCGTGGCGCATATCCTCAGTCTGGCCTGGCATTTCTGTACATGGCCGTCATCGCCCTATCCCGCTTCAACAGGGTGCAACTTGCTGCGGATTTGTCGGCCATCTGCCTTGAGCTGTTGGATAGGTTCCGAGACCCTTACTCCTTGTCGCGTGGCTACATGATCTACGCCAACTTCGTTGGGCACATCCAGGATCCAATTGAGCTTTGGCTAGGTCAACTTGATGGCATTGTTGACTACGCTGCTGCAGCCAGCGATCGCATCTCAACCATCCTCAGTTTTGGCTTGGCCGCTCATCTCAAGTTTTTCGCCAGCGAGAATTGCTCCGATATCGAGGCTTTTTGTCAGTATGGCTGCGAAGAGATCCCCAACTGGCAACTTGACACTCGTGGCGGGACCCTCCTCATTGCCGTTCGTCAGGTTGCTCGCGCATTGCAGGGTAAGACGCGTTTCACGAGCCCTCTAGATGTCATGAGCGACGGAGAGCATGACTCGACAGCCTATAAGAACTGGCTTACCGACCGTACTCGCTACCGTGGCCGGGCGTTGATGTGGTATCAGACCATGGAGATGGTGCCGCTTTTTCTCTATGGCCATTACGATCGCGCCATTGAAGTCGGCAAGGCGTGTCTTGAGAGCGAGCACGTGCTGTGGTCGGCACGCAACACAAAGCTGGCTACATTTTTTTACGGTCTTGCACTAGCCGGTGCTGCCCTACGCCAGCAACAAGACCCGCGCTTGCGTGGCCAGGAAGAGGAATCGGTCAGCAGGGCCAAGGTTGAGGAAGTGGTTCGCCAGATTGAGGTGCTGAACTGCAAGCTCAAGGCATGGCAAACTGTCGACAAGGTCAACTACGCTGCGTGGTCGAAGTTGCTGGATGCACAAGTCTCCGAGCTGCTTGGGCACCATGGAGCCGCCATCCGGCAGTACGAGCAAGCACTTGATCATGCCGCAGAGCATAACTTTACCTTTGAAGAGGCTCTCGGCAACTATCTTATGGCCAACATTTTCATCAGAAATGAGGCAAGACGATCGGCGCGCTCTGCACTGCGTGATGCAATTGCTTTGTTCCGTCAGTTCGGTGCCACAGGTATTGCTGACCGTATCGAAAGCGACCATAGCATTCTCTTACACGGCGCAGTTCGTAACTCCCGTACTGTCGATGTCGGGGTGCAGACAGATTTCTCTGCTGAGGCTCATTACCGTGCTGTCATCGACGCAGCCAGCGGAAGCATCGCGGACGACCATCACAGTCAGCACAGCTCCTTGTCTGATGCCGTCACAACCGACGAGCGCATGGCATCCTGGAAGGGCACGTTGCAGTCGTCTACTGCTGGCGCTGTCAGCTTGCCGGCGCTTGATATGATCGATATGCACGGCATTCTGCTCTCGTCACAGACTATTTCGTCTGTCCTACACGTCGACGAGCTGCTCAAGACCATGTGCGATGTGATCCTTAGGACATGCAGCGGCTCAGCAACCCTCGCAGCCATCATCGTGGCAGACGAAGAAGCCGAAGCGGGGACAACAGACTGTTGGTGTGTCGCTGCCAGCGGTGATCTGGAGAACGGAGCTAAGGCACACATCCCCCCTGTGCCGCTTAGCGATACCGATCTCGTCGCCGAGAACGTAGTGCTGTACACCACGCGCTTCCGGGAGGCCGTCTTCCTTCAAGACCTCATTGCTGACGAGCGCTTCAGCAACGTTGGTGAGGACTGGTTGCGCAAGAACCCTAGCAGCAAGGCAGTCATCTCAATTCCGATCCACAGCGCATCACAGCCACTGATCGGTGTCCTCTACCTGGAGGGTTTGCCGGGTTCGTTCACCGACCGCAATGTTAGCGTACTGCAGCTGCTGGTTAACCAGATCGGCATCAGCTACTCCAACGCGCTTGCCATGAAGGCTATTGAGAAGGTGTCAGCCGAGAATGTGTCCATGGTCGAGCTGCAGAAAAGGGCACTGGCCAAGGCCATCGAGGCCGAAGCGAAGGCCAAGAATGCTGAGGCCGAGGCCATCCGTAACGTCAAGCTAGCTGAGGACGCGACTAAGGCGAAGTCCATTTTCCTGGCCAATGTCTCGCACGAGTTGCGCACTCCCCTCAACGGCGTAATTGGTAACTCTGAGCTCTTGAGGGACAGTAACCTCAACAAGGAACAGCTCGAGATGGCTGACTCGATCCGGGTGTCTGCGGACCTGTTGCTGACAGTTATCAACGATATCCTGGACTTCTCGCGGATGGAGGCTGACAAGATGAAGCTTTACATCATTGCCTTCAATCCGGAAGAGATGGTTCGCGAAGTTGTCCGTGCTGTCTCGTACAGCAATCGCGAAAAGACGCGCAAGAACAATGTGCAGATCGTCAAGGACATCAACTTACCGCCCATGCTCATCTACGGCGATCCGATCCGTCTGCACCAAGTGCTTGGTAACCTGATTGGCAACAGCCTCAAGTTCACTGAGGATGGCACCATCACCATCGGCGCGCGCATCGACTCGGAGACTGAGGATAAGGCGACTCTGACGTTCTGGGTCAAGGATACCGGCATCGGTATCTCCCCCCAGCAACTCGAGAATCTGTTCCAGCCTTTCAGCCAGGCAGACGCTAGCACAGCGCGCAAATACGGAGGCAGCGGTCTTGGTTTGAGCATCTGCAAGTCACTGATCGAGACCATGATGAAGGGTACTATCCATTTAGAGAGCGAGGAAAACGTCGGCACCACTGCATGGTTCACCGTGACCTTTGAAAAAGCCCGACCTGAGGTCGTTGCAGGCGAAGAGAAGCCTCCGAGTCCCTCCGATACTCATTCACATCCTGCCCTGCCCGAAAGTCCCAGCAACACGGGTTACCACTCTCCATCCCCGTCCATCAGCAGTCACCCGCACTCCCCTGACCTCGGTGCCGTCCCTTCTCCAACCTTTGGCGCCCACGGCCCGCCCCCAGACCTCACCTGTATCCCCAAGTCCGAGTTGCGCATCTGCATCGCCGAAGACAACGCCATCAATGCCAAGATCGCCATGCAGTACATGCATCGGCTGGGCTATCCCAACGTGGACACGTACGAAAATGGTCTCGAAGCGGTCAAGGGGCTGCGCGAGAAGTCTCGCGAGGGCAAGCCCTACCACATTATTCTCATGGACGTGCAGATGCCCTTGCTGGACGGGTACGAGGCGACGCGCATGCTGCGGCAGGATGAAGATGAGAATGTCAGGAAGGTGTTGGTCATCGCCATGACGGCGTCAGCGATCCAGGGGGATAGGGAGAAGTGCCTTGCGGCGGGCATGGATGATTACCTGGCGAAGCCGGTTAGGAGCGAAGTGCTGAAGAGGAAGCTGGATGCGTATGTCACGCCCGAGGGGAGAAGGGCGTTATTGGGGTTGTCCCAAACTAGACCATCGACCCTTGGCCAGGGTCAGGGTCAGACGAAGGTTCAAGAGGTTAAGGAGAGCAAGAATGGCAACGAAGAAGACGAGAAATGAATTTAGGAAAGAGTCACTGTCTCCTAGTAAAGGGAGAGAGAAGGCTCAAAAACGAAAATAGGCGCAGAATACTGGGTCATCTGGGCTGTTGGCAGAAGGTCAAATGCTGCTTGTAAAAAAAAAAAAATGTGGTCTGGGTTTTTTGGTTGACTTGGCGGGTGTCTCATCACCATCATTATCGGGCGTTTTGGTCATGGAGCTGGAATGGCGCCTAAGGTTTTGCTTTTGGCATGACATGGCATCGTCACATCACATCATGGTGGTACCCCCGGGTTGTCCTGGTTTGGCTTCTGCGTAGATACGATACCATGCCTCATTTTTCCTTTGTGACGAGGGATACATGGGTTCTCTGGCTCGGGTATTATATACCACTTTTTGAATTCTCTTGGAGCAGGCACTTATGTCTTTCATCTGTGAATATATCTGTACTGGTTAACATAATTACTCTTTCATCCCGGGATGCGTATCAATAGACTTGAAGCTAGTACTGTGCAAGGCATTGCTTAGCATTCAACAGCGTAAGTGCTAAGTTCTTCACTTTTTTTCCTGCCTAGCTCGTGGGCTAGATGACACATGATATCAAAAAGTCAAGTTGATCTGGAACTATCATCGTACCTATTTTCCGTTATGTTGGGATTCAGAAAAGTATCAGTGATGCCCATGTTTGAAGGCGAACGTGATGTAAACAATGTTGCTATCTTCTCCAAGATATCCAAGCACTTATGTTTGACTGCCTAGACCTTGTTTTCTCTTGGCCAGCAACTTAAGTGATCAGCTACTCTCTTGTTATGTCATTTTGATATTCATAGTGATAATTCCGACACTCATCGCCGCGGTGGAGGAAAGTGCGTCAGGTGTTTGGTGGCCGGACGTTCACGAAGACGGCCAACAATCTTAGCTAGACCATTCTATAAACATTCATTCTAATCATCACTTTGGATACTGCCACCTAAGCGTTCCAGTTATTTACTCCATGATGTGATGCCAATATGTTCCCTTCGAAGTCTTCCGTTCACCAGCATCTCACTCATCTCTCTGACATCTCGCCCCGGATAACGCCCAAGCGATCCCCCCCTCCCCCAACACAGACCGGGTATCTCCGAAGTAAGGCAACGTAATCTTCTCTGCATATCACTCGGAAGATTCCAGTCTAGATGACGTCGTCAGTCCTCCCGGAAACTTAGGGCTGGCGCAATATTGTGGCAGGTAGCAAGTCTGAGGAGTTTAATTGGGTGCTGCAGCAAACGCGATAATGGTTTCAGCTTGCCAATTGAGCATTGCTATCTCCACATGTTACCTATCATCATAGATTTACAAGTCAACGGCTCAGTTGCCAAAAGATGGCTCATGATACAGCTCTTGTTCAACCTGTTACCGGCATTGCTATGAGTACCTTGTTTGAGCTGATTGAAATCTCGTGACTGACTACCTAGGTGGCTTCGCTGAATTCATGACTCTTTACGTGTATTCTGCGAGACATTCACACGTCCTGCACGAGTGTTTCTGCTTCCATTAAAAAAAAAAAGTCTTGGGCATTACAGTTACAAACCGCTGCCTCGACCCAGGCCGAGCCATGAACGCATGCACAGCAGGGATGGCCAATTCATGTGGATCATATCAACGGATCTAGGAAATATGTCACTTCCGGTTGTTTCTGAGCTCGAAGTTACCATAAATACCTGGTTGGGTACATTTCGGTAGCCGAATGGAGTTCATGGAGTCTTTGCGATTCCTTGGTCCGGACCCTGGCCTAAGTTCAAAGCAAGCACGTCTGTCACAAGATCAAGGCTATGTTCATCCCAGGTTGCAACCAAAGTTAATCACCATGTCCCCCATCACACCATCCGCAATGAGTCCCAAACGCATCGACAGGATAAGCGATGTGTAAGAGCCGTACATGGCAGGCGTGTCGTAATCGGTTCCAGAGTTTGAGAATCTATGGTATTGGTAACCGGCCTGTCTTCCCAACCCCCGACGACGTGATGATGGGGGACCCCGCTGAGCTTAAGAACTGTACCGGGGATGTGGACCGTGCATGTTAATGTAACATAGCAAACTTGGGAATTATACTTACCTTGCTATCTACACCGGCTTGAATAAGTTGATGCCTAAGCCTTTGACATAGGCTACGGTTAAAGGGTCAGGGTTAGGTCTGGAGCGAGGATTTGGACATGGATAGCATCCATTTGGTCGAGACAAACCAGAATTTATTCCATTCACTGGTTTAATATCCTTTGGCCTCGTGGCTCCCTTGTTGCATCTCTAAGAGGGTGGACTTCGACGATGCAACAAGATGGGAGCAGCAAACAGGCAAGCGGACAGCCACAAATCAACCCAAAAGACTGCGGCAGTCATGGCAAAATGCAGCTTAAGACGGTTTTGTCGTACGTCCCAATAGGAGAACATCTGCAGGCTTCGGCGTCTGGGGTGACGGGCTGTTTCATGATATGCCATTTGCCTTGTGAAACTCCGACCCAGTCTTTGGCCATCACGGTGCTTCGGAACTCCGGCAAGGCTCTCCGCTCCCTCTATGGTGCTACCAGCTTCTTGCATCCGCACATTCAACCGATCAGCTAAGCGGTGAGAATGAATCGCAGCCAAGTTGAAATAGAGAAAGGCAGTTACCCACAAAGAAAGACCGCAAGGCCAGGTAATCCATATGGTAAGCTGTCACTACCCGTTTCCGCATCTTCAGACACGGTAAAGGAGAATACTGTGATACAAAACCACGTTTTACATGCTACAATCCTGATTTTCTTCCATGAGTTTCATAAAACCTCAGTGGTTTTTACTAGAATGCATGTCATTCATGATTTTTGGCTTGCATTGTTCCAATGCTTCTCTTCAATCTAGAACTCTCGTGTCCATAGATGAGCCCGGACCAGAGGGAACAGCATTTCTATGCTGTATATTGAACACGGTAATAGCTTCATAATATCCTATGACATCAACAACTCAGTCCTAGTCAGCGTATCCTTCATGAGGGTGTTTTGTTGCCAAGGCTGTTTACTGAGACGTCCAACCGCTTGTAGCCCAACCTGGTATTTGCTCACCTTGGGCAATGATCATTGAAGCCAGTCATTGAACGCGTAATTGCCGCGGCAGCTGATTCATAGCTCAACTTTGGAGACCCGGAAAAAAATGGGATGGCCAGTCAGTTTTGCTGCAGCCATCGATCAGTAAATGCGGAATAGCGCAAGTCCGAGGTACAGCAGAAGCGTATTGTACTACCATTTAGTTAACGTTCATGATTGATTTGTTTTTTTATTGCCTATTGCTGGGCTCATAGAAAGAACCAGAGAGTAATGGTATGAGATATAGTGACCTCGGGCACTCGCCTCAACCGTGAAGTTAGCATACTGCGAGCAGAATGCTCCTTTAACCTTGTTTCCCCAAGAGTACACTACCTAGAGGGAAAAGCAACAGCTAGCATATGTATAGCTGAAGCCTTGGACTTGGCCCACTGACTTCAATCTGATATGCGCAAATACAATGTGCAATGCCAGAGTCCAGAGTCCAGACCGCTAGAGCACAACAACGGGATCAGCTGTGGAATATTGACATGAAAGGCAAGTTTTTGGTACCAATCATGTTTCCGAAGTAACTTTGGCCAACAATCGAGTCTATCACAATGGGGATATTTGGAAATGCATATTTCCGATGATGCCTAGCCGGGAGTGAGCGGAGCACCGAACTGGGACAAGTATGTAACTTGACTTTGACCACAGCCACAACTCAGGGAACACCTCTCAAGATAATTTTTGAATCACAACCACTTGTTAACATACCAGTGCCCTTGTGATATCAATAAAACCAATCTCATGCTGTGATAGTGTATTACGATGAAAGGGTGTGGGGTATTGTATCCTGGTTGGAGGTCAGAAGTTTTTGAAACTGAGGGAAGTTTGGCTATTACCCCTATAAGATGATGTAAGTTAACCTCTAGCACTCATCAAACTTGTGTGAAGTGTTGTGATGGCGTCAGCTGGATGACTACTTGAGGGACACGTGAAGCCATTAGCTTATAGCTCGCTTTCGAACTGGGCTGGTGGCATACCAGTGCGATGTGACTGCGCCCTGGTGGTGGGAGGAGAAAGATAGACATTGGTGTGAGGGAAATTACATGGACCTTTCACGGAAACTGTGTGGATAAAGCCAATACAGAAACGATTTGGAGGAATCGACTTAATGAAACAGATATTGCGGATGATGAATGGCTTTCAAGTAGAGACTAGTCCGGCTCATGACAAGCTCCAGAAAATAAGATTTGAACTTTACTTCCGTTTAACAACACAACTATTGGCATGGCCTTATATGGCTCTGGTTATTGTTGTACATAGGAGCCTATGGTGTAGGTGCATGTCAATACATCGTCGTAGCACCTCAGTGGCTTTCGTGAATGAAGGTTGCTTGCAGTGCCACAGACAGACCTGAGTATGGAGAGCAGCAGTTTGCTGGATCTATTGTCACAAGCCACTGAATATGTGTATCATTTTGGGATGTGGGTATGCGCGGAAGGTCAGCAAGTCATTTATCACACCAAGAGTGTGAAGCATGTACCAGTGACGGAAACTCAGCGAGGCACGCCAACCTATTGTGGTTCTTGAGACTCCTAGAAATAGAAGAAAAACTGTAGGATGATAGTTGTTCGATGCACTCTCTTTGATTGGGAAGATATCATTTCTAACCAAACGCAATGGCAAGTGATTGAAATAATATACCGGCAAGTCAGTAGCGAGGATACATGGAATGGAGGATCTGTGTGCAAGAATGATAGGGCATAATGGAATTGCATGAGACACATTCTATGGCTCGCCCCCATGATTGAGTGGGAGGAACTCGGAATAATTGTTGTGCTGACTGGTTGCTACCCGACTTGGCGGGCAGGAAATGCAGAGTTTCGGACGTTCTTTGCGCCATAAGCTGCTAAGTTGAGGAGGCTTTTTTTTCAGCTATCCGACATGCATTACTAACACCCATAAAAACTAAACAGACCTCAAAACAGAACATCTGGATTCCGTTGGATCATCACGTTAATCTGCCTGAACTGTTTCTTCTGTTGGGCTGGCCTGGGCGATCATGAAACCACTACCGCTGCTATCTGTAAGCCTAAAACTTACGAAAAGAGGGACTGGTTGATAGAAAAACGAAGATCATGTTTGAAATACATGCTAGAGGTGGTCACAAAAGTTTTGGAGAAAGCGAGGAGCGGGGTATTTTCACCCCTGCTTCTGTGCCCTGCACTTACTTCTGTAACGCAACCATCCTCAGATTCAAGGAACATGTTCTGGTTTGATTTCCCAGAAAAGCGGTCGCTGTTGGTTTTCCAAGCCAAAAATGGTCATTCTTTGCTTCCTCCAAATGTACAATATATGTGGTGCAATCCTTTCTGCCCATGGTTTTGTTGGTCCCCGGATCTGCGTTGGGTTGCCGTTTATTTGTGATTCGAGAAATATTTGGGCATATCTTCTTCGGCGGAAAGGACAAAAAGATTCGCCAAGTAAATATCATGGATAACTTGCCAATCCTTTATCATGGCTCTTGACGGTTACACCGTTCCCTCCACGCCAGCATGGCACATACAGCCTGCCAGTCTGTCTACCTAGGTAGGTACAAGTAGGTAGTTTGTCTGAGCTTTGACTGGTGGTCTGCAACGTTTTTTCCCTATTGCATGCTGAGAACGCCGGATGGTATTTGTCCGGTCTCGGCCGCAAGTCGGGAAGTTGTTGAGTTCTCCGTTCTTGCAGCATTTGCGACACAGAAGCAGCTCTTGGCTAATCGTGTGCAAGAAACGGTTCTGAGGCGCCTTATGAAGCGCCGTGTGTTCGGTATCGACGCTCGGGCGAGTAAATTGGCACCTGCTGTCACCTGGGCGGCTGCTTGTCCAGTCAGCACCTTCCTTGTTGCGTCAAGAAGGCCTCGCTGATTGGTCAATTGGACTGCGGGACGTTAGTCCAATCCCTGTCACCGTCAGTTGGGGGGTGCCGCTCTCTGGCCCTAGGATCGACAGCACGATGCTTGGTTGTTGCCCGAGAATAGCCCTGTACGGGAGATCCCCCTTCCACTCCATCCAGCTATCCACAACTCGCCAATTCTGGTTCACAAGACTGTCTGAACTGAGTTCGTCCTGGCTGCTTCGACCCGAGGCAAAGCATCTTAAGTCTGTTTGCTATAGACAAACGCCAACACCTCCAGCCAGGGTGTTTGCCATGTTCTTAATCCAAATCTGTTCCGCGCAAATGGGATTGATCAGGTAACTCATAAAGGGCAATCGAATCCTCAGGTGCTTCAACCACCAGGGTCTGCCGTACGGTCTTAAAGAAGTACCTTTAGATATACACGGGTACTCTGGCATAAGCCTTGGGCATATCGGGTGCAAGACCCTTGATTGGGCACCTACTTTAGGTATCGACGCCTGTTCCTTTGGATTTCTGGCTTTCTTTTTAAAAGCCATTCAAACAAATTCAGCCGGGAATAGAAGGCTTGTCGAGGAAAAAAGGTTCTGTGGAATGGCCCGACTCGAGAACTGATGTGTGGAAAGCAAGAGAAACAAAAGTGTTACCCTTCGGTTCACAACTATACTTTGCACAAACACGGCTGCTGTCCACAGAATATGCATGCCGCTGCCGGCGTGAGATCGACCGTTTTCCCCCAAGTTCCGCCTCGCAAATCATTAGCGGACCTTTTGCAGCGTGCAACTACCGTGCCCTGCAGCTAATTCATGCTCACCTTGCCAAAGTCATCAGCAAGGTGGGAGGATAGTGCGCAGACGCATGGTGCGTGATGACAGGTTTTGTCAAAGCGTTATATGCTCTCCCTGCCGCCCCCACGCTAGACAGCTGTTCTGGAGCACTAGGGAAGCGAGCGCTTATGCCGAAAAGTGTTTCTCAGCCGATCAATGTTGTGTTCGAGATCTCAAGGTGCACAATGCATGGATGACGACAACCTCTTTTATCGGAACCACGAGCCGCCACGTGTTGTTGGGACACGAAATCTTTCAGGACATTGCCGCCGCTATCAGTCCAAGAAGATGGCCGTCGAGGCAAGCGGTGACCATGTGCAAGCAAGAAAGGCATCCGAAACCCAAACAGCCGCAATCGGATGGCCGTTAATGAGGCTGCCTCATAACCTCATTAGCCGTTGAGGCTCCCTTTTTCGATCGTTGCATTCCATGCGCGGTTAACTTTCTCGCATCTGCATCCGAGCGAACCTCAAGATCTCTGCGCAAGAATGTGGCTATGAGCAGGTCGTCGTTACATTGGGCATGCGGGCTTGGCTTGCTGCTGAGACCACTTTCCTCAGATCCGGTCTGCCAGCGCAGTTCGGCCAGCAGAGTCGGCTTTTTGTCTGTCAGCTGGGCTGTCTGTAAGGTGGATTGTCTCTACTGGCAAGCTCGGTCTCGTGCGGGTTCGTGACAGACGCAGCTCTCAGTGGTTGGTAGAAGACGGCAGGCCAGCCGCTGCGAACTGCGAGCGGAAGACCCTGATTCCGCGTATGTTGCCTGGTTCTGGGCACCTCTGGGAGAAATCTTGCAAAGCGCCACACAGCTGGAAACTAGAGACGATGCAGTCGTGGATTTGTGTCGTCGTGGCCTGGCCTTCCTTCCAGAGACTATGGATCTCCATGAACTGTCTCTCCAGATGTCCAGGGCTTTTTCCTGGGCCCTTGTCCCACACCCGTCAGCTCCACAAGTTGCTGATTCGCCAACCAATCTTCGTCATCCTCGATGCCGGGGTGGAAATCTGCTTTGCAGTCTTCGCAAGTCCCCCTGCAAGGACCCCAAAGCATGCCTCGCACGGTTCAAGTCCCCAAAATCCGCTCCAGCTCCTGAATTTGACCGGGAGGGTGTCCAAACTGACGTGCTAAAAAAAAAGCTTGCCCAAGGTGTTGGCTCAACCCACTGTCTGCTATCCCAACAACAACAGCGCAACAACACAACTGCCTGGGCGATCAGTGACCAGTGAGATCAGGATACCAATGGACAACCGTAGTGCTTGTACGGCGTATGTACATACTGTACAGTAGTGTGCACTACATTAGCGCACTGCGCCGTTGTCCTGGGCCATGTGAATGAGATGGCAACGTCAGCCGTGGTTGTGGCTTGGGAGGGAACTCGGTGTGATTCCAGTGTTCTGGTATCATCTTGGCAGCCTGGATGCTCCCGGTCTCCGTGTTCCCCTCCATCTTCGCCGGTGCTGGGCTGCTGGGCGTTTACTTATTCTTGTCTCCCGGCTGGGCTGGCCTGGAGGCCTGGCCTGCATCCCAGCTGGCAGGATCACTTCTGCTGTGTGGTTGTTGTCTGTTCTCGCTGATTAGCTGGAGCCAGCGCTGTGGCCTTTTTACAAAGCCGGATTACCCGCTTCGTGTCTGCCGGAGTCTTCTTCGCTGCTCGATCTTCCCGGAGACCCGGACGGAGCACCCTGGCGCGCATCTGTCCTGATACGCCCTGCTTCCAAATGAAATAGCTCAGGGTACACGCTTTTGCTCCACTCCACATAGTTTCCCGCTCGGCTGCTTGCCTGAGGGTCTACCAGCACAACCACCATGATTTAAGTCCAAATTGATGCTGCATTTTCCTTTCCCATTGTCGACTAGGATCGGCCTTCCAGCCCCCGTCTCCGTCTCTCTCTTCATCAACAGCAACAACAGACTGCACATATTGTTAATCTAGGCCCATCACATACACTTCGCCACCATTCATAAACGTGTTCATCCAGAAGAGTTTACCCAGCTACCCGGCACTCGGAAGCGCCAAAGAGATCGTGACAGGGCACTACAGAACGGAGTCAGGGGTCCCTCGCCTCTTCCGCTTGACGCCAAAACTCCTTGCCTTCAACTGTTGTGTACGTACTTGGTTGTTTCGCTGTGCCGCGCTTTTAGCCCATCAACCTACCAACCGTCCCCGCCGTCATCCTAGCTTGAGCAGGTACCTGCATCCCAACTTGCCTATATTTCCATTGCGGCGGCAATGGCCGAATGAGGGTGTTCCTTTCTGTCTTTGTACTTTCCCCAGCGTTTCATCACCACTCCCCGGTCTATTTCCCCTTTCACTAAAGGGAGTGTTACTAGGCTGGTCTTGACGTCCGGCTTGTTCATTCAAAGGTTGATATACCACCGCTTGCCCACCTCATCTTCACTTCTTCTCTCACCCATCCTTCGCACGCTGCATCACTTCTCCGCACGATATCATCCCCCCTTCCTTCCCATGACAGTTCTCTCTCTGTCCTGCTGTACTTCATTTCATCCCTCCACTCCCACTCGCTTATGTCGACAAGCCGACCTATATAGATGAGGATGCTTACTCTCGATAAGCCAGTTCATTACGGCTACAGGCCCGTCCATGACCTACCAACCCCGCCGAGCACATCCCGACCTTCTCCCTCCTTAATACATCCGGATCCTGGCCAGAAGCCGGCACCTGCTACCTTGGGAGGCAGCACTCTATCTGACCAGCTCATGTCTTCACATCATCGTGGCTTGCCTCCGCCGGCGGCCCTCCCTCCTGTTCACCAGCAGCATCCAGGATCCGGAGTTCCACAACCTGCACCAAGTTTGGCGCCGGGATCATCCATTCCACCTCCAGCTTCCCAAAGTCAGAGTTTGGGCCCTCTGCCTGCAGCACCACCATGGCATGAAGAAACGGCGAAGACCTGGCTCTTAGCTAAGGTAGAGGAAGATAAGAGGAGACAGGAAGAAGAAAAAACGCGACAGGAGGAAGAGAAAACGCGGCAGGAGGAAGAGAAGACCCGACAGGAGAGCTACCGACTCGAGCAAAGAAAAATCGAGCACGAGATTCTGAAGACCTCCCTTCAGGGAGGAATTCCGCCACCGCTGGTGCCAGTTGTATTTGCGGGCATGGGCGGGGGAACCCTCTCTCCTGCCTTGTTGGAATGGGCGCAACATCTGATCATGTCACAAGCCCCGCATCAGCAGGCTCCCGCGCTGATGCCCCCAGGAACAGCATCTTCAGATCACCAAAGACGAGATTCCCAGCTATACGGGCATTATCCAACATTAGGTGGCCTTCCTGGCACTCCAAGTTCGGCACAAGGCCCTTCTGGCGCATACTTTGGAAGTCATCCGATGTCTCCGAGACCGAGGGGACACAGCATGCCAGGGCCAATGCCAGGCCGTGCAGGCGGTTCGCATATTCCTAGTCTTCACACTAATGTTTCCGGTGGGCAAGGCAACCCGATGCATCAACAACAGCAAGAGGCACAGCCTTCACCATCCATTTACTTCCATCATTGGCAGCCCCCGACGACACAGGCTGGAGGACGGAGTGGCAGTGATCAACCAGCCACGCCCTCAGGTTCGTCCAAGATAAAATCACGCTCGTGAGACGGGTACGCGAGCTAACCAAGACCTTCTGTTTTCATGGACAGGAGAATCACCGCGAAAACGAAAAGCAGTCGGGCCTCAACAACCAGCGCCAGCGCCAAGCACAGTGAATCAACGACAAAGATCGCCGCCGCTCTCTCATGGTTCGGCTCTATCGAATCCACCACCGGGTCGTAAACGAGGGCATTCACGGCAGAGGAGCGATATTGGACCATACCGTCCCGGGACCCGTGGTCGTGGGGAAAGCTCCGGGCTGGGGAGAGAAACGTCACCGATGCACCCATCAGGGACGAGTGGTAGCCGTGAGGGGGAAGGAGATGCAGCATTCTCTACCACTCAGTCGCAATCACAAGCCTCGTCGTTTACGGGCCCGCCTGCGCAGGCTCCTGCTGCCTCTCCAATGCGTCCCGGGGCACCTTCGGTTTCATCCCTGTTGTCGGACAATCCAGCACCACCGTCTCCACAGTCCTCATCAGCACATCTCGCCTCGTCAGCTGGGCCTTCGTCGGAAGGACGGCAGATGCAACCCCGGCAGTAAGTACCAACAGCGACACCAGCAACAGTTTGGCGGAAGCAACCAAGGAAATCCGCCGCGACTGCCCGATGAAAGGATTCGTGGAAGCGGAGGGCTCGCCGAGGGAGGTGGAGGTGGTAGTGGAGCCCAAAGATCATCAGCCACGCGACGGGGTGATAACGACTGAACCTTAATTTCAAGCCAATGTTTCAGCCTCGTGGGCTCGAGCCAAACCCGTCAGGGCTTGGTTAAGTAGCTCACGCCCTTTTCCTGTTGCGGTAATTCCCCACGAAAACACCCCTGCATGAGTTCCCGGGGAATGGTTCCTGAAAAGGGAACGCTGTTGTCCGTCGCCCTCCGACACGCCGGGACCGCCCTGCACCGCTTGTACCATGAACCAACAGCCCGCGCAAGAATGAAGACAGGAAATGGACCCATATGTGCCTTAGTGAGAGGATTCAGAGCTTGATCTTCTCAATCACACGCCGCCATTGGCTTAGCGGGACTCCCCCAGCTCTTGAGATTCGGGCTGCGCCAACGAAGGAAGCGCTTCGATCAGTGCATCTAGATTTCTTGTCAGAGGGTATATTGTACTTGTTAAGCGGGGCATCTTGGTTTTCTGGAAGCATTCTGCATGTTCGGCAATGTATATTTCATCTGTATTAACTACCTAACATTGACAGCAGATCTTGCGTTAATGTATGTGCACAAATCAGTTGGATATACGGCAATGTTTTTTGTTTACTTAATTATTGACGGAACTGGAGGGGGGTCAAAAATGGTTCAAAGGAGAGATGTTATGGGGGTTTATCCAGAGGAGCACATGAACCTCATACCAGCCGGTCTACTGGTAAACACGGGTGTGTCTTCATCCCTTCTTCTGTCATTGTCTCCCCATTGCGATGAGTGTACACTCTATTACGTTGTCGTTTTCAGTGTGGGTTGCTGAGGGTGACGCCCAGTTGAGTAGGTTGGGGGGGTCAGCCAAGTAGTGGCTTGCCTGTTGGAACGTCACAGTCAGGTCACAGTCAGTCTTGATTGACTGAGGCCCGGCTTCCCGAAGCCTTAGGACTGGGTCGGGTAAGCCCAGGCGTTTGGTGACCTTTCCGGGAGACTGGGGTCTTGCACGTTACATCCATGGAACCTGTGCTGGACGGTTTACTTCTGAAGAGCGACAGCAGCCTCTTGTCAGGACGTCAACAGTGTCAACGTTGGATTCAAGTCTTTTTACCTCTAGTCTCACTACAATTCCGCGCCTACCTTGGCAATAAGGACATTAATATCTTGAGTATCGAGAAATCCTGCCAATAGTCACAACACTAATGGACCATCAAAACAACAATGGATGTTACATAGCGTAGTACGTACAGAGCTCAATGGTGATTCCACTACTCAAACACCAGCGTTGTCATCATCACATCAGCAATAATTGGTGGGATTTTCGTTTGGTTGAGACTCCTCGGCTCCCTCCTTTCTCAAAGCTCTTGCCAGATTTGGGACCGGTCGAGAATGATAATTGGATGGCCGCGATTGAGCACGATAGGCCTAATGAAACCATGCAAATCACATCAGGGTTCTGTGTCGTGAACCGCCTCTTGGAATTGGCGTGCGATTTATACACTTTGATAACACCCTCAAATGTTCAAAGTTTGCGAGGGGGATATGCAGATATGCCTGCCTGCTATCCCACACCTGTCTGATAAGGGCTCTAAATTGACAGTCACATGCAGATATCGGACCACAATGCAGGTTAGGCTAACACTTTCCCTCCGCAGTCTCATACTGTGTTGATGTCAAGAATATGACCGCGAAGACTTTCCGGATACCTGGACATATGTGCTGAGATGATGCATATGGATGTTTGATGGCTGTTAATCCAAGGCTAGATGAAGCGACGATGGATGAGCGAGGGTGAGCAAGGCACATTGAAGCCAGGGTTTTCAAAACTGTTGGTCAGAAATCTGGCAAGAGAAAAGGGCAGAGTTATTAAAGCTACACGAGCAAGTCATACAAGACTTTCCATTTGGTCTTCCCATGCACAGCTTTCAGCACCATGGAACTGGACCACGATGACGTTCTTCGGCGACCAGTGTCAAGGTGACATTACTTACATAGGGCTCGGCGGCTTATCCCCGCTCTATCATGGATCCCCTGACCAACGCCAAGGTGTTCTGAAACAGCTGGGGTTCGTCCAAAAACAGTTTGGCCCCATCGTAGTGTTTTTTTTATTTCTATTTTTTTTTTTTTGGCTTGCATGGGTCTCTCCCATTGTCCCAAGCCGCAACACCCCCTGTCTATTCCGTCCCAGCTTTCCCCATGGCAGCCATGAATCATCCTGCTTCACCTCCCACAGAAACATCACCATCAGCCACACAACACTACAACCTGTGGATAAACCTCCCGTGATGCGCTCCCACCCTCATGATTTGCTCATAGTCGCTCTCTGCGTCTGAGGCCTGCGCCTCTCGCTCTTGCAACTGTTTCTGTTCCAGTTTCCCCAGGAACTAGCCGCGTTTGAGAAAGGGAGATGAGCATCCTTGGGCGCACAAGCACCCCGTGCGGGAAGGGAAGAAGGGCTACCTGGCAAGAACTTGAAGTTTGTCACAGCACCTTGTCAACTGCCCACCTACCTACCTAAGAAGTCTCAATTTTGCGGAGATGCTCGTCTGCGGCCTGCCCACTGCACATCGGCAATAGCTACCGGGATAGCACTCGGGCTGTGAGCTGCTGATGGAGACCGTCGTACTGCTTGATGTCACGGCAGCCTTTACTAGCCTAGCGAGCCATTGCTTGGGGACCTTGCGTCAATGTCCAGACACTCCCTGGGCTTCGAGCCGTAGCGGATTTCTATTCAGTCACACTTATCTAGGCATCGGAAAAGCTCCAGGTCCACATCTAAGCTCTTAGGCCATTGTGGTCACTGATCAACGCATCATGAACTCCCCTTTCCAGGCCTTGCTGGCATTCGGAATTGCTCCTCCGACCCACGAATGGGTGTAATTTGCGAGTTGTCTTCCAGGCCTGTTGGGTGTTCCTCTTCAGAGTTCATCCAGACAGGCTGGAGCTGTTCATCTGCTGCACAAAAGGGTAGAGAGAGGTCCATCCCGCAAGAAATTCCACGGAAGTGAACGAACTAATGAAGTGCAACATTTCATATCATCATTGACCACCGTGCCAACGTCATCGGTGGTTTCTTTGCTGACCTGACTTGTTCTGGAACCCCTTGTGCTCTGTTGGACCCGGCAAGCTCCCAACAACAAAAACACCAACAGGCGATGCAGCCCTCGACGAGGTTCTGGAATGAGAAAATACAGATATAGTGACAGACATGACAAATATAACACTGGAAAAGTCGATCCCACTCATCTCCCACCTGCGGCAAAATCCCCAGTGTTACACTGTTGCATGGCGCTGCAAATATCCGTCGTCAGCCCTGGCCAACAAGGGGGAGAACCCGGCTTCTACAGTTTACTCTGGGCCAACCGGAAGCTGAAAGACAAATAACAGCATACTTGGTCTGATCTGCCAATTCCACGACCGAAAAAAGAAAATCCTCTTCTCCAGTTTGCCTAGTGTCTGCATTCTTACACACCTTCCCGGGTTGGTGACCTCGGTGTGTCGCGCTTGCGGTTAAAGACAATCTGTGGTGGATCGCCGAGCCGCGGGTAAAAAGCAAGGAGAGCCGCATCATCAACAGTCGCGGATTACAGGCGCTCTCGCTCTCCGCCGCCCACGCCATTCGCCATCAATGTCCCGTGATATCCGGTCACTAGCGGCTCGCTGTCGCTCATCATCAGCCTCTCCTAGAATTCTGGATAGAAAGATTGATCTTTAGCCAGGAACAGGATATATCTTGGATGATAAGACCGAGTCCACTGCCACAAGCCGATGATGAAATCAAATCTTGAAAGTATGATGCGATCTTGAGTTCTCAAAGCTACATGCCGGTTGGCTGTCGAGGTTGGTGCATGATAATAGACACGGGAGATGGTCCCTTCACGTGGATATGACGATCTGTTCCCTTGTTTGTCATGTTTCTTTTAGCAGAGGATCTCAAGTCATGGCCAGAGCATGATGTTTCTATGCAATGTTCCATGATGTTCTGCCTAAGAAGGTAGCCGGTATAGTTTTTGAGATAGATCTCTTCCGTCGGCACGTGCGCCGACCGTCTTCTGCCTTTTGCTTTGACCATAGCGGAACGGCACAGGACAGGTGTCTGACAAACCCTTGCTAACTCCTGTTTATACGTGTCCTTGCTGATCTTCGCATGCCCATCTGTCTTACGTACATCAGCTGACGTATGTTGACAACCTTTGTCATTTCGGTTCCGAGAAACCAAGCGCTTTCTCCTTTTGCCCTCACTGCAAAACAGGTCTCGGATACACACCAACTTCCAACCTCTCAACAAGTTGGCATTGAAGCGATCCGTATTTCGAGCTTCTGTCTCGGCGAGGCGCAGAAGCAGGAGCTAGTCGAAAGCCCCTGGCTATCGTCCGACAAAAAAAACGACATGATTTCTTTCTTGGATACTGCCAGACTAGTCACAGGGTTCATTTAAGTTATACTGCCTCAAGCCAAGTTCTTGCTTGATCTTACAACGTGAGGAGACCAAGGGAGATAATATGGGTTAAGGCCAAGCGCTTGGCCCTGAGCGAAATCGGAGAAGGCTGGCCTGCCTAGCCTCGACGCTGCATGAACCCGATCCGACTGTAGGGTCTGAAACGGGAATGAGTGCCTAAGAGCATCGACGCGAGTCTTGTATTTAACTGAGTTAGGATCGTCGCTTGGTCTCCTTGACCAAAGCCGAACACTGAGTGGATGGGAGCTTCTGGAAGCCCTGAGAACTTGCGGATATCCTTCGGTTGTGCATAGGTAGACCAACAAGTTCATGTTGATATGTCTTCACCGGCAAAATGAGGTTATTGATTGCCACTACTCAAGTAAGAGGACCTAATTTGCTTACTTCAATCGGTATCTTGTTTCTCCAGCGCCCACAAAGCACTCATTAATGGCTACCTTCACCGTTCCATTAAACATTTCCCATCACAGATCATCCAAAATCAAGCCTTATTAGGTGTGAGTGCACATAGCTGAATCTGTCACCGAAAATAAAAGGCAAAAGTCAGACGCTAAAGCTAGCTCATAACCTCCATCATGCCCGCTCCATCCCCTACATGCCTTCTTCCACTTCAAACAAGCCTCTGATCCCCTATCACCATCACGCCCACATGCTTCCTTATCTGTCGGCTACTGGGTTAACGAATGCTCTTCCCCAATCTCCGTACTTGCATCTAAATACTCACACAGCCCCCGTCCCCCTAGAAACCGGAAGATTCCGGCTGGATAGACAGAAGGGGAAGATGGGGGAATGATCCCAAATCCTTGCCGGCCAGCATCCAATGAGAGAGTGTTCTTTTTTT
>Ga0065720_1019231_pt1 | contig 31734 bp, 24 predicted proteins | sample Thericmetagenome_FD_59107 | JGI IMG/M metagenome (GOLD analysis project Ga0065720, IMG submission 59107) | Thermophilic microbial communities from the Joint Bioenergy Institute, California, USA of rice/straw/compost enrichment - eDNA_2 v2... | ecosystem: Engineered > Solid waste > Grass >... | reverse complement strand
TCAATATTGTTCCATGTACCTGTGGGCTTAGCACCTGGTCGTTTCCAAAAACTGGAGCATCTTCCTTTGGGCCAGATTTATCATCTTGGTTCGGATTCTCGCTGATTGGCAAAGGGAAAGTCCTCTTAGGCTGAGTTATTATCTGTGATGAACCGACAACTAATGATCCAACCAAGATAAAGCAGGAAACTACAAGGACAACCTTAAAATATCTCACAACTTGTCTCTGAAATTTCAATTCTCTTCTCTTGAATGCAGCCCATGCCTGTGAGAGGACATATATTTCGAAAGTTCGAAATGTGACCTGGACCAGTCCCATTGGTGTAAATAATTCGGTCAGTTCGAATACAACATTAATGCACGCGATTATTATGCCAATTATTAACAAGATTTGATAGCACTTAAAGCCTTTATCGAGATGAGCATCTAATTCTTTTATTTCTCTCTTTCTTTCCTTTTCAAATAGGGTCTCATATTGTTCTTCCTGGAGCGGGTCTAGTTCTTTGTCGTCAGCGAACGAAAATTCTTGAGTTTCTTCAGCTCCATACTGACCTGTGGGATGGGCTGGTAATTCCTCGTTTTCTTTTGATTTTATATGCATAAATAAGATATATGTAAAAAATCCAACAGATAGAAATCGAATTAGTCAGAACTGTCTTATCGGAAGTCGATCTGAGACATATTAAACTTTGGCGCCCTTTCGAATTCCTTGTGTTTTCTTTGGAAAATAATTGATCCAAGCAATTATTTCTAGAAAACAGAGTTAATTTTATTTAGCTCCTGCTCTAATTTTGATTCCTTTTTATTTCTTCTATATCTAAAGAATTTAGGATTACGACGAGAAAGTCACCACTTCTGGGCTGTATCATCCCATTTGAAATTATATAACCTAACTCATATTTTAATGATTAGACTGATTTCTTGAGAGTCTAAGTTATCCATAGAGGGCTTTTGAGGACTAGTATCGGTCTAATACCAGATATTTAGTCGGAGATTGATTTCTTATTAATCTTTTTTTTCTTTTAAGAGCTTTTATAATTATTTTCGTTACCCAAGAAATTTGAAAGAGCATTTGATTTGATATGAACGATATATCAAACAAAACCATTGCAATATCTGAAAACCTGCTTCTCAAGAAGAGTCTCTGGGGAGATCACTTAATTATTACAGCCCCACATCATTTATTCCCAATTTGCAATGTGAGAATCAACGATCAGAAGGTTTCTCAGCTTGTAGTTTCAGACAAATGCTTAGCTTTCTCTCATCGAGAAGCAGACTATGTGGCAGCTGTCAGGGAGGGTTCTCCTGATATGTTGTTTCTCTACAGAGTCACACCAAAGGGGTTGAAACTGATCACTAAATTACCTACACCTGGGAAGTTGAATTTGGCATTAGAGGCCTTCATCCCCGGGAAAGGTCTCTTAGTCTGCTCAGACAGGGAAAGGGGTATCGTTATTACCATCGATGTCCTCAAGAGGAAGGTGATATCGCAAGTTCAGGTCCAAAAAATCAACAAGATTTACCGCATTCCTTACACGCATTATATTTTGTGTCATACAGGAAAGGAATGTGGGGATCTGATTCAAGGGGCTCCCCAGATTGAGGGTAACCAACAGCTGCATGTCTACTCGCTAGATGGATCAAATAAGTTGGTGGAGAAATTTATAATCCCAATCAAATGTGATTTAGTGGACTTCAAGTTCGATCGGACAACCAAAGAGCTGCTTATCTATTCTATAAGGAGGAAATATCATTCATCATTGGAATATTTCACTCAGTGTCGTCCTGTGGGAGAAGAAGAATACCTCGAGTTGTGGAAATTTAATAAAACTCAGGCTATGAAAATTAGCACTGAATGCTATTGAGACAGCTCGCTTGTATACTCTGAAGACAATTTATTTTAGATTGTCTTACTTTTTTTTTTTTTTGCGGTTGCAACTACATTATTTACTGTATCTATCATATGATAATTTCATCGTAACAAGGTGGTATTTAAATGCATGCTTGTAGTGAATTCAACAGGCCTACTCCCGTATAAGTTCAGAATTAATATTTACCTCAAAGTTACTTTCCTCCTTTAGATTATTTCAAATTGGTTTCAAATAAAAATCAAATTTTATTTAAATACTAATCTTTTTCTTTATTCACAATTAGAGTTTCAACTATCAATAAGCTTGTTGCTAATTTAGAATATCTGAGCCTTTACATCGAGAAAAGACTCAAAAGATTATTAAAGATAATAATCTAGACTCATTTGTTTTGTTTCTCCAGCAGTATTGGTTTTTCTGAATATAATGCCCTCAAATGGAACAAGGTGCTATCACTTTGATAAACTTGCCCATGTATTCAAAATCAGTAAAAATAATTTGAGCTGGTGAGAGTTGGATTCTTTAGAATATTTCATTTCATCATGATTTAAGAATCAAAGTATTGATGTCACTAAGCTTTGTTCTTCAATTAATAGGATACCTCATACGTTTTATGGTTAAGTATAACAAGTATATATACCTCACTTTTGTATAAAATAGAGTATTGGTTTAAGAAATGATAAACATAAAAATTTAAATTGCTCTAAGACGAAAAATCATATTGAAGATCATATAGTTATTGAATGTATGCAATACTAATAGTTATTTTAGTTACTTTGATCAATCTCTACCACACTTTTGAGCCAGAATAAAGCCTAAGGTACAGAGAACAGTCACGATCAAAAGCACTAAACTTGAGTAATAAATGGTCTTGACACCTTCAAAGACCACAATAAAGTCCGACATTACTAACTGTGGTATCCTATCAGGGAAGCATCCATAATCCCTAGCGTCTTTTGCGGCAACCAAGCTCTTAGAAAGCATCGAAGCCACAATTACATTCATTATACCCATAACCAAAATAACAATGACTTGTAAACAAAGGAATATCAACAAGTTTGTCTTATTTCGATTGGTAAGCAGAGTGAATATTGCAAAAAGCCAAAAAGCTAGGACTAGAATTCCGCAAACAAGGGTTCCATAAAATAGAATTCCACTCCTATGCTCCGCCTTTTGGAATGGCTCAGGATCCATATCCAGACAAGCTCCCTTCTTAGTTACATTAATTCTGGTTCTCCCAGAAAGTTGGACAAGGGTCTCTGAGGCAGCAGGCTCAAATTTTGGTAAATCTTCAATTTTATTTTCTAGCCCATTACTAATTAGAAGGTCATATTCGTTATCAGTATCCATCATGAAGGACGTTAAGGTATCCTCTCCATAGGTTCCACATCCTTTAGGCATCCTGCTTCTCAAAACATAGGCACTTCCTCCACTAGGAGTCTCTTCAGGATTAAAGCAAGGAACCGAGTTCAATTCTGTTTCCACATTAAATACGGGAAGCTTTTCAACCTCCTTTTCCTTCACAAGAAAGCGACTTATATAAGGAACACTTCCTGCTACTGGAGTATCAGAAAAGAAGAGTTTAGTCAAAGGGCATTCTGACTTATAGCAATAGCCAGGATAGCATTCAATATACCCATCAGGGCAAATCAAGGCCTTGACATAGTCAGTTCCTTCGACTGCTCTCTTTCCACACCAAAGATAATCCTTCCATATATGCAATTCCCTGGATCTTGCCGAGGTAATATTCCTGCAGGAGGAACCCCTAGAACAACTTCCTCGACTGAGACTTCCTGAGAATTTACAATAACAACCCCTTTCAGTTCCAGGCCACTTACCGATCAGCATTTCTGAGTACCCAGTCGGGCATTTCAGACTAGAAGTAGGAGAAACGTCCATTAAGGGCTGCGTAGCTAAGTTCTGGCCTATATAGCCCATTGCATCACCGACATCCTCAAAGTCAAGATTGCCTGTTTTTCTCAAGCCAGTAAATGCAGTGATGGTACACGCAGGCACGCAAAGCATGAGGATAATTATTAGGATCTTCTGAATGTCCTTCTTATTGGGCTAGACGAGTTAAGAGATCAGAGAAATTGTTACACAGCGAAACTTGAACTCAATCTTAACATTTTTGGTGCCAACGTTACTGAAAGGAGAATCCCTCTTCTCATATGGAGTGTCATATTTTGGTGGAGGAATATCATCATTGTTGGCTGAACTCAATGGTGGAACGTCCTCATTCACCCAGTTCGCTGGAGTGCCATTGTTGTTGAACAGTTGTTGTACCTGTGGATTGTTGCTCATCTTCTATGAAACTTTTGTTTGGAATAACTTTAATAAACCGAATATAAAAACAGCTAATGTGTGAAAATAAGACAACTGTGAATATTTTCTATAATGAAAATCTGGGAAAAAATTATGCAAGAAAAGAAGCGGAATTCTTGATTTTAGTTCCGAATCTGGTTGTAAGGATGGCATTTTGGAAAGTTTTGGATTAAAAAATAGACATAGATAATGGTTTCTTGTAATATTTAAAGAAAATATAAATGTTACCCGAAAATATACAGCTTCTTTTCTGAAAACATTACAAGAAGACCTGGCGCCGAAGGCTTTGCGAAATTCAGTATAAAAATATTTACAAAAAATTTAATAAATAGAGCAGCATTGTTTCTTATCTCTTGGACTGAAATCATATTTGGATTTCAGGAGGGTATTACCTTCCAAAGCATAATTATGTGCCAGAATTTTCTTCAAAAAATTGTTATCATGGTCAGTCAAGATAACTTCTATATTATCAACCTTGACTGTTTCCAGGATATTGTTGTGTAGATTTCTAACAAAGATGTTCAAGTGGGATTGAATTAACCTCAACAAGAATGGCTTCTTACTAAAGTACTTCTTGGCAGCTTCTGCAAACTCGAGGACACAAATAGGAGTAAACAAATCACTTCCTATCTCGACATCGAAGGTTTGTAGAGGAACCTCATCAAGTACTCTGAATAAGCTTTGAAGGACAGTATCTTTGGCTTTGGTGTTCGCTATCCTGATTTTCAATTTTCTTAGTTTTCTCATGTTCTTTAATCTCTTATACAGATTTAACAGCCCGCTATTACAATCTTCCTGAAGCGGGTTGGGGCTGATAAAGTCAAGCTCTCTGAGAAGAGCTAACTTAGGCAAGACTTTATACAAACTTCCAAGTATTTCTGAGGCATGGAATAGAGATCTTACTTTCAACTTCCTGAGCTGAGTCATGCATTGAACTGGCTCAATAATGCTAGGGAAGAGGATTTTATTCTTTGATTCTATCTTTGTTCTAAGTTCGAACTCCTTCAAGTTGTCCAATTTTGACAGGGAAGCACCTAGAAGGCCAAGGCTGGAAGCAGGAATAACGTCGTTTCCTAGGGACAGATGAAGAGTTAGCCTCTCGAGATTTTGGAGATGTGTGAAGAATGTGGGAATGGAGGTTATTGTTTCAGAAGAAAGTTTCAGTTCGAGTTCCAAGGCTTTCAAAGTATCCACATTTTTAACAAGACAGATTAAGGGCTGGATTAAGGCAGGAGCATCGTATTGGAGGTTGACTGATTGTAGGACTCGACTGTTTCTGAGTGTGTTATAGAGGATTTCGATGTTCTGTTGTTCATGCAACCTTTCTGTACGGATCGGGCTCCAATAGAGATTTTTAAGATTCTTAAAATAGCTTAGATTTTGGACTAGAATTTCCTGAAACTGACTAGCAAACTCGTATTGGTTGCCGATTTCGTAGCTTAGAGTGTTTAGATTCTTGTGTCGATGTTGATGTTTGCACAAGGAAAGAAATTTCTCTGAGGGTAGTAAATAGTGTGGGAAAACAATGCGCAGATCATCTAGCGTATGAAAGTGCTTGAAAACCTGATGGATGTTCTCGATCCAGCTAATTGGCTGCTGCTCTTCCATCTTCCGAGAGGATCGGAAATTAATACTTATCTTGTGTAAGATTGGGAGGTTTTTCAGAACATGACAAAGATCTTTTTCATCAGCTTTTGTATTAAACCCTGGCTTGGGGTAACAAGTAATGGTGAGCTTCTCTAATGCCTTCAAATTCTTTATTTTACCTAACCATTTCCTGAGGATTATCCATGGGTTAGAGTCTTGGGTTGAAATATCTTCTGGAAGCCCGATTGAAAGGTTCTTCACCCTTTTTCCTTGGATTTTATTGGGAGGGCATGGTGGCATGTGTGGGGAGAGATAGTACTGGAAATAGAGCTTTTTGGGGAACACCCTACACTTTCTAGAAATTATAACGTTTCGGAGAGCTTTTGAATATTTTATTCTGATCAATTCAAGAAATTTCTCAGGACTTGAGGAATCCAATTTGTGAAAATCCTGAAGTATAGGTAAAATCTTGGGTTTCGGAGTGCCAAGCGACATTGCTGAGATCATTTGTACTTAATTTATTAATTTCAAAGTTGGGCTTGCCTGATTTCTTCTACTGAATATTTTGATAAAATAACCAGTTACTGAAAGAAATAATCCCCTCAATAAATAATTAATCCTAGAAGAGCCATTTATATCGAAACCCTCAAGAATGCTATGATGGAATTTCCTATTCTTATTCAAATTGGGTTTCAGTTCATTTTCAAATTTATTGTATCCAACAAACAGGGTTATGATTTCTAGTCCAAGATTTGATTCACTAGCGGATATTGAATGAAAGAAGCTTTAGAGAACATTTTGAGGTATATTAGGAATAGAGAGCTGCGTAAGATACACTTTGAACCAATTTATCTTCTTTAACAATTGAGAATATTTCATTTGTAGCTTAATTTGCTAACAGGAATTAATTTGAGTCAAACTAACAATGAAATGAGCATTTTCGATCGAACCTGGAGAACAGTTTGAAATTTTTCTGAACGTCTTTATCCCCTTTCGCCTTAAAATGAACATGTCAGTTCTCAACAAGACTCCAGGAAGAACTATAATCTAGCATTTTCTAGTAGAATCTTGCTTAATTTGATTCGAACCCCAAAAACCGCCATGAGAACGATATTTGACAATGGGCTGCAAGGGCCTAGCCAAAGACCAGTCGTTTTCATGGTCCAAGTCCAAAACCTTGTTGCTAGCTGGAATAACTGCTATCCTTTTAAAATAAAAGGTTGTTCCTAAATGTGAAGAAAAGGTGGCAATTTGAGAGAATTATTTTGTGCTCAAAAAAGGGCTGATATAAAATAAAAAATTAATCGATATGGACACCAAAGAGAAAAAGGGCTTCTATTATCTCATAGGAGGAATGGTGGCCTTCCTCACAGTTACCAAGGTGTATGAACTGTTGAAAAACTATCGTAAGGCACCCAGGAGCATACAGAGCACTTCTTCTGATAATAAAAGGTATATTCCAAATGAGTTAAAGCCTAAGAAGGAGTTATCAATCATAAAAAAGCCTAATATCCACAAGATCGTCTTCACTGGTGGTCCTTGCGCTGGTAAAACAACAGCTCTCGCCCTAGTTGCTGACAGACTTAGAGAAAGAGGGTATAGAGTTCTTTGTGTTCCTGAATGCGCTACTATTGTCTTTTCTAGTGGTGTAAGCATCGATATCACCAAGATGACCATGCAAGAAAATCTTAAGCTCCACTCTTCCCTCATTCAATATATCATCAACCAAGAAGATCGCTTTATGGAGTTTGCTTCTATCTCAGATGCTCCTACCGTTGTTCTCTGTGATAGAGGTGCCCTAGACGTCAAGGCCTACATGGCTCCTGACGCCTGGCAGGCACTTCTGGACGAAATGGGATGGAATACAGTCGAAATTAGAGATAAAAGATATGATGGTATTATCCATTTGGTCACTGCTGCTGATGGAGCCTCAGAATATTACAATCAAGCCAATGCTGCTAGATATGAGAGCCAAATTGAAGTAGCTATCAGTACTGATAAGAGACTTAGAGAAGCATGGATTGGCCATCCTCAATATTTCCTTATCGATAACTATAGTTGCAAGACCTTTGATGAAAAGATGGAAAGAACTTATCAAGCTGTCTTGAGACTTATCGGACTTGAGAAGCCTCCTAGAGTCTTTAACAAGTTCTTACTGAAGAAGACTGAACAAAATGACGATGGAACACCTAAGTTGCCTTCTGATTTGGAAGTTGAAGTCTTCACTATTGAAGATATCTTCCTTGAGAGCACTGACAAGACCTATGCTACCAGAATAAGAAAGAGAGGTCAAAAGGGAAGCTATTTCTATCAATTGTACTCAAAGACCCAGAAGGCGGGCAGTGTTGACAGGGAAGATATTGTTGAAGTTAAGAAACAGATCAATGCTAGAGAATATTTAGCCCTTTATGCTAGAAGAGATACCTCTAAGAAGCCTGTGAAAAAGATCAGACAGTGCTTCTTCCTTCAGGGACAATTTTGCTTCATTGACACTTTCCTTAGCGTCCCTAATCCATTCTCAGTTTTCTCAGTGAACAGAGAATTTGATGTAAATCAACTCATCCTTCCCAAGAACATTCAAATTGAGAAAGAAATCACCCAGAACAAGAAACAATATTCTTCTTTTGAGCTTGCTAGTGAAAACTAATATTAATAGCATGGAGATATATAAATGTGATATTAATTCCCATGGAAAGATATTCCTATTAATAATTTGTTTATCTATAAGCACAGGATTGTGAAAACTAAAATTTTTCCCAATTTAATTAATAAAATTAAGAGAGCAGATTTCTGTTGAAAATAATTGATATTCTTGACTCAAAAGATTCTCCGTTTGTTGAAGATTCACTCTTTTAATTATCTACAGTCATAAGCTATATAAAGATTAGCTATTTAACATACTCTAAAAACTTACAAAAAAGTATACAAAATTGTATTTGCAAAAAGTATAACTAAAAGATAAAAATCATTAATTGATTAAGCTATTAGCCTGCCACTAAGCTGGGATTCAGCAATAAGCCCTGCCACGACCAATAATTTTTCTTTCGGTGACAGGAAGTTGGGAAAGTTAATATCAAAAGTTTTAATACTAATTTTATTTCCAGAACTCGTATTGTCACACACCACTCTTTCCCATATTCCTAAGGCATATATCTTCTTCGTTTTCATGTCAATTAAATTCAAGCTTCCTCCCTCTCTTCTTTTTCTGTAGATTATGTGTTCTTTTATACATTTAGAAATATAATTAATAGGTGAGCAAGAGGTAAGCCAGCGCCATCTCTTTTGACAGGGGCTGGTATCTTCTATTTTATATAACAATGTATTGTCTTTATCATATAAAGACACCTCGGTGTGAAAAATCTCATTTTTCACCCTTCCAACTAGTTTAGTCTCATCATTCAACATATATATGTTTTTCGTTCGGCTGGGCATCCCAGATATAGTTACAACAGATTCATCAAAGTATTCAACTTGATATTTCTTTGTATTGAAGACTTTAGAGAAAGTTTGCTGCTTCTCGAAAATGTCCCTAAGAGTGAGCGAATATTGTCCGGCTGTTAGGATCGTAGAACCTTCCCTAATTTGGGAGGGGTTAGTCTCAATTTTGACTCCCGGAAGATACCTAAGGTGTGTTTCCAAAACCTCAGGAGAAATCGCGGCAAAATTCTGCTCTGATATGGCCTTTATGTATTCTTTAACTAGCACTTCATCTGGAAACACCGCTGGCAATCCAGACTTTATCTCCTTAGCGGATGGTTCTTTGGTTTGCTGATTGCTCATATAACAAGATTTGCTTAGTTGGCAAACAAAATTAATGTCAATAAATTTTGTTTATTTATAACAAAAATCTTTGGTCTGAATCCTCGGAGATTAGAGAAGAAATGTTGGAATCAAGTTTTAATATCTAGTTAACGCTGAAGGACCAATGATTCTTGAACTTCTTAACTCCAGTAGTCAGCTTCCGATTTTTACTGGGGTTCAAACATTTTTAATCACCATGTAGCAAGCCTTTCTCATTCGTTCTCTTGGAGTAAAAATGGTTCACTTCAGTCTAAATCGGCTTATTTTCGTGCCTGAGTAGGTGGTTTGGCCGACAATCCAAGAAATGTCACTATTGAAAACATTCAGTTGAATTTTTAGAACCTTTGATTAACAAATTTCTGTCAAACAAATACGTTCTAACGGGAGGAATGAGATGATAATAAAAAGTTCGCAACATGAGCAAGAACTTTCTCAAACTCAATTTATTATTGGGACGTACAAAAAATCTGAATTTTAAAATGATAATAAGCATATTGCTCTCTATATCTTCCTGAAATCCTATTTATAAGATTTTCATCCTATTCAGTACAAACATATTTCCTGCAGCCCATTTAGGTGCTGGGATACAGCAATGACATATGTATAATGCGAACTCTCAGGGTGATATAACCTCAGTTCATGTTGAAAACCATAATTTTTGAATCTTTTTATATAAATCTAATATTCCTACCTTAATCGGCTTCTAGTCAGTCTGAATGCCTGTTCTAGGGAATTTTATGCTATTTCAATACTTTTCATAGTGGATTCCTTTGCCAGTGTCTAGCTTTAGGCAGTTGTCTAGGCTTTGATCATGAAAATCATAATATTGACATTAAAACTTTCTTTTTACCAAATATTCTCTTAAGCTTTGAGTCTAAGTGATATGCGCCTCAACATTCTGCTTACATTTCCTTCATTACATATTGTCTAATCCTCTTGAATCTTATCTGAATAATCCTTATTACCACAAAATGTCTTGTTTTAAATCCTTTACATTACTAATAGCAGAATCCTAATCCTTGTAGAAGAAAAATGAAGCCCTAATAAGCCTCAATAATAAATTTAGTCTGAAGAAAATTGAATATTATGTATATTTATATTGAGTTAAACAGGTTAGTAGAGGCTGAATTCATAAAAATATAACATTTTCCTGGACTTAGACTAGTCAAGGCATATTTTCATCTCCTATTTAACATTTGGAAAATTCTTGAAAATAACTTCGGTACTATTGAATCTAATTCCTGATTGAAGCGCGATCCCTCTTTACAAAGAAAACTCTAAAAGCAAAAATCCTTAAAGAAAATGTCAAAATGTATATTTTAATTTCCCAGAAAACGACCATTTAGCGTTAGAGAGATTAATTCGTAAATAGAGAAGATCTAACTTCTACATAACTTCTGCCTAACTTTAGCATCAAAATAAGGATATTGGAAAGCGTGTGGGAAAGTTTTACTAGGAAAAAATATGTTTTGAATACAATTGATACAATTGAAATAAAATTATTGACTATTCTCAAATGACAGATCAGGAAAAGAAGCCCTCCTTGGTCACAAAACTTTTGGATCTTAACACTTTTGGACTCCTCTTGATGGTAGGAGGCTTTATTGGAGGGTATGTTATTCACAAGAATTATCTTCCACCTTTCTTTTCTTACAAGAGTAAATAATCCTCGTATTATTCCTCAATAATCCTATAGCCCCTGCAGCATGGGATCTAGAGGCAAAGATTTCAATATTCTCCAAAGCAGGAATGGCTGTGGCAATTTTACAATTTCTCCTTGTGCTTGGTGTGGTGGTTGCCAGAAATGTTCTCAAAAAAGGAGTAAGTATTTAAATACTAAGGCCTTGAATTATTCTAGGAACCCACCAAAGGCGCAGAACCACAAGGAATCGTTATTTTGAATAGATGCAGTGCCAACACCGCTGAACAATCTGTTGTCTTTCTTGGATGTTTTGGCTATTGGCTATTTGAAATGTAAGAGTTCTAGCTATCCATTATATTTTCTTAGGGCAACCATAAGGGATGTCAAAACTGCCTATGTCTTTATCATCCTTTTCTTTGTTGCAAGAATTTTATATTTCGTTGGATACTATCTAGGTAATTTTTATCGATATTGGGCTGATTTAAAAGGAGCATTCATGAGAATAGCAGTCTTAAGAGAGCTCGGGTACGGAATGAGCCTTATTCTGCAGGTATTCTTGATCTTACAGGGGTTCGGAGTTGATTTACGTCCTCATTTGGCTGCTTTGTATAATCCTTTGTCTAACTATTTTTGATTTTTGTTTTATATAAGAAAACATTTACTGTAAGAAGCGGGTGACTGACTGAAAGCTGGGCTAATCCACCTAATGAAAATAGAACTGGCACGAATATTGGTTCAAAACTGTTCTGTGACTTCCTGATCCGTTAAGGAGTAAAGTCAGATTGAACCAAGATTTTTTAAGAATATGCTGTTATAAGTCTCTACCAGTAGGTTCTGAAAGGAATATCTATAAATTTAAATCCAGGAAGTTCTGGAACAAAGTTTAAATTAAGGAAAGGACTTTCATCTTCAATCCCTTGTATTAATTTGCCTTACAATTTGCTTTAGTGGTAATGACCAGTATCCAATCTGAAGGATTTAGATTGGATACCATATCAAATTTCCATCAGACAGAGTTGAGTTGATATGAAAGTGCAAATTAAACCCTGTTCTTTATAGAAAAAGAGACTCCAGACAACCTCATGGATCGTCTTGATCAAATTTTAGCAACTGATATTCTCTAGTTTGCAAGATTGAAGTAGATGTTTTTCCTTGTTCCATCAGAATAAATTATCTAAAAAAGGCTCAATTACGTATTTCCAAGACTATTTAAGTTTTAGTCTTTTTGTTGATAATAATTAATTTCAAAAGCTCAATAAACGAACATGAGCTTCACTAAACAAGCTATATCTAAAATCCTCGTCTCTGGCAAGACTAAACTTCCCATCAATAAACAGAGACTAGAAATCCCGGGAGCTGCTAACTCTTTACTTCCCAATCTTCAATATCAACATGACTATAGTCCTTCGAAGATGGTCACGACCCAGAGACTGCGAAATCTCGAGAGTCCTTCCAAAGAGATATTCTTTGTTCGATATTCTCCTGATATCTGAGCTTTTGAGTGTTTTCCACTTTCTTTTTTTCAAAAAAGAATACTAAAGCCCTACTTGTCAAATAGCTTTGTACTCTGTCAATCAATTACTTCCGCAATGACTATCATCTATAGATATCATTGTTACCTATTAGTAGATACATACCTATGTTTTTTATTACTTCATTCGACAATACACAAATCTTCCCTATTCAAATTCATCCACTTTTATTTAGACCCATTTTCTGCTTCAACCCCTTATTGAAATGTCTACTATATCTTATATCTCTCTATCCATAAGCGCTTAGTCTTAAAATACAGTTCTTAGTTTTGGACAAATTTCTGATTCTGCACGGACATTATTCTGTACAAGTATCCATCAATTTGAGCTGATTTGATACTCTATATTGATCACTTACATAAGATTGCATCCTTCGCTACATTGATTTCAAATTATTCTAGCAAAAAGCAAGCAGCTTTAAAGCTTCGAAATTCTATCTCTAAATAGAAATTTTTTATCAGTTTATACCAATAGCTTTTCCTTCAACATGTCAGGAAATAGGAAACTCTAGTGAAATATACTATTGAGCCCTCCTTAGTAACAAAATGAAAAGAGAATGTTGGATTGATCAGTCCAATTCAATAATTTTTATTCTAAAATGGATGAAAAGAAACCTTGCTTCACTGCTTCCATGTACGTTCCCAAAACTGGGAAGCTCGACCCAGCTATGACAGACTCCGAATTAATCGAGCTGAAGAAATTGGCCAAAAGGGCTCCTATTGTAGACCTCAATGGAGAAAAAATGAATAAAGATTTTGAACTGAAGAGGAGGATTGAGAAGATCTATGAGGATTTCAAGACCTTTCTTGATGCAATAAACTTCGAAAAGGCCAGTTCTCCTTTCATAGCCAATACTTTTCATTTGCACAGGACTACCGCCTATCATAAACTTCAAGAGGCCATCAAAGACCTCCCTCAAAACAAAAGACGTAAGTATGAGCTCAAGTTCATCAAGAGAGTTGATGAAGAGCTGTTGACTGAATTTGCAAAGAAGCTGGAGGGTCCTTACACACTGTTAGTCGCACAAAAACATTATAACCTCCCTAAAAATATAGATCTAAAGACTGTAAAGGAACTCGAAGCTACCGAGGAACTATTTAGCTTAGCAAAAGAGATAGCACAATGGACTTTGGAAATTGAGTTAGCCTCTGACGCTGTGGATAGGGCTATTCTCTATGGTTATTTTGTGCCTAAAGAGACTGAGGACAAAGCGAAAATAGATGTAATGGAGGCCCTGAAAGCTCAGAAGGAGAATAGCAAGAAGGTTGATAAGTTAGAATTCTTCGAAAAAGTATTCAAGTCTGTAACAATAAAGCTTGTGAGAAGACTAGCCTCTTTTCTGTCTTCGAAGGGATTCAGTTTTGGTACTATTTCATGGCTTGCCTGCAAGGGAATATACCTCTATATTGTGGGACAAGCCCTCATGCCCTGGGCAGCCATTATGAGTGCTATAAGTCTGCCATGGCTATGTGGAGGGTATCTGGGCTCTAAATTACTGAACTATGTGGGTGACAAGATTTCAAGACATGAGGTCATAACTGACATTCAGGAAGTGAAAAAGTCAATAGAAGAACACAGAAAAGACCTAAAGGAGATCTATGAAAGTCTATGCAAGAGTATAATCTCCTATGCTGAGGCCGAAAGCGAAAAAGAAATGAAATTTTTCAAGGAGGTTATTGAAAGGAAGATTTCAAGGCTTTGCGACCCTAATGCTGAGAGCCTACAGAAAAAGGAACCCAGCCAGCTGACTGAGAGTAGACTTTGCTTGAGCCATATTATTATGAGGGAAAGCGAGGATTATATTATTTGTACTTTTAAAGATGAAGATGACAAGACTGATGATATTGAGTTGTAAGGATTGTGTATTAAAAGCTATTTCTACATCTTTTACTTTTGAGAATATTTATTACTTTGGTGTATTTTTATAGGGAATTAAGTTAGATATACAGAAATGATGTATGATTGACATAAATTTGGTATAAGAAAAGTAGATTAACAGGAATAGTGCGCAACCAGTTAGTTTGTCTGGCCGCGAACATTGAATAATGAACAAAACATATCATAAATTTTCTTTTTTGCAGTTATTTTTTCTTTCGCTATGGGGCTGCAGTCTTTGGTGGAGATCTGAGAATCTGCACTTCTGTTTCCAGATAATAGAAGACTATGCTGAACAACTCTCTTGGGAAAGACCTTATCTCCTCCAAGGTAAATTTCCCAAGAGTGTGTTTTTATATTCTCCAATAAGAAAATCCTGACAGAGTCTAGGCTACTAATCCCTCCTTCTGGTGAAGGAAGAGAGATTAGAACCTTTGGAATTTCCTTTTGAAGTAAAGTGCTTAAGAAAACTTCGATACTAGACTCGACCTTAGCAGAACTGAGGTTTAGGGTGATGTCCTTCAGGTGCACAAGGGAGCGGATAGTATCAGTTATCGAAATTAGACCCTCGTCAGTGATTTGGTTCGATCTTATGTCCAAATGCAGTTTTTCGAGGTTTGGCATTTCAGAAATCTTGTTGGCGAGGTCCATGAGGAGAACATCCTGAGCATCGCATTGATCGATCTTGATTCTAAGCTTTTTAAGTTGAGAATAATTCGAGAGGAATTCGAAATAGTTTTGAGGTAACTCGACGTCATAGGTCATTTTTCCGGAGACATGGATTGAAATGTGCAGCTCAAGGTCTTCTAATTGAGAAATAGGTGAAAGAGGGAACCAGGGAGTTTCTTTTTTAGAAAATGAAAGCTTCAATTTAAGAGACTTTAAGTTAGATAAATGCGACAAGCAATTATCTAAAAATGCAGCCCCTTTGTTCTTAAAAAGGAATTGGAAGTCATTCCAGGAGTGTTGAAAGTCGAGAGTGAGGTTTTTCACTCTTGGAATGAAACCAAAGCTTTCTTCTAACGCTTTTATATCATGTTCGCTCATGTTGAATGCCCAAATTCGTTTAAAGCTTAATTTAAGGTCAGTGAGTCTAGGAACTCTCTTCAGGATAAGATAAGATAACTTCATGGACTCAGTGAAGTCATATTCAATGTCTAATTTGTTGCAATGATGTCCATGTTTGATTAAGTTCATTACATGAGTTTCTCCTTGGAGGTAGTGCTTGAGAAAGAAGGAGGCTTCTTTGAGAGTTAAATGGCTTTTAAAGGTCGATAACCACTGAGTTAATATAGATTCATGATAGTTTAGGTCCCTCATTCCAATGTAGCGAAGTTGTGGACCCTTATACTGGCTATTCTTAATTTCGAATGTCAGGGTTCTTAGAAGGCCAGGACTATTCCTTCTTGAAGAATCAAGATTCTTGAAATCGAATGTGAATCTTACTAGGAGACTTAGGCAAGAAAATAAGAGTGGTACCTCTGCTTTTTTGAGATTTCTTGAGGATCCAAGAAGATTTTATGAGGATACCGTCATTTGCACGATGTTCATAAGGGTAGCGGATTTGTATGAATTTCTTATGATATTCTCTCCTCTTGTCAAGTTTTTCAAGGCCAAATTTTGAAATAGGAGTTCCAATCATTTCTAATTTAGTTTTCTTTTCACGTCCCGAGGGAATAAAAATTTATTGCAAATAAAGTTACATAAGAGGAATTCTCGTAACTTTGTAACCAGTCTAAAGCACCTCTATATGGCCTCTTTTTACAGTCAGACCTATTTCTCCTAAATAATCCACCATGCTCAAAAGGCATATTAAACTAGCAGGCTAGGTTCTATTGGTTGGGAAAGATGTTTTAGGTCAATGAAGAAAATATAACTTAAAAATATCTAATGGCAGTTTCAAGATATAGGGATCTATTCGATGCTTAGATTTTAATACAGAAAGCTATTTAAGGACAAGGATCCCATGTTCTGGGCTCCATGTGATCATTTACAAATGGTATTGATCATATGGTCTTCTAAAAATATGCTTAAGAAACGCATAGCGAATATCTAGTGACTACCCATGGAATCATGAATATAAGAATTATGGCTTAGCAAATCTTGATTTTTTTTTATGATTCATCGTTGTTATAGAGATCAAATGCATGGATTTCTGTTAAATTCACTACAACAAAGCTTCAAAAAGAGTAGGCTTAGTAAGGTCGGTTCTAGTGTTAATAGTCCTGATATTGTTTCAAAATTATGTTGAAAAAAGCATCTATATTAAGATAAAATCTTTTAAAAGAAAATCTGAGAACTTGTAGTTTCTCTGAATGTCTTTACAGGAAAAGATAAAAAATGTATATTTCAGTATCTGTGCCTTGTGAAATATTGATTGGCAGCAAAGAAAAAAAATTGAGGCAAGAGAGACTCGAACTCCCAACCTGCTGATTTGGAGTCAGCCGCTCTGCCATTAGAGCTATTGCCCCAACTTATTTGTTCTAATAAATAATTGGCAGAAAGTAAAATCATTTAAGCTTGACGTCTTTTTGGTCTTCTATTTTCAGAATATTATCCTGTGAAAATCATACTTGAGATATTGACCCTAGCAATAAATTCCAAATAATAAGTTAGGCTTCAATATTTTTCTTATTCAGCCAATCTAAATTTTATTGTCCTAATTAGCACTCAATCCTCATCTCTTTCCAAATCAGAGTAGAATTAATTCTTTTCTAATGCTGAAAAATATTCCTATTTTTCTCATTGATGCAGAGAAATTTGGTTTTTTATGAGACAATACAAAAAGCATGATAAGTCGAGAGGATCCAGGATCACTCCGATATCACAAGATCTGTCATGACATAATCATACTTAGTGAAAAATAAACCTATCCGATACAAAAATTATTTCATTTTGAGTCAATTAATCGTTTTTGACTATGGTGGATAAAAATAAGAAAGATCAGAGGGCCAAGGATCTTGAAGCAGATGAGACCGCTCCATTGAGAAGGTCAGAACCTGCCAGAAGGAGCCGAGGGTATGATAGTGAGCTTAACCAAATAAATAACCAAATTGAAAACAATTATAACATATACAATTACCTTTGCTTCCTTTGGATGGGTATCAACACCATTATATTCCTTGTCTATTATTTCCGTGAAGGCCCAATGAAGACTATATGGATAATTGAAATTGTCTTTGCATATTTTGCTGCGGTTGTGGCCCTGCTTGCTAAAATGATGAAAACAATTTTGTTGGTCAGGTTTAGCATCATCTTGATTTGTATATATCTGGCATTTGAAGTGGTCTGCCTTACAATAATTGATTCCCTGAAAGGCGATCGACCTTTCTTTTCTGGAATAAGTTCCGGACTCCTTTCCATTAAATTTTTCGCTGTAGTGTGCCCTCCTCTATTTTTGCTTTTGGCCTCTTTCAGCTTGAAAACTTTGCTGAAGAAAAGAGACTCGATTAATTTGGCCAGGAATTATTAAAATCTTCATAACATGAATGACATGTATTTTATAAGTTTATATGGATATAAAATAACCGCATATCACTCGTAAACTCGTGAAGTCTATTTCAAAGCAGAGTTAATATCAAATGTATCATTGTTCGAAGACTTACTCTTAATTTGCTGATACTAAAGTTTTTTATTTTCTTACAAAGAAAATATAAAGTAAAATTCAGGAACATTCATCTACTCTAGATATTTTTAAGGACGCTCATTAAAAATATAGACATTGAAATTCAATGAATCTCTATAACAATGAGACAAAAATTACAGTAAACAATCAAAACTTATTCAGTAATACTTCTTATGCTGAAATTAGGAGGGGAATAACTTGAGACTTCTGGATCAACCTTGAGTTTCTTTTTGGGCCCCTTATAAAGGTCGATCATATAAATCGTATGAAACAACAGAAACATCATGGGCGACACAAGATTATTAAAGAGTCCTCCAACAATAGCCAAAGAACATTCCACCCACTTGACCAAACCGCAGATCTTACCAACGTTGGTCATGTCAAAGTCAAGCCAATAAGGAGTGTATGCCACAAATGACAAGAGCTGAAAAGTCGAAAAATATGAGTAGCTGATCACCATGCCCCAGAATGACCCAGGGTAATATTGTAACAAATAATAGATCACAATAATGCATCCAAAGGTTATTTTAGTAGTAATTTGAAGCCTTAAACGATCCCATTTGACAAAGACTGCAAAAGCAAAAGTAAGTACTAGCTTTAAGAAGGAAACAAGATAGGCCGCCTGTTCGATAGTCAGACTGCTGCTAGCTGAAATATACTGATATACATTGTATACATCAGATGCAGCACAGATGTACGCTCTTGATAAAATCCACAGGGTGAAGGTCCATCTCTTATTCCAAAAGAAGTCTGCCAGACTTTCAGCTATAGTATCCACTTGCAAATCGTTCCTATGTGACCAGCTGTTGTCCAGTTCTTCTTTGATTCTAAGTTGCTCCATGTTGAGGTTGTCTGAGAATCGCATGAATCGATAATGATTAGCCATATCCTCTCCTTCTCGCATCATTTTCACAGTATAGAAAACTGCTATACAAACGCAGATCCAGCTAAGAAGATACATGATATTGTCAATGAGTTGATATTCAGAAAACAGACTGAAGGCTATGCGAGGAAGAACCATCCCAATAACCTGGCCCACAGCGGTGAAACTGATTGCTTTGAATATTGGATTTATGTCTCTGGAGTTCTTTTTCATTACGGTGTTAGCCAACATTGCATATATTGCAACTCTGAGACATTGGAATGAACAACCAATGAAGAACACTCCAATTTGATCGACAAAGAAACCATAGGCTTCTCCGGGAAAATATTCAAAAACAACGAATGATCCTGTGATAACAATTCCAAAGAAAAAGACTAATAGGCTCAGAAAGATGACGTTTAGTGCTCCCAAAGAATCCACTATGACTCCTGCTATGACAGGCAAGATCATAAAGGAATTTGGGAACATCATAACACTATTGAGAATATTTTGCATTCTGAGGTTCAGATATCCTGGCATTTTGGCTGGGACGAAGACATTTAAATTGGTGACAGCGAAGTTCACTGTAAAGATCATGTACAGAAGGTACCACAGTGCTGATTTCATCGTTTCCTTATCTCCTGAAATTGGTTAATTTTATTGAATTCAAGTATAAAAAAATTGTCATACCGTAATTGCAACGAATTCCTCACAGCATTATAAATAGAGAGAACTCTCATGAACACAAGGTCATTCATTGTCCCTGGGTTCGACAGTTCTGTTCGACATTCTAATGCAGGTTTGACTATTTCTCCATGGATACCATAAATGTAGTACTTTTATGCGACATTTTCGTGACTCAAGAATAACTCTTTTCGAAGGCATTAAGCATTGAGAGTGAATCATCAAAAGCCAAGTCCTAAGGAAGTCACTCTAATCAAACTTTTCATCAATCAAAGTCTTGAAGATTATATAGACTCTTACCAGACGAATCCTTTCTAATCTCTGGGAAGATTCTACTTCACTGAGATGTGCTATATCAAATCTTATCAAATTACTAAAGATTATTCTCAATACACTCCCTTTTTTATGAAGTTTGTATGAAGATAACTCCAAGTCTCAAAATTCAAATAGCATTTTAGTAACTTTGTGGCCTTGTTGAATAAAAGGTTTCCTTCCACTCCAAATCGGAGAAATTTCCCTTTCCAGTGGAACGAAGAACCGAAAGCAAGATCGTTGCTGGTCACTAATATTTTCTTTTCAATCAGGAAAGGCTTCTAACACAAGGACAAAATTCTTATTCTAATATTCATAGGAGGGTGAAGAAGCTAAAGCAGGGGCGATCTCTGCTCCTTACTTTTGACTTTATTCCCATTAAAAAATTCTTTCTGTTACAAAATCTACACTCTATAGCTATTTCGATAACTGCAGATACTGCTTACTATTTGTATGGTTTGACCTGCCTCTTACCCTTAAAAAGATCAATTTGTTATGTCGGAGTCTTCTAAGGTCAGTTGTTCATTTTTAAACCCTCATATTTAATTAAAATAACCCCTGTTAAGTATGAGACATGACTATGATTTGTATTTCCTATTCCCTCTCCAGAGTTTATTGGACTTAGGTGGAAAATATGAGTTAATCTGTGAAAGAGTTGCCTTAGGTGGGAAATAGTAAGCCCTTTCTTGAAAATTGAAAATATTGGAGCTATCCAAAAGAATGCACACCCTCATAGTTAAAAGCTCTCTTGTTTATTGCCATGGTGTATTTTCCTATAGAGATAACAATCTTCAACTAATTTTTGCTTATAATTTTATTTTTAGAAAGAGCTTCATTATGGATTTAAACAGTTTCTTCTTTGAGAACAGGAAGCCTGTACTTATCCCAGTGTTAATGGGTACAAGCATCACTATCTTTGAGAGACCAATAGCCTCTGCCATATTCAGGTGAAAAAAATTTATAAGTCGCCAGATGACGCAATTAGATGACATCAATTACAATAATATTGCGTCCCGATGGTTTAATTGGCTATTCCTAATTGAGTCGAAGCTTGTTAAAGGCTATGACCTGACAGAACTTGAGCTTCTGCGTTGATTTCAAATGCTTCCCTTGAGTTTACTTCCAATAGATGGAAAAGGAAAATTTCTTGTACTGGACTGGGGTTATTAATCTGGATTAATCTTATAAAATAATTGAATTTATTGATTAATAAATAAGGAACCCGGCCCAGGGATTATGTCAACCTAATGGCGACAACAACTCAGAAAGAAATTGTAGAAAAACTACTCGATAACCTCTTCCTCGAAGAGGACAAAGAACTTCAAAAGTGGACAGTTTGGCACTTCTCCATTGAGAAGGCCTTATTTTCTCTCCATGCTTTCGATCCTAGCCAAGAACCTCATTTTTTAATCAGGAAAGATCAGCTTTTCGTTGTAGGAGTCGATCGGTATCACCCGCGGCAGTTATGCATCTATCACATCTCTACAAAAGGAACAAAACTTGTATGCAAAGCTAACTTTTCGGGGAGAATTATGATATGTGGAGTGTTAAATGAAAATAAAATTGTCGTACACGATTCCACTGATAGGGTTGTCATTTATGATATTATCAAAAGAAAGAAGATTGCTGAAAAGAAGATCGTCGATTTCCAGAAAGCCTTCTATTTTGGCAATACAAAATCGCTTATGCTTCTCAAGGGCCAGGAAAATGTAGACCTTCTTCCAGGGCAGACTCAATCACAAGGGGGCCAAATGCTCGTGATAATACCGGCAGACTGCGAAGACTTCGAGAATTTACTTGAAATACCTATAACTTATGGATTTAGTGATTACTCTTATAATCCCGATGATACATCCTTAACTATACATTCGGAAAGAAGGTCCTATTCTCAGTATGATAGTGAATATGACCATGGAAAAGGTGTAATAGAGGCATGTACAGATATTTGGAAAATAGGTATCAGCAAAGCTGAACTAATTTCCTCTTATAAATGGATCAAAAATAATTTCTCAGAAACTCAACAAGAGTAATTTTGAGACTATGTCTTTAATTTTGTTAACTATGTTTTGATCTTGTTTCATGTTGGACTTTTTCTCGTTCTTATTTTTTTCCATCTGAAACTGTATTACACTTATTTAAACTACTTCATAGTCCATCTGTGAGACTCACTTAAAGACTTAATTTCCATGATAATTGTCCTCATTTTCAAATAATAAACCCAAGAAATTCTATCAAGATTCTCCTATGGATGTACATTCTTAAACTCCACGCAATAGTTTCTAAAATTTGACCAGCTTATCTGAAATATACTAAGAAACCCGGATGCAAAGATCTAGAGCTTCTGTTTCACATGTTTACCTAGTAAACTATTTGACAGAAGGGATTTTAAAATCATAAATTGCGTTTTTTGTCATATTAGCTGGAAAATATCTAAAGCAAGCTTGCCTAACCTAGTGGTCTCAGGCTAGGGATCATGCTTTGTTGATTAACAGGTCAAACGGCTCTAGAATTTAGACTAATGAACAGAAATTCGATTTATCATTTTTCACGAATAAAATCAAATAAGAAGTTCTTAAACACTTCGAGGAAATTTACGAATTCTGCCCTTCTTTATAAAATTCTACTGAAAGTAAGTCTAAATTTCCACAAAATCCGTTTCGTCCTTCTTGTTGAGATGATCCCAATTAAGCGTAGGAGTGCAATGAGAAGGCAAACCCAAATCTTGGGCTGTGACATTGGTTGGTAGCCCCATCCAAGATCTCATCGCAAGAATAATGTCCATATCTCTATGGACTCTTGTGTAAACTCCTTGCAACCAATTTCCATTATTGTCATAGACAGTGTAGCCACAAACACTATCGTCATGGGCTTTAGAGTATGGCATGCTCTTTGTGCAGGTGCTCTTGCAAGTCTCATTCATACATCTTGAGCAGTCACTAAAGCCATCAGGGAAACTGTAGGCCCCTACCTTGTCATTGAAGGTATAGGAACTGAGTACAAGCTTAATTTGCCAATTTCCGTCAGTTCTGGTAAATAACTGGACCTCGAATCCTCTATGGGCAGCGACATCCTTTTGGACTACGAGCACAGAGCCAGCGCTTCCCATATCTCTACTGGAGCTTCCTGGGAATTGGTCATCGCTGCAGTCATTTTGGGCAACATATCTTTCAGAGGGAATAGGCCAGTATCCACAGATAGGGAATTCTTTAGGGTAGTCAGACTCCCAAATCTTGATCTTATAGATATCATTGTCACTGAGTCCAGCTGCTTGCATGGCGCTAACGAAGTAACTTCCATAATTGTAGCTGTTATTCTGGCACATGAGTAGGTCCTTCTCACCTCCAATAATGACTTCAAGATAGGCAATGAAGTCAGCAGGGAGATCGCCACCTCCAAGATTGGCTTTGAATTTTGCGAAGATGGCAGCAAGATTATCAGGGGAGATGTGCTTGGCAGCGTCAACTCTGAACCCGCTGAAGCCGATGCTGAGGAGCTGGGTGAAATAATCAGCAATTCTTTGTCTCACATAATCAGATTCGGTGTTCAAATCGCAAAGGTTATCAAGCCAGCCGTAGTTCAAAATGAAAGGATCATTCCAGGAGTTCAAGGGCCTTTGACAATGGAAGTCAAGAGGTCCATAGGGAACAGCTGGAAATTCCAAAGTAGGGTAATTGTTTGTCCATGTGTTATTTTGGTACTGATAACCGCAAGTGTACCAAGGAGATCCAGCAGATCCATTCTTGTTACCCCAGTAGATGCAGCTGCCACCACTTGGGGTTCTGTGGGTGGGGAACATATCATTTCCGTTACCAGCCATATGATTGACTACAGCATCTGCATAGACACGGACTCCGACAGCTCTGCAGGCATTAATCATATTTCTGAGATCGGTGTAGCTTCCCATCCTGCTGTACATCTTGTAAGAAACAGGTTGGTAGAGGTACCACCAGGGGTTAAGCTCTCCATTCTCAGTGTTGTTGAAGGTCAAAATGGCTTCCTGAGGAGGATAGACTTTAACTCCCATCCAGCCCATCTTGGCCAGGGTGGGACACTCAGCTGCAATATCGGCGTATGGCCAGCCAAACATTTCGATAATAGCACCTTTCTGACCGTTGAGGTAATTGCTAGGAGTATTAACTGTAGGATGGTTCCAAATAAAGTCTAGATCGTCCAGCTGAAGAGTGGCAATCTGAGTTCCGTTGAGGAAGTAAGCAGTGCAAGAGACTTTGAGAGTGGTACCATTGACAAGACTTGGAGTGACAATGAAAATATTAGAAGGAGACTTAACTGCGCCAAATTGATAGATGAGTGTGTACTTGATGTTGGAAAAGACGAGAGGGTTTAGCTTGGTGGTAAAGTTCAGGGTGGCTTGGGTTCTTTGCTGGTTATAGGTGACTCTCACATAGCCTTGTAATGCGTGGTAATCCTGATAATTGGGAGTCCAAAGAGGGTCACCTCTTGGTGGGGTTTGGAAATCTTTAGCTTCCCAACTTGAGGGATATTGTGTTTGGTTGCCACTGCAGCTGTTTATCGAGTCGAAGGTGGTACATTGCGAGAATGTACCTATGATAAGAGAAAACGCAAATAGAAGTGATATTACTTTCATAATAATTTATAATTTTAATATATCTTTATATTTTTTTGATTTTTATTACAGTCGAGCAAGGTTACAGTATAATCATGTACTCATGAAGTTAGTGGTTTTATACTTTTTTTATCTACTCCTCAACTAAGAAGCAATATGGCTTTCTCTTATAACATGAAATCACATCATAATATTAGCCACATGGGAGAGTAACTTAAGATCTTCCTGCTTGAACCATGCTCACAATTTCAAACCTCTTCAGTACTATGTAATCCCTTAAGTTTGCTTTTTAGTAATGAAAATTGCTAGAATAAAAACATTCTTGATGAACAATTGTACTAAAACTGTCAAAATTATTTCTATAGAAGGTTCTACTCTAGCATGGCCTGGACGAAGATAGATAGGGATTAGTTTAAGTTTTATAGGTATAAATGAATATATAAATGGCTATAAATGATGTGTTTTTCATCAAATATGGAAAAATAACAAAATAAATGCCATGAAATTAGACATAAATAGACGAATAATAGTTATATAATGCTTAAAGTGGTTCAGCATACCAGCATCTCTTCTCGACTCCCAGCTTCTCTATCTTAACAACAGTATTCTCTTCAAATCTGTAAGGACATTCGGGATCGCTCTCCAATAACTTCTTTGTCTCTTCACTAACATTAATACGTCCTTCTTGACAGCTGGCTTCCATTTCATTAGCGATCTTTGAGTCGACACCGTAAATATCATATCTGACAATATCCGTACCAACGACACCTCCGACAATTTCACCCTAAAATCTTAAAAAACAGCAAAATGTTTCTTACAGTATGTAAACCAAGTCTCATCTGGAGTCCATTGTAGTTAATGGCTTGCTTAACTTCTTCAATAGCGACTCTCATACCTTCAGCCATCTTCATAACGTTCTTGGCTTCCTTAAGTTTGTCTCTCTTGTCTTTATCCAAGAAACTCAAAACAATATAAGCATCACCGATAGTGTAAAGCTTGTAGAGCTTGGGCTCATCGGGACCGCAAGACTTGTTGATATCGTAGACAAGTTGATCGAATCTGGTGTAGAGAGTAGCAAGGGCATCAACCACAGCAGATGGGTCTTTATTGTTGGAGAATTCAGTGAAGCCCTTAATATCAGAATAGAGCATTGTGACATCCTCGAACTTATCGACAGTTTCATTGGTTGTGCTGTTACGTTCGGGATCATTAAAGTACTTGTCTCTAGCCTATAGGGGTTAGATGGTATGGGGATTAGGTTACGTGTTTGGGAAGAAGTTGTGAGACCAAGAATTCTTGCTTAGAGTCTCTCTTTTCAGCGGCCTTGATGGTGTTGTAGACCTCGACTTCCTGTAGTTTATAAATGTAGACGTGGACAAGGTTGCAAATGAGGAAGATTGAGAAGAAGAAGACATTAGTGATGTTAAGGATGTCTTCAATTCCGTAGATCACAAAGAAGCAGATGATCATGCCGATGGCCATGAGGATAGAGAACAGGAAGTTCATAAGGCTAAAACATTACAAAATTTCATCAAATAGTTTACTTAATGTGAGTGGCAGCTAAGTACAAGAGCATAACCTCAACAAGCTGAATGTTCTGGTAAGTGGGCCATTGGGTATATTTGGCTTCGAGGAGGGTAATGATAATAGCGTATAAGAAGATGGTCAAAGTGAAGTGTCTGAGAACTCTCTTCCAGAAGAGCCAGTCTCTAGTCAACCAGCTGGCAACAAGCATGGGGAGGAATCCAAGTCTGAGTCCGAAGAGGGCATCATGGTGCTCGAAGTTGTCCTTGATGAGGTACATGAAGATAGATTGGAGGAGGTGGATGACGAAAATGGCGAAGGTGACCCAGGTGTAGAAGTTCTTGTTCTTTTGGAGGACTTCCCATTCGAATTTTTTGACTTTGCTCCAGGTGTAAGCATCCAAAGTGAGGAAGATTCTGCTGGGTCTCAAGTTAATATCTTCATCTTCTTCCTCATCATCATCATCTTGCTTCTCAGCATCACGCATTATTCTCTGGTCTTCAATAATCTTCTCTTTTTCCTCCTGAGCGATTTCAATAAGCTGCTTGATCTTGAGAATCTTTGTCTTCTTCTGTTCATCAATTTGTTGAATGACAGTCTGCACAACTCCAATCAACTTCTTGAGGGGTCCCTTAGCGTTAACATTATTACCAGCTTTCTTTTCAGATTCCTTCTTACAGAGCCAGATAGTTGTCATGGGCTTTCCTTTGAATTGGACTCCATAGACAGGCTCGAAAACTATTCCCTTTCTTCCAGGTCCACCACTTTCAATGAGGTTATTGTAGGCTTCATTGGAAAGTCTGATATCGGCTTCCTTAAGTCTTTCAGCTTCTTCTCCTTTCTTGTCAAGCTTGAGGACACAGACTCTGCTGGTTGTGTTGACGGTATCTCCGATGAGTGAGAATTGGGGCTTGTGGTAACCAATGACACCGGCAGCACATTTACCGTAATGGATACCGACCCAGATCTTCATATTCTTACCCTCAGAAATCTTCTTTTGAGAGGCAAATTGAACCATATCGAGGGCCATATAAAGGAGTCTTCTGGTGGGAGGGTTGGCAGTGATGCTCTTAGGGAGGTGAACTTCAGAGGCCTTGAGACCGGCACAGGCAACGTAGCTGCTTCCGACAGTCTCGATCTTTTGAATACCGTATTGTCTACAGAGCTTGTCGAACTCCTTAAAGACTTGATCGAGGATTTGGACAACACCGGGACCTTGTTCTATGAGGATCTTGTTGAAGTCTAAGATTTCACAGAAGAGGATGGCGACAGGTTCTTCTTGGATTTCCTTGTAGACTTTTCCGCCCATGAATTGGTCGTACTTGTCCTTGACGAAGTCTGGCAACAAGAGGGAGAGCATTTCGTAGGAGTTGGTCTGTTGGACCATGAGCTTGGAAGCAGCATGGTGCTCGATTCTTCTATTTCTCTCGTATTTGTAGTTCAAGTAGTCGATGATAAGGTGGATGGCGAGAATGAGGACAACATAAGACCAAGAAGTATAGAACAAATTCTTCTTGTTGTCGATCTGAGGAAGGGCGGCGTTGAGCTCATCGTCATAGAGAAGGTTAATTCTAAACAATAAGCAAAGAAAAGATTAATTATTACCTGACTTCGAAGACAATCCAGTGAATGAAGTGAAGGATGAAAGTCTGGTACCATCTGACATTGAAGAGAGTGGCAGTGATGATAGGGACCAAGCAAGCAGCGAATGAAGAATCTTGAACTCTGGTCCAGTCGTAGATCAACTTAAGACTGATAGCTCCGAATACATAGAAGAGCGTGAGCTTGAAGTAGTAGACTCTGTAGAAGTCAGTGTAAAGGATAATACCGAAGCAAAGGAAGCCAAGGAACACACTGAATCTAGAGAAACCATAAGTGCTCTCCTCTTCTAGAATACTTGCGCCGAGGATGTAACCTCCATAGATGATCAAGAAGATAGGATAGAGGATTCTGGCCCAGTAGGAGGCTTGTCTGGCTGTGACAAGGGAGTATCTCTTTTCGGCTAGTTTCTTGTCTTTGAATTCTAGGGTCAAGGGGGAGAGCTTGAGTTCCTCGTCATCAACAGGACTGATCATATGAGCAACGATGTTATCCATATTTTCCATCTGCTTGAAGACGTAAGTAGCAATGTGAGAGATATCTTGGGGTGGGATAGCCTTGTCAAGGATCTGGTCGTTGGAGAAGTTGGGCTTGGTGCCGGCTCCAATCTCAGAGCACCAGTCATAGAGGGTCTGGAAGAACCAGTCAACAACATAGTGTCTGACGATGTAGGTGAATGCGGTCACAAAGACTATCAAGAAGGCAAGAGTAAGGAGAGATCCTGCTCTGCGGAAGATGGAAGAAGTTTCATTACCGTAGTCTGATTCAGTGAATTGAGCATGGTGGTGGATGATCATGTAGACAACGAGGGAGGCAACTTCGAAGATGAAGAGGGCGAAGAAGGCCCACATCTTTCCTTTGTAGTTCCAGTAAAGCTTGATGTTAGCGATGACCACAATGGAGTAGTATTGGACCAGAGAGATCATACCAAAGCTGGAAGTACGACCTTCATTTCCGAGAGTGAGTTCTACAGTGTAAATGCTAATGAAGTACACAAGAATGGCGTGAATGACACCTTCAGCGAAGGAACTGATGACGTAGTTAGTCCATAGTTGGTTCTTCTTATTCTTTCCGTCAATGTAGAGGGCAGGGTATTTGAGTAAAATGGGGACGGGGCTGGATTTGTCGAAGGCTCCGTAGACGACCACTGCGAAGAAGGTGAACCAGAAGTAGTACATGAAGATGAGCATGCTGTCGAAGATGGGAGTTCCGGTGAAGTTGCAGTAGAAGTTGTAGAGGAAGATGGGCAATCCGAGGAAAATGGAGCAGTAGAACAAGAAGTGCATAGTTCCTTCGATCTTCTCTGAAATGTTTCTACCATTAACGAGCAACAAGTGCTTCAAAGCCTCAAGAGATGTGATCTGGATATCACCGGCATTGCTTTGGAGAATGTTGGCGTTGGCTTTAAGTTCAATACCGACATGGGCACTTTGAAGGAGAAGAGTATCATTCAGACCATCACCAATAGCGAGGGTGATTGGGTTATCAGGGAATCTGGTCTGGACAAGAGTATTCAATCTGGCTTTTTGAGCAGGAGAGAATCTGTAACCAACCAAGGTGTAGCCAAGGGCACAAACAAATGCAAAGTTGGATCTGAGGTAATCGTCCTTATCGATGATGGCAAAGCTCTCACCGTCAATACAAATAGCGTACTTGCACTTGTTAGTCTTGATCTTTGCAGCCTCATCATCCTTTTTCTTTTCTTCCTTCTTTTTGTTAACATTCTTGTCTTCAAGAATAGACTTCTGCAAGTTGTTTTCTTCTTCATATTGAGACTGGACAGCATCCAATAAGCCCTTAATAGTAGATCTAGCAGCTTCTTCCTTTTCGATTCTAACGGTTTTAACGGTGATTCCCTTCTTGATAATTCCAGTTTGGTAGGCAACATTCATGGCGTTTTCTCTATTATCGCCAGTAACCATCCAGATCTTAATATCGGCGTCTCTTAAGAGTTGAATAGTTTCAGTAGCAGCAGGTCTAAGTTCATCCTGGAGGGCGACAATACCAACCAAACTAAGGCCCTTTTCATATGTGTTAGCTAATTCTTCGAGTTCGTTTCCTTGATAGACGATGTTATCTCTGTAGTTCTTGTACTTCTTGATGAAGTCATCTCTTTCATGGTCTTGAAGTTCCTTCTTGGCGATGACCTGGACCTTAAGACCTTCTTTTTCGAGTCCGCTAACAATACTATCATAGATCTTCCACTCATCAGGGCTGAGGGACAAGGCTTGCTTCATTCCTTCTGCTGGACCCTTTGAGACAATGACGGCCCTTTGGTTGTTGTGTTGGTAGATGACTGAGGATCTCTTTCTGCTGTAGGAGAAGTCGTTGACACCAAGGATTCTGAAGTACTCTTCTCTATCCTGTTCCTTGAGAGTGTACTGGAATTCTGCATCATCATTCTTCTTTTCAATCTTTCTGACGCTAGTGAAATCCTTACGACAAAGACGGGCGAAGTTGAGCAAGCTGAGTTCTACTGGGTAGGGGGTCATGTATTTCCCTTTTTCGATCTGAGCAGAGTGGCAGAGAGCAAGGTTTCTCAAAAGGGACTCAATTTGGTGAGAGGTAGCTTCAGGGGCAAGGAAGTAGTCACTCAAGAACTTTTCTTCGCTGAGAATCTCATTAGCGGCGTCAAAGGTTCCTTTGTGTTCAAGAGCGGCTCTGGGATTCATGGTAAGTCCTCCAAAGAATTGAACACCCTTCTTTTTGGTTTCTCCTCCCATATTACCTCCGAGGTTGATCTTAACATCTTTGGGTTTAAGGAGTGGGTCGGGAGAAGAAACTTTTTGATTGAGAAGAAGGGGATCAGCTTCTTGGGTATCGAGTCTTCTGGAACTATCGACTCCGCTTCCAGGGTGCTTCATGGTGTGAATGTTGGGGGTTCTCTTTAGTTCTTTCTCAACGACATCTCTCTTGAAGTCTTCTTCGGCGATTATCAAAGACTTAGAGTTGTCCAGATTATTCTCGGCACCCTTAGCGGAAGTCTCAGTGTTAACACGGCCAGTGGCGAGTAGTTCTTTTTTGTCATCATCGGCGTCATCATCTTCTTCATGGCTTCCCTTGGTTTGTAGAGTATCTTGTCTCTGGGACTTTTTGGAAGAGTAGTGTTCAATTTTTTCTTGGATGAATTTCTCATCAATTCTATATATTCTGGGCAAAAGGTTATCCATCTCAGCAGGGGCAGAGGGATCCTTCTTGGAAAGGACAAAGACACCCTTGACATTGTAGTTTCCTGTTGTTAGGGTACCTGTCTTATCAATCAAACAGTAGTCGATTTGTCCCAAATTAGGTAGAGTATTAGGGTCCAAGACCTTGATGGGTTCAGAGCTGTGGCCTGCATGGTCTCTATGGACGTTAATTCTCTTGAAGAGGATGATGAGATCGTAGGCTCCGTAGAAGGACATGGGGACGAAAGGACTGTAGAGCACAAAGAAGTAGAAGATTCTGACGATGTCAATGTCGGAGTCACCAGCAGCAATTAAGGGATCATCTCTTCTAATAAGGAGGGCGGTGGTACTGACGAGGGTCATAACGAGGACGAGGAAGAGTCCGAATAAGAAGAACTTCTCAACAAGATATTCAAAGTAACTGAACTTGCCTTTGGGATATTCAGAGTTAAGGACGACTTTGGTGTCAGCTCCAGTGTAGACACAAATACCTTCGACACTAGTATGATTAGTTTTTTGCTAGAAAATAGTTTACAGATCAGTGTTCTTGATAACAGATCCCCTCAAGATCAAATTATCAATACTCAGTTGTTCGTTATAGAAACTTCCATCAGTTTTAATGAAGCCCTTGAAGCGAGAAATATTTCCGTTGGGAGGTTCGTAGGTAAGCCAGCCGGAAAAAGCCAATAGGTTGCGGACACTTCTAGTGGCTTGGACGGCTCTTTTCATGTCATAGGAAGTGAATC